>Ga0233425_10010208_pt1 | contig 11529 bp, 12 predicted proteins | sample Watercolumn_Towu_2_FD_181712 | JGI IMG/M metagenome (GOLD analysis project Ga0233425, IMG submission 181712) | Freshwater microbial communities from Lake Towuti, South Sulawesi, Indonesia - Watercolumn_Towuti2014_140_MG | ecosystem: Environmental > Aquatic > Freshwater > Lake | place...
CCCGAAATGGTGCCCGATGTGAACAAGACGAGTCTGGGTTTGGAATACTTTTGCACGGAGGGCGACGAAACCTGGACGATGGCGGACGCGGATTTGATCGAACTCGGCAAACGCGAAATCGAAAAAATCGGTTTGGCAAAATCCGCGGATGTGCAAGATGGCGTGGTCTGTCGCGTACCCAAAGCGTATCCGGTGTACGATTCGGATTATCGCGAATATCTGGGCACGGTGCGCCAATTCGTGGACGGTTTGGAAAATGTGCAAACGATTGGGCGCAACGGTTTGCATCGCTACAACAATCAAGACCACGCGATGCTGACCGGGATGTACGCGGTGCGAAACCTGGTATTGGGCGAACAGAATGATTTGTGGAACGTAAACACCGACCAGGAATATCACGAGCAAGTCCGCGAAGAACCGGATATGGCAGACGTGTTCAAAGGCGCGCTCGACCAAGTTTTTTCGCGACTCGATCCGGTTGCGATGGGCTTGTCGGTCGGCACGGTTTCCGGGTTGGGCTTGTTCTTGGCGACCCTCTTCCTGGTGATTCGCGGTGGAATGAATGTCGGTTTGAATTTGCGTTTGCTCGACAACTTTTTCCCGGGGTATACCGTAACCATCGAGGGCGGATTCCTGGGTTTGGTCTACGCGTTCATCACCGGTTTTATCAGCGGCTGGGCGCTCGCGTTCTTACGAAATATCGCGGTGTATGTCGGCGTGTCCGTGATTCGGCGCGACATTCAAATGCACCAACTTCGCAAATTGTTGGATTGGATGTAACCGGTTACTCATCACCTTGAGCGGAGCGCAGGGGCGCGCGCGACGAATCGGAGACGCTTTGCGTCACTTTGTTCGGAATGACGGATGAACACGCGCGCGCAAAATAATCGCAGGAGGCAAAGATGGCAAATGAAGAAACCAACATCGAAAAAATGGTCTTGACGCGATTGATGCACCTCAACGCGATCATCATCGGACTCATCACCGGGTTGATCGTGGGCGGCGGCATTTTTCTCGTTACGATTTTTCTCGTGCTCAAAGGCGGAATGAATGTCGGGATGCATCTCATTCTGCTCGATAATTTTTTTCCGGGTTACACCGTAACCGTTCCCGGCAGTTTCCTCGGCTTTTTATACGGCTTTCTTGCCGGCTTTGTGCTGGGCTATGTCGTCGGCGTGCTGTACAACTGGTTCGCCGGTCTGCGCGAACCGGGTGCGCGCAAACCCGTCAAGTAATTTTGACCCGCGTTTACGATAGTGCTATACTTGCGCGCAATGGGACAACAAGTGTTGGTGCTCAACCAAAATTTCGAACCGTTGAATGTGTGTCCCACGCGTCGCGCGGTTACGCTTTTAATTAGCGGCAAAGCGGAAATCGTCGTGGACAGTCGCGGGTACATCAACACACCGACCGCGCGTTTTCCGCGCCCGTCGGTGATTCGACTCGCGCAACAAGTGCATCGCCCGCGACCACACATCCGACTCACACGCCGCGCGGTCTTTCGGCGCGATAATTTTACCTGCCAGTACTGCGGCATCGAATCACATCACCTCACGATTGATCACGTCATCCCGCGGCATCGCGGCGGCGCGCACACCTGGAACAATGTCGTGAGCGCGTGTTCGAATTGCAATCGGCGCAAAGGTGGCAAACTGCTCGGCGAAGTGCGAATGGCATTACATCGCAAGCCGGTCGAGCCGAACGGTTCGATGCAAAATTTGTTCGCGCATTATCTCGACACCTACAACGAATGGTCGCCGTTCCTCGGCGGATAAAAAGAAAAAACCAGGTTTCTCGTTTCGAGAGACCTGGTTTTTCATTTTTCAATTCGGTTGCGGTACACTCTCCGCCGGTTCTTCACTGGGTTCTTCCTCCGGCGCGATGACCTCGACAATTTCCCACACAATTTGCGGATCCGTTTTGCGGCGCAAGCGAATCGGATTGACCTGGCGCGAGTCGAACTCGTCCGCGATCAATTCGCGCGTCGGCGGATCCACGAACACGCCGCGATCCGTTTTCATCGCCATGCGTTCCGCGAGCGTTACGACTTCGCCAATCAACGCGAACTCGGCGCGCGTGGGAATGTGGATGCGTCCAATCACGACACTGCCGGTCGCGACGCCAACGCCGATCTCGATTGAATTTTCTTTGAGCAATTCGAGATTGATGGCGCGAATCTCGCGTTTGATTTCGGTTGCCGCGCGCGCCGCGCGCAACGCGTGATCGGGTTGATCGAGCACGAGATTCCACGCCGCGAGCGTGGTATCGCCGGCTTGTTTCGTAACAAATCCTTCATTCTGAAACACCATCGCGACGATGCGCGTAACATAGCGATTGAACAATTCGATCAGCGCGACCGCGTCGAGCGTTTCCGCAAGCAAACGCAAATCGCGCAAATCCACGTACATCACCGTCACGCGACGACGCGCGCCTTGCAACGGCAACGCGCCCGCATCGAACACCGTCAGCACGCGTTCGACCGAATCGGGCGGCGCGGCTTGATGAAATAAACGACTGATGAATGCGCGCGGACGTTCAATCGAAAAGTAGCGAAACGTCATCGCGCCGATGAACGTGAGCACGAGCGCGAGCAGAGGATAAATCGGTTGGACGCGAATGCCTTCGCTGAAATAACGGTACGCGTAGCTAAGGTACATCGCGAAATAAATAATGCTCAGCGCGGCGGCGGTGAGCGCGCGCGTGTGCGGAATCGTCGCGCCCGCGAGCAACGCGACCATAAAAATCATAATGATCGCGACGCCGCGATCTTGCACCAACCCATTGACGGATTCAAAATCGCCAAAGAGGAAACGCGCGAGCAATCCGTCGAGCGAATCGAGCCAACCCGCCAAAAAAATCGCGGAGACGAACAAGCCCACGCCGAGCGCGATCGCGCTACCGACTTGCACGCGAAAATAATTTTGACGATCCCGCACGCGCCGATCCAGGTCAGCCCACGCGCGATGCAAGAGTTTCATTCGCGACCTTTGCCCAGGTTTTGATTTTCGCGTACCCGGTTTGAATCAAGTTTTCGAGTTGACGCGCGGTGGATTCGTACTCGTCGCGCGTGCCGCCGTACGGATCGCCGATGTCGAAGATACGGTCGCTCAATTCGCTCATCAAATGCACTTTGGCGCGGTGATGCGGAAATTCCGCGCCCAATGCTTCGCGATGACTACGCGTCATCACGATCACCGCATCGCTTTTTTCCATATCGCGGAGCGTGATCATTTTACTGCGATGCGCGGAAATATCAATCCCGCGGCGCGCCATCGCGAGCACCGCGTTGCCGGACGCGGGTTCGTCTTCCATGCCCCAGGTGCCGGTCGAATAGACCTCGAACAGATCGTTTTCACCGGCGCGGCGCGCGTGCGCGGCGAACAAACCTTCCGCCATCGGCGAGCGACAGATGTTGCCGGTACAAACGAAGAGAATGACGCGCTTCATTCCGAATCCAGCAACAGGTATTCGAGTTCTTGCAAACGGACAACTTGTTCATCGTTCAAGCCGCGTTCGGCTTCGAGCGCGAGCAGGTCGAGCAATTCTTCGTCGAGCCGATCAAATTCGCTCGGCGTGAGGCGCGGTCGCCCGGCGCCACTCACCTCGTAACGGTCGAGGTACTCGCGATATTCCGCGGTGAACGATTCTTGCGGCGGCGCGGGTTTGCGCGCGGGCGCGGATTTTTGCGCGAGCGGTTTGCGCGCGATTGGTTTTTTCGCGACCAATTTTTTCGCGACCGGTTTGCGCGCGGCTGGTTTTTTCGCGGTGGACGCGCGCGTGGATTTTTTTATGCTGGGTTTTGCTTTTGCCATTGGGTTTACCTCCTAATCGGGTTTGCGATATTATACCACAGATGATTCAGAAGCGCGCGCAAAAATTTTCAACGCCCCGGCATTGTCATGCTGAGCAACGCGAAGCATCTCGCGTGGTTGCGCGTGAGACCCTTCGCTTCGCTCAGGGTGACAAGACATTCGTAAAAAAAGCAAAGCATTTTTCATTTTTGAAAAATGCTTTGCTTGTGTTCGTTTGTTCGGTAGTTGGTTATCCCAGTTCGGGCTCGATCAGCCCGTAACTTCCGTCGTTACGCCGGTACAGCACGTTCAACACGCCGCGCTCCCGGTTTTGAAAAATGAAAAAGGTGTGCCCCAGCAGTTCCATTTGCTCAATCGCCTCTTCGTCCGTCATCGGCGGCGTGCGGAATTTTTTCACGCGCACGATGTGCGGCGCGGCGGCTTCTTCAGCATTCGCCACCGGAGGCAGCTCCGCGCGTTCAGTATGCGCGCGCGTGCGATAGTGTTTGCCCTTGTAGCGTTCGATCTGGCGAAGCAATTTTTCGGTAACGGTGTCAATCGCCGCGTTAAAGTCGGACGAACGTTCTTCGCCGCGGAGAAGTGTGCCGTTACTGCGGAGGGTAACTTGGACGACCTGGCTCTGCGCCACGTTCTTGGTGCGTTCGAGTGCAAACTCGACATGCGCTTCGGTCAAATTGGGCAAGTACTTGTCCAACTTGCCAATCTTTTTCTCAGCGTACTCTTTGAGCCGTTCGGAAACCTGAATGTTTTTACCGCTGACGATCAGTTTCACTGGATCCTCCTGTAAGGTTGACTGTGCCACCTCAACTTGATTGTGCGAAAACGCGTCCGCGCATTTTTGGTTCGCCGGTCTTCGCGCGTGCCGCATCACCTCCTCGTATGCTAAACTTCTATTTCTATTATACTACAAAACAATTCCGCGTGTCATCCTTCGACTACACTTCACTCCACTCAGGATGCTTCGTTCACCCTATTCCAACCGCGGGCGCGCGAGCGCGAGTCCGTACACCGCTTGCGCGCCGCGCGCCTTGAGCGCGATGCTACACGCCTCCAGCGTTACGCCGGTCGTGCACACATCGTCAATCAAAACGATGTGGGTGCCCGCGACGCGCGGCGACGCGTCGAACGCGTCTTGCACATTCGCGCGCCGTTCGCGCGCGTTTAATTCGACTTGTGGTCGCGTCGCGCGCGTGCGCGTGAGCGCGTCATCCCAAACGGGAAGCTGGTGCGCGGACGCAAGCGATTGCGCGAGCAAGCGCGCTTGATTGTAGCCGCGCGCGCGTTCGCGTTCGCGATGTAACGGCACCGCGATAAGCGCGTCGACGCGCCAGGTCAAGCGCGCGAGATAATCGCTCAACAAGCAACCCAGGATTGGCGCGAGCTCGGGGCGATGTTCGTACTTGAGCGCGTGAATCGCGTCGCGCAAATGATGTTCGAAAAACGCAACCGCGCGGATGCCGTCAATCTGGGGCGCATGAATCGCGCAGAACGAACAGCGCGCGGCGGCGCGCGGTCTGCCGCATAAATCACACACGGGCGAGGGAAGCGGTTCAATGCGCGCGCGGCAATCGGCGCAGAACCAGCCGCCGCCGCGCCGACAGGAAACACAGCGCGGCGGAAAGAGGAGATCGAGCAACGCGCGAGGTGTGGCTTGTGCCGCGTGCAACATTGGCGCGAGCATAGCCCTCCGAAGAAAAGTGGATTGGTAGAGACGTTGCGTGCAACGTCTCTACAAAAATTCAAATTCGATGTGATCGTCGAGCATCGTGCCGGTGCGCGCAATCGTTCCGGCAGGCAGTTCGAGCGTGTCGCGCGCGCGCCACACGAACGGACTAAAGCGCAACGCGGGCATCGCGCGAATCAAATACACGATGCGTCCGGCGCGATCTAAAAATAACACGTCAATCGCGAAACGCATACCGACGGTGTGAATCGCGTTGTCGTTGCGTAACAGCAACCCGTCGCCCGGCGCGAGCGCGTCGCGTCCGAGCAAGCCGCGCAAGCGCGTGAGTGGATTATCCGCGACGTTGCCGCGTTCGACCAACACGACGTTGCGCGTGCGATTGAGCGCGCGCAAAATTTTTCTAGCCGCCAAACATATTCCCTTTCATCATCAAGAGCGCGGCGGGCCCCAACAACACGATAAAGATCGAAGGGAAAATCAGGAACGCGAGCGGGAACATCATTTTGACCGGCGCTTGGGCGGCGAGTTCTTCCGCGCGTTGGCGGCGGCGGATTCGCATTTGCTCGGATTGGATTCGCAACACTTTGGAGAGACTCACGCCGAGTTGATCGGCTTGCAACACCGCGGCGATAAAGTTGCTCAAGTCTTGCACGTCCGCGCGATTCGCCAAATCGCGCAATGCCTCGCGGCGCAATTTGCCCAAGCGAATTTCGCCAATCGCGCGTCCGAACGCGCGGCTCAATTCGTTATCCGCTTTTTCAGTAACCTTCGCCATCGCCGCGTCGAAACCCAAACCGGCTTCAACGCTCACCGTCAACAAATCGAGCGCGTCGGGAAGTGCGCGTTCGATGTCGTGCTTGCGCTTGCGAATTAGATAGTTCAACCAAAACATCGGGAGATAAAATCCCAGCACGACGCCCGCGACGAGAAATAAAATTTTTTGCAAGGTCGGCACATTCGCCAGAAATGAAAGCGCGATTGCCAGGAGCATGGTCAAGATCGCGCTCAAGCCGCGCAAGCCGATCACGTCCGCCGTCGTCCAATTATTCGGATTGCCGGCGAGATCAATTTTGTGGCGCAGTTCGGCGATGTTGCGTTGCGGCGCAAAGCGCATCATAAACGCCGCGAGTCCACGCAGGACTGGCGCGACGACGCGTTCGCTGAACGGCATCGAGAGTTCCATTTCGTGCAGCGTGCGCGGGCGCGAACCGAATGCTTCGAGCCGCGTGCGTTCCGCCGAGGGGCTGGGCATACTCAAGCCGATGAAAATCAGCAGAACACTCAAACCCAAAATACCCGAAAGCAATAATGGCATGGTCATCTTACACCTCGATCTTGGTAATCTGTTGAATGATGAGGTAGCCGATCAAGATCGAAAAAATTCCATAGCCCATCATCATCAAGCCGCAAGGTTCTTCCCACATGGATTTGAAATAACCCTGGTTGAACATAAACATGAACGCGGCGAGCGCAAACGGCAAAAGCGAAATCACGTTTCCGGAAATGCGTTGTTGCGCGGTGAGCGCGCGAATCTGACCTTTGATGCGAACGCGTTCGCGAATCGTGTGCGCGATCGTGTCGAGAATTTCGGCGAGGTTACCGCCGACCGAATGTTGAATGTTGATCGCGGTGATAATCAAGTCCAGGTCTTCGCTGTTGATGCGTTCGAGCATGTGCATCAACGCTTCGTCTAAACTCAACCCAAGACTGACCTCGCGCGTAACGCGCGAAAATTCCACCGAAACCGGCGGCGGCAATTCGCGCGAGACGGTTTCCATCGCTTGCTGAAGACTGTAGCCGGAACGAATCGAGTTGGCGAGCAGAATCAGGGTATCGTTCAATTGATTGTTGAACATCGTCAAGCGTTTGCTTTGGAGCTGTTTCATCCATAAACGCGGAATGTAAAACCCGATGATGCCGCCGAGCAAACCGAACGCGAAATTAGTATGTCCCAGCACGAGCGCGAGCAAAAAGCCCATGATCGCCGCCGCGATATTGATCGCGACAAATTCTGCCGGAGTAAATTTTAGATCAGCGCGTTGCAGCTCAATCGCGAGCCGTTGGGAAAAACTACCGGACAACATCCGGTTCAACCCGCGTTCCATGCGCGAGCCGGTTGGGTTTGCGACGGCATCGGGAATTGCCGCGGTGCGCATCGCGTATTGATCGAGCCGGTCGCCAATGAGCGCGCGCCGACTGTCCATCAATCTTTGGAGTCCAAAGAAAATAACGAACACGGTGAGAAACGCGAGTGCACTAAACAGAGCCGGAGTACTCATACTGACCTCAGGTAGGGCGTAATTTCACAGCACGTCACCCTGAGCGATGCGAAGGGTCTCGCGCGCAACGATCCGAGATTCTTCGCTACGCTCAGAATGACGGTGGGGACGATGCTATTGAAAGAACCGCGCATCCACGCCAAAGATTTGCGGCGGGAGGAAAATGTTTTTGATTTCCAATTTTTCCATAAACTTGGGGCGAATGCCGGTCGGTTTCAAGACGCCCAAAATTTTTCCATCTTTGACGCCTTGATGTTCGAACTTGAAAATGTCCGAAGTTACAATCACATCGCCTTCGAGACCTTGCACTTCGGTCACGGCGGTTACGCGGCGCGAGCCGTCGCGCATCCGTTCGATCTGCACAACCAAGTCCAACGCGCCGGCGATTTGTTCGCGAATCGCGCGCAAAGGCAAATCCATTCCCGCCATCAACACCATTGTTTCGAGACGATGCAACGCGTCGCGCGGCGTATTGGCGTGCACCGTCGTCATCGAACCTTCGTGGCCGGTGTTCATCGCTTGCAACATATCGAGCGCTTCGCCGCCGCGGCACTCGCCGACGATGATGCGGTCGGGGCGCATACGCAACGCGTTGATGACCAGGTCGCGCATCGAAACTTCGCCGCGTCCTTCAATGTTCGGCGGGCGTGATTCGAGCGTGATGACATGCTCCTGGCGCAGTTGCAACTCGGCGGCGTTTTCAATCGTGAGGATGCGTTCATCCGCCGGGATAAAACCCGAATACAAATTCAATTGCGTCGTCTTGCCGGAACCGGTACCGCCCGACACGATAATGTTGAGTCGCCCCTCGACGCTCGCTTTCATAAATTGAATGAACTCGGAGGTGAACGTGTTCCGTTTGATCAGATCATCTACCGTGAACGGTTTTTTGGAAAACTTGCGGATCGTAACCGTCGGACCGACGAGCGCGAGCGGCGGAATAATCACATTCACGCGCGAGCCGTCTTGCAAACGCGCGTCCACGTACGGCGACCCTTCGTCCACGCGGCGACCGAGCGGCGAGACGATGCGATCAATGATTCGCATCACATGCTGGTCGCTTTCAAATTGCGCGGCGACGCGTTCGATCTTGCCGTGCCGCTCGACGTAGATTTTGCGCGGGCCGTTGACCATCACTTCGTCCACCGTCGGGTCTTGGAGCAATCGTTCGATGGGGCCCAAGCCCAGCACTTCGGACAAAATTTCTTCAAAGAGCCGCGTGCGATCCGAGCGCGCCAACACAACTTCTTCTTGCGCGAGGAACGCGGTGAACATTTCTTCGATCGTGCGGCGGACTTGATCTTGTTTCGATAAATCTAATTTGGGATCGAGGTCGGCAACGATTTTTTGTTGCACGCGCGCTTTGAGATCGGCGTACTGATCCTGGGGAGGCGCGGGAGTAGCGCGGCGACGAATTTCTTCGGGAGTGTTAGGCGGCGGTGCGGTCGGTGGTCGAGAATCACCGGGCGGAGCCGGGGCGACTCCGCCGATTCGTTTCAACAGGGACATACGACTCGCTTTCTAAGCGCGACATTCGGTTTGTCGCGCGAGTTATCTTCGGAAAAATGATCCATTCTTGGAGGGTGTCTGCTCTTTCGGCTGGGATGCGGATTTCGGGCTGGGTGCAATTTTAGCGCCCAGCGATACGGCAGATTTTTCCGGCGTGATTCTTTGAAGTGCCGTGCGCGCGAGCACGATGATTGCTTGCGCGAGTGGCACGGTGCGTTGCGTCGTTACGAACGGCGTGCCGCGTTGCATCGAGAACAAGGTGGTGCGTTCGTCTTTGGGAATCAAGCCGCCGATGGGATGTTTGATGCTGGCTTCGATATCTTTGGGACTAATGCTACTACGTCCATCTTCGCGATTGAGAATGAGCAACACTTTTTCCGGGCGATATTGCAATTGCTCGGTCAATTCAAAAAAGAGTTTCGCGTTTTTGATCGAAGGAATGTCGGTTGCGGCGACCAGGATGATCAGATCGGCGGTGTCGAGGAAAAAGATCGTCGCGTCCTGAAATGATTTCCACAGATCAATCACGGTGTACGCGTAGGTTTTGGTCAAGATGTCGAAAATTTGTTTGAGTTGATCCACCTTGACCAAGCCGGCGAGTTCCGGGCGCGCGGGCGCGAGCAAAACTTTGATGCCGCTACTGTGGCTGGGCATAATGCCGTCGAGGAGTTCTTCGTCAATGTCAGTGTTTTCACCGGCGGCGTCGGCAATCGTGCGCGTGTTCGGCAAATTCAACAACACGCCGACATCGCCAAATTCAAAATTGCCATCCACGAGTGCGACGCGTTCTTTCGTCTCTTCGCGCAACGCGACCGCGAGGTTGACCGCGATCGTGCTCGCGCCGACGCCGCCTTTCGTGCCCAGCACCGCGATCACTTTGCCGGCGCGCGGCGGTGGCGGCGGCGGGGTCGCGGGTGTCGCGGTGGGTGTTTGCGCGGCAGGCATCGCGCGCCGGGTTGCGGCAGAAAATTGATAGACGCGATGAATGCTATTTACGAGTTCGTCGCCGGAAAATGGTTTGATCAAAAACTCGCGCGCGCCCGCGAGCATCGAGCGGCGCAAGTAATCGCTCTCGCCTTGCACCGACATCATCACCACTTGAGTGCCGGGCACTTGACGCGAGATCGCTTCGCTCGCGGCAATCCCATCCATTTCCGGCATATTGATATCCATCAATACGATGTCGGGTTGCAGTTTGAGCGCGAGTTCGACGCCTTCGCGTCCGTTCGCCGCCGCGCCGATGATGTCAATGTCGTCCTCAAAGTAGAGGAGTTTTTTTACATTCTCGCGCGTCTCGGGAATATCATCCACGATGAGCACGCGAATTTTGGTGCCACTAGAGCCAGCCATCCTTGCCTTTGTTGTCGCGTGGGTCTGCCGGGTTAGAAAGTGTTTTGAAATTCACCGTGGCGCGGCTTTTCCAAGCCACCAATGCGGGCCGGAAAGCCCGCGCCACGAATTCCAAAACTCTCTCTTAGCGGCTCGACGCCGGGAGCAGATTGAAATTAAAGCGGCGGTTGAGATATTGCAGAGTAACCGCTTCGGTTTTGAACTCGACATCTTTGTCTTTGGTCGCGGGACGCAACGCAAATTCGATGACGCCTTGTTCGCGCGCGCTTTTGAGCGCGAGCGCGTCCTGGCGATTGAGCGCGAAGGTAACCCAAGCCGACGGTCCGGCATTCTTATCCGTCACTTGCCACGCGCCGAGTTGGAGAATCGGCACATTTTGGAGCATCATTTGTGAGACCGGCAATCCTTCGGTTCCGACCGGTGCCGCGGTTGTGCCGGGGCGCGTCGTCACTGGGATCGAACCTGGATTAAGCGTGAGCAAAATATCCACCACATCGCCGGTTTGCAACGCGCCGGCAATGCCGGAGAGATCACTCAGGGGAAACGCAACCGCGACTTTGCCTTCGGGCACCAGGAAGGATGCGTTTGAACGCGCCTTGTCCGCGTCTTCTTTGCTGATGACCATTTGTTCCAGCACGATTTGACCGGGATACATCGGCACGAGCGCGAGTTTGCCGATCACTTTGTCCATACTTTCGAAGGTGCCGGTTGGCGGTAATGCGTCAATCGGCAAATCTTTGAGTGTGATCGCGTCGGGCGCGATCAGTGTGCGCTGAGTAATCGGTTGTTGCACGACGACCACTTTGCGCGTGGGCGGCGCTTCGACCGTCGTGCTATTGCTCAACAGCCAAAACGTTCCGCCTGCCGTGATCATTCCAAGGACCAGACCCAAGAG
>Ga0233425_10010209_pt1 | contig 11529 bp, 13 predicted proteins | sample Watercolumn_Towu_2_FD_181712 | JGI IMG/M metagenome (GOLD analysis project Ga0233425, IMG submission 181712) | Freshwater microbial communities from Lake Towuti, South Sulawesi, Indonesia - Watercolumn_Towuti2014_140_MG | ecosystem: Environmental > Aquatic > Freshwater > Lake | place...
GCACGACGGACAGAGATGCTTAGACATATTGGTGGAAAAATATTTACTTTCCCCAACAATGCCTCGTTTGTGGCTCAACCAAAACAGAATCCACCATTTCTGGTGGAAGATTATTTACTTTACCCAAGAAAAAGCCCCCGGCACGGACGTATCCGTACAGGGGTCTTTCTCGTGGTGATACCGGCATAATACCCCCGGAATCCTGAACGGTCAATGAACGGCGCTGATTGCTGTGGATTATTGACGCCGACGGATGCAAACTACCTACTCACCAGCCGTAATCCTTCATCGTGGCTGACTGATTACGCGGTATTATTACCTCATACAAGATAAACTCTCTTTATTTATATGAAATACTTTACCGTTCTCTATAGTGCGCCGATGGCGACGATCGATGAGTGGATGAAGAAGCCGGAAGCGGAGCGGAAAGACGAAGAAGCGAAGATGAAGCAGGAGTGGGATGCGTGGCTCACCGGCCACAAGGATGCCGTGCTCAACACCATCGGGCTCGGTGCCAACAAGCGCGTGATGAAGGACAGCGTCGCCGACATGCGAAACGACCTCATGCTCTCGTCGTACGTGCAGGCGGAGTCGGCCGAGGCGGTCGCGGAACTGTTCAAGGATCACCCGCACTTCGGCATCCCCGGCGCTGCGATAGACATCATGGAAGCCCGACAGGTGTAGAGAGCAGGGTAGAGCGAAGGCCCGGCGCGAAAGCGTCGGGCCTTGTTCGTGGGGCACCTCTTTAGTGCCTTGTCGCAGTGTATGGCTCCGGTTCGATGAAACAGACCGTCATGCCATAGTCATCAGTGACGATCACTTTCAGCATGCCGGGAATCGTTCGCATCAGCTCGTGGGCTTGCCCTGGATGCTGTTGAATAAGTTCGGCATACGCTTCATCAGAAGCGACGAACACGGCGGCAGGATGCGGGACGTAGCTCGCGATCGACAGTGGGTCGCTGTTGGCAAAAGCGGCCTGTTGGTCAGCTTGAAACAGCGGCAAGATATCGACGCAGACGACCGCGAAGTCCTCGACTCTTCTTTCACGAAGCTCCTGATTTGCGGTGGTCCTGATCGCCTCGATACAGAAGTGCATCAAGGCGATGCGTTCGCTCTCTCGTCTCCGGCTTTCCAACGCGACGGGATTGGCGGTCGTTAGAAGAGAATCGCCCATGGGGTATCTCCGAGTACCTTGTCTGTCTCTACTGGTTATAGCATGCAGGGGTATGAGCGTCATCCTGGCAGTTGATTGCTTGTTAACGGGCTCTGGTGCATAGTGCCGTTCAGACGAAAGGACGAGAGTCATGACAAGATTCCTTGAGCTGGTGGCGCTGGTCGGCAGCGCCTTGGTTGGCTACGCATACTACGATCCCGGCTTCGTTCCTGCTCTCATGGAACGATACGTGCCGGAAACCGTTCTGCGTGAGGGCACTCTTAACGCTGCAATCTGGGACCGCGGCACTTGGGCGAAGTTCGCGCTCCAGGGGAAGAAGTTCTATGGCGTCGTCTACGCCTGCAGGTGGTCTCCGACCGTGACACAGCTGCAATGGGCCTATGGCGAGTTTACAGAGCAGGACGGCCGGTTCGCCAGCCGCTATTGGACCGGCATCGCATGGAGTAATCTGGTCAAGGCGGACAAATGCGTCGAGACAGGGCCTGTGTGGTATGCCGTAGAAGATATCCGCGTGTCGACTGGCGCGTATCTGCATGCATACAGTCCCGGTCAGCGGCATACGGCGCCCGGCATCGCGAAGATCCGCATTGACGGGGATGATAGGGTCCTCTACATGGGTGTGGTCTTCCCACTGCTTGAAGGCGTCTCGGAATCTTGATCGCCCAGAAAGCCCGGCGCCTAGCGCCGGGCTTTCGCTTTTCGCTGGCAAGGGAGGCATAATGCACTTGATGACCAGTGATACCGTACAGCAAATTAAAGATCGGCTTTCGATCGTCGACGTGGTGTCGGGATATGTGAAGCTGCAGCGCGCGGGGACGATCATGAAAGCACGGTGCCCCTTTCATACCGAGAAGTCGCCGTCGTTCGTCGTCTCACCCGATAGAGGCACTTACCACTGCTTCGGCTGCGGCGTAGGCGGCGACATATTCACCTTCACGCAGGAGATCGAAGGTCTCGATTTTAAGGGTGCGCTGAAACTGCTCGGCGAACGGGCGGGCGTGCAGGTGGTGTTTGAGCGCGGCGAATCGGGCGGCACGCGGGATGCGAAAGAACGGCTATTCCAGATCATGGAAACGGCGACGATTTTCTATCAGTCGCGCATGGACAATGAGGCACGCGCCTACTTGCACGGTCGCGGCCTTTCCGACGACACACTGCATAGTTTCCGCCTCGGCCTTGCAGGCAACGGCTGGAGCGACGCGAGCGAGCACCTCAAAGCGAAGGGCTTTACCGAAACCGAACTCATCGACGCGGGCGTTTCGAAGAAAGGCGAACGCGGCGGCACGCTCGACAAGTTCCGCAACCGCATCATGTTTCCGATAGCCGACAGCGCGGGCAGAGTGGTAGCGTTCTCCGGCCGCTCTTTCGGCCCGCATGCATCACCCGAAGCGCCCAAATATCTCAACAGTCCCGAGACGCCGCTGTTCCATAAGTCACGCATCCTCTACGGGTTCGACAAGGCGAAGCAGGCGATACGCCGCCACGATTGCGCGGTCTTGGTGGAGGGGCAGGTGGACTTGGTAGCATCGCACCAGGCAGGCTGGAGTAATGCGGTGGCTGTCTCAGGCACGGCATTCACCCCCGAGCACGCGCTGCTGATAAAGCGCATGACCGACAACCTCGTCATCGCGCTCGATGCCGACGAAGCAGGGATGAAAGCGGCTGGCCGTGCTGCGCGTGCTGCGCTCGCGCACGGCCTCAACGTGAAAGTGGCACGGCTTCCGGAGGGCCTTGATCCGGCCGATCTCATACTGAAGGAAGGGAAGGACGCCTGGAGCGCGGCAATCCGTGACGCGACCGACATCGTCACATTCTTGCTCGACGTTCTGCAGGAGCGTCTGCCGCAACCCGATCGCTTCCGCCGCGCGGTGGAAACGGCGGTACTGCCATTCCTGGCCGACGTGCAAAGCCCGATAGCCCGCGAGCACTATAACCGCGAGGTGGCGCACCGCCTCGGCGTATCGAGTGAAGCGGTGGCGGAAGCGGTGGCGCTCCTGCCGCAGGCACCCGACGAAACGCCGACTATTGTGCCACGCGTGCAGACACCCGCGCCCAGCACTGACCGCCTGCGTCATGCGTTTGCGGTGTTGGTGTGGCAGGAATCATTGGAGACCCCACACCTCGACCCGAAGAATCTTGCCACCGAGTTGGCGGAAGCCGCCGGAGAAGCGGCGTTGGCACGCTTGCGCGAGACGCCGCCTGTCGAGCTGGAAGCACTGCGGTTCCGTGCCGAATCGCTCTATACCGCGAGCGAGCGACTCGCGGGTGACATGACCACGCTCGCCGCCGCCATCCTCAAAGACCGTCTGTCACGGGAACTTGCCGAGGCGACGGAAGCGTTGCGCGGTGCGGAAGCAGCGGGGGATGAAGCGGCGGTCGCTACCGCGACCGCCGCCGTCGCCCTGTTGACAACTCGTATTGCCAAACTGCACGGCGTGGGGTAATATGTGCGGCACTGTCCGTCTGTATCGTCTCGTATACGCGATACGGATGGTGGGGTGATCGCTTCTCGATGACTCAATCGGGTAGCGAGTTTTCCTGTGATGCACGCCATGGCTACCGCAAAAAAGAACACCGCTTCCAAAAAGAAAACCACCCCGACGAAAAATAAGTCGGTCGCTACGCGTGCCGCATCGAAAACGGTCGCCAAGAAAACCACGAAGAAGGCCGCGGTGAAAAAGCCCGCTGCAAAGAAGACCGTTTCTAAAAAAGCCACAACGAAGAAGACGAAGAAGCCGGAAAAGAAAATCGTCGCACGCGTCGCTCCTCGCGGCACCGAACCGCGCGGCAAACAGCAGCAGCGTGTCGAAGACCTCATCATGCTCGGTAAGCAGCGCGGCTACATCACCTACGACGAGATCCTCCGCGAGTTCCCGACCATCGAGGACAACGTGCTCCTGCTCGAAGAGATGTACGAGCGATTCGGCACCGCCGGCATCGACATTCTCGAAGGCGGCGGCATGCTCGAGGAAGCTGCGGCCGATTCGGTCTTGGAGCGCAAGAAACTCCAGCATCGCCGCTCCGATGCGGGCTTCGACAGCGTGCAGATGTACCTGCGCGAGATCGGCCAGTACCCCTTGCTCAACGGCGAACAGGAAAAGGACCTGGCCAAGCGCATCCTCGTGGGCGACGAAGAGGCGCGCTCGATCCTTGCGCGTTCGAACCTGCGTCTCGTCGTCTCCATCGCCAAGAAGTATGTGAACCGCTCGCCCGACCTCACGCTCCTTGATCTCATCCAGGAGGGTAACCTCGGCCTCTTCAAGGCGGTCGACAAGTTCGACTATTCCAAGGGCTTCAAGTTCTCGACCTACGCGACGTGGTGGATCCGCCAGGCCATCACGCGCGCCTTGGCCGACCAGTCGCGCACCATCCGCATCCCGGTGCACATGGTAGAAACCATCGCCAAGTACAAGCAGAAGGTGCGCGAGCTCTCGCAGCACCTCGGGCGCGACCCGCTGCCCGAGGAGATCGCCGCAGAGATGGGTCTCGAGGTGGACAAGATCTACACCATCCAGAAGATCAACCAAGACACCGTCTCTCTTGAGTCGCCGGTGGGTGAGGATGACGACGAGCGCTCGACCCTCGGCTCGTTCATCGCCGACGATTCCATCGCCAGCCCCGACCAAGACGCTTCGCGCCGCATCCTCTCCGAACAGATGACGGAGATTCTCGACGAGCTTTCGCCGAAGGAGCGCAAGATCCTTGAAATGCGCAACGGTCTGACCGATGAAGGCATCTGCTTCACGCTCGAAGAGGTGGGCCGTGAGTTCGGCGTCACCCGCGAGCGCATCCGTCAGATCGAGGCGAAGGCGCTGGAGCGCATCCGCTACCACGAAAAGGCCAAGCAGCTGCGGAGCTACTAATAATAATAGCGAAGAGAAAAAAACCGGGCCGTCAGCCCGGTTTTTTCGTGAGTGACCTTGCGAACATCAGGCTGCAACGCGCTCTTGCTGTGCGGCGTCGAATTCCGCCTGGGTCATCGCGAATACTGTGCCGGACGCATCAGTGTCGACATAGTAATGGGGCAGCGTGTCGGCCTTGAGTTTTTCTTTCTTCACTTTATTGACGCGGTCGCCAGCAACGGCCTGTACCATGCCGCTCCACTCCTCGGGCGTAATCTCCATTGAAAGCTCCTGTGTGACGAGGCCGTGTGTCGCATCGGCAGCTTTCTGCAGTTGTGCCGTCCATTCGGGTACATTCACGACGTATGCGCCGACATCGGCGCCGATGCGCGGCGGGATGGAGAGACCGGGGTGCATGACCATGACCACCGCCTGTTCATCGTGGCTGCCGGTGTATACGGCGACAGGCACGTTATCCTCTCGGAGTTGGTCATCCACCTGCGGCAGATGGGCCGCGAACGATTCCGCGAACGCCTGCGGGACGAAGAACGCGTCCGGCTCGACGAGAGACGCGTTGCAATAGCCGCAGCCGGCGCACGAAAGGCCGTGCCCGTGGTCGTCGGTGTGGTACGTGAGAGCGCCGATAGCTTCTTCGATCTTCCCTATGAAGCGCGCGGCGAATTCGCTTGAGAGTACGGGATGATTGCCTTTGGCATCGACAAGACGCGAGGTCGCCGCGGCGACGTCGATTGCGACGCCGAGATTGGCGCCGGGAAATGCGACTTCCGCCGCGCGAGAGCCTTCCGCGAGGCGGCGGCCGTCGATGCAGCGGATCGCCGCAGCGGTGACAGGGCCTTCGAAAGAAGTAGCGGCCTCGGGGATGATCTTCTTGGCAAGTTCGGCAGAAAGCTCTGCACGCTCCGTTGTTTCCATGGTGGTATGAATGGTTTCCGACGACATAATACGCGCAATCGTACTACAAGACTCGGTATGGGCAAAAAAGTCCGCCGGCAACAAGTGCCGGCGGTACAAGAACAGACAATGTCTGGAGACTAGGCGACGTGTTCTTTGGCGCCGTTGCGACTCGCACGCTCGATAACGAATTGGAGCGCCGCGTCGGTCATTTCTTCATGCGTCAATCGCGCGTCCAACGAAACGCAGGTCTGACCGGTTCCGGGCCTGAAGTAATTTTCGATGATCTTCGCCTCCTTCTTGATGAAGGCTTGGCGCCGCAGCTCGTCGAGCCCAGGCGTCACTCCTTGCAAGTAACGAGAGACCGTCGGGACATCCGCCTTGGTGATGATGTAGAGCGGTGGCGAGATGTCCTTGGCGAGGATGCGCGACTTCACGAGATCGTGATGGACCCGCGCGACCTCGGCGTCCGCCTCGTCGCAATCAACGCAAGCTGTTGCGAACAAGACGGCGTTGAGGCCGTAGCCCTCGGTGATGACGATGTCGTTTCCTTTTAGGGCCGGACCGAGTGTCCCCACGTTGAATTCGTTGAGGTCTGCCCACAGACGGATAAGACGGGTCACCGGGTCTTCCTGACGAAGCTTGCCGGCCCAGATGAGCGGATGCTCAAGGTTGGCAAACGGTCCAGGATAGAACGCGATCCGCTTGTCCGGAAGAAGTTCCGGCAGGCGCCTCTGCAGTCCCTTGAACACATTACTGCGGCCTGTTCCCCGCATGCCAGACACAGAAATGAAAAGAGCTTTTTCAGACGACATGTTTCCTCCGAAAGTTTGTCGTCGTTACCGCCACTCCGGCGGCAACTAGTGGAACATCCTACTCCTCTTGTCAGAAAGAGCAAGGCGTTGTGTGCAGTCGTCCGTCATCATTTCGGACGGACGTGCGGTCCGACCTTCTCGTCGAGCCAGTCGAGTATCTGATCGACAGCTTTCTCTAAAAGAGCTTTCCAACCCATGACTTCTCCTCCTGTCCGGTTGACGTGCAATACGGTACCACTTTGCAACCATACGTCAACAATGCCCGGGCTGTCCCGGGTGTGGTAATGCGACAGAGATTGCGCGGTTCGTCAAAAGGAGTATACTTTTTGGCGACCTGTTCTTTAGGTTCGAAATAGGGATAGTAACGAAAGGAGGGGCCGATGGCCTCGATCACCAGACGTAACGCGTTAGAGATAGGGGCGGCTTTGGTCGCTTCGTCTCTCTGGCGGCCCGCAGGGGCAAGTCAGGCGTTGCCGCCTGAACGCGCAGGAAGCTTCACTACTCATGGTCTCCGCGAGGCGACCTTCGCCGAACTCAATCGTCGGGTGTGCTCGGATGATCGTCCGGATCTGCAGACAAGCGGAGCCGTGCAAGGCTTCGGTGCAGACGGGTCGCATCTCGTCAACGGACTCGCCGTCGCCAAGCATCTGCGCGAAAAGCGCGGCATGCCGGTCGACTACGATCAGGTCGTCGCTGCCTGGCTGCGTGCCTGCGGTGGCTCTGCGAACGTGTGCTACCACACAGACACGGAGACGCCGGGAAAGGACGGCATGGGCTGTGCGTTCTGTCGCGAAGCGCAACAGTATCCGGATGAACACGGCATGGACCGTGATCTCGGGAAACTATTCGTGCAAACACTGCTTGATGCGAAAGCGTTCCCGGATGTCCTGTTCGGGCCCCACGACCCGTCAGCGTTCATTGTCATGCGTCATAGACGCGGCATCGGCAAAGACGGCAGCGGTGCGATGATCCTCGATCACAGGGTCGTGTTGGATGGAACGCCTATACAAGCGTTCATCTATTCGGCTGATCTGGTCGAGTGGCATCTCCGGCGTCTTGCGCACGAGATGCTCACTTCGGTCAAAGCGCTCGGCTCATTCTCCGAAGAAGAGCTGCTGGCGCTTCTGCGCGACAGAGAGCATAAGAATGCGCAACGAACGCTCGGCGTAGTCGGGAAAGGTCTACCGTCCTACCTCGCTGTGGTCGATCATGATCACGGATGCAAGATTCAGAAGCTCGTATTCTGATCACCAACAAGGGCAGAGGCGCCAGGTGCCTCTCGCCCATTTTTCATGAGTGATGAGCTGGTATTGCTTATTTCGAGATAAAGAAACTTTTGGGAAGATGATTCCGTAGTATCGTGGCTCCATTACGTGCTAAAGTGACGATTTTGTATATGGGATTCAAAAAATGCCAGTCTTGCGGCTCGGGACGCGTGCAGCACAACGGTCGAAGGAATGGGTTGCAGCGATACCGGTGCGCTGAGTGCCGGACGCAGTTCCAATCACAACGACGCGCGAACGTATCCTCGTCGCTGTGGGAAGCGAGGTCCCCGAAAGCCAACTTGCCTTTCATCTTCGGAGATCATTACGATACTTCTGTGGCACACACGGGTGTTGAAGCAGATTAACCTTCTGAGTCAGTATTCGAAGATCAAGTCTGTGTTCGACTACCTCAAAGAACACCTCCACCTTGTGTCATCGTTTCCGCATTCCTTCGGCGGGTACTTTATGCACTACGTTCGTGTTTTGCTCGCGTATCAAATCGGTGTTTTGTCGAATGTTCAGGTCATGGGATGAATACCAATATTCACGGATCGTAATGTTTCAATACCTTGAAACCGCCCAGCACGGTATGGCGTCTCCCCGCACACCCCGTTAAGTAATCAAGACCTTGGAATCACCTGAGAGCATCTGGGCGGGTGTCCTGAAACCGATACCCGTATGCATTCGCTCGTTGTTGTAATACGGCAGGTACTTCTTGAGTGCAGCCCGGAACGTCGGCACTGACCGCACGACCCCGTCCAGACACTCCTCCTGCAAGGTCCGGTTGAACCGCTCGACGTGCGCGTTGTCGTTGCACTGCCGTACACGGGAGCGCCGGTACCCGAGCGCTCGCCGCTCCAGGATATGCGTGAAGCGGGTCGTAAACTCCGGCCCATGGTCGGTCTGCACCATGTGGAACACGAACGGCGCACGTGCCTGCGCCCTCCGGATGAACGCAGCGGAGAGATATGCCCGCAGCTTCGGCGAGACCTCGGCATATGCCCACCGGGAGTACAGGTCGATGAGCGTGTACACGTACAGCAGAGAGCCGTCAGGCAGCAGGAAGTGCACCGTATTGCACTGCAACAGAGCGCTTGGATGCTCCGCGGCGTCGCATCGTGTGGCCGTTTCCATGGACTGCGCTCCTTGACGAATCCGCCACGTTTGAGGGTGCGCTGCACTGACGAAAGCGATACTGCGATGCCCTTCTGCTGTAAGGAGCGATGCATCACCTGGCCGCACCGGCGCCGGCCGGCGCATTCGGCGATGACGGCCTCCACGACCGAGCGCGGGAGCGCTTGGGGAGAGCGCTTCGGCTTCGACGAGAGCGTCTCAATCATGCGGAACCCTCCTGTCGGATCCTTGGCGTACCATTTCACGACGGTGCTCTGCGAGTACCCGAAGTACCGTGCGACCTTCCTGGTCGACCATCCTTTCTGCTTCACCAGGTACACCGCTTCCTTCCTGCTCCGTGGCAGGTGCGGGTTCATGCTGTATGCCATGTACGTCATATTGGGGCAGGGGGTGATTCCAAGCCATTGGAACATTACGACAACTTGACCTTAACAAGAATATGTTGTGTGATGTGAATTATACACGCTTTGTCAAGTCTTTTGTGTTATATGTAGGGACAGCGGCGGAGCCGCTTCTTTACTATTTACGGACCAACGACGCCCAATCACGAGGAACAGCATGTCGAAAGAACATAAACCAGTATCAAAGGAAGACGCCATCAGAGCATTCGTGGTGGTGGACTGGCAGATAGTCGTGCATCGCTTTAGCGAGCAACGCGACGCCGGTAACGTCTCGCTTGCCAATAAGCACTTCACGGACGAGGTGCTGGAGTGGGCGCAGAAGCTTCCGCGCGAGATGCAGCTGCGGCTGCTCGACATCATCATCTCCGGTTTGGCGAATGATGATGCGCAGGTTGGCGCATATCTGACCCGGCCGCAAGACCTGGAGGATTTCGCATTCTACCTCGATAGGATCGTTCGCGAGTATCACGGGATCGTCGGCGACACGCGCCAGGAGCACGACTGGGACATTCCGGTCGGCGAATACGAGCTGACCAGGATCGACCCTGGCTTCGGCAAGGTCTCCATGCGAGCGCGCGTTGCACGCAACGTTGATGGCTGGAACCTGCCGAGCGCGATGGGCCGCGATGAGCGGTTGGCGTTCGAAACGTTCATCGAGGACGCGTTCGCACAGCTGCCGTTCCCTGGTTCGTATAGGAGCCTAACGCCGGGGCACGCGCTTGAGATAAGCGCGGAGGAAGCGGAGCAGATGCGCAGAGACCACCTGTTGTTCAATGACATGACGACGGATGGCCATTTGACGGCTGGCGGCATCGCATCGCACTGGCCGATCGGGCGCGGCATATGGCTTTCCGCGGACAAGACCAAGATGATCTGGGTCGGCGAGGAAGACCACTTGCGCATCATCTCGATCGTCTATGGGTCTGATCTCGGGGCGGTCGATAAGTCCCTCGGGGATCTATTGACCTCGCTCGAGCAAGCGGGCGTGTCGTTCGCGCGGCATCCCGTGTATGGCGTCGTCACGACCTGCCTGACCAACATGGGCACGGGCAAGCGTCAGTCGGTGCTCGCTCAGTTCCCCGGCCTTTCGAGGAAGGGGACCGACGAGGCGCACCTGAAAGCGCGGGCCAAGGAGCTAAACCTCCAGGCGCGCGGCCTATCAGGCGAGCATTCGCAGATGGACGAGGCTGGCACGTCAGACATCTCCCCTCGCGCACGTTTCGGTGTCACCGAGGCGAAGATCACGAAGATGCTCTTCGAAGGCCTGATGGCGCTCTATGCGCTGGAACGGCAGCATCGAGGAGAGGACGTGTCTGCGGCTGCGTAAGCAAGTTGCGCGCGCACGAAAAAAGAGAAGGCCGGAGTTGTATCCGGCCTTTTTTATCGTACAATTGTCCCCGGTGTACGCGGGCGTATCTTGCGCGTAACGATTGCTCAAGCAAACGAGAGGATGGGAGAATGAATGAAGCGAGACATGGAATGCCCGCACGATCTGCGCCGGAGTGGATTCAGTATTTTCAGGAAATGCTGATTGACGATCGCGGCACCGGAGATTCTGCTTCAGCAGATGCAAGTACCCGTCTGCAGCAGTGCATGCTGCAGCAGCTCGAATGCCGTCTTCGGTGCATGCAGGTGTCCTACCCAATTTCCCAGACCTCGGCGCGGACGCATATCGCGGATGTAGTGAGTCGGCTGGCGTCGGCGATGGATACCGAGCATATCACGGAATTCTCTCCGGTCGCCATTTTGGCGGTTGAGACAATCATTACTCGCATCCTGGTGCTTCGGTGCAACTGATCGCAGACGCACCACGGTATGCGATGTCTGCAGATAACCGGCGTGGCTATTGCCCCGCCGCTTTTTCTTTGGGTAAACTAAACATTCAGCCACCAACCTTCTGCAAAAGGTCGAGCAGCCGCTCGACCTTTTCTGTCTCCGAAAGCGATCGGAAGTTGTATCGCCAGACCTCCTCGGCAACGTAGTGCG
>Ga0233425_10010210_pt1 | contig 11526 bp, 9 predicted proteins | sample Watercolumn_Towu_2_FD_181712 | JGI IMG/M metagenome (GOLD analysis project Ga0233425, IMG submission 181712) | Freshwater microbial communities from Lake Towuti, South Sulawesi, Indonesia - Watercolumn_Towuti2014_140_MG | ecosystem: Environmental > Aquatic > Freshwater > Lake | place: Indonesia...
CTTGCAGGGTTGCGGTCCCTGAGGCAACCAGCAGGAGGTCGGACGCGGCCATGACTTCGCTCGGCTGATCCGGCTGGATCCTGACCGTTACTTTCGCCCCGGCCGTCAACTCTTCGACGAGACCCGCGCCGACGGAAGAGGCCCGCGCAAGGAGAAACTGCACCCCCGGCTCCTCACGAGCCAGCCTGGCAGCCGCATCCAGCATCATCGGCAAGAGAGCGCGGACCTCCTTCTCGCGACTCCCCGGCAAGAGACCGATCACGCGCGCGGCCCCTTCGACTCCGAACCGCTTTCGGAGCTCAGCCTGATCATAGGAAGGCGCCACCGCATCCAGCAAGGGATGCCCGACAAAGTCACACCGGACTCCGGCCCGCCGGTACAGCGCCTCCTCAAACGGCAGAATCACGATCATGTGGTCCACCACCCGTGCAATCAGGTTGATGCGGCTTCCGTGCCAGGCCCAGATCTGTGGAGCGATGTAATAGAAGACCCGATGGCCGGCCCTCCTGGCGGCCCGGGCCAACCTCAGATTTAAGCCGGGGTTGTCGACGAAGACCACCGAATCGAAGACGGTCGCTCGCAGCAAGCGCACGAGGGAGCGGTACGTGTGCACCGCCGCGCGGAGCTGGGCCAGGCCGACCAGACCGATCGCGTCCAGCCGTTCAATACCCTGGATCAGCCGCACGCCGGCCGCCCGCATTTTGCTTCCCCCCACTCCGATCAGCTCAACATCGGGTCGCAGCGCCCGGATGGCTGCAGCCAGATTGGCCCCATGCAGATCACCCGAGGCTTCGCCCGTGACGATCAGAATCCGCGGCATGTCAAATCAGTAAGACGTGAGAGGTAATATGTGAGACGGAAGACGGAACGCTGGAGCTTCGCTTCACATTTCACGTCTCACCTCTCACGTTTCACGTTCCTGGTGGCGCTGGACGAAGGTTCCAATGGCATCCAGCACCTGATAGGCCAAGTCCAGGGCCGCGACCCCATCCTCTCCGGCGACGAGGGGCTTGGTCCCGTTCGCGATGGCATGCAGGAAGGCTTCCAGCTCCAGCTTGAGCGGCTCCTCGTCGCCCCCGCGCACTTCCTCCACCTCGATCGTCGGACGCCCTCCGGAGTCGGCCACCCGACGGCAGATGGCTCCCTGACGAGTCTGGTAGTCGACGGAGATGTAGGCGTCCCGCTGGAACAGCCGGAGCCTGCGCATGCGGGTCATCGAGACGCGGCTGGCGGTCAGGTTCGCGACGCACCCGCTCGCAAACGAGACCCGAGCGTTGGCGATGTCTATTTTTTTGGTCAGGACTGGTACGCCGGCGGCGCGGACTTCCTCGACCGGTCCCGGTTGGAACGACAAGACCATGTCCAGGTCGTGGATCATCAGATCCAGCACCACGTCCACGTCAGTGCCGCGCTCGCCGAAGGGGCTTAAGCGGTGGCACTCGATGAAGCCCGGCCTCCCGACGTAGGGCCGCACGGCCCGGATCGCCGGGTTGAACCGCTCGACGTGACCGATCTGCAACAGGCGTTGCCGGCGACGGGCCAGCTCCACCAGCTCACGGCCCTCCGCCACAGTGACGGCGATCGGCTTTTCCACGAGGACATGGACGCCCGCTTCCAGGCAAGCCGTCACGACCGCATGGTGCGCGGAGGTCGGCACCGCCACGCTGACCGCGTCCACCTGTTCCAGCAGGATAGCCGACTGCGCGTAGCCGGGCACCTGATGCCGCTCCCCGATCAACTTGGCTCGCTCGGCATCAATATCGGCGACCCCGACCAGTGTTGCTTGGGGCAGCCCCGCGTACAGGCGCGCATGGTGCCGCCCCAGGTGCCCCACTCCGATCACGCCGACCCTCAGGAGCTTCACGACTCTTGATCACCGGCCAGCCCGACGATCGCGATGCCGGCCCGCTCGGCTCGGCGGAGCGTCTCATCACGGTCCAGGAGAACACTCCTGCCCGCTTCCAGGGCCAGCGCGGTGGCCTTGACCGACTCCATGGTTTCGATCGTGGCAGGACCCACCGCCGGGAGATCGAACCGCAGGTCTTGCTGCGGCTTGCTGCGCTTGACCACCGTTGTCCCGAGCCCGGCCAGAGTTCCGCCGCGACGGATCGTCTCGTCCGTCCCTTCCACCGCTTCAACCGCCACTACAACGCGATCTTTCACGACCACACACTGGCCGACATCGAGCCGGCCGATCTCCTTCGCCATGTCCCAGCCGTACCGGATGTCTTCCCATTCTTTCTTGCTGGGACGGCGAGCCGTGAGCGAGCCTTCTTCGACCAAAATTCCCTGGAGCCCGAAGGTAGACTCGCGAACCAGGATACCCTCTCGCTCCAACTCCGCGGCCACCTCGCGCAGGATGCCGTCATCCTTCCAGTGCTTGAGGCGGCTGAAGAGCGCCAGCGCCCGCAAGTCCGGCATGGCCGTAGTGAAGACGTGAGTCTTCTTGATGCCCCCGAGCATGACAGCCTGCCGCACGCCGTCTTCCTTGAGCGCTTTTAACAGCTTATTGAACTGCCCGATTTTGACCCAGTGGATGCGATCGACATGCTGTTCCAGTTCAGGATCGGTTTCTCCGATGTGAGCCACGGCCGACACCATGAAGCCCAGGCGCCGGACATTGTCGGCGAAGATCATGGGGAACCGTCCGTTGCCCGCGATCAGGCCGATCCGCTCGCTGGCTTCGGCCGGCCCCGGCTCCCGACGCGATGGCTTGTCCGCGAGCCTAGTCCTCATCCTCTTGATCCTTCTCGACCGACCGACAGGCCCCGCGCTTGGACCCATCGAGAAACGTCAGCACCTCCAGCACATCGGCACTGTCCTTGAACTCCTCCCGCGCCAGCTTGATCGCCTCGGCCATCCGGTGGCCCGACCGGAACAGGACTTCATAGGCCCGCTTGAGCACCGAGATCCGCTCGTTCGAAAACCCGTGCCGTTTGAGGCCGATCGAATTCAACCCGTACAGCTTCGCCCGATATCCCCCTGCGGCACGCATGAAGGGGGGTACATCCCGTCCCACTGCCGAGCATCCGCCGATCATCACGTAGGCCCCGACGCGCACGAACTGATGGATGCCCACCAGTCCTCCGATGATCGCGTGGTCGCCGACCGTGATGTGGCCCGCCAAGGTCGCCGCGTTGGCCATAATGAGGTGGCTACCCAGATGACAGTCATGGGCCACGTGGACATAGGCCATCAAAAAATTGTGGTGCCCGATCGTGGTCTTTCCTCCTCCCGGCACAGTCCCTCTGTTCACCGTTACGTATTCACGCAGAATGTTGTCGTGGCCGATCACCACGCGGGTCGGCTCGCCCTTGTATTGAAGATGCTGGGGCGGCGTTCCAATCGAAGCGTAGGGATAGAGCTGACACCGCTCTCCGATCTCGGTCCAGCCTTCCACATAGACATGGGAGATCAGACGGGTTCCCCGCCCGATCTTGACGTGCTCACCGATGACCGAAAAGGGCCCGATTTCTACCTCATCGGCCAGCTCGGCTTTCGGATGCACCACCGCCGTCGGATGAATCTGCACGGCTACCCCCTAAGAAACATCGCTCGTCATCCGTCACTCGTCATTCGTGCCGAGAACCTCCTGCGCCTCTTTCGAATGACGCATAACGAATAACACATTACGCCTTTTCTGCCTGCTCTTCCGTGACCATCGCGGTCAGTTCGGCCTCGCAGACCAGCTCGTCTTCAACATAGGCCTTGGCCTGCATCTTCCAGAAGGGGGGCCGACGCTTCAGGACCTCAATCTCGAAGCGCAATTGGTCGCCCGGTACCACCGGCTTACGGAACCTGGCTCCATCCACTCCCGTCAAGTACACCACGGGACAGCCGGTAGGCGGGAACGATTTAAAGGCCAACACGCCACCCACCTGGGCCATTGCTTCCAGAATCAGCACACCGGGCATGATCGGACGATCCGGAAAGTGCCCCTGGAAGAACGGCTCGTTAACCGTGACGTTTTTCAGTCCCACAATGCGCCGCCCCTCTTCCAATTCTTTGATACGATCAACTAGCAGAAAGGGGTAACGATGGGGAAGGATCGCCCGGATCTCCCCAACCTCGATCGTCATGCCCGCTCCTCTCGTACAGGAGATGTTGAACGATGAATGTTCAATGTCTGGTCTTGAGGATGTAGCAGCGGCTCACGATTCAAAACTTAACACTGGAAACTTCCGCCTACTTGTACCGCCTGTCAAATTCCTTCACCACCGACTCGGTCAGATCCACAATCGGACTGTGGTAAATGACGACTTTGAGCGTAGCCTCGTTGCCCTTGTCAATAACGGCCACGTAGCCTTCCCGCTGCGCCACGTCCGACGCGACCAGTTTCACTTTGGTCAGATACTCATCTCCCACTTCCTTCTGCTTCTGTTGGATCTCCCGGTTAAAATCTTGGAGGCGAGCCTGATAGGCCTCGAACTTTTTCCGGAACTGCTCCTGTTTCTCGCGCCTGGCTGCCTCGCTGAGCCCGGATTCCTGCTCCTTCAGCGCCTTTTCGAGCCCCTTCATCTCTTCGTCATCGGCCGAGATGATGCGTTGACGGCTGTTCCGGAATTCCTTGAGCGAGTCCAGCGCACGCTTGCCGGCCTTCGTCCGGTCAAGCACCATCTGTTGATCCAGGACCGCCACCTTGACGGCGTCCGCCGCCAGGCTCCCCGAAACCTGGCACAGCATCAGCCCGAGCGTTCCAGCCACGATAAGCCATGTGCCCCGTCGCATCATCCACTCTCCTTTCTCCTCACGAACGCAGCCGATGAATGGCCGCAGGAATAAGTGCTCGGGCTTCAGTGTTGAGTTCTCAGTTTACTGACAACTGACCACCGCTTCATTCTGCATTCATCGTTTGCCGTCACGGTGTCCCCTTGTTGAACTCCTCGATGACCTTGGCGGTGATGTCCAGCGAGACATCGTTGTAGAGGGCCGGCCCGCCTTTGGACCGCTCGAACACCATTTGCAGGTTCTGTTGTTGTGCCACCTTCGCGACCACCTTTTCGACTTTCTCGCGGAATCCCTCCATGACTTCCCGTTGCTTGTCCTGGACTTCCCGAGTCAACTCGTTGCTCTTCTGCTGGAATTCCATCACGCGCCGCTGAAGCTGCTGCTCCCGCTCCTTTTTCGCAGAGCCCGTCAGCACGCTGGCCTGCCTCATGAGGTCCTCTTCCATGCGCTTGAGTTCCTTCTCCTCCAGCTCAACCACTGCCTGGCGATTCTTGATGAACGAGGCCAGCGACTCCTCTGCCTTCTTGCCCACCGCGGTTTCCTTGAACACCCGCACCGGGTCCAGCACCCCGACCTTCACTCCCGACTGACTGGCCGACAGGGACGCACAGCCCCAGACCACAAGGGGCAGGAGCAACGCCATCGCCGGAAGCGGCCGGCCGCTAAACGTCCTTTCCCAATTCGACCTTGCACGTGACATCATACCCGACTCTGCTCCTCCTCTTAGAACAACGATCCGACTGAAAACTCAAAGACCCCCTTCCGCTCGCCCGTTTTGGGTTCCAGGTTCAGCCCGTAGGCGACACGGAGAGGCCCGAAGGGCGAAATCCAGCGCCCTTCCAGGCCAGCCGCCTTGCGAAGGTCGCCCAGCACCAGTTTCTCATTGTCGTCGAATCCCTTGCCGTAATCGAAAAAGATGACGCCGTTGAGCTTGGCTTCCGAGGAAACCGGGAAAATGAAGTCGTAATTGAAAATAAGCTCTTTCGAGGCACCCAAAAGAGATCCGCTGGGCGCCACGGGCCCGGCGCGACCGAAGACGAAGCCACGCATCGTGTTGATGCCGCCGACGAAGTACCGCTCCGTCAACGGGATCGGCTTGCCCCCGATCCCTTCCACCGTGCCGAACCGGCCGCGGATGGAATGGCGAAGATCGAAAGGCAGCGACCAGAATTTGACCGTATCGACGGTCACCTTGTAAAAGTTGTTGGTGCCGCCCAAGTACCGAGTCCCCCAATCCACATTGAGGGAATTGCGCATGCCGCTCCGGGGGTCCAGGTAGAAATCCCGAGAGTCGCGGGACAGCGAGCTGCGGAATCCCGTGGTGGTCTGCTTCCCGATCTGCTGCACGATGAAAGCGGGCGCGTCGCTCTGGGGTTGCGAGAAATCGAGGGTCTCGGCCACAAGGGCGAAACTCCCGGAGGCGTATTCGGAGAACCAACGTCCCAGGGTCGCGCTGGCCCCGGCCTTGTCTTCCTGGTACGTGGTGTAGTTCGTGACGGTTCGGTAGATGTCGATCTGCCCGGATGTCAAAGAATCGTTCAAGTAGGGATCCCGAAAGGTGATCAACCCGATGGTGCGCCGCTGGCCGAGCTGGCCCCGGACCCGCACCATGTGTCCGCGCCCGTTCAGGTTACCCTCCGTGATGTCGGCCACCGCCGTAAACTGGTCCAGAGTGCTGAATCCGCCGCCGATGCTGAACTGACCCGTAGGCTTTTCTTTCACTTTGACGTCCAGGTCCACCTTGTCGGGCTCCACCTGCCGGGGCAGGATCTCGACCGTTTCAAAGAAGTTGAGGTTGTTCAGCCGCTGGAAGCTCCGCTTGATCGCGACCGTGTCGATGACGTCCTGCTCGTCCAGCCGGAGTTCGCGACGGATCACGTTATCGCGGGTCTTGTCGTTGCCGGTGATGTGGATCTCCCGGACTCTGATGAGATCCCCTTCCTTGATGTGAAAGATGATCGCGGCGGTCTTGGCCTGGGAGTCCGGCGAGACCGAGGGATTCACGTCCGTGAAGGCGTAGCCTTTCCCACCGTAGATCTCCGTCAAACGGGTGATTTCATCCCGGATCTTCGCGCGCTGGAAGACCTCGCCGGGCGTAATCTTCGACCCGACCCGCAGTTCGGCTTCTTCAAAGACTGTATTGCCCCGGAATCCGACCTCGCCGACCTTATAGGGCTCCCCCTCCACGATCGGGAAAATCACCGTGAACCATTGCTTATCCTCGCTCAGCTCGAGCGTTGGCGCCCCGACCTGGATGTTCAGGTAGCCCTTGTTGAGGTACACTTCTTTGATCCGCTCGATGTCGTTGTTCAGCTCCTCGCGCTTGAGGATGCCCGCATCGGTGAACTTCGAGAGCAGGAAGACCCATTCTCTGGTGGCCATGACCTTGAGCAGCTCTTTCTTCCGGATGGCCCTCATCCCCTCAAAGATGACCGTTTTGACCTTGGCTCGGTCCCCTTCCTTGATGAAAAACGTCAACCGCTTCCGCTCCTCCTCCAGGGTCTGGATGACCGGGATCACCTGCGCGCTATAGTATCCATCCTCTTGATAGGCCAGTCTGACCTTCTCGGCGCTCTCCTTGGCCTGCTGTTGATCGAGAAAGGACTGGCTGCGGATGGTGATCTTCTCCTGCAGCTTGTCGTCGCTGAGGCTTTGGTTGCCGTCAAACACGATCTCGGTGATGAACGGATTTTCCCGTACCACGAACGTGACGGCGACCCCATCCGGCACCCGCTCAGCTTCGATCTGTACGTCTTCGAAAAAACCCATTTCGTAGATGAGCCGGATCTGAGTCCGGATCGCCTCCGCGCCGTACGGGTCGCCGACCTTCAGCGTCAGCCGCCCCCGGATGGCCGGCTCTTCGATGCGCTTGTTCCCGCGCAGCTCGATGGACTTGACCTTGACGCTATCCTGGGCATGCGAACGGCCCGGGAAAAGAAGGCACAGCATGACGACCGCTACAGAAATGAGACCAATCGCCAGCCTTCCCACCCGATTGGTCACTGCGGCCTTTCTGTGCGGACCAGTCGACTGCGGCGTGCGGAAATCGACGCTGGAGGATGAACGTCCGTAATAATAAGAGGGTACTGCTCGACAACGCTCGCTTCTATGCGGTCTGCATTCATAGCGCTGGCATCTGCCTGAAAATGGGCCCCAGCTCACGGATCGCCATGAAATACCATCCGGCGATTCCGTCGACTAAAGGCTGGAGCAAAGATTTTGAAAAAACTGAGAAATTATAGGGGGAGGCAGGAGCAATGTAAAGAGAATTTCTCCGCTCAAGCATGAAGGCATGGCCGTGCCCAGACGACTTTCACATTCTTGACATTGCGGCAATCGATCCCATAGTATCCTGACCATGTTGCCTGTCGCGGTTCGCAAAGCTGTGATCCCGGCGGCCGGCCTCGGCACCCGCTTCCTGCCCGCCACGAAGGCTTCCCCCAAGGAAATGCTTCCCCTGGTGGACAAGCCGCTGATCCAGTACGCGGTGGAAGAGGCCGTCGCGTCCGGCATCGAGGACATCATCATCGTCACTGGCCGAGGCAAACGGGCGATCGAGGACCATTTCGACCGCTCGTTCGAGCTCGAAGAGAATCTGAAAGGCAATGGAAAATCAAAGCTCTTGAGAGACATCCGGCGCATATCCGAGGTGGCGAACTTCTGCTATGTCCGGCAGTCCCAAGCCCGGGGGCTCGGACACGCCGTTTTGTGCGCCCGACACCTGATCGGCGACGAACCCTTTGCGGTCTTGCTGAGCGACGAGGTCATCGACAGTCCTGTGCCGGCACTGGCCCAGCTCATCCAGGTGTATGACCGGGGAAACGGCGCGGTGCTCGGCGTCAAGAAAGTGGAGCCGGCCGAGGTCAGCCACTATGGAATTATCGCCGGCAAGCGCTTGGCCGGAGGCCTTCACCGTGTGCTGGACCTGGTCGAAAAGCCGACGCCCGCCGCCGCTCCTTCCAGACTGGCGATGATCGGCCGCTACGTGCTCTCTCCCGACATCTTTCCAATTCTGGAACGGACGGCCCCCGGAAAAAACAACGAGATCCAACTGACGGACGCCTTGCGCGAGCTCGCGCGGCAGGCCCCGATCTATGCCCAGGAAATCCAGGGACAGCGTCACGATGCGGGTGACAAGCTGGGGTTTCTGATCGCCACGGTGGATTTCGCGCTCAAGAATCCGGTCCTGGGCCCTCCGTTCGCACGCTATCTCAAACAGCTGCGTTGAGGCCGGACTCCGCACGTGACGGCGTACACGTTCGTTGAGCGCAGGCAACCAGTCCGAGAGGACATCTTCGCATGACATCGGAACCGAACGAACCAGACGTGCAAAACCTTGAGATCCCCGACCAGCTTCCTCTCCTGCCGGTGCGGGACATCGTGGTCTTTCCCTACATGGTGCTCCCACTTTTCGTCGGACGGGAGATGTCGATCAAGGCCATCGAGGCGGCGCTGGCCGGCGACCGCATGATTTTTCTGGCGACTCAAAGAGCTCTGGACGTCGAGAACCCGAAACCTGAAGACATCCACCAAGTCGGCACCGTCGGGATCATCATGCGCATGCTGAAGCTCCCGGACGAGCGCATCAAGATCCTCGTCCAGGGGCTCGCGAAGGGCAAGGTGCGGGACTACATTCAGACCGACCCTTACTACTCCGTACGCATCACCAAGATGGCGGAAACGAAACCGTCGACCTCGCTCGAGGCCGAGGCCGTCATGCGGACGGTCAAGGAGCAGCTCGAGAAGATCGTCGGTCTGGGCAAGGTGCTGATGCCCGACGTGATGGTGGTGATCGAAAACCTGGAAGACCCGGGGCGGCTCGCCGACATGGTGGCCTCCAACCTCGGTCTCAAGGTGGAGATCACGCAGGCCGTGTTGGAGGTGGAGGATCCCGTCACGCGGCTCCGGCGGGTCAGCGAGATCCTGTCCAAGGAAGTCGAAGTCTTGTCCATGCAGCAGAAGATCCAGGCCCAGGCCAAAGGCGAGATGGACAAGACCCAGCGCGAGTACTTCCTCCGCGAACAGCTCAAGGCCATTCAGAAAGAGCTGGGCGAGCTGGATGAGCGGGGTGAAGAGGTCGCCGAGTTCCGCAAACGCATCAAAGACGCAAAGATGCCCGAGAAGGTGCTGAAGGAGTGCGAGAAACAGCTCAAGCGCCTGGAAAAGATGCATCCGGACACGGCCGAGTCGGCGACGGTCAGGACCTACCTGGAATGGATGGTGGAGCTGCCCTGGAGCAAGAAATCCAAGGACAACCTGGACATCAAGGCTGCGGCCAAGGTGCTGGATGAGGACCACTATGACCTGGAAAAGGTCAAGGAGCGGATCCTCGAATATCTCGCCGTGCGGAAACTCAAGGATAAGATGAAGGGACCCATCCTCTGTTTCGTCGGTCCCCCCGGCGTCGGCAAGACCTCGCTCGGCAAGTCCATTGCGCGGGCGTTGGGCCGGGAGTTCGTCCGCATCAGCCTCGGGGGCGTGCGCGACGAAGCGGAGATCAGGGGCCACCGCCGTACCTACGTCGGCGCGCTGCCGGGACGCATCATCCAGGGCATCAAACAGGCCGGTACGAACAACCCGGTCTTCATGATGGATGAAGTGGACAAGGTGGGCATGGACTTCCGTGGGGACCCCTCAGCGGCCCTGCTGGAGGTGCTGGACCCGGAGCAGAACCACGCGTTCAGCGACCACTATCTTGGCGTGCCCTTCGACCTCAGCGAGGTCATGTTCATCACGACCGCCAACCTCATGGACCCGATCCTCTCGGCTCTCCGAGACCGGATGGAGATCATTGAAATTCCCGGTTACACGGAAGAGGAAAAGCTGGGGATCGCCCAGAAGTACCTGATCCCGCGCCAGCTCAAGGAGCACGGGATCACCGAGGAGCACATCCAGATCGCCGCGCCGGCCCTGCGCCAGATCGTGTCCCACTACACGCGGGAGGCGGGGGTCCGGAATCTCGAGCGTGAGATCGCCAACGTGATGCGGAAGGTCGCCAAGAAAGTCGCGGAGGGGAAGGTCCAGTGCTACACGATCACCCCCGCCAATTTGAACAAGTACCTGGGCGTCACGAAGTTCCAGCCTGAAGCGGAGCAGGAAAAAGACGAGATCGGCGTGGGCACCGGTTTGGCCTGGACCGAGACCGGCGGCGATGTTCTCTACATCGAGGCCACCTCGATGAAGGGCAAGGGGCAACTGACCCTCACAGGCCACTTGGGCGACGTGATGAAGGAATCCGCCCAAGCCGCGTTGAGCTACGTGCGATCGAGAGAAACGCTGCTGGGCATCAACCCGGACATCTTCTCGAAAACCGACATCCACATCCATGTGCCGGCGGGCGCCATTCCCAAGGACGGCCCCTCGGCAGGCATCACGATGGCGACGGCGCTGGCGTCTCTCTTGTCCAACATCCCCGTTCGGCGCGATGTCGCCATGACGGGCGAAGTCACACTCCGCGGGCGTGTCCTTCCTATCGGCGGGCTCAAGGAAAAGATCCTCGCCGCCAAGCGGGCGAAGCTGTCCACCGTGATCCTGCCTGCGCGCAACGAGAAGGACCTGGAGGAAATCCCCAAACACCTGTTGCGCGGCATCAGGTTTGTCTTCGCCGAGACGATGGATGATGTCATCAAGGCGGCCTTGCGGCGGTCTTCTCTCCCGAAGCCCGAGCGGATGACCGGGAGGGCTTCCGCAGGCCGGCCCAGAGCAAGACGAAAGTCGAACCGGACCCTGCCCAGGAAGCGGGGAAGCCGCGCGCGCCCCTTGGCGCCGGCTGTGTAAGATGGCCCTTCGCGCTTCCGG
>Ga0233425_10010211_pt1 | contig 11526 bp, 12 predicted proteins | sample Watercolumn_Towu_2_FD_181712 | JGI IMG/M metagenome (GOLD analysis project Ga0233425, IMG submission 181712) | Freshwater microbial communities from Lake Towuti, South Sulawesi, Indonesia - Watercolumn_Towuti2014_140_MG | ecosystem: Environmental > Aquatic > Freshwater > Lake | place...
GGTTTAACCGGTTCAGGAAGTTACTGGTACGCTATGAAAAGCTTAGCGAGACTTATGAAGCGCTTCTGCACTTGGCCGCAGCTATTATTTGCTGGAGAAAAGTTGGGGTTATTTACGGATAAGCTCTTAATAATTCGACATTTTCTGTTCGATATTCGATATTTAATTGCATTTAAATTGAATTAACTTCTTCAGTTAACGTTTATGGGACTCAGGGGTGGGTTTGTTCCGCTTAATCCACCGTAAACCCGCATAAATAAAATGAAAATTCCTGTACAATCGGGTTTTGCCAATTCACCAAAATTTTTTGGAGGCGTTGAATAGCAATGGAACTGAGCCTTTTCACAGTCGGCGGTATCTCTGCCTTTGTATACGCCGGTGTTACGCTGTTCCTCTACGTCTACCTGTGGACACGCTGGAAAATTATTGATGGCGGCGAGGCCAGCCAGATATTGACTACGATAAGCCAAAAACACGGCGAGTGGTCCGCCCTCTGGTGGAGTATCACCATTATCCCGTACGCCATGATACCGGTGTTTCTGGCGGTCCTGATGTCGCTTTGGAAAGACGAACCTGCCCTTGCCTCGATGGCATTTATTGCCGGTATGACAGCCTTCATCCTGGGAATTATCGGCCCCCTGAGGAGCGCCACAACGACAGGAACCCTGTCTCGTATCCACGCCACCGGGAATGAAATGGAAAAGACATCGGCGCGGGTGATTTACAAATCTGGCGAATCTTACGGCAAGGGACTTTTCTGCCTCTTCGGCGCTACCTGACTGCTAGGCTGGGTAGGCCTGTCAGGCCTGGCGATAGTTCGTACGGCAATATTCCCCGGATGGCTTGGATGGCTGGGCATTGTAGTTGCATTGCTGTATCTTTTAGGTCTGCCCGGACGTCTTTTGTGGAAGCATCTGGCAATATCCCAGGCCGTTGCATTCTTCCTCTTCCTCTTCCTCTTCCTCTTCCTCTTCCTGTCCTTCGTCCTGCTAACAGGACTGAGGCTACTTGGAACATTATAAAAAATTACTGTTGGGTTAACAAACAATACAAACTTATCCTGCTTGAAAAAATAACTTGCTTATTGTATAAATACAAAAGATAAAGTAATCAAGGCCATTCAGGAGCTTCCACCTGACGCTTCAATTGAAGATGCTATGGAAAAATTATATCTCCTGTATAAGATTGATCGGGGTATCAAACAGGCAGATTCGGGAAAAAGAAGATAATATTCCATCGATTCCAAAAAGTTACAATAAAAATCTAGTCATTAAATATGGAAAAATCATCAATAAAGCGATAGAAGAAATTTTTGAAAAGTTACCAATATCCAAGAATCATTCAAATCAATTAAAAAAAATTGCTTCAAATTTATTTTCAAAATTTCCAGAGAAGTTTCAAAAAGAAAACATTTCTGGAGTTGTAATCGCTGGTTTTGGTGAAAAGAATACGTTTCCATCTCTCAAGTCATTTTATATTGAAGGAATAGCTAATAATAAGTTAAAATACATACACATAAAGGATAAATCTGCAGAAATTGATTTTACAGTGAGCGCATGTATTATTCCTTTTGCTCAAAGTGAGATGGTAGCAACATTCATGGAGGGCATTGATCCCTATTTACAAGTTACTATAGAAAGCTACTTATCTAAAATATTTGATAAATATCCAGAAATTATAGCTGAAAATGTGGCAAAAAATGATAATAACGAAAAGAAAAGGCATCTGCTTCAGAAAAAACTAAAAGAGGTGAGTAACAAAATATTCGCAGATTATCAAAATGACGTGCAATCTTATAGAAGGAAAAATTATGTAGATCCCGTTACAAGAGTTGTTTCAATGCTCCCGAAGGATGAACTTGCAGCAATGGCAGAGTCACTTGTAAACTTGACTTCTTTCAAACGAAAAGTTACTATGGAAAGTGAAACGGTAGGAGGGCCAATTGATGTTGCTGTAATTTCTAAAGGTGATGGCTTTATATGGATTAAAAGAAAACATTATTTTAAAGCAGAGTTGAATCCTCAATTCTTCGCAAACTACTATAAGGAGGTTTAAAATGAATGGACGTAAAAAGGAGAAACAGATATTTTACTCCATTATGGAATTCGAAAAAGAATATTTCCCAAAATCTTTTAAGAAAAAAATGGAAGAAAAGCCTACAGATGCTCGCGCTTTAGGAAGTAGCTTAGCGAAAGAATCTTTAGATAAAATCAGAGGGCAGTTAGCAAATATATAAATATATGAAAAGCTACCGTACGTGGTTAAATAATGGCAAATGCGACGGGGCTCTTTTCATTTTTATGCGTCGTCACGAATCATCAAGTAGTGGTCAATACCGGCCTCTTTGAACATATCTCCGACAATTTTAAATCCATGCTTTTGATAAAATTTGGTGAGATACGCCTGGGCATGGACTTTGAATTTTTTGAATCCCTGCCCCTTTGCAACAGTTATCATGAACTCCGTAAGCTTGTGACCAAGCCCCTTTCCACGGTATGATTTCCGTATCGCCACACGTTCCAGTTTCGCATACTCTCCAACGGCGCGTATGCGGCCTGCGGCGAAGGGTTCTCCGTCCATTTCCCCCAGGATGTGCGTTGCAGAGATGTCATGTTCATCGCGTTCAATATGATACGAAACGCCTTGCTCCTCTATGAACACGATGCCGCGCACTATAAAGACCTTGATCAGGTCTTCCTGATTTATCACAACTTTAAACATTTTTTTCCTCTGACTCACCGCAAAGGCGCAAAGGGCACAGAGGGTGTGGGGAATTTGGGAAGTTGAGGGGATAGGGTTCGCATCTTCCCAATTTAACATTCTTTAGCTTCGTGCTTTGTGTATTTCTCTGCGTTCTCCGCGCACTCTGCGGTGAACTATCACACTTGAGCTCCGTTATTTGGGTAAGTCTATAACAAGCCAGTTTTCGTGACCCGGCTCTAACTGCTGTCCTGCGGAAGGAATCAATTTCCAGAAATTGCTGCGTCTCTTTTTTGCCGGATTTTCTCTCGTCACCAAATACCTCTTTTTTGCTGACATGATGTCATTATACGTCTGGAACATGTGAATTCTGCCAAATGCAATATTTAAACTATGATCTGCAATAAATAAGATACAATAATTCTTTTTGTCGGATAAAATCATACGGTACGAATACGATGTGACGGCAATTACCTGTGTCGGTGTGGCGACCGAAAATGCCTGCATAATCAGGGGAACTAATTTCTTTATCTCTTCGTCCTGAAAGACCCTGAAAGTCCCCTTTCTTTTAAACAACCCTTTTTCCCTATAATAAATATCCGATAATATTTTTGCAATAAAACCTTCCGACAGCTTATAAGGATGATTAAACGTGATGCGCTGCCCACCCCTTTTTACGGGCAATTCATCGTGTTTTACGGTAATCAATCCATCTTTATAAACATCTGAATGAACATCACCCAACCCACAGCCAAATATCACGCAGATAATTCCTACAAATAAAACCATTCGTTTCAAATTTTGATTCTTCATATAATTAAGGCTAATCATCTAATTTCGGAATAAATCGTCTCATATGTTTGGTCTCACACCGGCGATGCTTTGTTTCTAACCGGCGCCGCTTTGATGCAAGCGTAGGCCTTGTTTTACTGCGGGGTTTTGGCTTCTCGGCTGCCTTACGGATTAGATCAACCAGACGATCGATTGCGTCCTGTCTATTTCGCTCCTGCGTACGGAAACGCCTGGCTTCGATAATCAATACGCCTTCTTCAGTAGCCCGTCTGCCCGCCAGGTGAATCAACCGCTTGCGAACATCTTCAGGCAGTGACGGTGAGTTGACCACATCGAAGCGGAGCTGCACTGCGGTGGCGACCTTGTTGACATTTTGCCCGCCGGGTCCCGAGGCACGAATGAATTTCTGCTGTATTTCGCCCTCGTCTATTGCGATGGTACGTGTGATATGAATCATGTCTCTACCTTTTTGTGCTTGCTAAAACTTGTCCTCGTGAAACTCGTCCTCGTAAAAACGGGGAATGGAGAAAAGTGTTTTTATAAGGTAATCTTATAAGAAATATGCGGTGATGGCGATGATGAGGTAAAACGATAACAGCAAAAACCCCTCCCACCAGTTACTCTTATTATCGTGAACGACCAGCCACACACCGCCAATGGACATACCCAAAGTGATTAACTCGATTTTGTTAAAAATCAGATTGAAATTCTGGCCAAAAAGGCCCGCGATAAGGACGCAGATGGGCGACACAAAAAGGGCAATCTGTGTGCTGCTTTCTGCGGCGATGGCAAGGCTCAGATTGATTTTGTTCCTCATGGCGCTGGTGACAGCCACGGAATGTTCGGCCACGTTGCCGACCAACGGCAAGATGATTAAGCCCACAAAGGCGGGTGGAATGTGCGTGGCTTCAACAAGGGGTTCGATCTGATGCACCAATATCTCTGAGATATAAACAAGTCCTCCCGTTGCCACAACAAGGACAAAAAGGCTCTTTGCCACACTCCATTGGGGCGCTGTGGCCTCAATTGCCTCGTGGATAACCTGGGATGCCTCCTTTTTCTCGCGGTTCATCATGGCATAAAACATCCCCACGAAATAGACCACGAGTAAGACTATGGCGATGCTGTTGCTGTATTTATTAAGGGCAAGCAGGGTATCCTCTCTCGCAAAGATGGAGGGTACCCCAAAACACATGGCAGCCAGGGAAAGATGAATGACGGTGGGGCCGGTAATATTAGGGCTCAGTTTCAAATCCCCAAATTTTATACCGCCGGTAAATAAGCTTAATCCCAGGATGAGCAGGATATTACCTATAACTGAGCCGATCAACGAGTATTTTACGATATCTATCAGGCCGCTCCTGATGGCAATGATTGCGATGACCAATTCTGCTGCGTTACCGAAGGTGGCATTGATGATGCCGGAAAAGTGATCGCCGGTTTTTTCGGAGATTACCTCTGTAGCCTCGCCTAAAAAGTGGGCAAGAGGCACCAGCACCGCCGAAGCCAGGACAAAGGTGATAACCGCTGGAAAGTGATAACTGTGGGCGATAATGGTGACGGGTATAAGCAGGAGCAGATAATGCCAGAAGTTAAATTTGGACAACAATGATAATACTCTTTCGTGTTATTTTGTGTTTTTCGTGGGCTTAAGTGACTTTGAAATCTTGGATATAAAGTGGTCGGGGCGAGAGGATTTGAACCTCCGACCTCGACGTCCCGAACGTCGCGCTCTAGCCAAACTGAGCCACGCCCCGCACCATTTTTATAATAGTTTACCGCAAAGACACAAAGGACGCAAAGAAAAATCCAAGCAAAAAGGATACCTTTGTTGTTTCTCTTTTATCTGTGTAATCTGAGAAAATCTGTGTCCCGATTCTACTTCACCTCAAACATCGCCTTTTCCACACCTATATTTCCCTCACTATCAAATGCATTGACAATGAGGGTGTAATCGCCCGGCGTGAGGTGTTTGGTGGTTATTTGAAAGGATTCCTGCTGACTGTCGAAGACCCCATCTACGGGATACGCAGAGGTCCATTCATGACCGTCGATCGTGTACTGAACCTTTATAATATTGCTGTATTCATCCCTTATTGTACCCGAAATAACATACTTACCATCCGTGCCCATCGCGGTATTCATAGACTTTATCATCGGCCTTGAATTGTCAATCACTATGGGTTGTATCGTGTTTTCAGCGCTGAGAGCCGTCTCTGACGGATTATCCGGCTCGTCGCTGGCTACCAGTTTAACCTGATATTTCCCATCAGGCAGACGCAAGGTATCCCATGCATAAGAACCCTTTTTTTGCGTGTTCTTATCGATAATCTTCCATGCCTTCTCGTCTTCGCCCTTAAAATATATCGTCAATTGAAGGGAGTCATTGTTTGGGTCTTCTATCTCCCACTGGATATTTTTTTGCGCTATCTGGTGATGTGGTTTCTGGATCGCAGGCGTCTGGGATTTTGCTTCCGCCTTTCCGTCTGTCTTTGCCTCCGGTGGTTTTTGTGATGCGGAAGAAGGTTCTTTTTCTATGGCAAAATTGACTATTTTAGGAGGCTGGTTTTTCGGCAAATACGATAATGATACCATGTTTATTGCAGGCGTAATATCGGTATTCATTGTTTGTAAGGCGGCTTTATATTGTATAAAACGCGCAGGGGCGCTTATTATTCTTTCTCCGGACGACAAGTAAGGAGTTGACCAACTACCCCAGGTAAGATCGGGTTTCTCACAGTTTCCTGAACGGGTAGCCAATGTTACGTTCGTGCCTTCTGGTTGTGTAACTTGCCAATAAATACATCCCCAATCCGAGATGGTTGTTGTATCAAGCACGTTAGAAATAAATGCACCCTCTGTTACAAAAGACGGCCATATCTTATAAACCTTTCCCATATTGCCGGTACCCACGTATAATTCATTATTGCTTGTATTTAAGCAGCAAAGCGCCTGTACCTCTTCAACATCTGCCATACTGCTTGAAGTCTCATCTTTGCAAACTTTATATACACCCGACTTATTCCCGGTAACCACATAAAGGTTATCCTGTGTGTCCAGGGAAATGCCGAGGATAAGCGCCTGGCCGGTTTCGAATATCTTTCGTACAAGACCTTCTTTTGTAATTTTATAAACATAATTTGGCGCCATGGGAATGCCTGTAATTTTCGGCGGCGCCTCGGTTTCCCTTGGCGGTGGTCTTTGCTGCGCCAGACCCGCAGGTTGGGCCATTGGTAATTCTTCGGGGAGGTTCAAATCCCAGGCCTTTTCTTCTTTAGAAAAAGGCGTAACAACCCCGGTCTGGGTGACCACTGGAGCTGCTGGAGCCGCGGGCACGAAGACTTGTGCGCCCGACGCCGTCCCCGCATAAATATTGCCTGACGAATCCATTACAAGGCTATGAATTTCACCTTCGCTCGCATCGTACAGTACCTGTGCCTCTCCGGCGTGAGTAATCTTATAAACCAAACCGTTTGGTTCCGTTCCGGCATAAACATTGTTATATTGATCAAGCAGAATATCGAGCAGGTTTGTTTCCGGTGAATCAAAAAATACGGACGGGCTGCCATCGGGCGATATTTTGAACAGTTTGCCCTCATTTCCCGTTGCAGCGAAGAGATTCGAATCATTGTCTACTGCAATATCCCATATATAAGCAGCGGGCAGGCGGCAAAACACCGAGGCCTCCCCCCTGTTGTTTATTTTGTAAATAATGCCTTTCGGTGAGGTGCCTGCATAGAGATTGCCGTGTTTATCACAGACAATGCTCTGGATGTATAATTCGGGTGACTTGAAGAGTTCTACGGCCTCAGAACCGTTCTTTATACAATAAACGACTCCGGGGTCGCCCGACCCAACAAATACCCGATTCTGTAAGTCCGAAGCCATCGACCAGACGAAGGCGCTTTTAATACCCGTAACGGCCTCGGTTTTTGGCGAAAGCCGTATTTCACCGGTGCTGTGGATGGATACGTTTTGATTCGTGCCTTTGTCGAACTCGGATTCTGTCGATTGAGTCCAGATATTGGTAGTCGTACCATCAGCGCGTGAAACCAGCAACAGGAGGAAAAACAACGTAAAAATTTTCATCATACGTAAACCTTTCATGCGTGTTCCTTATTGTTCATTTAACCGATACCGGGATACTTTGATTTCCGCTCACCACATAGGCGGTTGGGATACGTGATATTACTTCATCAAAGAGAGGTCCGATTCCGCTTTGATTGGAAAAACTCATAATGGAAAGCATCGACGTTGGAAGCGACGGGAATCCTTCCCCTTTATAGGTGACTCCTTTTTTTGGCAAGAGAACACGTACCATGAGATTATTGTTTCGTTCCATGTTTTCTACGTAATGCAAAAGCTGCTCAAAATTCGTCGGCAGGAACTTTCCGGCAGACCTCCCCATGTTCAAGGCTTGTCCGTATGTGGCGTCGCAGGCAGTAACATTCAGCGTACTTCCGGGAAGCGTATCTTCCGGTATTTGCATCGACACCGTTTGATAAAAACTCTCCCCCGTAAACGGTTTGATACGCACGTCCACCTGTAACGTGTCGCCGGGCTTGACTTGTTTTTTATCCACCTTAACGGCCTCGATATATGCCGTTTTGCGTGCGTCTAATACCTTAATTTTAAGGTCAATCCGGTTCACGCGTACCTTCTGAAACTGGTTGTTCAGGATCATGGCAAATGGCTGGACTATATGGTTGAGAGGAAACCACGACGGATCGAGTTCATAAAAAACGTTTTCAACCACAACGGGTTTTTCGTAACCATCGATGTGCGCTGCCAGTTTTATATTCACCGATTTTTCCCCTAATCTCCTTTCCGTCGACAGCACAGCGCTCTGGACAGCCATCAGAACAAGGCTTGGCGTCAGCAGTTTATTATCAATGATCTCAAAATCGTAGACAAGGTACTGTGAACCTTCCACTTCGATACGACAGGGCACCATGCGGGATGATTCGCCAAAAGTACCGGCAATCCCGGCCCTTCTATCCTGATGTATTCGACCAAGTATTTCCAACGGAGAAGCCATTTTTACGGAATTTGACTGGCTGGTGAGGATGGCATACACATAAGCGGATGCCATGGGGAGGTCTGCCGTCCCTGTTTGCAAAAACGGATGCCCAAAGGCTAAGACATTATCTCCCTCCACGTACGTCACCGTGCCAACAACAGCGGCGTTGAGGTCTCCCTTAACCAGGATCGCAGCTACCGACGCCCCTGGAACAAGCCTGGCCTTTTCTGAAATACTATCCCCTTTTTCGGAAAGGGGACCCACAGAAACATAGCTTCCCCCTTGTACAGGGTACAGTCCGTAAGTATTGAAAAGGGGTTGCATTTTTTGCAAAACTTCGCCGTTAACACCCGATACTACCAGGGGGGCGAGAATCGGCATAAGCTTCATATTACCCGAACTCCCCTGTATTAATTCTCGTGACATCAGGGGAACAACCTGTGAACACGGTTCAGACTCGTTCTGTGGGAAAGATGGGAGTTCCCAATCAGCAGAGGTCAGAGAAATGTCTTTCTCCTGCACCGGTATATCGAGCAAGGTGCTTTTCATTTCGTTAATCGGAGTAACGCCGGCAATGGCCTCTTTTGCAAAGCTCCATCCATAAGCAACTGCGCCGATGAGGCGATTATCGATATACACAGGACTGCCGCTCATACCGGCGATAATGCCCGATTTTTCCAGAGGATCACCCGACATTCTGATCAGGATCATATTGCTCTTTGCTTCCCAGTTTCTCAGGATACCCAACACCTCCACATGGAACATCTCAACCCGGTCGCCTATAAAAACGGTTTTGCCATATCCTTTCATGCCGGGCACAATTTCATCAATATTCATGATGTTTTCCGTGGCAAAGATTATCGTCTTGCCGGATGAAATGAAGACAGAAAAAAAGCCTAAAATCATGAATAAATAAGGTAATTGACGCTCTTTCAATTTCATGCTGAAACTCTACCAATTTAGTAATTTATTGTCAAGGTATAAAAGATGTTGAAATGTTGCCCTTTAGCATTTAGACTATGGTTACTATGAATACAACCGTACTTAATCTAAAGGACCGAACCCTTTATTGGAGACACATAGAAGCGGCTGCCCAGGCTTTGAGGATGGGCGAACTGGTCGCCTTCCCAACAGAAACAGTGTACGGACTTGGCGCAGTGAGAGACAATGTAAAGGCCATCGAACAAATCTACGAGGTCAAGAACAGGCCCGAAGAAAAGAGGCTAACCTTGATGATTGCTGATCCCGATGATGTAAAAAAATACGTCGACCCTCTTTCCGATACTGCAAAGAAACTTATGTCTCTCTTCTGGCCGGGCGCACTGGCAATTGTTTTCCCTTTAAAAAACGGTTCAGACATGAGTATTCGACTCCCTGATAATACGGTGGCAAGGGATTTGATTCGTACGGTAAAAATACCCATATTAACCACAAGCGCCAATATCTCAGGGCATCCTCCCGCCACAGATGCGCAACAGGTCTTAATGGATCTCGGAGGAAAAATTCACATGATCCTCGACGGCGGCTCGACGCGGCTTCGTTCATCTTCCACGGTGATCAAAGTAAAGGATGATACCATTGAGATCGTTCGTCACGGCATTATCACAGAGAGTATCATCCGAAGTTGTCTTGAAAATAGTCTGGCAAAAGTGTAATGAGACCGTCTTGATAGTATGAGGAAATGAAAATATGGGCATGCGGAATTTGTTACTTGTTCACGGATCGGGAACGATTCGAAATCGTTTGAAATCGTATATCCTGTCTGAATTGGATGACATTGCCATTTCCGAGGTTTCTTCATCTCAGGAAGCTATTCAAAAGTGCCGGGAACGAAAATTTGAATTGGTACTTTGCGGTAAGGAATTACCTGATTTGAGTGGACTGGCGCTCTTTAAAAAGATACAAACACTGCCCGTTAACAAAGAAGTTGCCTTTATTCTCGTAACCTCGACCAATACCGCCGAGAATATAAAAGAATTGCTCGAACATGGCATTACCCATTATTTGGTTTTTCCTTTTACTTCAAAAGAACTTCGAGATAAGATTAATTCAGTCTGTGATCCAAGAAGATGGCGTGCATACGAGCGAATTCATATACCGGATGCAAAGGCTATAATTCACACAAAATATGACGATATTGAAGCGGATATTATTAATATAAGCATAAATGGTGTGGCCTGCGACTTTATCTATACGAGTGAACATGCAAATCTCATGGGAGGTACGCGCATTACCATAAAATTTCCCGCTGAATATAATAATGTCCAGGTAGATAATGTGTCATGCAGATTTCTGCGGTTAAATGCTTTAACCTGGAAACCAGATGGCACCCCGGAACGTATCCACGCAGCCTGGGGAATCTTAGGGTTTTCCATTCAGGAAAAAAAGATTATGGAACAGATTTTTGAAGAATCAAAGAAAGGGCTTAATTAATACAATAATGAAGATCGCACTAGCGTCAGATCATCGAGGTTTTGAGTTTAAGAAGCACGTGGCATCCATGCTTACCCAAATGGGACATACGGTCAAGGATTTTGGCACGACAACAAGCACTGAATCAGTCGATTACCCCGATTACGGATTGAAAGCAGCCCGATCTGTCGGGTCGGGAGATACTGACAGGGGGATTCTGATTTGCGGTACCGGGATTGGCATGTCTCTTGTAGCCAACAAGGTCAAGGGCGTTCGCGCTGCGGTATGCCATAATCTTTATACCGTGGAAATGAGCCGGAGACACAATGATTCCAACGTATTGTGCATTGGCGCCGATGTGATAGACGAAGAACTTCTGGAACAAAAGGTCAAGCTATGGCTAGAAACTCCTTTTGAGGGCGGCAGACATGCCCGCCGTGTGGATAAGATTATGGATGCTGAAGACGGCAGCGGGATCTAGTATATCGTTTCATTAAAATATAGACAATTAATTTGTTAAAGATTCAAATTTGCGCCATCGGTGTACCACGGGTTGCTCATTGATTTCTTGTACACCTAACAATATTCTTTTCTCAAGGTCA
>Ga0233425_10010213_pt1 | contig 11525 bp, 9 predicted proteins | sample Watercolumn_Towu_2_FD_181712 | JGI IMG/M metagenome (GOLD analysis project Ga0233425, IMG submission 181712) | Freshwater microbial communities from Lake Towuti, South Sulawesi, Indonesia - Watercolumn_Towuti2014_140_MG | ecosystem: Environmental > Aquatic > Freshwater > Lake | place: Indonesia...
GACCTCGGGGGCCCCTACGACTTGATCTTCATGGCCAACATCGTCCACGGCGAGTCGGCGGAGGACAACGCGAAGCTCGTCGCCCGCGCGGCGCAAAGCCTGCGCCCCGGCGGCCACGTAGCGCTCAAGGACATGTTCCTGGACGAGCACGGCCGCGGCCCGCAGAACGCGGTGTTCTTCGGCCTGACCATGCTCTTCTACACGGAGCGCGGCACCAGCCCCAGCATGCGCCAGAGCCACGAGTGGTTCCACGCCGCCGGCCTCGAGGGCCCCGAGATCACGCTGCTCGACACGCAGCAGCTCCTGGTCGGCAAGAAGCCGGGCTGACGTGCGCGCCTCGACCCGCGGAGGTGCCAGTGTGTGCCAGGCCCGCCGGGCACGTTTGCTGCTAGGTGAGAGCTCATGCCGACGAAGCACACCCTGGTCCTGGTAGCGCTGTTCGCTTGGGCATGCGGAGGCTCCTCGGACGACGCTTCGGGGACGGGCGGCGCAGGTGGCGCCGCCGGGGGCAGCGCGGGCGGCGGTGCTGCGGGTGCCGCGGGCGGCAGCGGCGCTGCCGGGGCCAGCGGGGGCAGCGCGGGCGTCGCCGGTACCGGGGGCAGCGGAGCGACAGCGGCCTGCGAAACGCTGAAGGTCCAGCACTCCGCCGCCGTCGACAAGGCAAAGCTCTGCACGGTGGGCTCGACGGCGGCCTGCAAAGACGGCGTGGACACTAGCATTTCGGGCTGCGGCAACTGGGTCTTCGGCGATGCGAGCAACACGGCCGCGCAGGCGGAGCTCGCGAGCCTGAAGCAACAATACAAGGCCACGGGATGCACTCTCGAGTCGTGCGGCCTGGGAGGCTCGCCGCCCATGCCCGCGGAGTGCCAAGCGACGGGGCAGGGCGGCTCGAACGGCGTCTGCGTGCCGAAGGCGCGATGAGTCCTTTGGACTACAATCCCTCCGCCCCGCATGTTCATCGTCGAAGACCCGATGCTCGCGCTCATCACGCGCTTCGTGACCGACACGCGGGAGCTCGGTCTCTCGAACGACGACTTCCTGCGCGCGCAGGTGCGGGCGATTCAGGAGCACGTGTCGCGGCATCCGGAGGCCGAACGCCAGGCTCGCGCTCTCGATTGGATCGAGCAGCACGCGGAACGCTACCGGCTCACCTGGCAGCGCGCGCAGGTCGCCGCCCAGGTGGGCGATCGCAGGTGCGGCGACTGCCCGCTCGTGTCCTCCGGGGCTTCCACTCACTGCGAGGTGCACACGAAGTGGGTGGCGCTGCTCGAGGACTACGTGGCCGGGAGGACTTCCTCGCGGGAGTACGTCGAGGAAGCGCTCGCGCTGCTCCGCGCACACAAGTCTCGGCTAGCGGTGGTCGCCAGTCGGTCCGCCGACGGTTGAGCACGGCCGCGATCGGGGATCAGTCCTTCTTCGGCCCTTCGTCGTAGCCGCGCGGGCGATACTTCTTTTCGATGCCGCCGTGCTCGGCGCCGCGGTGCACGATCTCGGTCGCGAAGTACGCGAGCCACGAGCCCGGACTCTGCTCGGCCATCTCGAGCAGCTCGTCGTGACGGCTCTCGATGGCCTTGTGGTCCCACAGGCACTGCAGGCCCAGCGCCAGCAGGTTCGGGTCGTTCGGGCCCAGCTCGAAGCCGCGCTTGTAGTGGGGCCAGGCCTCTTCGGCCCTGTTCATCCGGCACAGCGTGTCACCGTAGTAGACGTGCGCCATGGGCCACTCCGGGGCGAGGCGCTTGGCCTCGCCGTTGATGGCCAGGCGCTTCGGCAGGTCACCGTTGTGAGCGCCGACCATCACCGAATGGTTGAGGTGCGCCTTGGCGCTGTTCGGCACCGCGCGCGCCGTGGCGCGCCAGAAGGTCAGGTCGCTGGTGTAGTCCAGCGCGTGCCAGCGCGCCTTCGCCGCCTGGAAACCGAAGAAGCAGGCGATGCCGATCACCGCGCCGCGCCGCCAGCCAGGGCGCGCGGCCGCCCAAGCGAACGCCGCGCCGAGGATCAGCGAGCTGCCGACGATGGGCAGGTACCAGAATCGCTCCGCGCGCACCGTGGGCAAGAGCACCGGGATGTTGGAGTGCGGGAAGTACGCGATGGGTATCCAGAGCAGCCCGACGGCGACGAGCAGGCTCGGCCAGAGCGCGCTGGTCAGGTGCTCGGCGCCCCCACGCCGCTCGCGACGCTCCTTCACCCACGCGCGGGCCCACAGCACCACGGCCGCCACCGGCGGCGCCACCATCGCGAGCCCGCCGAGCACGCTCTCCGGGAAGACGAGCTTCTGTGGAGCCGGCTCCTGCGGGAACGAGTAGTCGCCGGAGAGCGTCCAGGGGAAGAGCACTTGACCGATGCCGCGGCAGTAGACCCGCAGCGCCCCCGCGACGCGGTGTGGGAAGTCCGCGTTGACCAGCGGGTTGTTGATGGGGTCCTTCGGCAGCCGCGGCTGCTGGAACCAGCGCATGAACCCGTGGAGAGCGCGCTTGCCGAGCGGCTCCGTCGCCGCCAGGGGCTCGGCGAGATCTGCGGGTAGGCTGATGGGGAAGAGCTTTCGGCGCAGGTAGGTGTAGGCGACGAGCGCGGACAGCGCCGCGGCGAAGGCGCCGAAGGCCCGCGCGAGACGCCAGGGCCGGCCGGGGTGCAGCGCCGGTGCCCAGACCAGCGCCGCGAAGCCCACCAGCGGCACCGCGACGATCACGCTCTCCTTGCTGAACAGACCGAAGCTCACCGCGGCGAAGACGCCGAGCGGCATCAGCGCGAGGGGCAGCCTGAGCGCCGCCAGCGCCGCGACCACCCCCAGCCCGCCGAGCACGTCGGCAATACCCACGACCCCGGTCACCGCCTCGGTGACCACTGCGGCGGTCACGAACGCAGCGCCCACCAGCCACGAGACGTCGCGGCGCCGGGTCAGCGCGAAGCACAAGCTCGCGAGCAGCGCCGCGTTCACGGCGTGCACCACGACGTTCACCCAGTGGTGCAGCCAGGGGAGCTTGCTCACCTGCCAGAGCAGCCGCCAGACGATGTTGGGGATGGGCCGGTACGAGCCGATGGTGCGCTCCGGGAGCAGACCCCAGAAGTCGCGCTTGAACACGTCCCAGAACGGGACCTTGCCCCCATTCACGTACGGGTTGGCGAGCAGCGCTTCCTGCTCGTCGAAGATGTAGTTCGACGCCGGATTCCGCACGAAGAGCAACGCCGAGACGGCGAGCGCTGGCGTGAACGCGACCCAGAAGGTCGGGTCCTGCTCGCGGAAGTAGCGCGCGACCCAGCTGCCCGCGCGCCGCCACCACGGCGGCCGCGGCTCGACGGGCGGGCCGGGCGCTGGCGCGGACACCGCGGGCGCGTCCGGCTGCGCCGCGCTCAGGGCTTCTTCGGGTCCTCGATCGGCCACACGTCGCCCCAGAGCGAGCTCCCGCCGTCGATGTAGTAGGTGGAGCCGGTCACGAAATCGTTGGTGTCGCTCGCCAGGAAGACGACCACGCGGCTCACCTCCTCCACGCTGCCCAGTCGCTTGAGCGGCGTGGCCCGGCGCGCGAGCTCCAGCGTCTCCTCGCCGTACTGGGCCGTGCCGCTCGAGCGGATGGTGCCGGGGGCGCAAGCGTTCACGCGGATGCCGAAGCGCGCCCACTCCACGGCGAGGGTCTTGGTCATGTTCTCGACCCCAGCCCGCGCCGCGCCGGTGTGCACCATGCCCGGGAAGCCGCGCGCGATGTCGGCGATGACGTTCACGATGCGGCCGCGCCCGGCAGGGATCATGGCGAGGTTGGCCGTGGCCAGCGTCATGTAGAAGAGGCCGTTCAGGTTGTTCTTGATCACCGCCTCGAAGCCGCGCGGGGTCAGGTTCTGCGCTGGGCTCGGGAACTGTCCGCCCGCGTTGTTCACCAGCACGTCCACGCGCCCGAAGGCGTCGACCGCGCCCCTGACGAAGGCCTCGCAGCTCTCGGGCTCGCGCACGTCGAGCGGGAGGCCGACGGCCTCCGCGCCCAGCGCACGCAACGCGGCGAGCCCAGCGTCGAGGTTCTCCTGCTTGCGACTCCCGATGGCGACCTTCGCGCCGAGGTGCGCGAGCTCCTTCGCCACCTCGAGCCCTATCCCAGTGCCGCCGCCGGTGACGATGGCCGCCTGTCCGGCGAAGAGGCCGGGAGCGAAGATGCTGCGATGCGCGCTCACGGCCGCTTCGAGTACACGAAACCGCGGGCGGACGCCACGTTCAACGCTCGCTCAGCAGCATTGCAGCCAGCTGGCCTTCACTTGCGCAGCACGGCCTCGATCGTCTCGAGCAGGCGCTGCTCGGGCACCGGCTTCTCGAGCACCGCGTCCGCGCCCTCCAAGCTCGCGGGGAAGCCGCTGAAGCAGATGATCTTCAAGCTCGCGTCGATGCCGCGGAGCGCGCGGAGCGCGGCTCGTCCCGCCAGACGCGGCATGGACTGATCGAGCAGCACGACTTGGTAGCACCCGGCGTTCTCCCGCACCCGATCGATGGCGTCGATGCCGTCCACGGCGGTGTCGACGACGTAACCCGCACTGCCGAGCATTCTCGTCATCAGGTCGCGGATCATCGGCTCATCGTCCACCACCAGGACGCGCTCGCCGCCGCCCGACTTCCGGCTCGGGGCGAGGTCGGCGCTCTGGCCGGTCCTCGTCTCGGCCTCCGCGGGCAGGTACAGATGGAAGCGCGTCCCCACACCCAGCGTGGACTGACACTCGATGCGACCACCGTGCTCGCGCAGGATGGCGTAGGTGGTCGCCAAGCCGAGACCCGTGCCACGCCCCGGCTCCTTGGTCGTGAAGAAGGGCTCGAAGACACGGCGCCTCACGTCCTCCGACATGCCGCCGCCGTTGTCGGCGATCACGATGTGGAGCTCGCGCCCGCCTGGAGCTTCCACCGTCACACGGATCTCGGGATTGCGCCCTTCGATCTCGGCGAGGGAGTCGCGCGCGTTGATCAGGACGTTGAGCAGCGCCTGCTCGATCTGCCCGCCGTCGCAGCGGACCAGCGGCAGATCCGGCGCGATGCTCACGCTCAAGCTGAGCTCGTCGCCGAAGGTGGTGCGGCTGATCTCCAGGGTGCGTTGCACCACGCTGCCGAGGTTCTCCTGTCGCCAGCTGGTGTCCCGGCTCTTGCCCGAGAACACCATGAGCTGCCGGACCATCTGGGCGGCGCGGAGCGCAGATTGCTGCCCTTCCTCGAGCAGCACTGCGGCCTCGCCGCCGGCCTTCTTCGACGCGAGCTCCATGGCCGCCAGCATCACCGTCAGCATGTTGTTGAAGTTGTGGGCGATGCCGGACGCGAGCTGACCCACGGCTTCCATCTTCTGGGCTTGCAGGAGCTGCTCCTGCAAGCGGTGGCGCTCGGTCACGTCGAGCACTCCGCCCAGCATGCGCGTCACCTGGCCGCCGGCATCCAGCTCGACGCGCCCCTTGCAGATCACCCAGCGCACCTCGCCGCTCGGGTGGACCAAGCGGTGCTCCATGGCCTCGAACTGCCTCGTTTCCATGGAGCGGGACACGCTGGCCTCCACCCGCTCGCGGTCCCCCGGGTGGATCAGCTCCAGATACCCGCGGAAGGAGGTCGGTGCCTTCTCGACGCCGAAGATGGCGCAGGTCGAAACGTCCCACACCACCTGGTCGCTGTCGCGGTGCCAGCTCCAGAGCCCGACGCCTGAAGCGCTCACGGCCACGTCGAGCTTCTCGAGGCTGTCGGAGAGCGCGGTGACGTCCGTGGCCACCATCACCATCGACTCGACCTCGCCGCCGCGCTTCAGCGGTGCCAAGCGCGTCAAGTACTGCGCCGGCTTGCCGTAGGCGCCTTGCCCGACGCTCTCGTAGGAGTCGGGCTGCCCGCTCTGCATCACCCGCTCGATGGCTGCGCGCGCCGTCTCCACCGACTCGGGAGCCATGAACGCATAGATGCTCTCCCCGGCCACATCAGCGACCCCGAGCCCCGGTGCGATTCGGTTGCAAAAGTGGATGATACCGTCCGGACTGAACTTGAGGACGAAGTCCGGGACGGTGTCGAGGATCGACCGCAGGAGCACCTCCGCGTAGCGCGTGGAGGCGATCTGCGCCTCGAGCTCGGCGCGACGCGCCTCGAGGCGCCGCACCTGCTCTTCCAGGTCGGAAATTCGGTCCTTCGTGTCCACCCCGGTCGAGCATACACGCTGGCGGTGAGCGGCGTCACCCGGGGCTCGCGACGCAGGCCCCCCGGTGCTACGAATCGCCCGCCATGATCGATGTCGATGCCCTCTCCCGCGAGCTCGCCGGCGCGGCCCCAGGCGCGGTGATCCGACGCGCGCTGGCGGAGCACGGCGCGGACGTCGCCATCAGCTTCAGCGGCGCCGAGGACGTGCTCTTGATAGAGCTCGCCAAGCAGGCCGAGCTGCCGTTTCGCGTCTTCAGCCTGGACACCGGCCGCCTGCACCCGGAGACGTACCGCTTCTTCGACGCGGTCGAGAAGCACTATGGCATCCGCATCGAGTACTGCTTCCCCGAGGGCGCAGCGGTGCAGGAGCTCGTGCGCCGCAAGGGGCTGTTCTCTTTCTACGCCGACGGCCACGCCGAGTGCTGCAGGGTGCGCAAGGTCGAGCCGCTGAAACGGCAGCTCGCCGGCCTGAGCGCGTGGATCACGGGACTGCGCAGGGACCAGAGCCCCACGCGCGCCGACGTGCCGGTGGTACAGCGTGACCCGAGCTTCGTCGGCAAGGACGGCGCCCCGATCGTCAAGTACAACCCGCTCGCCGACGTGACGCTCGACTACGTGTGGGCGAGCCTCCAGGGCTTCGGCGTACCGCACAACGAGCTCCACGCGCGCGGCCTGATCAGCGTCGGCTGCGAGCCGTGCACGCGCGCGGTGCTCCCGGGGCAGCACGAGCGCGAGGGGCGCTGGTGGTGGGAGCGCGCGACCGACAAGGAGTGCGGGCTCCACGTCAAGAAGCCCTGACGCGCCCATGGAGCTCGACCACATCCAGATCGTCGGCGCGCGAGAGCACAACCTGCAGCACGTCGATGTGCGCATCCCGAAGAAGAAGCTGGTGGTCTTGACCGGCGTGTCCGGCTCCGGAAAGTCGAGCCTGGCTTTCGACACCCTGTATGCGGAGGGCCAGCGTCGCTACGTGGAGTCACTGTCCGCCTATGCGCGGCAGTTCCTGGGGCGCCTGGAGAAGCCCCGCTTCGACTCGATCCGCGGGCTCTCGCCGGCGGTGAGCATCGAACAGAAGACCACCAACACCAACCCGCGCTCCACCGTCGGCACCATCACCGAGATCTCCGACTATCTGCGCGTGCTCTACGCGCGGGTCGGCGAGCAGCACTGCCACCGCTGCGACTCCAGCGTGCAGGCGCAGACGCCGGAGCGCATCGCGAAGACGCTGCTCACCAGGCCGAAGGGCTCGCGCCTGGTGCTGCTGGCGCCGCTCCTGACGAACCGCAAGGGCGAGCACCGCGAGCTGCTCGAGGACGCGCGCCGCTCCGGCTTCGTCCGCCTGCGCGTCGACGGCGAGATCGTGGAGAGCGAGAAGCTCACCCAGCTCGAAAAGCGGAAGAAGCACGACGTCGAGGCCGTCGTGGACCGCCTGGTCGTGGGTCCCGGCCTCGAGAGCCGACTCACCGGCTCGGTGGAGCAGGCGCTCCGGATCGGTGAGGGCACGCTGATCGCGCTCTTGCCGGACGGTGATCACACCTTCTCCGAGAAGGCCGCGTGCCCGAAGTGCGGCATCTCGTTCCCCGAGCTCACGCCTCAAGGCTTCAGCTTCAACAGCCCCCAGGGCATGTGCCCCGACTGCAACGGGCTCGGCACGCGCGTGGCCATCGACCCTGCGCGCGTGGTTCCCGATGCGGAGAAGAGCATCGACCAGGGCGCCGTCGTGCCCTGGGGCGCAGGCGCATCGGAGAAGGTCGGCTGGACCAGCGGCTTCATCGGCCAGATCCTGGCGGCCCTCGAGATCGACTGCGACAAGCCCTGGAAGAAGCTGCCGGCCAAGCAGCGCCAGGCCGTGCTGTTCGGCAGCGGCGAGGCCAAGTATCGCGTGAGTTGGAAGAGCCGCTCCGGCAAGGGCACGCTCGACGTGACCTGGGAGGGCGTGATCCCGCGCATGATGCGGCGCTTCTCGACCACCCAGAGCGACTGGTCGAAGCGCTGGTACGCGCAGTTCATGGGAGACGCGCTGTGCTCGACCTGCCAGGGCGCGCGCCTGCGGGCGGAGAGCGCCGCGGTGCGCGTGGCCGGCCGCAGCATCGTCGAGCTCTCGGCGCTCACGGTGGCCGACGCCGCGCGCTTCTTCGAGAAGCTCGAGCTCCGGGGGGCGGCGGGCGAAATCGCCGCCGAGGTGCTGAAGGAGATCCGGAGCCGCCTCGGCTTCCTGGAGTCCGTCGGGCTCGGCTACCTGTCCCTGGATCGCACCGGCCCCACGCTGAGCGGCGGCGAGTCGCAGCGCATCCGTCTGGCGAGCCAGGTCGGCAGCGACCTGACCGGGGTGATCTACATCCTGGACGAGCCCAGCATCGGGCTGCACCAGCGCGACAACCGGCGGCTGCTCGACACGCTCGAGCGCTTGCGTGACATCGGCAACACCGTCGTCGTGGTCGAGCACGACGAAGACACCATCCGCGCCGCAGATCACGTCATCGACTTCGGACCGGGCGCGGGAGTGAACGGGGGCAAGGTGGTGTTCTCCGGCACGCCCGCGGCGCTGGCGAAGAGCAAGGCCTCGCTCACCGGCGCGTACCTGTCGGGCCGCGCCAGCATCGAGCTGCCCGCGAAGCGCCGCGCGCCGACGGGTCGGCTGCGCCTGCTCGGTGCGAGCGCGAACAACCTCCAGAACCTCGACGTCGACTTCCCGTTGGGTGTGCTCAGCTGCGTGACGGGGGTGAGCGGCGCCGGCAAGAGCACGCTCGTCACCGACATCCTCTACCCGGCCCTGGCCGAGCGCCTGCACGGCGCCGAGCAGAAGCCTGGCGCGTTCCGCAGTCTCGAGGGCCTGGAGCAGATCGACAAGGTCATCGACATCGATCAGAAGCCGATCGGGCGCACGCCGCGCTCGAACCCCGCCACGTACATCAAGGTCTTCGACGAGATCCGCGGCTTCTTCGCCGCGCTGCCCGACGCGCGCCTGCACGGCTTCGAGCCCGGGCGCTTCTCGTTCAACGTGAAGGGCGGCCGCTGCGAGGCCTGCGAGGGCGACGGCGTGCGCCAGATCGAGATGCACTTCCTGGCCGACGTGTTCGTGAAGTGCGAGGAGTGCCAGGGGCGTCGCTTCAACGCCGCCACGCTGGGCGTGCGCTACAAGGACAAGAGCATCGCCGACGTGCTCGAGCTCACGGTTCGCGAGGCCATCGAGCTGTTCTCCGCCCACCCGAAGGTGCGCGAGCCGCTGACGCTGCTGGCCGAGGTCGGCGTGGACTACCTACACCTCGGTCAGTCTTCGCCCACGCTCTCGGGCGGGGAAGCGCAGCGCATCAAGCTCGCGCGCGAGCTGTCACGGCGCGCCACGGGCAGGACGCTCTACATCTTGGACGAGCCCACCACCGGGCTGCACTTCGACGACGTGAAGAAGCTGCTCGGCGTGCTCGCACGCCTGGTGGACGCCGGCAACAGCGTCATCGTCATCGAGCACAACCTGGACGTGATCAAGACCGCCGACCACGTCATCGATCTCGGCCCGGAGGGCGGCCCGGGTGGCGGCCGCCTGGTGGCGCAGGGCACGCCGGAGGACGTCGCCAAGGTGAAGGCCTCCGAGACCGGGAAGCACCTGCTGAAGGTCTTGCGCTGAGCCTGGCCATCGCCACCCTCTCGCCTGGCGATCGCCAGCCGCGCCACACCTCTCCCGAGCGAATCTCGCCGCTTCGCGCGCGGCACCCCGCGTGTGCTCCGCGTTGCCGGAGAAGGAGCGCGGAGGCACAATGCGATGGACCGACCGAGGAGCGGCAGCCGAGTTGACGACGGGCATTCCCAGCTTGGGACGCGACGAGCTCGAGTACCCGTCGCGCGACGGGCGGCCGTTGGGTGAGACCGACACGCATCGCGACGAGATCATCGCGGCCATCGAGTCCCTGAAGGGTCGCTACGCCGATCGCGACGACGTCTACGTCGCGGGCGACCTCTTGCTCTACTACGAGCAGGGCAACCCCAAGGCCCGCTTCGCTCCCGACGTGTTCGTCGTCTTCGGCGTCCCCAAGCGCAGGCGCCGCGTGTACAAGCTCTGGGAGGAAGGGGTCCCGCCGGCGTTCGTGCTCGAGGTCAGGTCGAAGGGCACCTGGCTGGAGGACGCCGGCAACAAGAAGGCCCTGTGCGCTCGGCTCGGCGTCGAGGAGTACTTCCAGTTCGACCCCGAGGCAGACTATCTGGATCCCCCACTCCAGGGCTTCCGCCGCGTCGGCTCGGAGCTGCGTCGCATCGAGCCCGACGAGAACGGCGTGTTCGAGTGCCGCACGCTCGGGCTCACGCTCCGGCTCGAGGATCTGCGCTTGGTGCTCTCGGACGCGCAGACCGGCGAGCGCCTGCTCCGCTACGAAGACCTCGAGGCCGCGCGCCGGAAAGCCGAGGCCGCGCGCCAGGACGCCGACGCGCGCGCACGCGCCGCCGAGGACGAGCTCACGCGCCTCCGCGCCGAACTCGCCAAGCGCGGCTGAGCGGATCCCCCGCTCCCGCCCACGCCCGCGCTCCCGCCCACGCCCGCGCCCACGCCCGCGCGCCCGCCCACGCGCACGCCCCCAGGAAGAGCCCGAACCCGACCGCGACGCGAAGCCTCGAGCCGCGCGCGCCCCGCTACACCAGCTTCACCAACGTCCCGATGATCCTGTCCCACCGTGCCCGCATCGCGCCGTCCACCTCACCGAGGTACCCGAACGCCACCGCGACCTCCAAGCACGCCAGCGTCTCCCGCGCCGACCCCAGCGCGGTGTGATACCTGACCTGCCTGAGCTTGCCCCGCGAGCCCATGCCTTCGGACAGGTTGAGCGCCACGCTCGCCGCCGCCCTTCTCAACTGCCGCCCCAGGTCACTGTCCTTCTTCTCGATACGCTCCATCACGGGCCGCAGCTCGCGCAGCGTCTCGACAGTCACCGGGTAGATCCTCAGCATCGCTCTTCTCTCCTTCTGCTCGTGAGAGCGAAGCTCCCGCGCCCGCGCGCGCAGCCCGTGTCAAGGCTCGCCCGGAGCGACAGCGACGGGCGACCGCGGCGCAGCCGCGGCTCGGCCTTGATACGGGCGAGCACGCGGGCAAAATCGAAAATCGAGCGAGCGAGCCGCCCGCGCCCGCGCCCTCGCCCGCGCCCACGCTCGCGCCCGCGATCGCGCCCGCGCCCACGCCCGCGCCCACGCTCGCGCGCACGCCCACGCCCGCGCGCACGCCCACGCCCACGCCCGCGCCCGCGCCCACGCTCACGCTCGTGCCCCCGCCCGGGGTGGTTCAAAGGCTGTGACGCGTTGCTTTTCCTGCAGTCGGACAAAACCTCACGCACAGCTCGGCTGTGGCACCACTTCTGTCCGCCTCGCGGACAAAACCTCACGCACAGCTCGGCTGTGGCACCACTTCTGTCCG
>Ga0233425_10010214_pt1 | contig 11525 bp, 8 predicted proteins | sample Watercolumn_Towu_2_FD_181712 | JGI IMG/M metagenome (GOLD analysis project Ga0233425, IMG submission 181712) | Freshwater microbial communities from Lake Towuti, South Sulawesi, Indonesia - Watercolumn_Towuti2014_140_MG | ecosystem: Environmental > Aquatic > Freshwater > Lake | place: Indonesia...
ACCCGCGCATATCAGAGTGATCTACCGTCGTCTAAGTTCTTGTGCCCTGTTCAGAATATACGACTTAAAAACAGAAAGACTAAAGAGGTGTTTGCCCACTTGACAGGTTTAATACATATCAGCCGGAATGACAAAAGTGTTTTGGTATTGATACCCCGCAGGCTTGCCTCGGGGAGTAAGTCATTAGCTTTGAGCAGTAATTGGGGAGAGGATTGTTATCCTCTCCCCAAGCGGCTTAACTTGAAGGATATTCTCTTTCAAGTTAAGCCGCTGTAGTTTTGCAGCCAACTACATTGAATCTCTGCCCGCACTTTGGACAGAAAAAGTAGGGTGCTATCCCGCGAAAATGCAGCTGAAAATCACTACATATGCACCTTGTCATTTGGTTGCCTCCTTTCGATAACAAGTTCTACAGCAATTGCCTCCATAATATTTAGATAAAGGTTGCTTTCACCAATTTGGCAAAATTTGAGATGTTGAGAAATAAAGCTCGTCCTATCCCTGACATGATGCTGTCATGGCTGCCTGTTATCATGATCTTCAAAGATCATATAAGGAGGTTTGGACATGATGAAGCGGTTAAGATCAGGATTTATGGGGTTGCTGATGCTGGGGATTCTGGTGCTGACAGGGTGTGCGGCGGGCACGAGTTATGTGCGGCCAGATGCAAACTTCAAGACAGTCGGCAAGGTAGGTGTGGTTGCTGAAAGCTCAGTGCTGATGCCTGAGGCAAAGAGCGAGGTTGCAGACCTGTTTTCGATGGAGCTAATGAAGAAGGGTTATGATGTGATTGACCGTGTAAATATCGAGCAGCTTTCCCGCGAGGCAGAATTCCAGAATGAATCCGGCATGACAAGCTCCTCTGGAAGGGCAAAGCTGGCAGTAAACAATATCTCCTCAATCATTATTGTCAATGTCAGGGAGTTTGGAGACAAGGTCTCGATGACCGCGAAGATGGTGGATGTGGGCAGCGGCAAGCTGCTATGGATGGGCGAGGGGACAGGCAGTCTCAAAAGCGGGCTCGGCACTTTTGGCGGAGCTCTGATCGGTAGCCTGGCGGGAAATGCTATAGGCAGAACCGGCCTGAGCACTGCAGTGGGTGGATTTGCAGGAGGTCTTGCAGGCAAGGCAATGGAGCCTGAGCAGGCGAATCTTGCAAGGTCGGTTATCGAGAAGGTCTGCGCAGACCTGCCGGGGGTGAACTGAGATGATCGCCAGAAAGAGGCTTCAGCTTATCAGGATATTCAGCGCCATCTTGGCATTCCTTACAATTACGGCATCGTCCGCAATATGTATTGCTAAAGAGAATGCCAATAAACCCATGACGCTTGCGGTCTTTGACTTTGAAATTCCGAGTAAAACCCTGAAGACAGAGATCAGCAGCGGCCATGGAAACAGGCTGTCCATCTCAGAATCACTGAGGACAAATGTTCTGACAGACAAGTTCATCACCTCATTGGTGAAATCAGGCAGGGTCAATGTGGTAGAAAGATCGCGGCTTGAGGCTCTGCTGAAGGAGAGCGATCTGGGCAGACTGGGCATGACAGACCCGAAGGCAACGATCGCAGCAGGCAGGCTTGCAGGCGCACAGTATCTTCTTTTCGGCATGCTTGAACATTTTGACTCTGCAGTGAAGGACAAGCCCGTACCCTATACCAGCCGCGTAATCCGCACCGGGCAGATAAATATAGGGGCAACGATACGCGTTGTTGATACAGAGACAGGCCGCGTGGTTGCTGCGCATTCAGGAAGTATCAGTCATATCGTTAAAAATCTCGAAGGGCCGCTTGAAGGGCAGCATATCCAGAAGGCAGAAGAAGAGCTTGCGATGAAGCTCACATATCTTGTGCTGGATGAGATCTTTCCGATAAAGGTGATGCTCTATAAGGGCAGCCAGATATATCTGAATCAGGGGCAGAACAATGGAATAATTGCAGGCATGCGGTTTTTGATCGTCAGGCACGGCGCTGAACTCAAAGACCCTGACACAGGTGTTTCACTGGGATTTGAACAGATGCCGGTTGCCATGATAAGGATAGTGTCTGTTGAGGCAAAGACAGGCATTGCAGAGGTGCTTGACTGGAAGATGACAGAACATGAGGTAAGAAAAGGGGATGTCTGCAAGAGACAGTCGGATGACCAGCCCGGAACGGATATTTTCAGGAACAAATGATATTATGATTGCAAAGCAAATACGAGAGGGGAACTTTATGCCAAACGAAAGTGAATCTACTGCTTTTGACTTATCTGTTAGACTCACTCACCCAGAGCTTGTGGCGTGGCTCAAAGAGATGCCTGAGGATCAGATCACGAATAAAGTCGAGGGCACACTGCTTGCCGGTCACTTCATTCTGAATCTGGTTCAGGCTTCTGCCGGTGAAGAGCAGATGGGCCGTTTTTTTAGACCGGTTGTTGAGAAAATGGATAATCTCAAGGAGACGATAGAAAGAATAATTCGTGGGGCTGATAAATCACAGCGGCTTGGCGAAATAGGCGAGGAAATTGTACTGAAACAACTGACAAGTGCCTTCCCTTCTGACATATTTGACCTTGTCTCACAAGGCGGGCATCAGGCTGATATCGAGGTTTTATTCAATAGCGGTGACTTAATCAATGGATTGGGCAAAGCGATAATCGAGGTGAAGTTATATTCAGGCGCAGTGCCGACGTCAGAGCTTGATAAATTCCGGCGTGATCTCAAGAGTAAGGCTGTGCGCTATGGTTTGATGGTTTCACTGTCCAGCCCGCTGACAGGAATAAACAATCCTCTAAAATTTGAGGAAACCAAGGACTATACTGCCATTTATGTTTCGAATAGCGGATTTGATGGCGTTAACCTGATTGCTGCTACAGCAATGCTTAAGGCTATAATGCTATACCATGCACGGGCTGAGGCTGCTGAGAGAATATCCGCATGGGCTATCGAGCAGGCATGGCAACGCTTGAGTTGTGAACTCGACGAACTTCGGAACATTGCATTGGAAGTAAAAGAATTTCGTGGAAAGATAAGAAAAGCACATGAGGCATTAAATGAGCAGATAGCCGAGCTTGCCGATTCAGCAAATAGAGTGGACATTCGACTCCAGTATGCAGTAGAACGTTTTTCAGGAAGACTTGCTGAGGAGTTAAACACTCTCCCGACCACGACCGATCATTTGGCGCTGCCTGTACCGACAGAGCCTTCGGTTATTTTGACGCAGCTTGTCAAACTGGAAGAGAATAAAGACAGAAGAGCAAAGGCGTTTCGTGGTATATTTGACATTGTAAAGAAATATCCGAACCTTCAAATAGCTGCAGACGAGGGGAACAATTGGATTATACATGACAATGTCCGTAATATTGCGCAGACAGGTGGAATGAAGACCCGGCTTGATGTTGAATTCAATATCTTCAGTGAAGGACCAATAACAATTAACCCCGAGCTCGAGACCATAAAAGATAGTAATAAAATAGTTGTAAATGGCTCAAAGGTGGAGGCAATGCTAAGCCGAGTGGCTGAACATTTATCAAACATTACTTAATTATTTGGAGGGAGCAACATGGATAACAATATCAGTGAAGAGAAACTTTTTGACGACCTTGGACTATCAGCAGATGAAAGGCAATGCATATCTTTTGAGGGGCGGGACGGATTAGTATATTTTATTTTCTCTGTCCGTGTTACGGTAGATGTAAATGTTGAAATAATCGGCAATTCTAAAGAACTAATCCCAACGCCAATTGGAAACATCACTCGCAGTAAACGTGTATTCGACGAAACAATTGATCCTACACCTTTTGGAGATATCCTCTGCAAGCACAAGTTCGGTAGCGACTGGCAAATTGATTATTTGGATAAAAAGCTTTCCGAAGGCGGATTCACAAAGGAAGGAAGCAAAAAGATTGAAGGAGTATTTGAAGAGGAGAAAGAATTCGAATATTTTCGGGAGGTTGACAGCGAAGAAGAGGCAAAAGAAGCCATAAGATTTTTGGTCAACTTTAAAAAAGAAATTGGTTTTTAAGAAACACAGAATATCCTCAATACTTCAGCAGGAAAAAGCTCTGTCTGGGCATGACAGACCCAAAGGCAACAATCGCAGCAGGCAGGCTTGCAGGAGCACAGTATCTTCTTTTCGGCACACTTGAGCATTTTGACTCTGCAGTGAAGGACAAGCCTGTGCCCTATACCAGCCATATAGTTAATAATCTCGAAGGATCGCTGATATAAGCATGTAGGGAGCTGATATTGTTTAGCAAACACTGACATCATGCTGTCAGCTTTACATGTCAGAATCAATTCAGATACAGCGTGGAGGTGAAGCCTTATGATGCAGCGTTATATAAGCAGACGAGATTTTATTGCAAAACTCTCAGCAATTAGTATGGTACCTTTAGTCCCGTCCAATATAAATGCCTCCATATCCGAAAATGCTTATATAGCTGCACTTGCGACTGTGATGACTGAGCAGGCAGAATTAAACAATGCCTTTTTCAGTGATGGGGCAAAAGATAACCTTATCTATGCATATAGAAAGATCAAGCCTCGCAACCATCAAGAGACAGCTTTTGTCGTGGCCTGCGGATCTCAGGTATTGCCTGTCCGATATCTGGTTGACGACTATGTTCGAAGAAGGTCGGGGTCTCCTACAGCATTACCAGACCACCATCTTCTGTTACTACAGGGATGGGGTCTGCCCGAAAGCCATAGGATACTGATATTCAGAGAACAGTTAATCTCTTTGCTGGAAGAACTGACAGGTCAAAGCGGTGAGCATGTTAATAGGCTATTCAGTGGGTTACTACGCAATACCATGGCTATCTCTGCCGCAGTGTTGAATGAGAAATATAGAAATGAACTTACCCAGTGGGACATTTCCATGCTCAACAAAGCATTTCTCTGTTATGCGCCTTTCAGCCGTCCTTACGCCTGGTGCTCAACCATGGCAGAGCGTGCAGAAAAACTCCTGGCTTGACGCAGTGAGAATCACCGGCATAGACATAATAATATTCCTGCTTCTCGGCATAGCTTTTGGCTGACCCCCTGCGGGATGGATAGTGCTTATTGCATTATTGATCAGCGCGTTTTGCTCAAAATCAAATAAATCGGCAAAGCATTGATGGATTCATGGCAAGGATATGAAGTAATCATATGTACGGCGGTCCGGCATCTGCTATACTGCAGGGAGCTTATATGTCATCAATAATTCCTGAAGATAAAGAGTATACATTCCCCCACTTCACCGTCCTGAAGGCATCTGCAGGTTCGGGCAAGACTTATACTCTTACGGAGAGGTTTGCCCAGTTTGTCCTGTCAGAAGAGATAAAGAAAAATCGCCTGAAGAATATCCTTGCCATTACATTTTCGAACAATGCAGCAAAGGAGATGAAAGGCAGAATACTAAAGTGGCTTAAAGACCTTCATTTCGAAGATCCTGATGCCATTGCCGAGCTCGGCGCTGTTATTTCGATGGACAGCGCTTCCCTGAAGCTTAAGGCAGATCAGCTGCTGAATGAGATCCTTGAGAACTACCCGGACTTTCAGGTGATGACCATAGACAGCTTTATGGCATCCATCTTCAAGGCCTCTGCCATAGACTTTGGCTATGACCCTGACTTTGAGATACTGATGAGCAAGAGCAGTTTCATGGAGTATGCCTTTGACCTTTTCATGAGAGACATAAAAGAGGGCTCCAAAGAGGCCGAGTTTGTTGAAGATGTTGTTGACAAGATCGGCTTTGACAGGGACAGCGACAGTGCATATTTGTGGGACCCATCAAAAAAGCTCCTTGCAGAAATCGAAAAGCTCTACGGCAGGCTTTCTGCCTTGGGCAAAGAGCCAATTATTGAAGACTGTACTGCAGAGCAGGAAGATATAAAACCTGCAATTATTAAACTTATACAGAATATTGAGGCCTTAATAGAAGAAGCAGGGCTGGTTGTCAAGAAGACCTCTTCGTACTATAAGAGCAATCTCCCTGATTTGATCAGAAAAGGCAGATTCAATGATCTGATGGATAAAGGCCTGAATGCTCTCCCTGTCAACAATCTTGGCCCAAAAGCCTCTGATGCAGAAAAACAGGCACATGCAGAGGTGATAAGTTTGTGGGCAGAATTCGGAGCTCAGATTAACGGTTATATTTCCTGTCATGTCCGTTCCTTCTATGGCCCTTATCTGTCCGTATTTGAGGCCTTCCGTACTTCATTGGAGGAGGCAAAGAAGCGGCAGGGCAAGGTGTTTATTGATGACATAAACAGCAAGCTGGCCGGTTATCTGGACGGCAATATTGTGCCAGATGTCTATTTCAGACTCGGAGAGACCGTATACCATTTTCTGATTGACGAGTTTCAGGACACCTCACCCATTCAGTGGAGAAACCTCTTTCCGCTTATGGAAAACTCCCTTGCTCAAAATGGCAGCGTCTTTATTGTGGGCGATACCAAGCAGGCGATCTACCGCTTCAGGAACTCCGACTACACAATAATGAAGAGTTGTGAAGAGAAAAACCCGTTTCCTTCTGCAGCACATGAAGTGCAGGAGCTTCAGACGAACCACAGGAGCGATGAGAAGATTCTTCAATTCAATGAAAAGGTTTTTAAGGAAGTTGTGGTCAATAACCAAAAGTGCTCAGCTGCTGCCGCTGAAAGCGGACTTGGTACCTACATACAGCATGTAAAAGAAGCCCGAAAAGGGCTCGGCTACGCAGAGGTGAAGATACTGCCGCTTAATGACGAAGACCCTCCTGAGCGGCTGGAACTTCAGCAGACGATTTCCTGTTTGATTGAAAGAGGGTACAGACCCGGGGATATTGCGGTGCTCACACAGAAGAATGAACATGCTATCAGGGCATCTTCATGGCTGAACGAAAAGGGCATAGATTTTATTTCGATGAGCAGCCTTGATATCAGAAGGCGGAAGATCACTGGTGAGATTGTATCTATTTTAAACTTCCTCGACTCCCCAACCGATGATCTTGCCTTTGCCGGATTTATCATGGGCGATCTTTTTGCGGCATTCCTTGCCAAAGACTATCCTGAAAACGAAAAGGATGGGATAAGAAGATTCATATTCAGACACCGCAGCAGCTCATCGCCTCTATATAAGTCTTTTCAGAAAGATTATGCTGACCTCTGGCAAGCATGTTTCAGCGGGCTGTTCAAGTCAACCGGGTATCTGCCTTTGTATGATCTCCTGACCGAGCTTTATTCTGCATTCAGGGTCTTTGAGACGATGCAGGATGAAGAGGCGACGCTTGTGAAGATCCTTGAGTCTGTAAAAGATTTTGAGGGCGACGGCAGAAACAGCCTGAGGGATTTTCTCTCTGTGGCTGATGATGAGGATGACGATCCACGCTGGAATCTTTCTGTTCCCGAAGACAAGGACGCTGTAAAGATAATGACCATTCATAAATCAAAAGGGCTCGGCTTCCCTGTTGTGATAGCGCTGCTTTATGAGAAAAAACTGAGAAATGATAACTGTATCATAATTCCCTCTGCTGATGAGCAGACCGTAAGACTCCTGAGAATTAATGACAAAACGAGTGACAGCCATCCTGATTTTGAAGCCTTATATGAGGAGGAGAAGAAGAAAAACCTCGTTGACCATCTGAATGGACTTTATGTTGACTTCACCCGGCCCAAAGAAGAGCTTTATGTAATAGGCGTGAAAAAAGTGGAGGATGAGACGACGAAAAAGAAGGACAAAAAAAAGGAAGACAGCCTGGATTTTCCGTTTAAGCTGCTTCCTGTGGATGAATATAAGCCTGCTGATCAGCCTGAACATAAAGCTGCAGTCAGAACTCATGAAGCGCATGGCATTGCGCCAGTCTATCATCACAGGCAGCTTCAATTTGAAGAGCATAAGACGGACATGATCAGTGTTCAGGAGAGGCAGAGGGGTGAGTTTATCCATAAGGTGCTGTCTCAGATAAAGTTTATCGAAGACCTGAAGGATGCAGACCTTTCTGATATTATCACGGCGGCCAATACAGAGAACGGCTCTGCCTGGCCTGAAGACAGAATCCGCAAAACCATTAATGACATAATCGGCACAGAGGATATCAGAGACTGGTTTATCCATAAAGAAGGCCGGGAGATAAAAAACGAGAAGGAGTTTCTGGCCCAATCCGGCGAACTATGCAGAATGGACAGGGTTGTCATGGACACTAACAGTGTGACGGTTATTGACTACAAGACAGGAAGGGACAACAAAGAAACAAATAAGCATGCTGAGCAGATGCAAAAATACATGGAGATACTTAAAGAGATTTATCCTGACAAGGCGGTCAAAGGCCTGCTGATTTATACTGATACAGGGAGGGTGACAAAGCTGAAATGAATACCTTTATTATCTCTCCTGCCCAAAACCTTATAGAGGAGATCATTTCAAATCTTGTCGCTGATGGTCTGGACTACTCAGCGAATATTGTGGTCTTTCCCGGAAGAAGGCCGGCCCATTTTCTGAGGAAGGCCATGTCCGAAAAGATCGGCAGCAGTCTTATCCCCCCGGTAATATTTTCGATGGACGATTTTATTGATCATCTTTATGGCCTGAAGCGCAATGACAGAAAACTCGATGCCATAGATGCAGCTGCCCTGCTCTTTGACATACACAAAGGTATGCCTGACAGGCTCGGGAGCGGAAGCTTTCTGGAGCCTGATACCTTCTTCCCTGTCAGCCTTAAGATTTTCAGAGACATCGAAGAACTTTACATAGAAGGCATCAGCCCTGAAAAGGTCAGGGGCATAGACGCGCTGGCTTCAGAGACTGTTCCGGAAAAGACCCTAAAAAGACTGCAGTCGCTCTCCTTCTTCTATGAGGAGTTCTACAGAAAGATCGAGGCAGGTAAATATTCGACCAGATCTTACAGGTACAGATATGCTGCCTCAAATTTCAGCGCAGAACTTACTGACAGTTATAAATCAGTGATACTTGCAGGCTTCTATGCATTTACGCAGGCAGAAAATGAGCTCTGCAGAAAGCTCCTTGCCTGCAACAACTCCAAGTTTTTCTTCCAAAGCGGCATGGGACTGAAAGCACGGCTTGAGGGGCTTGGCATAAAAATTCAGGAAACTGAAGAGTCGCCTCTGCCGAAGGTGCAGTTTTATGGCAGCCCTGATACCCACGGGCAGGCCCTTGCGCTCGGCAGTCTTCTTGATGAAATGAGACCGTCGTTAGACACAAACACGGTTGTTGTGCTGCCCTCGCCAGACACTCTCTTTCCCGTTCTGAGGCAGCCGCTTGCAGGTTGGGATAAAAAGAGTTTTAATGTCTCGATCGGATATCCACTTGTCCGTACTCCGCTGTTCGGATTCATGAATAACCTGATGGAGCTTGTGACTTCCATGGATGACGACAGGGTCTATATCCCTGCATATCTGAACTTTGTTCTTCATCCATATACAAAGAATATCTACTTTGAACATGGCAGGGCAGAACTCACCAGAATAATGTTTCATACCATTGAGGAGGTCCTTCAGGAAGAGCGGACCAGAAAGTTCATAACCCTGCCCGAGCTTGAAGCTGACAGCCTTATTCTGGAGAAGATCCTCAAGAAGATGCCGCATTATGAGAAGGACCTTTCAGCGGGGCGCATAAGCGGGCATCTCAAGTCAGTCCATGACAATACCATAAGAAGATTTCTGTCATTTCAGGATGTGGGAGCTTTCGGCCAGACCTGCTCCAGGCTGCTCGAATACATATTCAATAACAGTTCTGCTAAACTTCATCCCCTTTTTCATCCCTTTTCAGAGGCCTTCATCAAGGCGCTTGACGAACTGTCGCGATCATTGATGAAGGATATAAGGTTTAAGGAGAGAGCGAGCTATTTTTCGTTCTTCAAAAGATATATCTCTTCCTGCCATTCTCCGTTTGAAGGTACACCGATAAGAGGGCTTCAGGTGCTCGGCTTTCTTGAGACGAGGAACCTGAACTTTGAACGGGTCATCATTATGGATGTCAATGAAGATGTCCTGCCGGACACCAGCAGGGAAGACTCTCTGATGCCTTTTAAGGCAAGGGAGATTCTCGGCATTCCTACATATATTGACCGCGACAGGCTTGCTTCATACTATTTCGATCTGCTCTGCAGAGGGGCAAAAGAGGTGCACCTGTTTTTCAGGGAAAGTGACAAGCATGAAAGGTCTCGCTTTGTGGAGAAACTCCTCTGGGACCTGCAGGTGAGGGACAGGGAAAAGGATGCAAAAAGATATATCAGGCAGGTGCAGTACCGAGTTGACCTTAAAAACAGTATGCCAATGGAGATCTGCAAAGACGATGAAACAACAGATTTTCTGAAAGGTTTTGCCTTCAGTGCAACTGCGCTTAATGCATATCTGCGGTGTCCGATAAGGTTCTATTATTCCTATGTGCTTGGACTAAGAAAGCAGGATGAGGTTTCAGAGGGCCTCGAAAACAGGGAGATCGGCATCGTTGTGCATGATGTTCTTTCGAAATATTTCGGCAATAAGCTCGGCAGAGTTCTGCACAGGGAAGATATTGACAAGGCAGAAATGGGCAGGCTTGCAGAGGAGCTTTTCCGGGGGAAATTCGGAGCCGGCCCGACAGGGGCAGTATATCTGCTTAAGAGACAGATCAAAAAACATCTGAATGAGCTTCTGAATAATTATTTTATCCCTCTTGTTGACGGCAATAAAATATCAGTTCTCGGGGTAGAGGAAAAAATATCAGCTCAGGACTTCGGTTCTTTCAAGATAAAGGGCGCAATAGACATGATTCAGAAAAGAGGAGACGAGCATGTAATTGTTGACTATAAAATATCATCAGACACAAGCTACCTGAATATAAACATGGCAAAGCTTGATATTAGTAACAGGGAAAGCTGGAACAAGGCAATAAAGAGCATTCAGCTGCCCTTCTATCTGCTTCTTTATGCTGCAAAGAGCGGAATTCGGATTGAGGATATGAACGGGATGTTTCTGCTTCTTGGGAAATCATCCCTTGACAATAAGATCGAGCTGCCGCTGTTCAGTGAAAAGCTTCCAAAGAGCGATTTCAAAATGCTTGAAGCTGTAATAGCCGGATTATTGAATGAGCTGACAGACCCTGCCGTTCCCTTTAAGCCTGCTTATGACAGAAAGAATGAGTGCCCTATATGTGACTTCGCATACATATGCGGCACCCAGTGGATAACAAAACCCGGCTTTGGCAGCTGAAAGGATTCTTGTCTGGCTTTCGTCTGTCCATAATCATGCCTGACATGATGCTGTCAGCCCCTCCTGCTAACATGATGAACAGGAGCCTGATAAATGAGAGTGACAAGTCTGGATATAGTTATCGTTCTGCTCATTGTTATTGCATTCGGCTGGCATCCTGCCTGCTGGGTTGTTATTTTTGCATTACTTATTAATGTCTGCTGCCGGAGAAAGAAGACCCCAAGTCCATATAAATGATGAGGCTGTTTAATGCGGCCTGGCAAGGCCCGTCTTTCTGGCCGCCTCTGCGACAGCATGCGCCACGGATGACGCTACCTTCCTGTCGAATATGCTCGGTATTATATAGTCCTCGTGCAGCTCCTCGTCAGCTATGA
>Ga0233425_10010215_pt1 | contig 11525 bp, 7 predicted proteins | sample Watercolumn_Towu_2_FD_181712 | JGI IMG/M metagenome (GOLD analysis project Ga0233425, IMG submission 181712) | Freshwater microbial communities from Lake Towuti, South Sulawesi, Indonesia - Watercolumn_Towuti2014_140_MG | ecosystem: Environmental > Aquatic > Freshwater > Lake | place: Indonesia...
GTATATTCCTGAACCGACCAATGCTCCTGGCCTTCCGGGCTTACCATCGCATACAATCGTTTTCCGCCGACCTTAAATTCCATCGATTTCGTTCTCGACTCCCAGGGCTTGGGCGCCCACCATTGGTCAAGAATTTCCTGTTTGGTAAACGCATCCCATACCAGCGATTGCCCGGCTGCGAATTCTCTGTTTACGAATACCGTTTTTTGAGCTTTGTCAACGGTAAAATCGAATAGCAAATTGTGTTTCATGTTTTCTGTTTTTTAATGGTTGATAATACATTGTCAAGTTGATGAAACCGGGTTTCCCAGATTTTCCTGAACTGGTCGATCCATCTATCGATCTCCTTCATTTTTTCGATTTTAAGCGAGTAATAGATCTCCCGGCCTTTTTGTTCCTGTTTCACCAATTCGCATTCTGCGAGTATCCGCAGATGCTTGGAAACAGATTGCCGGGTCGTGTTGAAGTTGTCGGCAATCGCGTTCGGTGTCATTGCCTGCAATGCGATCAGGGCAATAATGGCGCGCCTTGTGGGGTCGGCGACCGCCTGGAAAATGTCTCGTCTCATGATGATCCTATTTTAAGAAGCCAATTGGTTGCAAATATATGCGAAGCCAAACGGTTTCGCAAATGTTTCGTCACCAAACAGCATGATTCAGCTTGAACAAATTGAGAATGAAGGGAATAAAAATGATTCTGAGGTTGATTTTATAGCTCTCAGCTAATGAGCGGGTGCCACTGCCGGAAAGTAAGGATGGATTTGGTACGACCTAGCACAGAGGAAACGACAGGCACATCATGGCAATATCATCCTGGAAGGTCAAAACCTTTGAAAACATTGGTTTTCAAGAGATTTAAATGAAAAGGGTTTAAAAGTGCTGTGATATTGCCGCTGGGCACCGGGGATAAGGAAAACGACTGGCTTGTGAAAGAAAATTAAACTCCCTTTCTGAAGCTACAGAACGTGAAATTTTGAGTGGTATTGAATGGTGTCAGATGATCAACATTTATACACCCTATTCGCTTAAAGCCATCTGGAAATGCATTCGACAGATCTTCCTGAGAATATTGCTCTATTTTGATTCCGCTGCATTTCTTTGGGCCATTTTCGGAAAATGTACCGACCACCAATATTCCACCATCCCGAAGAGCTTTTTTAGCAGTCGCAGCATAACTATTTACATCATTTAGATCAGTTAAAAAGTGAAATGCCGCCCTATCGTGCCACAGATCATATTTTTCTGTCAGAGTATATTGGGTGGCATCACCCACAATCCATTTTACTTTGCCGGATTGATCCTCAAGCCTTTCTTTTGCTCTGAAAAGTGCGACTTCTGAAATATCCAGAACTGTGATATCTGTATATCCTTTTTCTAATAAGCGATCGGCTAAATAGCTATCGCCTCCTCCTATGTCTATAATTTTTGCTGATTTTGAAACACCCGATCGCTCAATGAGCTCTAAAGATGTTACAGGGTCGGGCTGATACCAGCTACAGTTTTCTAAGTCTTTTGTCGTGTAGATATTGTCCCAGTGACTTTTCCTATCAAAATTTTCCATGCTTAAAAGCTTTTAAGCAAATGTATCTTGACTTTAAAGAAACAGATTTATCATATGATAAATAATCACCTATTTCCCCGGATGCGACTTAAGCTAACCTGGGTGATACCAAGGTAAGACGCAACGTACTTTAACGGGATCCGCTTTAAAACGTCAGGGGCATCCTTAAGTAAGGATTTGTATCTTTCTTCAGCGGTATTGAATTGTAAACTTTCAACGCGGTTTACTGTATTTACATATGATGTTTCGATAATTTTTCTGAACATCCGTTCTAAGTCAGGATGCGTGTCGAACAGTGTGAAAAGCCTGTCGGAATTGATCGCAATTAATGTGGTAGCTTCGATTGCCTGTATTGCTTTTCGGGAAGGCTTACCTGTAAATAAACTTTCGGCTCTGGCAACAAAGGCATTTTCAAATTCAAAACTCTCGGTAATGTCAATGGCATCTTTAAAGTAATAAATCCGAACAACACCTTTTTTCACAAAGTAAAGCGTCTTGCAAGTACGCCCAATTTCCTGAACCAGTTTTCCTTTTGAAAAATTCACGGTCTTAACAATTGAAGAAAGAGCGTGCTCAGACTCCAGGCTAATGGGATAAATGAGTTGTAGTTGATGTAACAGTTCCTGCACAATCAAAAATAACAAAAAAGGTCACCAGCTAGTGCTTTTAAAATATAATTAGTAGGCTTACTATATGCAAAAAAAACATATACTTTTAAAAAGTAAAAAAATTAATTAAAGCATAGCCTAAAAAAGCAATGAGCGTTGTTCAGAATTTACAAATAGCATCAAAAGAAAAAAGTATTATCCAGCTGGAAGCTGTCCAAACATTTATTTCCTCACTTATTGCTGGAGGTCACATTGAAAATGAATATACTATCTGGATCGCTGAAATGGAGAAAATAATAGAGATTAATCATCATTATTTTAAAGACTGGTCGGTTTTAAGTGAACTCGTCAACCCTAATGGCGAGCTGTACGCTTGTAGTGAATCGGACTTAGTAAACAGCAGTGAACCGAAAAACTATGTTTTTAAAATTCACCTATCTAAAAAAAGTGAGTTATTTCAGAATCTTGAGGTTTTTAACGAAACCAACTTTCAACATTTTCCAATTTTTGTTTTATTTTTTCATCAACCAATCGAATACACTATAGAGCGCGATTTTTGGGCTGATGAAGGCGGCCGTGTCGATGAAAGGGTTTTACTTCACACAAATTGTGTAATACAAGCAAGTGGACGAAATTCAGAATCTCCATATGGACTGCATAAGGAAAAGAACTATGTTGGCTTTTACGAGTATGTAAGAAAACTGTTTGGTGAATTTGAAATGGGTGTTTACTATACTTAGCAATTAATAATTCCTGTAGTTCGAACCCATTAAGAGTCGCATATCCAGCAATAACTAAAAAAAGCGGCAATTTCGGGCAGAAACTGACGCTTTTTTGTTTTGCGGTGAAGGAGGGATTCGAACCCTCGATACAGTTTCCCGTATGCATGTTTAGCAAACATGTCCTTTCGGCCTCTCAGGCACCTCACCGTCTTTTCCCGATATAAATCGAGATGGCAAATGTAGTATTTTTTTCAAATTATTAAAAGGTAATGCAAAAAAATATTTTTTAGTTATTTTAGATGCATGAAGTTACTCCTGTATTTCCTGGGCGGATGCTTATGCCTCTTTTTCCTTGACTCCTGCAAAAAAAGCCAGCCCAATACTCTGGTAGCCCATATCGTTTCGGAGCCTGATGACATGCATCCTACCAACGGAGCCTCCGCCATAAGGGCTGAAATCCAGCTTTATACCCACATGAGCCTGCTAAGGCTCAACTATAAGGATGGCAGCTTAATGCCATGCCTCGCCAAAAGCCTGCCTGCTGTTTCGGCCGATGGCCTCGAATACAGCTACGAGCTCAGAGAGGAGGCTGCCTGGGACGACCGAAGCCCCATTACCGCCCAAGACGTCATCTTTACCACAAAAGCCTGTAAATGCCTGTTAACCAACAATCCGGCGGTGAAAGGGTTCTGGGAGAACATCGGGGAAATAAAGGCCGACGCCTCCAATCCTAAAAAGTTTACGGTGGTCATGAAAAAGCAGTACATCCTCAACACCTGGTTCTGGAGCGACGTGGCGATCATCCAGGAAAACTGGTACGACAAGCAGCATGTGCTTTCGAAATACTCCTGCTCGCAGCTCAGCGACTCCGCATTTCTGAAAGGAAAGGCCGACATCGAGGGCTGGGCCAGAGACTTCAACAGCCCCAAATACTATACCGATCCTAATGCGATCAGCGGAGCGGGGCCTTACCGGATTTCCAAATGGGATAAGGGCGTGAGCCTCACCCTCGAAAAAAAGAAAGACCACTGGACCAGCGGCTGCTCTGAAAGCTGGTACTGCCAGGCGAACCCCGACAGGATTATTTTTAAGCTCAACAGCAATAATGCGTCCACCATGCTGGAGCTGAAAAACAAGCTGCTGGATATTTCCACGCAGGTGGACTTCGCCTCTTACCTTGAGCTCTCGAAGGATGAGGCATTCGGGAAAGAGTACAGCACCCGGCTGGCCAATACCTACAACTACATTTATATCTGCATGAATACCCGGCCGGATGGAAAGAAACGTAAAAAGATCTTCTCCGATGTCCTGACCAGGCGCGCAATGGCCATGCTCACGCCTTACGCACAGATCAACAGCATCGTGTATGACAATAACCTGAAACGTACCTTTGGCCCGGTTGTTCCCGACAAACAAGGTAGCAATACCGACCTCGAAGCCATTCCCTATGATGTGGAAAAAGCCAAAGCCCTGCTCGCACAGGCCGGCTGGGCAGATACGGACAACGACGACATCCTCGACAAGGTGATCGACGGGGAAAAGGTAAACCTGGAATTCGACATCAATTTCATGAACACGCAAAAACAATGGGAGGACCTTGCCCGACAGGTCGCCGCGGGCATGCAGAAAGCGAAGGTGTATGCGCGCCTAAACCCTTTGGATTACAGCAGCTTTGTAAACAGCTGCATGCAACACGACTTCGATATGAGCATCGGCGCCTGGCAGGGAAGCTCGCAACCCGAGGATTTCTCACAACTATGGTCGACGGCCGCCTGGAAAAACAACGGGCTTAATTTCTCCGGCTTCGGCGATGCCCGGACGGATGCGCTGATCGACAGCATCAATGTATGCCTGGATGACGCCAAACGACAGGCCTTATCCAAGCGCTTCCAGAAAATGGTGTATGAGGAGCAGCCTTATATTTTCATGTTCGTGCAAACGCGCCGCATCGTGCTCAATAAAAAATGGGGTGATCCCGCTGTTTATGCCGAATACCCGGGCGTTCTGCTCAACACCCTAAAACTTAATGATTAGAGCCCATGTTGGAGTATATCCTCAAACGTCTGTTGTGGTTTATTCCAACCCTGCTCCTGGTAACGCTGCTCGGTTTCCTGCTGCTGGTCTCCGCCCCGGGAGATCCGCTCGATCAGCTGGTTCCTGCCCTCAGCATGAAAGATGCGGAGGAGTACCGGTCGCAGCGGGCATACTGGAGCAAACAGCTCGGGCTCGATCTTCCCGTATTTTATGTTTCTGTAAAGACCTGGGCGGAGCCGGATACGCTCTATAAAATACAGGACCAGGAAAAACGCAAGGCTTACGAAAATTTACTGCGCCAGACAGGCAATGCGGAGCTGGTGAGCGCCTATTTCGACTGCATCCGGCAGAGCCGGCAGGCATATGAGCAAAGACTGAGCCTTGAAAAGGAAAAATTCCCGGAGCACTACCCGCGTTACAAAAGCCGTTTGAACGCTATCGCCGCGGATCTCAGGAGCCTGGAAATAAGCGGGGACAGCAGCATGCAGCATGCCTTACTGGCAAAGCTCAAAAAAGATGAAGCGGCATTTTACATGGAGCCGCCTTCGTTCTCTGCCGCCATCGAGAACAGCCTCCGGCAGCTGAAAGCAAACCGGACCAGGTATAAAAACTACATTCCGAAGATCTCCTGGTATGGCAGGCACAACCGCTATCACCTCTGGCTTTTTGGAGATGGCAGCAGCAAAGGAGTGATTCGTGGCGACTTCGGGATCTCCTATACCCACAAGCAGCCTGTGCTTGCAGTGATCAGCGACAAGGTGATCTGGTCGCTTTTCTTTTCTGTTCTTTCTATTGTCCTCGCCTACCTCGTGAGCATCCCGATCGGCATCAGGCTCGCCCAAAGGCCGCATACGCCCGTCAACAGGCTTGTGCAGGCAGGCCTGTTCCTGCTCTATTCCACACCCGTTTTTTTTGGAGGCGTTCTGTTGCTGATGCTCTTTGCCAATCCCGATGTCCTTTCCATCTTTCCGCCTTCAGGCATTAAGCCTATCGGCGGCTATAACGACGATGCCGGCCTGCTCGAAAAATGTGCCGATTCGCTGCCCTATCTGGTCTTACCGCTGATCTGCTACACCTACTCGTCCCTATCCTATATTTCGCGGCTGACGCAAACGTCCATCATGGAACAGCTGCCGCTCGATTACATCAAAACCGCCAGGGCCAAGGGCCTGAGCGACGGTGCGGTTATCCGGAAACACGCCCTGAAGAACAGCCTGCTTCCTCTTATTACCGTATTCTCTACCGTATTCCCTTCCATCATCGGCGGCTCCGTGATCATCGAAAGCATCTTCACCATTCCCGGCATGGGGCAGGAAACGGTCAGAGCCATTGTCTCGAAAGACTACCCGGTGGTGATCGCCATCATCACCCTGTCCTGCCTGCTCACCATGCTGAGCTATCTGGTGGCCGACATCCTGTATGCCTGGGCCGATCCACGCATCAGGCACAAATCATGAAAGGGTCACACACATACCGCAATATACGCCCGGCTTTGGCTAAACACAAAAGCCTGAAACGCTGCCTGCGTGCGCTGGTGTTTCTGGTGATCATCGCTCTCCTCGCGCCCGTGCTGGCAAACGATAAGCCACTTGTGTGCAGGTATCAGAACACCTGGCTGTTCCCCGCCCTCTCCTGGAAACGGACGGTTGTAGCCGGTGACACCAGTCTGAACTATAACATGGGCAAAGACTGGAAATACCTGGATGCCGACATCATCCTGTTCCCGCCCTGCGCCTGGTCTCCCACCACGCTCGATGCCGACAATGCTCCAAGGAAAAGCCCCTTTGATAAGCAATGGTTCAGCCTGGGGCACGGGAACACGGCGCCTCTGCCCCTGGCTTACCGCCACTGGCTTGGCACCACCCAAAACGGCCAGGACGTGCTCTCCATCCTGATCCACGGCACCGCCATTGCCATCGGCATTGGCTTTGCCAGCATGCTGATAGCTGCTCTCATTGGCGTGAGCCTGGGTGCCTTCGCCGGTTATTTTTCCAATAACGGCCTGCGCCTGGGGCCTCTCCAGATCCTGGCCCTGCTTGCGGGCATCTTCTTCACCTATTTCTACTGCTGTGTCATCCGGGGCTACAAGCTGGCGGAAGCCTTCAACGATGGCGGGATCTGGCTCATCCTGCGCTTGCTGTTCTTATGTTACGTCGCTTTAAAAACCATCGGCGGCATGGTGTGGATCGCCGGTTATATGGAGCGGAAATTAAGGATTCCTTACCGTTTTCGTTTTCCCCTGGATACCCTCGTGTCCAAAAGCATCGAGCTCCTTAACTCCGTTCCCTCGCTTTTATTGATCATCGCCTTATCCGCTTTCGCGCGGCCTTCCTACAGCCTGCTTATCATCATCATGGGCCTGTTAAGCTGGACCATCATTGCACGGATCACACGGGCCGAATATTTAAAAGCGAAGAACCTGGAATATGTCATAGCAGCCAAGGCCTTAGGGATGAAGAACAGGCGCATCCTGTTCAGGCATATCCTGCCAAACGTGATGCCTCTCATCTTAACGCAGCTGGTGTTCGGGATGGGCAGCGCCGTCCTCGCAGAAGCCTCGCTGTCTTTCCTGGGCATCGGCATCCCTCTTGAATCCGCCTCCTGGGGCAGCCTGCTGAACGAAGGCCGCGATCATTTCTCATCCTGGTGGCTTGTGGTATTTCCCGGAGCCTGCTTATGCCTCCTGATGCTTCTGTATAATAAAACCGCAACGGAGCTTTCCGGATTCCGGAATTCCTGAGCGGGGCATTTTTGTAACGGAACACACCCATGACGCGGACAAAAGGGATCAGAGGCCAGATCAGAACAGGATCTGAATGCGGTGACGAGCGAAGATTTTACGCGATCACCACGCATAGTGATGCCGAAGCTTACTCCTGACCTCTGCGTTCTCTGTGTCTTCTTCGTTTCTCTCCATTTAATGATACTCTTCCTATGACTTCTGTTCTCTATGTTTCTCTCTGATGATGTGGCCTTAAAAATAAAGCCCCGTCTCACAAATTGCGGAACAGGGCTTTTATTGATTGATTCTTTCGTTTGTCTACTCTTTCACCATTTTCTGAGTGACCACACCGTACCTGGTTTTGATCTGCACGAAGTAGATACCTCCCGCCTCGTATGGCAGGGTGATCTCTGTCCGCTCCTCCGTTAAGCGCGTCTGGTAAACGATGGCACCAAGCGCGTTCAATACCGTTACTTCGTTATTCTCCTGTTCTGCATAGCGGATCGTAAACACTCCTGTGAACGGATTCGGATATACCTCCACGCTCAGATGGTGGTAAGCGTTTTCAGCGATCCCTGTGCATGGGCTGACGCTGACACTGATGACTGCTTCATCTTTACAGCCTTCCGGCGATGATCCCGTCACAGTGTAGCTGCTGCTGGCAGCAGGACTCACCACAACCACGCTTCCTGTCTGTGCGGAGCTCCAGCTGTAGGTAGCAGCGCCAAGCGCTGTCAGGGTAGCCGTTTCACCGGCACAGAGCACTGTGCTGGAGCTGATCGCCGTGACATTCGGTGTGCTGTTTACGATCACAGTAGCCGTCTGGCTTGGGTACACGTTACAGCCCGGCATTTCCCCGGTGACGGTGTAAAGCGTGCTGCTGCCCGGAGATACCGTAATGACAGGCGTTTGCTGCCCGGTGCTCCAGGTATAAGTCGTTGCTCCGCTGGCGGTGAGCGTCATGGTGGTACCCGAGCAGATCGTGCCGGAGTTGACACTTAAGCTTGGAGACGCTGTGACAACCACCGAGGCTACCGCTGTAGTTGTACAGCCGCCTGCTCCCATACCAGTTACAGTATAGCTGGTATTGACGGTCGGCGATACGACATAGCCTGCGCCTATAGCTCCCGTATTCCAGGTATAGGCCAGGGCACCGCTTGCCGTAAGCGTGGCGCTGCCACCTGCACACACCGTCGCATTGGAAACGCTTAGGGTTGGGATCGGGTTCACGGTGACGGTAGCGGTGGCATTAGCGCTGCATCCGTTGCTTCCCAGTCCGCTCACGCTATAGACCGTGGTTGATCCCGGCGATACGGCGATCGTAGGGCTTGTTTGCCCTGTACTCCAGGTATAGCTGGTAGCTGTTGTGTTCACCGTCAAATTAGTTGACTGACCAGCACAAAGCGAGGTATTACCGCTGATGTTCATCGTTGGCTGTGCATAAACCGTTACCGTAGCTGTATTCATGGCTACCGCATTACAGCCGGCACTGCTGCCGCTCACCGTGAAGACAGTCGTTCCGAGCGGGCTTACAACCAAGGTCGGTCCCGTGGTCGTTGTGCTCCAGGTATAGGTGTTTACACCGCTGGCCGTCAGCGTAGCGGCAGTGCCTGCACAAACCGTTGCAGAGTTTACCGTGATGGATGGAGCGGCACCCACCGTTACCTGTGTCGTCGCGCTGTTGACACAGCCTGCGGCAGAGGTTCCTGTGACCGTATAACTTGTAGTAGTTGATGGGTTCACACTTAAGCTGGCGCCTGTCGCACCCGTATTCCAGGTGTAGGTAGAGGCACCGGAGGCTGTCAGGCTAACCGTTCCTCCAAGGCATACACTCGCCGACGGAGCCGATACCGTTGGCAAGGCATTGACGGTGATCGTGGTCACCGCTGTGTTGCTGCAGCCATTGGCATGAGTGCCGGTTACGCTGTAAGTCGTCGTGGTAGCCGGGGTCACGCTGATGGAAGACGTTGTCTGCCCTGTGCTCCAGGTGTAGCTGGCGGCGCTTCCTGTTAAGGAAAGCGTGGTGCTTTGTCCGTTACAGATAGATGCATTAGCTGCAGCAATGCTCAGCACCGGCAGGCTGTTCACGTTCACCGTTGTTGTTTTAACAGCGGTTGTGCCGCATCCCGACAGGTTTCCACTCACGGTGTATACCGTTGTAGAGGCAGGCGTTACGACGATCGAAGAGCCTGTGGCGCCTGTGCTCCAGGTATAGGTGCTCACGCCCGAAGCCGTCAGTGTAGCGGATGTGCCGGCACATACAGTAGCGGCATTTACGGCAATAGACGGCGCTGCCCCCACAGTAACACTGGCTGTAGCCGTATTGACACATCCGGCAGCAGAGGTTCCTGTCACCGTATAATTCGTTGTAGAGGAAGGGCTCACCACCAGGCTGGCTCCCGTAGCACCGGTGTTCCAGGTATAGGTGGAAGCTCCGGAAGCTGTTACCGTAGCCGTAGAGCCTGCGCAGATCGTTGGGCTCGTTGCCCCCACCGAAGGCAGGGCATTAACCGTTACGATCTTCGTGGCAGTGCTGCTGCAGCCGTTAGCATGCGTTCCGGTCACGCTGTAGGTGGTCGTTATTGCTGGCGTAATGCTGATGCTGGCGGTAGTCTCACCCATCCCCCAGACATAGGAAGAAGCTGTTCCTGTAGCGGTGAGCACACTGCTCTGCCCCGAGCAAAGACTCGCAGTTCCTGTAATACCAAGCGTTGGCAGGGCATTCACGGTAACAGTGACTACTTTCGTGGCAATGCTCGAACAGCCCGGATTTCCACCGCTCACCGTATATGCCGTGGTCGAGGAAGGCGATACGGATAAGGTAGCGCTGTTGGCACCCGTATTCCAGGTATAGCTTGTCACACCCGAAGCGGCCAGCACCGTTGAGGCGCCTGCACAGATCGTGGCATCGCTGACGGCGATCACAGGGCCCGGCGTTACCGTTACCGAGGTTGTTTTGGTATTCACACATCCGGCAGACGAAGTTCCTGTCACCGTGTAGCTGGTTGTGGAAGATGGCGTCACCACCAGGTTGGCACCCGTAGCGCCCGTATTCCAGGTGTAAGTCGATGCCCCCGAAGCCGTTACTGTAGCAGTCGTTCCTCCGCAGATCGTCGGGCTCGTTGCTGCCAGCGATGGAAGTGCGACGACCGTAATCGTTTTCACAGCGGTGTTCTGACAACCGCCTGCATCGGCGCCCGTCACTGTATAGGTGCTGGTGACTGTCGGAGAAACGGCGATCACCGAACCGGTTTGAGCCGTGCTCCAGGTAAAGCTGGTGGCACTGCCTCCTGCTGTGAAAGTAGCGGAGGAGCCAAAGCAAACAGAACCCGGTCCTGAGATCGTCACTGTCGGCGCTCCTATAGAAACAGAGAGAATCCTCGAGGAGCTCGTTCCGCAGGCATTGACCGCCTGTACAGAGATCACACCTCCATTGGTAGCGCTTGTCACCGCAATGGTGTTGCTGCTGCTCGTTCCGGTCCAGCCGGAAGGCAGGGTCCAGTTATAGCTGGTGGCGCCGCTGACGGCTGCTGCCGTATAGGTGTAAGCGCCATTCGCGCAAACGACCGTGCTGCCGGAGATCGATGCCGGCACAGCCGGTGTCGTATTCACGGTAATGGCCATCGGCAATGAGCTTGCCGTCGTGCTTGTCACACAACCTGCATTGGAGGTCATGATCACGGTTACCGTGCTGCCGTTCGTTAATGTGCTGCTGGTATAACCAGGTGTGGTCGCTACCGTTGCTCCGTTCAGCTTCCACACATAGGTAGGAGCCGTGCCGCCATAAGATGGATTAGCTGAGAAGGTCACCGGGGTTCCCGGGCAGATCGTATTGGAAGGAGATGCCGTAATCGTGACAGAAGGCATCTGGCCCGAGGC
>Ga0233425_10010216_pt1 | contig 11524 bp, 9 predicted proteins | sample Watercolumn_Towu_2_FD_181712 | JGI IMG/M metagenome (GOLD analysis project Ga0233425, IMG submission 181712) | Freshwater microbial communities from Lake Towuti, South Sulawesi, Indonesia - Watercolumn_Towuti2014_140_MG | ecosystem: Environmental > Aquatic > Freshwater > Lake | place: Indonesia...
TCACACTTCTCGCGATCGCCCTCCTACCGCTCGTGCCGGCCGCGGTCGCCGGCGCGGCACCGCCCCGTGCGCTCGCGTTCATCGGGGGCGAGGTGATCCCCATCTCGGCGCCTCCGATTCCGGCCGGCGTCGTCGTCGTGACCGGCGGCACGATCACCGCGGTGGGCCCCGCGGCCACCACCGCCATCCCGCCGGGCGCCGAGCGGATCGACTGCGCCGGGAAGGTGATCATGCCCGGCCTCGTCGACACCCACAGCCATGTCGGCGGCGGCGCCGGCGGCGACGCGAGCGCCCCGATGCAGCCCGACGTGCGGATCGTCGATTCGATCAACGTCCGCGACGCCGGCTTCCGCAAGGCCCGCGCGGGCGGCCTCACCACGCTCAACATCATGCCGGGCTCGGGCCACCTGCTCTCCGGGCAGACGATCTACGCCAAACTCCGTCCCGCCTCCACGATCGACGACTTCTTCATCCGCGACGCCGCCGGCCGGCCGCTCGGCGGCATGAAGATGGCCAACGGCACCAACTCCCAGAAGGAGCCGCCGTTCCCGGGGACACGGTCGAAGTCGGCGGCGATCGTGCGACAGAAGTTCCTGAAGGCCATCGACTACCGGCGGAAGCTCACCGAGGCGGGCGACGACGCATCGAAACGGCCCGATCGCGACCTCGAGATGGAGGGACTGCTCGACGTCCTCGACGGCCGGGTCATCGTGCACCACCACGCCCACCGCGCCGACGACCTGCTCACGGTCCTGCGGCTTCGCGACGAGTTCGGCTTCAAGGTGGTGCTCCACCATGCGAGCGAGGCCTGGAAGGTGGCCGGGCTGCTGGCCGAGGCGCAGTCGCCCTGCTCGGTGATCGTGGTGGACAGCCCCGGCGGCAAGATCGAGGCCATGGACATGTCGCTGGCCACGTGCGGGATCCTCGAGAAGGCGGGCGTGCCGTGCGCGATCCATACCGACGACCCCGTCACCGACTCGCGGCTCTTCCTCCGCACGGCCGGCCTCGCGGTCCGCGGGGGCATGTCGCGCGAGAAGGCGCTCGACGCCCTCACGCTCGCCGGCGCGCGGATGCTCGGGCTCGAGGGCCGGATCGGCTCGCTCGACGCCGGCAAGGACGCCGACCTCGTCGTGCTCTCGGGCGACCCGCTCTCCGTGCGGACGAAGGTCCTCGAGACGTGGGTCGAGGGCCGGAAGGTCTTTGACCGCACCGATCCCGACGACCGTCTGTTCGCCGTGGGCGGATTCGGCGCGAGCCGCGACCAGAAGGCGCAGGCCTGCTGCACCGACGACAGTTACTCCGAGGCGAAGTGATGAGACGCGTTGCCCGTGCGTGTTCCGCCCTGCTCGCCACCCTGATGGTGTTCGCGTCGGGACGAGCCGGCGCCGCGGACGCTCAGCCGCCACTCCTGGCCATCTACGGCGACACCGTCTACACGATGGCCGGCCCGCCGATCGAGAAGGGCGTCGTCCTCATCGACAAGGGGCGGATCACACTCGTGGGCTCGGCCCTCGACATCCCGGTTCCGCCGGCGGCACGCGTGCTGCGGGCGGCGGTGGTCACGCCCGGCCTCGTCGATGCCCACACGGCCGTCGGCCTCACCGGCTACCTGAACCAGGATCAGGATCAGGACCAGCTCGACAAGGGGGAGCCGATCCAGCCGGAGCTGCGGGCGATCGACTCCTACAATCCCCGCGAGCGGCTCGTGGCGTGGCTGCGGGGCTTCGGCTTCACCACGCTCCACACGGGCCACGCCCCTGGCGCCCTCGTCTCGGGGCAGACGATGGTCGTGAAGACCGCCGGCGACTCCGTCGACGCCGCGGCGATCCTGCCCGTGGCGATGGTCGCGGTCACGCTCGGCGACGACGCCCGCCCCGGCGACGACAAGAGGTCGCCCGGCACCCGCAGCAAGGCGGTGGCGATGCTCCGCGGGGAGCTCGTGAAGACGCAGGACTATCTCCGCAAGCAGGATTTCGCCGACGCCGAGAAGCGGCCCGACCGCGATCTCCGCCGAGAGGTGTTCGCCGACGTGCTCCGCGGGAAGCTCCCGCTGCTCGTCACGGTCAACCGCGCCACCGACATTGACGCCGCGCTGCGGATCGCGGCCGAGTTCGGCATCCGCATCGTGCTGGACTCCGCGGCCGAGGCCTATCTCGTGGCGGACCGCATCAAGGCGGCCGGCGTGCCCGTGATCGTGCATCCGACGATGCGCCGCGGCGGGATGGGGGAGACCGAGAACATCAGCTTCGAGACGGCCGCCACGCTCCGGGCGAAGGGCATCCCCATCGCCCTGCAGAGCGGCTACGAGGGCTACGTGCCCAAGACCCGCGTGGCGCTCTTCGAGGCGGCGGTGGCGGCGGCCAACGGCCTCTCGACGGACGAGGCCCTCGCGGCGATCACCGTGGACGCGGCCACGATCCTCGGCGTGGCCGACCGCGTCGGCGCGCTCAAGCCGGGCCTCGACGGCGACGTGGCGCTCTTTGACGGCGACCCGTTCGAGTACACGACCCACTGCGTCGGCGTGGTCGTCGGCGGCGAGGTGGTCAGCAACGAGCGCTGGTGACGCCGCCGTGCCCGTGCCCCCCTGGATGATCTACGGCGCCACCGGCTACACGGGCCGCCTCGTGACCGCGGCGGCCGTCGCCCGTGGCCACGCGCCCCTGCTCGCCGGACGCGACGCCGCCACCGTGACCGCCCTGGCCCGCGAGCACGGCCTCGAGCCGCGGCCCTTCGCGATCGACGACCCCCGTGCCGCACGCGACGCCCTGGCCGGCGTGGCCGTGGTCGCGCATTGTGCCGGCCCGTTCTCCGCCACGAGCGGCCCGATGCTCGATGCCTGCCTCGCCGCGCAGACGCACTATGTGGACATCACGGGTGAGATCGCGGTCTTCGAGGCGGCGTTTGCACGGAGCGACGCCGCACGGGTCGCCGGCATCGTCGTCTGCCCAGGCGTGGGATTCGACGTCATCCCCACCGACTGCGTGGCCGCCTGCCTCAAGGAGGCGCTGCCCGACGCCGCGCGGCTCGCGCTCGGCTTCGAGACCACGAGCGGCCTGTCGGCCGGCACCGCGAAGACGTCGGTCGAGGCGCTCAAGGTGGGCAGCCAGATCCGCCGCGACGGCCGGCTCGAGCGCGTGCCACTCGGCAGCCGCACGCGCACGATCGACTTCGGTCGCGGACCCCGGCATGCCGTGGCGATCCCCTGGGGCGACCTCGCCACGGCGTTCCGGACGACCGGCATCCCCACGATCGAGGTCTACGTGCCGATGCCGCGCGCCGCGGCCTTCGCGCTGCGACTGGCCGACCTGGCCCGCGGCGCACTCGGTGCCGCGGCCGTGCAGAACTGGCTCAAGGCGGCGATCGCAAAGCGTGTCCGCGGCCCGCGAGCCGCCGCGCGGGAGCGGAGCCCGACGTTCGTGTGGGGCGAGGCGACCGCGGCGGACGGCCGCACGGCGGTCGCGCGGCTCCGCACGGCCAACGTCTACGACGTGACCGTGGCGGGCGTGCTCATGGCGGTCGATCACCTGCTCGATCACGCAGGACCGGGGGGCACGTGCACGCCGGCGCAGCTCATGGGGAGCCTCTGCGTCGAACGGCTGCCGGGCAGCGGACGGATCGAGATCAACATGGAGCGGACGTGACATGGCGTCGCGTGCCGGGCTCCCGATGTGGACGGGCGTGCGGCTCGTGCCCTGGCTGCGGCGGCTCGCCGCCAACGGCTTCCGCGTGGCCCCGTCACGGATCCCGCGGGCCCTGGGGATCACGGCCGCGGCCATCGGCAACGAGGCCCTTGCGGCGATCCAGCAGGCGATCTGGGGTCGTGGGATCGCGCGGACGAGCCTCGCGGCCGACCCGATCGTGATCGTGGGCCACTGGCGGAGCGGCACCACGCTCCTCCACGAGCTGCTCGCCTGCGACCCGCGGTTCACCGCGCCCAACACGCTGCAGTGCGCGGTGCCCGCGCACTTCGTGCTCTCGGAGGAGTTTGCGAGGACGTGGCTCGGCTTTCTCCTCCCCGCGCACCGGCCGATGGACGCGATGAGGCTCGGGTTCGACCGCCCGCAGGAGGACGAACTGGCCCTGTGCAACCTGGGCATGCCGAGCCCGTGGTGGGTCGTCGCCTTTCCGAACGAGCCGCCACCCGACCGCGACTACGAGGATCTCGACTCGCTCGCGCCCGCCGCCCGCGACCGCTGGGTCGCCGCGTGGACCGGCTTCCTCCGCGCGGTCCAGTTCGAGCACCCCGGCCGGCTCGTGCTCAAGAACCCGCTGCACACGTTCCGCCTGCCGACGATCCACGCCGTGTTCCCGGCCGCCGACGTGATCCACCTCGTCCGCAACCCGCACACGATGGTTCCCTCGTGCCTCCACTTCTGGCGGCGGATCGCCGAGGCGCACGGCCTGCAACGGCCGACCGGCGCGGGCCTCGAGGACCGCGTGATCGAGTCGGTGCTCCGCATGGAGCGGCGGCTCGACGCGACCTGGGAGGCGGTTCCCGCGCGTCACCGGTTCCGGACACGCTACGAGGATCTCGTGGCCGATCCCATCGGCGTGCTGCGGTCGATCTACGCGCACTTCGGCTGGTCGGGCGCGGCCGACGCCGAGCCGCGTTGGCAGGCCCGCCTCGCGGAGTCTCGTGACTACCGGGCCAACGACCTCGCGGTCGACGACCGGCTCCGCCGCCGCATCGACACGGAACTCGCCGAGGTGCTCACGCGCCACGGCTACGCCCGCGGCGCAGCGGACGATCGATGAGCGTGCGAAACGCCCCGACGCACGAATACTCGAACTCGAAGCCGACCTCGCGACGCAACCGCTCGCTCGTCATCACCCACGGGTGCCGCACGTAGCACACGAGGCCTGGCGGCGTCGCGAGCCAGGGAAGCCGGAGCGTCCACCAGGCCCGGCTCATCCCCGCCACGACCACGAACGGCATCGGCACGGCGGGTACGCCGAGGAGCGCGGCGATCTGCCGGTGCGTGAGCGCGTCGTCAGGCGCCACGTTGAACGGTCCCCGCGCGGAACACCGGAGGATGGCGACCGTGGCCCGGGCCACGTCGCGCTGGTGCACGAACTGCAGCGGCGTGTCGTTGCCATCGGGCAGGAACAGGAACGGCATGTTGAGGAACGCATCGCTGAGGAAGTTCCGCACGCCCGGGCCGCAGATGATCGCGGGTCGCGTCCAGCTCACCGCGATGTCCGGCCGTGCGGCCGCGAACTCCCCCACCATCCGCTCCACGTGCCCCTTGTGCTCCGAGTAGTAGTACTCGGGCCGTGGCCGCACCGGCGTCGCCTCGCTGCAGCGCGGCGGGTTGTCGGGCCAGGCGCCGTACACCGTGCCGCTGCTGGCCACGAGCACGCGCGCCGCGCCCGTCGCAGCGGCCGCGTCGAGGATTCGCCGCGTGCCGTCGATGTTGGCTGCCCGCATCGCCCGCATGTTACGGCCGGGCTGCACCGCGTAGGCGAGGTGCACGACGGTGTCGGGCCGGAAGTCGGCGAGCGCCACCGCGACGCCGGGATCGCAGATGTCGCCACACCAGAAGTCGTCGGGTCGGTCGGCCGTGGCCGCGGCCCGGTCGATCCCGAGGACCCGCGCCCCGCCGAGCGTACGGCGAATCTCCTGGATGAGCGCGCGGCCGTAGAGCCCGGAGCTGCCGGTGATCGCGACTCGTTCGAGGGGCGCGGGGGAGCCGTCCATCGCCGTCAGACCCGCGCAAGCAGCCCGCGGCCGCGGCGCCGCTCGCGCCGGACGAGAGCCCGGTAGGCATGGAAATCGACCTGAATCGTGTGCCGCGGCGACTTCACGTAGCGGCGCCGCATCCGCTCGAGGTCGTCGTCGATCGCATGATTCATCGCGGCTCGGTCGGGCAGCCGGCAGCGGCCGGTGATCACGTCCCCGACCCACGCCGCCTGCGCCTCAGAGAGCGGGAAGATCGCTCCCCAGGGCTGGATGAGGCCGATGAAATACAGCCCCGGCACGTCGGGGTGGACGACGTGCCGGTAGAGCCGCACCTGGTTCTCCTCGGGCGCGATGATCGTCGGGTCGAGGAAGGGAAACACGATCTTGTAGCCGGTGGCCATGATGATGGTGTCCACGGGCTCGCGGGTGCCGTCCACGAACACCACGCCGTCCCCGTCGAGCCGTTCGATGTCGGGCTTCATGATCACCCGCTTCTCGCGCACGAGGCTCGGGAGGTCGCTCGAGATCGTGGGGTGCTCCTGGAGCACCTTGTGGCTCGGCCGGGGCAGGCCGTAGAGCCCGAGCGTGCCGCGGTTGAGCCACACGACCGTCGTGAAGGCCGGCCGGAACAGCCACATCGGCGCGAACCGCCAGATGAACTCGGGGCACACCGTGTCGAGCGGGATGCCGAAGAGGTACTTGGGGATGATGTGGGCGCCGCGACGGGTCGAAAGCAGGGTGCGCTCCGCGACGCGGGCGAGGTCACAGGCGATGTCACACCCCGAGTTGCCCATCCCCACGACAAGGGCCCGGCGGCCGCCAAAACCGTCGGGCGTGCGGTAGTCGTGGGCGTGCATCACCTGCCCCGAGAACGTGCCGGGCAGTTCCGGCGTCCGCGGCAGCCAGTGGTGGCCGCTGGCCACGAGCACGTTCCGGTAGCGGCGGGTCTCGGCGGGGCCGTCGGCCGGGCGGACCGTGACCAGAAACGTGCCGTCGGTCTGGGGCACGACCTGCTCCACGGTGGTCCGGAAACGGATCCGGTCGCGGAAGCCGAAATGGTCGACGTAGGCGTCGAGGTAGTCGCGGATCTGTTCGTGCCGCGGGAAATGCGGGTAGTCCTCGGGCATCGGGAAGTCGGCGAACGCGGTCATGTCGCGCGACGTGTTGATCTGCAGTGAGCGGTAGATCGCCGACATGCCGTTGTCGTTGTCGTAGCGCCACAGTCCGCCCACGCCCGACCCGCGCTCGAAGCAGTCGAACGTGAGCCCGCGGTCGTGCAACGCCTTCGCTGCGGCGAGCCCGGAGCCCCCTGCACCGATGACGCAGGCGTCGAGCGCGGCGGTCGTACCGGTATCCATGGACGTGTCCCTGTCGATCGTGGCGCACCGCATCACCGTCGCGGCCGCTCCGAGACAATGTAGCGACTGCCGCGGGATTTCCTCCGCCGGTCAGCGATCCGCGGCGACGCGACGCCGCGCGCCGGCGAGCCAGCGGGCGAAATCGGCGCGGAACCCCGGCCACTCGCAGAAGAACAGGTGCCCGCCGGCGTCGTAGAGCCGCAACTCCGCCCCAGGGATCGAGGCCGCCAGCCGCCGCGTCTCCGCCACGGGGATGATCGGGTCGCGGCCACCGCCGGCGACCCAGACGGGCACCGCCACCGCGCCGAGCCGATCGGTGATGTCGATCCCGTGGAGTACGGCGAGCATGGAGTAGATCGCCTCGGGTTCGTGACGGGCGAAGTCGCCTCTCATCCGTGCGATCACCGGCCCCGGGACCGCGAGCCCGGCGGCGACGGTGCCCGCGAGAAGCCGGGTGGCCGCGTCGTGGAGGAGCGGCACGCGGCCCGTGAGCCACAGGCCCGTGCGGAGCACCGGTCGGCCGAGCCGGTGAAGCGCGAACCACTGGATCCAGCCGATGAGACCCGTGAAGCGTCCCGACGCGAACCCGGCGAGGGTCGCCACCGCCGCCACGCGGCGCGGATGGCGGATGGCGAGCGCGAGGGCCGCGAAGCCCCCCGTGGACCAGCCGACGGCGATCACGGATCGGCCGCCGACGAGCCGCTCGAGTGCGGCCTCGACGAGGTCGGCGAACAGGGCCTCGTCGATGGCCGCCTGCGGCATCCCCGGCGGGAAGCGGCCGGGGTGGTGGCCCGGGAGCGAGACCGCGATCCACGACTCCGCCTCCGGATCATCGACGAGTTCACGCGCCACCGCCACCGACGCCATCACGCCGTGCAGGAACACGACCGGCGGCCGCGGGTCGTCACGAAGGTGCACGTCGGCACAGACGAGATGGCCATCGATGTCGAGGAGGTGACGCTCGGCCGTGGGTTGCATTTCGGGAGGGCACCCCGTCAGATGGCCCGCGGACGAAGCGCCGCCGACGGGATGGCCACCATGATTTCGGAAACGTTCTGGCGCGGCAAATCGGTGATGGTGACCGGTGGGTCGAGTGGCATCGGCCTGGAGATCGCACGGGCCGCCGCCGCGGCTGGCGCCCATGTGGGGATCATCGCCAGCCGCGAAGGTCCGCTCGCCGAGGCGGCGAGCCTTCTCGCGGGGACGGGCACTCACGTGGCCACCGCCACGGCCGATGTCGTGGATGCCAACGCGCTCGAGGCCGCGGTGCGCCGGCTCGAAACAGCGACCGGTCCGTGCGCAGTCGCGATCGCCTGCGCCGGAATCCACCGCACCTCGTGGCCTCTCGACGCGACGACCGCAGGACGCGTGATCGACGTCAACGTGAAGGGCTGCATCAACCTGGCCGCGGCCGTCCTCCCCGGCATGCTCGCACGGCGCAGCGGACACTTCTGCGGCGTGGCGAGCATCGCGGCGATCGTGGGACTGCCGGGCAACGCCGCGTACTGCGCGAGCAAGGCGGCCCTCGTAACGCTCCTCGAAAGCCTGCGGCTCGACTGCGGGCCCGCGGGCATCCGCGTCACGACGGCCAGCCCGGGCTTCGTGGACACGCCGATGGTCACCGACGAGGAGCGCGCGGCCGGCGGCCTGATGCCGGCCGACCGCGCCGCGGCGCTCATTCTCGCGGCCGTCGAGCGAGGCCGCGCCGAGGCCTGGTTTCCCCGACGCACATGGCTGGCGGCACGGCTCGCGCGGGCCCTGCCACCGGCGCTTCGCGACCGCGTGCTCCGCGGACAACAGCCGATGGCCGAATCGCCCCGTGACGGCTGACCGCTACGACGCCGAGGCTCGGCGCGGACGCAGCGGAAGCCGCGTCTCTCGCCACACGTCGGCGATCGTGTTGAGAAGGCCGTCGATCGCCTCGAGCGGGTGGTTGGCGTTGATCTGCACGCGCAGCAGGCCGCCGTGGATGGGCACGGCCGGATACGTGGCCGACTGGGCGTAGTAGCCGCGGTCGAAGAGTCGCCGGCCCACGTCGAGCGTCTTCTCGAGGTCGCCCACGACGAGCGAGACGATCGCCGCGCCGGCGCCATGGTGGACCACCCCGAGCGTGTCGAGCCCCGACGTGAACCGGGCGATCCGCGTGTGGAGGGCGTCGAGCAGCAGGTCGTATTCGGGCGACATCATGATGTCGCAGACCGCGGACACCGCGGCCAGGTACGGGGGCGGCACAGGCCCGCCGAAGATGAACGTGCTGGAGCGGATCTTGAGCACCGTCTTGAGCTCGGGCGTGCAGGTCACGAAGCCGCCCAGGCACGAAAATGCCTTCGACAGCGAACCCACCATGAGCACGTTGTCGAGGGTGCCGAGGGCGGCGGCGGCGGCCCCGCGGCCCCGCGGGCCGACCACGCCCGTGCCGTGCGCGTCGTCCACATACATCACCCCGCCGAGGCCGCGGATCGTGGCGTCGAGCTCCGCGAGCGGAGGCGTCTTGCCGGACATGCTGTAGACGCCGTCGATCGCGAGCATGACGCCCCCCGATCCGCGGCACCGTGAGACGAGCGTCTCGAGCGATCGTGGATCGGGGGTCGCGAGCTCCTCGACCCGCGCGCCCGCGGCGGCGGCGAGCCGCGCCCCTTGATGCACGCTGTCGTGCGACTCGCGGTCGATCACGAGCAGATCGCCGGGCTGCGTGACCGCCGGCAGGAGGCCGACGTTGGCGAGCGTGACGCTCGGGAAGATGAACGTGTCGGCGACGCCGAGCCAGCGCGAGAGTTTCTCCTCCGCCTCGTCGACGAGCACGGGGCTCGAGAACGCACGCGAGGCGCCATTGTGCGCGCCCCACTCGGGCAGGGCCGAACGAATCGCGTCGTGGACCCGCGGATGACGGTCGAGGCCGAGGAAGCTGTCGGAGCCGAAGTTCCAAACCGGATGGCCGTCGATGACGACGCGGCGGTCATCGCTGACTGAATCGATGAGCAAGTCCTTGAGGTGCATTCCCGCGTTGGCGTCGAGGAACGAGAGGGCCAGCCGGGTCACCTTGTGACGGGAAAGCCGTTCGGTGAGCGGCTCGAGCCCGAGGGCCATCTCCCCCACGGCGGCATCGCCGCGACCGCGACCGCCCCCGGTGAGTCGCTGCATGAGGGCCCCCACGGTCATCTGTCCGGTCTTCGTCATCGGAGCTCCGTACGTGACGGCTGCGACCCGGCACGGCCTCGTTTGGGCCGGCACCGCGGGTGGCCGGAAAGGTAGCACAGTCGCGGCCGAATCGGCCATGCTCGGTCGTGCGGCGGCGACGCCATTGCCGCCGGCCGATCAGCCGCCGCTTGGGCCACGCCCACCGCGAGCGTAGGATTGGGACGTCGGTGCATCGTGGAAGCACGCCATGGCCGGATCCGGACAACAGCCTGCGTCGGTGCCGCACGGCGAGGAAGCGCCACGGATCGAGTCGTTTGACGACTGGGCCCATCTGCTCCGCGGCACCGGGTCGGGCGAGCACCATCGTGCCCCAGCCGCCGAGGCACGGCCGTTTCGACCACTGCTCCGCCGCCCGATGGCGTTGCTCCACGTCGTGGACGACGGTCGCGAGCACGGCGAGATCATCCGGCTGCGGGGCGATCGGCTCGTCATCGGTCGCTGCGACGGCGATCTCGTCATCCCGCACGACATCTCGATGTCGCCGAAGCATGCCGCGATCGATCGCCTCGACGACGGGGCATGGCTGCTCTCCGACCTCGGGAGCAGCGGCGGCACGTTTGTCCGGGTCACATCCGCACGACTCCGTGACGGCACCACCATTCGGATCGGCGCGACCGTGCTCCGGTTTCAGACGGTGGACGTCACGGAGAGTTGGCTCGTCGAGGTGCCGGCCACGGGTCTCGGTCGGCGGCACGAGTGTCACGGGCCGGCGACGACGGTGGGCCGCGAGGGCTGCGGCTGCGGCATCGAACTCCGGGATCCGTTCGTCAGCCCGGTGCACGCCGAACTTCACGGTTCGGCCCGCGGCTGGCGGATCGACAACTCGGGCACGAATGGATTGTGGGTGCGGCTCGACGGACCCGTGCGGATGACCGCGCCGTCGCAGTTCCTCTGCGGCGAGCAGCGGTTCGTGTTCGAGCCGCTCGCCGAGTGACGCGGCCGCTCATTCGAGCATCCACTCGGGAAGGCGGCGAACCTTCCCCTCGCGATCCACACAGACGACCGTCGTCGATCCGGTCACGAGGATCTGGGTGCCTCGGATCACTTCGTAGGCGTGCTTGATGTGCGCCGCCCCGATCTTCTCAACACGGGTGCGGAGCCGGAGCAGGTCGTCGTAGTCGGCCGGGGCCCGATACGAGACGTGGGCCTCGGACACCACCATGAACAGCCCGTCGTCCTCGAACTGCCGGTAGGTGTGGCCGTGCGCCCGGAGCATCTCCGTGCGGCCCATCTCGAAGTAGGTGAGGAAGTTGGCGTGATGCACCCGCCGCTGCCCGTCGGTCTCCTG
>Ga0233425_10010218_pt1 | contig 11524 bp, 8 predicted proteins | sample Watercolumn_Towu_2_FD_181712 | JGI IMG/M metagenome (GOLD analysis project Ga0233425, IMG submission 181712) | Freshwater microbial communities from Lake Towuti, South Sulawesi, Indonesia - Watercolumn_Towuti2014_140_MG | ecosystem: Environmental > Aquatic > Freshwater > Lake | place: Indonesia...
TTAGGGAGAATCTCTGACAGCAACACTCTGCCCACGGTGGTCCTGACGCGTTCTTCACCGATACGTACGTTTACACGCGCGTGCAGTTCTATCTGTCCTGCATCATAGGCACAGCGCACTTCTTCACGGTTTGCGAAGAAACTGTTCTCTCCTTTGGCGAGAGGTTTTTCGCGAGTCATGTAGTAGATCCCAAGCACAATGTCCTGAGAAGGAACGATAATGGGATCGCCGTGGGCTGGGCTGAGGATGTTGTTGGTGGACATCATCAACACACGGGCTTCGACCTGTGCCTCGACGGACAAAGGTATGTGGACCGCCATTTGATCGCCGTCAAAATCAGCATTGAAGGCAGTACAAACCAGTGGATGAAGCTGAATGGCCTTGCCCTCGATTAGAATCGGCTCGAAGGCTTGAATGCCCAATCGGTGAAGAGTCGGGGCCCGGTTGAGCATGACCGGAAATTCCCTCACCACCTCGTCAAGGGTATCCCAGACTTCCGGCGTCTCACGTTCCACCATCTTCTTGGCAGCTTTGATGGTCGTGACGTAGCCTTTCTCCTCAAGTCTATTGTAGATAAAGGGTTTGAAGAGCTCCAGTGCCATCTTCTTCGGCAATCCACACTGGTGAAGCCTCAGGTTCGGGCCGATGACAATAACGGTGCGTCCGGAATAGTCAACACGTTTGCCCAACAAATTCTGGCGGAACCTGCCCTGTTTCCCCTTCAACATATCACTGAGTGACTTAAGAGGGCGCTTACTGGCTCCCGTTATGGTCTTCCCGCGGCGGCCATTGTCGAACAATACATCCACCGCTTCCTGGAGCATGCGTTTTTCATTTCGGATGATGATGTCCGGGGCATTGAGTTCCTGCAAGCGCTTGAGCCGGTTGTTGCGGTTTATCACTCGACGATAGAGGTCATTGAGGTCACTGGTGGCAAACCTTCCGCCATCCAGAGGCACTAGGGGCCGGAGGTCCGGGGGGAGGACCGGGATCACGTCCATAATCATCCACTCGGGACGGTTCTCCGATTCCCGAAAGGCATCGATGATCTTCAGGCGTTTGGCCAGCTTCTTGCGTTTCGCCATGGAATTGGTTTTGAACATGTCGTCGCGGAGCTCCGCGGCAAGTTTATCAAGATCCAATTCGGACAGGAGAACTTTGATGGCCTCGGCGCCGATGCCAGCAGTAAAGCCTCCCGGGAATTCTTGTGCCATTTGCCTGTACTTTTCTTCCGTCAGTAGCTCGCCCCGGCCGAGTGACGTATCTCCAGGATCCAACACGATGTATGAATCGAAGTAGAGCACCTTCTCCAATTCTCTCAGAGTCAAGTCCAAAAGATTGCCTATTTTGCTGGGAAGACTGCGAAGGAACCAGATGTGAGCAACCGGAGCGGCAAGATCAATGTGTCCCATTCGTTCCCGCCTGACTTTCGATTGAATGACCTCTACACCGCACTTCTCACAAACCACTCCGCGATGCTTCATGCGTTTGTACTTGCCACAGTTGCACTCATAATCCTTGGTGGGTCCGAAGATCCTGGCACAAAAGAGCCCATCTCGTTCCGGCTTGAACGTGCGGTAATTGATGGTCTCAGGTTTCTTCACCTCACCGTAGGACCATTCCTTGATCCTTTCCGGGGACGCGATCATTATTTTGACGGCGTTGAAATGCAATGGGTCCTTGGGCTTCATGAAAAGACTGTAAAGCTCTTTCAAAGGAACCTCCTTGTCTAATTTCCTTCGTCTTCTTCCAGCAGTCTGACATCCAGAGCCAGAGCCTGCAGTTCTTTGACAAGTACATTAAAGGATTCGGGCAAACCTGCTTCGAGAGTATTGTCACCTTTGACGATCTTCTCGTACATCCGCGTACGGCCTGCCACGTCATCAGACTTGACGGTCAGAAATTCCTGTAGAGCATAAGCAGCCCCGTAAGCTTCCATGGTCCATACTTCCATTTCCCCCAGCCGCTGTCCCCCAAACTGGGCCTTTCCGCCAAGGGGCTGTTGAGTTACCAGAGAGTATGGTCCTATGGAGCGGGCGTGAATCTTGTCATCCACCAGGTGATGGAGTTTCATCATGTACATGACCCCCACGGTGACCGTGCGATCAAAGGGCATGCCGGTACGCCCATCATAGAGAGTTATCTGACCGGTTTCGGGAAGTCCTCCTTCTTTCAAAATTGTGCGTATCTCAGATTCTTCAGCCCCATCAAAAACAGGAGAGGCCACGTGAAGCCCCTCTTTGAGGTCACTGACCAGAGCTTTCAATTCCTTCTCGTCCGCATCCTGAAAGTATTGTTCAAAGTCCAATTTGTTGTGGATGCGTTTGAGTTTCTCTTGAAATGTCTCCCGCTCCTTGTGAGCTTCCAGCATTTCAGCCAGCTGCTGCCCCAGTCTCTTGGCAGCCCAGCCGAGGTGAGTTTCGAGAACCTGTCCTACGTTCATTCGCGAAGGCACGCCCAATGGATTGAGAACGATGTCCACAGGGGTACCATCCGGGAAGTAGGGCATATCTTCCATGGGCAAGATTCGGGAAACCACGCCCTTATTGCCATGGCGCCCTGCCATTTTATCACCTACCTGGAGTTTCCGTTTGACGGCCACATACACCTTGACCATCTTGATTACCCCTGGTGGGAGTTCATCACCTCGTTTCAGTTTATTGACCTTTTCTTCAAAAAGTGACCTTACCCGTTCAACTTGATGTTCGTAGCCTTCGGAAATGGTCTCGATTTCCATCGGTACGGTGGGGTCCTTCGCAGCTCCGATCTGTCGCCAAAGAGCACTGGGGAGCTTCAGGAGCAGGTCTTCGGTAAACGCCTCACCCTTCTTAACAAAGGGTTTCTTACCATCCTTAAGAGAACTGTCGCTTAGCTTGCCTTGAAGGAGTTTGGCCAGCCTTCGGACTGTTGTCTTGCGTATGATCTCTACTTCATCCCGCTGATCCTTCATTAGCCGCGCGATTTCCTGGTCTTCGATCGCACGCGTTCGTTCATCCTTCTCTACACCTTTTCGGGAGAACACTTTGGCATCGATGACGATGCCCTCAACTCCCGGAGGCACTCGTAGAGAGGTATCCTTAACGTCACTGGCCTTTTCGCCGAATATTGCCCGTAGAAGCTTTTCTTCGGGAGTCAGTTGTGATTCACCCTTCGGCGTTACCTTGCCGACCAGGATGTCATTGGGCTGTATATAAGCGCCGATGCGGATGATTCCACTCTCGTCGAGGTCCCTGAGAGCCTCTTCGCCGACATTGGGGATGTCTCGAGTTATGTCTTCTTTCCCTAGCTTGGTATCCCGTGCGACAAGCTCAAATTCCTCGATATGAATGGAGGTGAACACGTCTTCGCTGACTATCCGTTCGCTCACCAGTATGGAATCCTCAAAGTTGTACCCTCCCCAACTCATGAAGGCGACCATAACGTTCCTGCCTAAAGCCAGTTCACCACGATCCGTAGAAGGACCGTCGGCAAGTATCTGTCCCCTAAGGGCAAAGTCCCCTTGTTGTACCAACGGTTTCTGGTTGATGCATGTGTTCTGGTTCGATCGTTTGAACTTGATGAGCTTATAGATATCTACGGCACTTCCAGATTGTAGCTCTTCCTCGGTCACTCGAATGACGATTCGAGTGGCGTCCACATATTCCACATGGCCGGACCTTCTGGCGACGATGGTCACCCCACTGTCCTTAGCGACAATCCGTTCAATACCCGTCCCCACCAGAGGCGCGCGAGTTTGGATGAGCGGCACCGCCTGACGCTGCATGTTGGAACCCATAAGTGCCCGGTTGGCGTCATCATGCTCCAAAAACGGGATTAGAGAAGCGGAGACACTAACCAGCTGATTGGGTGATACATCCATGTAGCGGATCTCTTCAGGCGGAACCATGACGAATTCTCCTGCCATGCGTGAGGAGATCTGACCGCTGATGAAACGTCCCTTCTGATCAAGGGCGGCGTTTGCTTGAGCTATGGGATAGTCCTTTTCGTCCATGGCGGTAAGATAGTGCACCTTACTCCCGGCTCTTGCAGTCTCCACCTTGCGATAAGGGGTTTCAATGAAGCCGTAAGGGTTAACGCGGGCATAGGTGGAGAGTGACACAATCAGTCCGATATTGGGACCTTCTGGAGTCTCGATAGGACAAATACGTCCGTAATGAGTAGGGTGAACATCCCGGACTTCGAAACCTGCTCGCTCGCGCGTTAGCCCGCCGGGCCCCAAAGCGCTCAGTCGCCGCTTATGAGTGATTTCCGACAGAGGATTGGTTTGGTCCATGAACTGTGAAAGCTGGCTTGTCCCAAAGAATTCCTTCACCACTGCTGAGACCGGTTTGGCATTAATGAGGTCGTGGGGCATGAGTGCCTCCACTTCTTGGAGGGTCATACGTTCTTTGATCGCTCGCTCCATCCTCACCAGTCCTATGCGATACTGATTCTCCAGGAGTTCTCCGACGGCCCGGACACGGCGATTTCCAAGGTTGTCGATATCGTCAACGGCCCCTTGAGAATCTTTCAGGCGAATGAGGTGTCGCACGGCCACCAGGATGTCTTCTCGGCGCAGGGTCCGGTATTCGAGGGGTACTTCGAGACCGAGTTGGAGATTGAGCTTGAACCTACCAACCTCTGAGAGATCGTAATGGTCGGAATTGAAAAACAAGTTGCCGAAAAACTCGGTCGCCACTTCCAATGTGGGCGGATTGCTCGGTCGCAGGCGCCGATAAATCTCGATGAGAGCATCTTCCCGGGTATTCACCTTGTCCATGAGCAGGGTATTGCGGAACGACGGGCTGACGTCATGCCCCTCGAGATGCAGCAATTCCACCTCGCCCACCTCACGTGTCAGGAACTCGGCCAACATCTTCTCGTTGACAGTATCATTGCACTCTGCAACGATTTCGCCAGTGTTGTAGTCAACGGCGTCCTGCGCCAGGACGCGTCCGATCAGCTCAGCAGTCTTCACTGGCAGTCGGCGAATGCCAAGCTCCTGAAAGCGTTTGAGAGTCTGTTTGCCAAGCTTTCTGTTCCTCCTGACGAGGATTTCTCCGGTCTCAGGATGAAGAATGTCCTCAGTGGCACGGCTGCCAATGAGAATGTCGGGATTCAGCTCCTTTTCTGATTGCTCCTCATTCCCAATGAAGACCTTTTCACTCGGATAGAAATAGTTAAGAAGCTCTTCAGTGCTGTATCCAAGAGCTTTTAGCAGAACCGTCACCGGGAACTTTCGACGCCGGTCGATACGATTATAGAGAATATCCTTTGGATCAAACTCAAGATCAAGCCAGGAGCCGCGAAGGGGAATGATTCTTGCTGAATAGAGGACCTTCCCACTGGAATGCGTCTTTCCCCGGTCGTGATCGAAGAAGATACCGGGAGATCGATGGAGTTGGCTCACGACCACCCGTTCGGTGCCGTTGACAATGAAGGTTCCGTTATCGGTCATGAGTGGTAATGTGCCGAAATAGATTTCTTGCTCTTTAATATCGCGAATGGAGCGGGTTCTGGCCTCTTTGTCAACATCGTAGACGACGAGCCGCACCACGATCTTCAGGGGTGCCTCATAGGTCATTCCCCTAGCCAGGCATTCTTCGACATCATACTTGGCCTCGCCAAAGCTGTACTGAACAAACTCAAGAGAAGCCGTGCCGCTGAAATCATCAATGGGAAAAACGCTCTTGAATACTTCCTGAAGTCCCCTGTCACTTCGGGCCTCTGGTGGCATATCCCGCTGAAGAAACTGATCGTAGCTTTCCTTCTGCATCTGAATCAGGTTAGGGATGTTGACAATTTTGTGAATCTTACCGAAATTCTTCCGTAACCGATATTCGTGAGTTAGGGCCGTTGGCATTTTGACTCCTGCATCTTAATAATTGTTGAGCAAAGAGTGAACTTTCTCGCATTCTTCAAGAAAAACAAAAATCCACAAACTCCCGAAATTATTAAGGTGCTGAAAAATTGAAATCGGAAATCGACATGTAAGGGATTTCCAGCCGATTTCCGATCCACAAACAGAGAAGAAAAAACTATTTTATCTCTACGGTGGCACCTGCCTCGGTCAGTTGTTTGGCGATCGCCTCTGCTTCCTGTTTGGGGATGCCTTCCTTGACCATGCCAGGAATCTTTTCCACCAGATCTTTCGCTTCTTTGAGACCCAGGCTGGTTATCGCCCGCACCTCTTTAATGACATTGATCTTCTTGTCCCCCACACCGGTGATTAACACCGAGAACTCGGTCTGTTCCTCCACCGGAGCAGCCTCAGCTGCAACGGCTCCAGGCATGGCAGCGAAAGCCATCGGTGCCGCAGCGCTCACTCCGAAACGCTCTTCCAATTCCTTGACAAAACCGCTCAGCTCCAAGACCGTCATGTCTTCAATGAATTTGATGACATCCTCTTTACTGATATTGGACATTTCTTGCTTCCTCCCTCGGGATTATACTCGTTCTTTCTCTTGCTGAATAGCCGCCAGCACACCAACAAATGATCTCGTTACCCCACTCAAAACCGAAACCAGACTCGTAGGAACTGCTTTGAAGGTTCCGAGAAGCTTGCCCAAAAGCTCTTCTCGCGATGGTAGATCCGCCAAAGTGCCCACTTCATCAACACTAAGCAGAGATCTTCCCAAAACTCCGGCCTTGATCTTCAATTTCTCGTTGGTTTTGGCGTACTTCTTAATGATCTTAGCTGGAATTGAAGGATCTCCGTAGGTGATGGCAACGGCACAGGTACCCACCAATAGGGGCTGCAAAACGGCAGCGCTCGTGTCCTGGCTTGCCAGGCGCATGAGCGTGTTCTTGATGACACAGTAATCCACCTGCTCTGCCACCAAGGCGTTACGGAGGTCGGTGATTTCTCCAACCGTCAAGCCCTTGAAATCAGTGAGAATAGTAGCGGAAGCACGCTGCAGCTTCTGATGCAGATCAGCAACCACTTGCTCCTTTTTGGCTCTTTCCAAAGTCTTTCTTCCCTCCCTTCTTCCGTCGGTGCGCTTTCGTCTCTATCCTGCTACTCCACCAAGGGCATAAGCTCAGAGGATGGGGCACGTGAGGCCGCGAGCTAGATTGGGTCCTTCACCCATCTCGGTAGGTTCCCCGAATTCGTAGGGGTTTTAAACACCACTCAAATGTACCTACGGTCTCAGACAGCTGAATGCACCAAACGACATCTTTTTAGATTGTTCCCAAATTCCCTCGAAACAGGGAACTATGACATGATCGATTTCACGGCCAGCGGATCAATCTGAATTCCAGGACCCATGGTCGTTGAAATAGCAATGCCTCGTAGATAGGTACCCTTGGCTGCAGATGGTTTCAGTCTTATGAGCGTGTCCAGGAACGCGGAAATGTTCTGGATGAGTTTCTCCTGCCCGAATGACACCTTGCCCATGGGTGCGTGAACAATACCCGTCTTTTCGACTCTGAAGTCGACCTTACCCGCCTTGATCTCCTTCACTGCCTTGTGAACATCAAAGGTGACCGTCCCTATTTTTGCATTGGGCATGAGGCCGCGCGGTCCGAGGATCTTGCCGATCTTGCCGACAGCACCCATCATATCAGGCGTGGCCACGGTCTTATCGAATTCAAGCCAGCCATCTTTAATCTGGTCCACAAGTTCATCACCACCGGCATGGTCGGCGCCGGCGTCGAGGGCTTCCTTGACTTTTTCACCTTTTGCAAAGACCAATACGCGAACTGTTTTCCCGAGCCCGTTGGGCAGGACGACAGTTCCGCGCACCATCTGATCGGCATGGCGAGGATCAACGCCCAGGCGAACCGCAATATCCAGGCTTTCGTCGAATTTCGAAAAGGTACATTCCGTAGCCAGTTGGACGGCTTCATGAAAAGTGTAGCGCCTGCCGGATTCAAGCCTGGCATGCGCAGCACGATATTTTTTCCCGTGTTTCGCCATCTTCTGCTCTCCAAAAACTTAACGGTCAATCCGTCGTCAATGAGGTATTGCTATTCCACTTCAATCCCCATACTCCGGGCAGTCCCTTCGATTGTTATCATGGCTGTCTGTAAGTCCCGAGCATTGAGGTCCGGCATCTTCAGCCTGGCGATCTCTTCCACTTGTGCCCTGCTAATCTTTGCGACTTTGGTGCGATTAGGCTCGCTGGACCCCTTGGCGATCTGTGCAGCCTTCTTGAGAAGCACAGCCGCAGGCGGGGTCTTGGTGATAAACGTGAAGCTACGATCTGCAAATACGGTGATTACCACCGGAATGATCATTCCCTCCTGCCCCTGCGTCCGTGCATTGAACGCTTTGCAGAATTCCATAATATTGACACCGTGCTGGCCTAGAGCGGGGCCAATTGGAGGTGATGGGTTCGCCTGGCCAGCGGGAACCTGCAATTTGATGTTGGTTACTATCTTCTTTGCCATCCTGTCCTTGACTCCTGATTGTATCCTGCTCGCCTCATTTCCTAATGGCGATTCACTTGAACGAAATCAAGCTCAACCGGTGTGGATCGTCCAAAAATACTGACGAGGACCCGCACTTTTCCTTTTTCCGGCATTACTTCGTCAACAGTTCCGTTAAAATTGGCGAATGGACCATCGATGACCCGCACCTCATCACCTTTCTCAAATCGGTATTTGGGACGAGGTTTCTGAGCACCTTCCTGCATCTGCAAGATGATGCCCTCAGCTTCCTCATCGGAGAGTGAGATAGGCCGGTCCTGACTGCCTATGAAACCAGTCACCTTAGGGGTGTGACGCACCAGATGCCAAGTCTCGTCGTTCAATTCCATATGTACCAATATGTACCCCGGATAGAACTTACGGGATGAAGCCTTGCGCTGCCCCTTTACCAGTTCTATGACCTTTTCTGTGGGTACAAGCACCTGGCCGAATAGGGCCTCTTTGCCGTCGGCCTTGATGCGTTCCTCCAAGGCCGATTTGACCTTGTGCTCAAAACCCGAATATGTGTGAACGATGTACCACTTTTTCGCCACGAAATTACTCCGCTGAAACGGGTGTTCGAATTGAAAGCCTCTTCTTTCGAAGCGAGTGGGATGCTCTCTATCCGACGAAAAGTCGTATCAAGCGGCTCAGCATTGCGTCGACAATCCCGAGAAATATCCCGCAAATGATTACAATTACCAGCACAACCGATGTTGACCCAATGGTCTCCTTCCGGGATGGCCAAACCACCCTGCGCAATTCATAAACAACTTCTCTCAGATATTGACGCGCATTCTCCCACCACGGGACCCGGGGCTCATCCGATTTCCTGGATGTCTTCTTAACGGGTTCGGTTTTCTTCGCCTTTACCGGTTTCTGCACACCCTTTTTGGAGGGTCCGACTCTATCTGCGCTACCGGATGGTCCGCGACCTTCAGCAGTCTTCTTCTGAAACAGCTTCTGTAGGTTCATTGATGCCAATCTGCTTCCTAGATGACTCATTTGGTTTCTTTGTGTTCCGTATGAGCACCACAAAATCTGCAATACTTCCGGAAACTCAGCTTCTCAGGCGTGGTTCGTTTGTTCTTAGTCGTGGTGTAATTCCGTCTCTTGCATTCCGAGCACGCCAGGGTTACGAGAACTCGCATGGTCGTCTATCCTGTCCTTTGACTTTGTGAACTAGGCAACAATTTCGGTGATTACCCCGGCGCCGACGGTGCGGCCCCCTTCGCGGATGGCGAAGCGAAGCTCCTTCTCAAGGGCCACTGGAGTGATCAGGTGTACTTCGGTGCTGATGTTGTCACCCGGCATCACCATCTCTACCCCTTCCGGCAAGGTCATCACACCCGTCACATCGGTGGTGCGAAAATAAAACTGAGGCCGATAGCCCGGAAAAAACGGAGTGTGCCTCCCGCCTTCCTCTTTCTTCAAAACATAAACTTCGGCCTTGAACTTGGTGTGCGGTGTGATGGAACCGGGCTTGGCCACCACCTGGCCCCGCTCCACATCGTCCCGTTTCGTCCCGCGCAAAAGCACGCCGATGTTGTCCCCCGCCTGACCTTGATCCAATGTCTTGCGGAACATTTCCACACCCGTGCAAACCGTCTTGAAAGTGGGCTTGAAACCAACAATCTCCACTTCCTCGCCCACCTTGATCAGCCCGCGCTCCGCACGACCCGTCACCACCGTACCCCGGCCGCTGATGGAAAACACATCCTCGATGGGCATCAAAAACGGCTTGTCAACATCACGAACCGGCTCAGGAATGTATCCATCAATGGCATCCATCAACTCAAAAACACAAGCCGCCTCCGGACTGTCCGCATCGTCGGTCTCCAGAGCCTTCAGGGCCGAACCCTTGATGATGGGAATGTCATCGCCGGGAAAACCATACTTGCTCAGCAACTCCCGCAGCTCCAACTCAACCAGCTCGATCAGCTCCGGGTCATCCACCATGTCCACCTTGTTCAAAAACACTACAATGTAAGGTACCCCCACCTGGCGAGACAACAAAATATGCTCCCGCGTCTGAGGCATCGGGCCATCATCTGCCGCCACCACAAGGATGGCACCATCCATCTGGGCGGCGCCAGTGATCATGTTCTTGATGTAATCGGCATGACCCGGACAGTCCACATGTGCATAGTGGCGCTTGTCAGTCTCATATTCCACGTGGGCCGTGGCGATGGTGATGCCTCGCTCACGCTCTTCAGGTGCCTTGTCGATCTGATCAAAGGGTACGAACTGAGCCTTCCCACGCTTGGCCAACTGCTTGGTTATCGCTGCCGTCAGCGTCGTCTTCCCATGATCAATGTGACCTACCGTCCCCACATTCACATGCGGCTTCGTCCGCTCAAACTTCTTCTTCGCCATCGCTATTCCTCCTAGAGATTTGTCTCATCAATATAATGCGATCTGGTCTTTCCCCCAAGAAAACAAACTCTACCTATATCATAAGAGGAGCCGTTCCAGAAGGAGTATTGAGGCTGAACCCGCGTTCTCGCATGAATTCGGAAAATTGGAGCCCACGACCGGGATCGAACCGGTGAACCTCTTCCTTACCAAGGAAGTGCTCTACCTACTGAGCTACGTGGGCTGTTGAGAAAGCTGTCAGTATGCCAAGGAAAGGCCCATCGTCTTAGGTGGAAACTCTGCTTTGGAGGTTAAAAGCAACGGTTCTCGCCCGTTCGCACTCTCAAAACTTCCAGAGTAGACTCAATGTAGTCCCAACGACAATGACCTCTTGCGCTTGATGCCACCATCTCCTACCGGAATCAACATGTTTGGTGGAGAGGGGAGGATTCGAACCTCCGAAGGCTTCGCCGGCAGATTTACAGTCTGCTCCCTTTGGCCACTCGGGTACCTCTCCACTGGTACCGATAACACCCATGATCCGCTCACGACTTGATCATGAACAAGCGTGCTTATCTAGCACACTAGGAAACAAAAGGCAACAAATTCGTCAATCTTTTTTCAGCAATGACTTTGCACAGGCTTGAAGACTCCTCGAAAATACATTGGCCAGGGCCCAGACCGCATCAAGCCTCTCCAGCTGCAAGGTTATGGAACTGTCAAATCGCAGCAGCATCTCCGGTTCAAACTCGTCGTCCCCCTCCCAGAGAACAAGACT
>Ga0233425_10010219_pt1 | contig 11523 bp, 7 predicted proteins | sample Watercolumn_Towu_2_FD_181712 | JGI IMG/M metagenome (GOLD analysis project Ga0233425, IMG submission 181712) | Freshwater microbial communities from Lake Towuti, South Sulawesi, Indonesia - Watercolumn_Towuti2014_140_MG | ecosystem: Environmental > Aquatic > Freshwater > Lake | place: Indonesia...
GACACCCGCACCCTACCTGGAGAGCGCGCGCGTCGTCTGCCGCGTGGCCCGGGAGCTTCGTTACGCCGGCCGCGCCCTGTCGTTCCTCGACTTCGGCGGCGGCTTCGGCATCGACTACGGTGGCGCGCCGGTGGAGCCGCCGCCCGCCTTCGTGCACGCAGCGCTCGGCCTCTTGCGCGAGGAAGGGCTCGCGGAGCTCGAGCTCGTCGTCGAGCCCGGCCGCGCGCTCATCGCGCCCTTCGGCGTGCTCGTCGCCGCCGTCGTGCAGAGCAAGGAGAGCGGCGCGCGCCGCTGGTGCATGATCGACGCCGGCATGAACGACCTCGTGCGCCCCGCCCTGTACGGCGCGCGCCACCGCATCGAGCCCGTGGAGCGACCGCCCTCCGCGCCGGACTGGCAAGTGGTCGGCCCGGTCTGCGAGAGCGCCGACGACTTCGGGCTCCACGCGCTCGGACCCAGCATGCCCCAGCACGTGGTGCTGCGTGACGCTGGCGCGTACGGTTTCACCATGGCGAGCGAATACAACGGCCGCGCGCTGCCCGCAGAGGTGTTCGTGCGTGGCGGGCGCGTGGTGCACGTCTCCGCGTCGCCCGGCGTGGAGGCCTGGGTAGCGCGGCGGCTGAAGGCCTAGGGCCCTAGCCCTTTCTCTTTCCGAACGCCGGTGTCTGCGTCGAGGAGCGACGGCGCGTGCCGGTCTGCTTCCGGGTCAGCGTGCTCGTCGGGGGCTCGGTCCGGTCGAAGCGCCGCGGCGCGCTCGGGTTGCGAGGCGGTGGGGTCAGGCTGCGGGTGCGGTACACCTCTCCGTCGACCACGACCTCGACGCCCAGCGCACGGCAACGCCGCGCCACCCGCTCGATGTCGGTGCCGGGCACGAGCAAGAGGCCCGAGGGCGGCGACGGATCGACGAACAGATCCGCGGTCTGCCGGCGGGTGCGCAGCATCTCGCGGATCTCGTGGTCCTCCACCCAGAGGAAGCCCTGGGTCTGCACGTACTCGGCGCGCCCGAGCACGGCCGAGGCCTGCGTGAGCATGCGCTCGATGGGGTCCGGGAGCTGCGCCACGCCAGCCAGGCGCGCCTTGAGGTTCTCGCTCTCGAAGCCCGCGGCCAGCGCCAAGGAGAGGGTGTGCGGGGTCACGCTGACGTCGAGGTGCCCCGTGACCGACCCGATCTCGATGAGCGGCGAGAGCGCGATCACGCTCCCGATCTTGTCGGCGGGGCCGATGCGCAGCACTTGCCCGTCGATGAAGCGGCTACCTTCCCGCTGGCTGTCCGGGTTGGGCAAGGCCGTGCCGGTGATGTAGGCGCGACCGCGCGGGGTGATGCGCAGCGTCGGTTGCTCGGCCTCGTCCGCCGGGTCGCCGAGGTCCACCACACCGAGCGCGTGCAGCGTCTCGCAGGCCACACGCCGCGCGATCTCCGCGGGCGTGATCGCGTCGACGCCCGCGCGCTGCGCCCAACGCTCGAGCAAGCGCGCGAGCCCGGGTGTGCGCGAGTCCGCGCGTACGAACCCGGCCACGGCCTCCCACGGCGCCCAGCGCCCGTCGCCCAGCTCGCGCAGCGCCTCGAGCACGATGCGCCGAAGCACACCGACGGCGCTCGCCTCTCGCGCCTCCGACGTGACGCGCAAGACCTCGCCGTCCGGGCGCGCCTCGTCCCAGGCGCCGCCTCGGAGCCAGGTCTCGAACAGCACGCGCCCGAGGTCGCCGACGCGGCTCGCCCCGGGGGGCGAGGTCACGCTGATCACGGACGGATCCCAGAGACCCATGGCCCGGCTGAGCGCCGCGATGAGCGCCACCGTGTCCGGATGCTTGCCGAAGCGCGTCGCGAGCTTCGAGACCAGCGAGCGCGGCGTCCCCACGCCGGGGCGCACGTCCACGGAGGGATCGCGCACGGCGAGCGCCATGGCCAGCGCCAGCGGCACCGGGTCCTCGGCGAAGCGCGCGCGCCGAGGAGCGTGGTCCTCGGCCAGCACGAAGCTCAGGATGTCCCGGCGCTGCGCCTCGCGCTCGGCGCGGCGCTGCGCGCCGACGACGGCGGCGACCTCCGTCGGCACGATGTGCCGGTTCGGATAGACCGGAATCAGGAAGCCGCGGCGCTCCAGCGCGAACCCCACGCCACGACGCGAAGGCGTGGCGCCCGTGGCGCCACGCAGACGCATTGGCTCCCGCTCGAGATCGAGTAGCTCCTCGGTGTCCACCTCTCCGCCGACCTTCTCGACGGCCTTGAGCAGCTTCCGCTCGAGCGGCGCGAGGGCCTCGACTTCCTTCCCCAGCGCCAGCGGGTCGTTCATCACCTCCCAGGCGGCCTCGAGCGAGAGCGCGAGCGGCGGCGTGGCGGGGCGACCCAGGTAGTGGGCTGCGATGCTGCTCGCGACCTCCGGGCTCGCCTGCGCCAGGAGAGCCCGCGCCCCGCGCGGGTCGTCGCCTTGCCAGCTCCGCACCTGCACCATGTAGGCGATGGGCAGGATCAGCTCCACTCCGCCGTGATCGGCGCCGCGCGCGAACACCATGCCCCGATGGATCAGCGGGGCGACCGCCGACGGGAGTGCCTCGAGCACCAGCACGCCCCTGGCCTCCGCGATCCGGAACAAGAGCTCGGCAGTGGCGCCCGGCAAGTAGGCCGCCGGGTCCCGGACCTCCGGTAGCGAGACCAGCGAGCGCGCCACCTGAGAAGCGATATCGATGCGCTTGGCCTCGTCGACCGCGATCTCCATGCGGTCGATCAGCGATGCCAGCTCGCGCTCGGGGAGCTGCCGGAGGACGTCGGCGAGGCGCAGCGCATAGTGCGAACGTGCGCTCCCTCCTTCTCGGCGTTCCATGCGCGGGGCTCCTCGCGCGCAGAGAAATCTGCGCCGTAACAGCAAACCGCGATTTCAGAGCCTTGTCCAGGCAAGCTCCGGGTGCGCGGGTGGGCAACTCACGCACACTGTCTCCCACGCGGGCCGCCGCTCGGGGTAAATGTCTCGAAAGCGAACGCTCGGTCGCGCGCGGAGGCCCGTTTGATCCTCAGAGATCCCGTTCACGGTCTGGTCGAATTCGAGTCGGACGAAGAGGACATCGTCGCCGCGTTGCTCGAGTCGAGCGAGCTGCAACGTTTGCGCCGCATCCGCCAGCTCGGGCTCGCCGCGCTCGCTTACCCGGGCGCGGACCACACGCGCTTCTCCCACGCCATCGGCGCGGCCTTCGTGATGACGCGCTTCATCCACCGCATGCGACAGGTCCACGACGAGCTGCCCTTCTGGCAGCGCGTCACCACCGAGCGGGCGCGCGACGCGCTGGCTGCAGCGCTCCTGCACGACGTCGGGCACGGTCCCTTCTCTCACTTGTTCGAGGAGGCGCTGCCCGACGGACCGCGCCACGAGACGTGGACCAGCCGCGTCATCTTGGACAGCAGCACCGACGTGCACCGCATCCTGACCCGCTACGACGCCACCCTGCCCCAGCGCGTCGCCGAGCTCGTCCACGGGCGACACGAGCTCACCTTCTTGGCGCGGGCTGTGAGCGGCACCTTCGACGTGGATCGCTGCGACTACCTGCTGCGCGACGCCTACTTCACCGGCGTCGGCTACGGCTCGTTCGACCTGGACTGGCTCTTGCGTTCGCTCCGCTTGGGGGTGCCGAGCGCCGATGGCGAGCCGCCGCCCTTGGCCATCGACGGCGCCAAGGGCTTGCCGGCCATCGAGTCGTTCATCCTGGCCCGCCTCTTCATGTTCCAGCAGGTCTACTTCCACAAGACCTGTCGCGCGAGCGAGTGGCTGCTCGCGAAGATCCTCGGGCGCGTGCGCGAGCTGCTCGTGGACGGCACGCGCCTGCCCGCCGTGCCACCGGCCATCGCGGCGTTGGCCCGCGAGAACGACGCGGCGCTCGGCGACTACCTCGCGCTGGACGACGCCGTGCTCTGGACCTCGCTGGCGGAGTGGCGGCACGCCGGCGACCCAGTTCTGGCGGATCTCTGCGCGCGCCTCTCCGCGCGCAGGCTGTTCAAGACCCACGAGCTCTACGGCGCCCAGGCGGAGCCCGAGGTGCGGCGCGAGCTGCTCGCGCGCGCCCGCGAGGTCGCGGTGGAAGCGGGCCTCGACCCCCAGGTGTACGTGGGCCTCGACTGCGCGTCGGATCTGCCTTTCGACGACTCCGACGGCTCGCTCTCCGTGATCTTCCCGACCGGCGCGCCGCGCCGTCCTGGCGACGTCTCGTACCTCCTGGGTCGCTTGCGTGGCCAGCGCCTGGCCCGCGTGCGCCTGATCTTCGCCGAGGAGCTGCGCGACGCCGTGACGCGCGTCGTGGAGAGCTGACGTGCGGCTCGCGGGCTTGTTCGTGGCGCTCTCGGTCTCTGCCTCCGCGCACGCCGAAGAGCCGCTCTGGGATCCCGGCGAGCCCACCACGTCACGCGTGAAGGGGGAGATCGTCCGGCCGCGCGGCGGCGTCGGCGACGGCGTCCACGGCCGCTTCGAGGGGGACCTCGATCTGGGGCTCGGCCTCGGCGTGACCACGGCGGACGGCGACGCCCTCGGCGCCGCACGGCTGTCGCTGCACTACTTCTCGACGTTGGGCGTGTACGGCGGCTATGCGGACGCGCTCGGGCGGGACGCCGCCGCGCGACGCATCGCCAGCTTCGGGGTCGATCTCAGACCGCTATTCCTTCTGCGCTGGTCCCAAGATGCAGAGCAGGGCCCGGCGACCCTCGACCTGTTCGTCGACTCCCTGTCGCTCGGCGCCGGTGGCTTCTTGGCGGAGCCGCCGGGCCGGGCCTTCGGCGACGCGCGCGGGCTCGAGCTCTCGCTCGGCGCGGGGCTGCCCCTCGCGGGCGACGCCGCGGGGCCATGGCTCGAGGGGCGCTACCTGTACCGCTGGCACGATCCGGGCGGCGACTCGAGCGGTGAGCACGCGCTCTTGGCGGTGCTGTCGTGGCACGCGCTCTTCCTCAGCGCGCTAGTCGAGTGAGCGCGCGCTCCCGAGCGACGTGCTCGACGACGGCGGCACGCTCGCGCTGCACGTAGTCGCGCACCGCGAGCTCGAGGCGCCGGTCGGCGAGCAGGTGGGTGCTGTGCGTGACCGTGGGTAGGAACCCGCGCGCCACCTTGTGCTCGCCGCCGGCCCCGGGCTCGAAGCGCGAGAGCCCGCGCGCTATGCACTCGTCGATGCCGCGGTAGTAGCAGACCTCGAAGTGCAGGAAGCGGCGCTCCTCGGTCGTGCCCCAGTAGCGCCCGTAGAGCGCGTCCTGTCCGAGCAGGTTGAACGCCCCCGCGATGGGCGCGGCCCCGCCCTCCCGCGCCGTGACGACGTGGATGGAGCCGCCCAGGCGCGCGAAGATCTCCTGGAAGAACTCGCGGTTCAGGTAGCGGCGTCCCCAGACGAACTTGTCGACCGTGGTGAGGTAGAGCTCGTAGACGTGGTCGATGTCCTGCGCGCCGAGCTCGCTGCCGCGTCGCGAGTCGATGACGAGCCCGCTCTTGTCGACCTCGCGCCGCTCTCGCTTGAGCTGGTGGCGCCGCTTCGCGTCGAAGCGCGCGAGGAAGTCGTCGAAGCTCGAGTAGCCGGCGTTCTCCCAGTGAAACTGGATGCCCGCTCGGCGCGCCATGCCAGCCTGCTCGAACGCTTCGGCCTCGCCCGAAGTGGGGAACAGGACGTGGGCACCGGACACGCCGATCTCGCTGCACACGGCGGCGAGCCCTTCGGCGAACGGCCTCGCGACCTGGTCGAGGGTGACCCCAGGCGCGAGCAAGAGCCGCGGGCCCGTCGCCGGCGTGAAGGGCACCGCGACGACGAGCTTCGGGTAGTAGTCGAGGCCGAGCCGCCCCTCCGCGTGGCTCGCCCAGGCGTGATCGAAGACGAACTCCCCCTCACTGTTGCCCTTGACGTAGGCGGGCGCGGCGGCGAGCAGGCGCCCGCCTTCCTTCAGCGTCAGGTGGAACGGCAGCCAGCCGCGCTCCGGACGGACGCACCCGGTGGCCTCCAGGGCGTCGAGCCAGGCGAACGAGAGGAACGGCGGCGCCGAACGCGCCAGCTCGTTCCAGGTGCTCTCCCCCAGCGCGCGGATCGACTCGTGGCTCTCTAGCTCCAAGGGCGACGGAAGCATAATGACCCCGGCGGCGCCGGGAAGCTCGCAGGGCACCCCGACGTAGATCCCCTCGGGACGCTCCGCCCCGCCTGCTATCCTCCCCGCATGTCCGCACTCCGTCGCACCCTGGCCGTGCCGCTCTGCGCTCTGGGCATCTCCGCGCTCGCGTGCGAGATGGAGAGCGGGAACACCCGGCCGCAGTACCCGAACCAGCCGCCGCCCGGGTACTACGGCGGCTACCCGCCGGGCCAGCAGCCGCCCCCGGGCTACGGCCAGCAGCCGCCCCCGGGCTACCCGAACCAGCCCCAACCCGGGCAGCCTCCACCCCCGGCCACCGCCCCCACGGCGCCGCAACCTGCGCTGCCCCCGGTCGCCTACGATCCCATCAACTCGACCGACGTGATGTTCCTGCGCGGCCGAGCGCAGGCCGTGATCCAGGAGCTCACCGCCGCGCTCGACGCGGGCAAGCAGCAGAAGGTCTCGGGCATCCCGCTCATCGTGGACGATCGCGTCGGCGAGGTGAACGCCTTCGCCGCCTGCACCAAGGGCGGCAAGAGCGTGATGGCGATCAGCGACGGCCTGCTCGACATCGAGGCGCACCTGGCGCGCTGCAAGGCCACCGACGAGATCTTCGGCACGCAAAAGACGGGGCAGTACATCCAGCTCGTGGCGAAGAACCAGAAACCGGGCAGCCCCGTCGTGCGCCCCGCGCCGGGCTTCTTCGATCCCGGGCAGGACGCCGACGGACGCAAGGTGAAGCGCCAGCACGAGATCCTCGACGAGCAGATCGGGTTCGTGCTCGGGCACGAGCTCGCTCACCACTACCTCGGCCACCTGCCCTGCACCGCCACGGGAGGTGGCGTCACGGCCGCCGAGGTCAGCCACGTGCTCTCGAGCGTGGTGCCCATCTTCAACCAGCCGAACGAGCTCGGCGCCGACGTCGCCGGCACCAACAACGTGCTCGGCGCGGGGAAGCGCCGCAAGCCCGGCTACGCCTGGACCGAGGGCGGCGGCCTCTTGACCATGCAGTTCTTCGCCGGCTTGGATCAGATGTCCCCGGTGGACGTCTTCAACTTCGAGCGCTCCCACCCACCCCCGCAGATCCGCACGCCGGTGATCCAGCAGGCCGCGTCGAGCTGGCGCTCGAGCGGCGGCCAGGGCTGGCAGATCCCGGGGTTGCCTTTCTAGCTCTGATCTCGCTCCGCTGAAGACCCGAGCGTCCTGCGACCATTCCAGGGTTTCAATTCGCGCTCCGCGGACGACCCCAGCGCCCCGCGACCCATCCACGGTTTCAATTCGCGCTCCGCGGACGACCCCAGCGCCCCGCGACCCATCCACGGTTTCAATTCGCGCTCCGCGGACGACCCCAGCGCCCCGCGACCCATCCACGCATAAAGCAGCCGCCGCCCGTTCCGCCGGGATTCTCGTGCCATGTCTCAATCGCGGATCGTGATCTGATCGTGCCAAGACGGATGACGTGGGCCCGGGCTCGGCCTCCGGCCGAGGGCACCCACCCTGCGCACTCGGCTTCGGCACAGCACGCTCGCACTCGTACTCGTACTCGTACTCGTACTCGTACTCGTACTCGATCTTATCTTCCTCCCGACTCGAACCCCGCCGCTGGCCGAGCGCAGCCTCGAGCATTGACCCTCACCCGCAGCCGGACGAAGTTCATCCGGTGAGCGACAAGACCGAAGATCCCACCCCCCAACGGCTGCGCAAGGCGCGCGAGCAGGGGGACAGCCCGATCTCGGGAGCGCTCACGCAGGGGCTCGCCTTTCTGGTCGCGGTGGCGCTGGCGCCGGCGGCCATCGCGGCGGCGGCGGCGCGCGCCGCGGAGCTGTTGCCCGCGGCCATCGCCCACCCCGACGCGCCGCGGCCTCCCCTCGCGCTCGCGCTGGACGTGGTCGCGCTGTCGTTGCCCATCTTGGCGGCGGCTTCGCTCGCGGCGCTCGCGGCCGGGGCCGTGCAAGCCGGCGGCGTGGTGGCGTGGAAGAAGCTCGGCCCCGACTTTTCCAAGCTGAACCCGGCTGCAGGCCTGAAATCCCTGCTGAGCCGTGAACGTTTCTTCGGCGTCGCGCGCGCGCTCCTCGCGGCACTGCTCGTGGCGTACCTCGCGACGCGGCTCCTGGTCACGTTCGCGCCGGACGTCGCTGCGAGCGTCGGCGAGCCCGCCAAGGGCAGCGTCGTCGCCGGGCACCTGCTCGCGAAGCTCGCCTGGGTCGCGGCGCTGGTCGGGCTCGCGCTCGCGGGCGTCGACGTCTTGGTCGTGCGCCAGGGCTGGCTGCGTCGCAACCGCATGAGCAAGGACGAGGTCCGCCGGGAGCACAAGGAGAGCGAGGGCGATCCGGAGCTCAAGGCCGCGCGCCAGCGCGCGCACCAGGAGATGCTCGCCAGCGCCAGCGTGGCCGCGGTGCAGAAGGCCAGCGTGCTGATCGTGAACCCGACCCATGTCGCCGTCGCGCTGGAGTACGAGGAGCAGGCCGAAGGCGCACCGCGCGTCGTCGCACAGGGTCGTGGCGAGCTCGCGCGGCGCATGTTGGAAGCCGCCCACGCCTGGGGCGTGCCCGTGGTGCGCGACGTGCCCGTGGCGCGCGCTCTCTCCGAGCTCGAGATCGGCGACGAGATTCCGGAGGCGCTCTACGAAGCCGTAGCGGAGATCCTCCGCGAGGCGTGGGCGGAGAGCGAAGCCGAGCGCTGACTCACGCCGGTGCGAGCTCGCCCGCGACGCGCATCCAAGTCTCTGCGGCTTCGTCGCTTCCCGCTGCGTGGGAGAGCTGCGCCAAGAAGCGCGCGCAAGCGATCTCACCGCGCGCGTCGTGGGCTTCCCGCGCGCGCGCCAAGGCCTCGAGCCCTTCGAGCAGCGCTTCGGTGCCGCGGCCAGCGCTGGCGAGGGCCACGCCGAGCGCGAGGGCGGCGCGGCTCTGATCGCGTGCCGGTAGCGCCTTGGCGCCGTCCTTCGCGTGGCGCAAGCGGCGGAGCGCGTCGGTCACCTGACCGCGCGCCAGGCTCGCCATGCCCTCCAGGCGCTCGGCCACGACGTGCTGCGTGCCGTCGTCACGCAGCTCCGAGGCCAGCACCTCCATCGCGGCGTGATCCCCGTGCCGGAGCGCCTGGACGAAGCGCTGCGCGGCGACCTCGCCGGACGGCGGCGGCGCGCGCGACGGGCGATCCGAGATGGGTGCCGGCATCATCGAGGGCGGCGGTGGCACGTCGGAGCGCTGCAGGCCCGCGCGCTCCGCACGAGCGCCGGCGAAGAGGCCGCGCTGCCGCACCAGCGACGGCTCCCCGCTCTCGCTGAAGCTCTCGAGCGCGAGCGCGGTGTCCTCCAGCCCGCCGGCGCGCAACGATCCGGCGCCGCGCCGCGCCAGCGGCAGCGCGCGGTCCACGTCACCGCCCAACATGGAGTGCACCGCCGCGGCGACCGAGCAGAGCGGTTGGTCCGCCCCGGCCAAGACCGCCGCGGCCGCGCGGTGCTGGCGCGCGCGCTCGGCCTCCGCCAACGCGTCGGAGAGCACGAAGGCCAACGTCGCAGAGGGCAGCGTCAGGCGAGTGCCGTCGCGCAGCACCAGGTCGGCCGCTTCGAGCGCGTGCAACATCTCTTCGTCGGGAGGCGGCTGTTTGACCATGCCGAGCAGCGCCGCGAGCTCCTCCTCTTCCGAGTCCCCGCCGAGCACCGCGAGCGCGCCGAGCACGGAGCGCACGCGCGGATCCCAGCGCCGCACGCGGCGCGCGAGCAGCTGCTGGGGCGTGAAGGCACCGGCCCTCGTCGCCCGCTTCAAGCTGGCGTCCTCGCGCAGCGCGAGCTCGCCGCTCTCGAGCGCGTCGGAGAGGGCCGCGACCACACCGAGCGGCAGCGCGCTCCCGCGCTCCGCCCAGCGCTTGGCCTCGGCGCCACGCAGACGCCCGCTCGACAGCTGGCTCACGAGCTCGATGGCCTGCTCCGGGTCGAGCGGCCCGAGCTCGACCTCGAAGGCCTTGGGCAAGTGGCTCAGCGCCTCGGGCAGCGCCAGCCCGTCGACGGCGCGCGCCACCACCGCGAAGGCGCCGGACTTCGCCGCATGAACCACGGCCTCCAGGCTGTCGGCGTCGATCTGCTCGACGTCGTCCATGATCACGAGCCCCGAGCTCTCCTCGCGGCGGAGCAGCGCGCTGAGCAGCGTCCCCGAGGTGTCGAGGTCGAGGCCCTCGCCACCGAGCACGCTCTCGAGGGACGCCGAGAGCGCGGGATCGAGCTCCGCCTGCGCCTCCTTGGCGCGCGCGAGGGCACGCCGCAGCGAGCCGAGCGATTCTCCGAGGCGCGGCCTGAGCCAGAGCGTGCGCCGCGCGCGTTCCTTGGCCGCCAGCTCCTCGAGCCAACGCGTACCGCCGGAACCGCGCCGCCCGGTGACCAGGCCCAGCGTGCCCGGTGGCGGCGCCACCGGCGCGCGACCGAGGTAAGCGCTGCGCACTAGCGCCACGGTCGGAAAGCCGCGCTCGGGCTGCCAGGGGTGCCTGAGGTCGAGCCGCGCCCCGCGCACGCGCGAGCCTCCGAGCAGGCCGATGCGCGAGCCGCGCACCATCAGGCGCTCGTCCTTGACCGCCTCCAGCTCCGGGTCGACCAGCACCTCGCCGGAGCGCGCGACGCGCGCCAGCGCCCAGGCCATCACCAGCGGCGGCCCCCAGGCGAACGACATCGGCCCCTTCGCAGCGAGCTCCCCCAGCTCTCCCTGCGCGATGCCGATGCTGAAACCGAGCGCCGGGCTCTCGTCACCCGTGAGCAGCGCGATGACCTTCTCCATGCCGTCGGACGGGAACGCGATCGCGAAGCTCGCCGCGTGCCAGGCGACCAGCGCGCCGCCCAGGGTCTCCGCCTGGGCGAACACCGCGAGCGCGGCCCGCGCGTACTCCTCCGAGCGCTCGGCGAGCGCCACCGCGCCGCGCCAGCGGAAACACGCGACGATGCGATCCCGTTCCGTCATGCCGCCCGGCTCAGGTACCGATGCGGATCTTCTTCTTCAGCTGCGCCAGCTCGTCGTCGACCTCGCTGCCGCCCTTGGGCGCGTCGCTCGAGCCGCCGTGCTCCAGGGCTCGGAACTTCGCCTCGACCTCGTCGCGGGTCATGCCGCCGGGCCCGCGCCCGCCGCCCAGCGCCTCGTCGAGCTCGCGCTGCGCCTGCACCGCGGTCTCCACACCCTCGATCTGGTCCTCCATGCGGCGGAACTCCGAGAACGCGCTCGGTCCCGAGCCGCTGGCACCCAGGCCCTCGGTCCCACCGCCGGCCTTCACCTGCTGGGCCTTGGCGATGATGGTGCTCTTCTTCGCCTTGATCTCCTCGAGCTTCTGCTCCATGCGCTCGAGCTCGGCCTTCATCTCCAGCGCGGCGCCGCGCTGCTCCGCGCGCAGAGCCTCCGCGCGGTCACGCTCGCCGGTGACGCGCTTCTTCTGTACGAGCGCCTCGCGCGCCAGGTCGTCGTCGTCGTGCT
>Ga0233425_10010220_pt1 | contig 11522 bp, 6 predicted proteins | sample Watercolumn_Towu_2_FD_181712 | JGI IMG/M metagenome (GOLD analysis project Ga0233425, IMG submission 181712) | Freshwater microbial communities from Lake Towuti, South Sulawesi, Indonesia - Watercolumn_Towuti2014_140_MG | ecosystem: Environmental > Aquatic > Freshwater > Lake | place: Indonesia...
CCTTCCGCCGTCTTGCCGGACGGGACGACGGTGAATTTGTCGCCGATGCAGGACCCGCGCGCGTTGTTTGCCGACTGGCTCATCAAGCCGGCGAATCCGTGGTTCACGCGCCACATCGCGAACCGCGTCTGGTGCTGGCTGCTGGGGCGCGGCATCGTGCACGAGCCGGACGACATTCGCCCCGACAATCCTCCGCGTAATCCGGAGCTGTTGAGCCATCTGGAGCAGGAGTTGGTCACGTCGCGCTATGACCTGAAGCATCTCGTTCGCCTGATCCTGAACTCGAAGACCTACCAACTCTCGGCAGTGCCGCGGAGCAACCACCCCGACGCCGAGACTGAGTTCGCTTGCTATCCGGTGCGACGGCTGGAGGCGGAGGTGCTGATTGACGCGATCAACCAAGTCACCGGCGCGACGGAGAAATACACCAGCCGCATTCCGGAGCCGTTCACGTTCATGCCGGAGGAGCAGCGTTCGATCGCGCTGGCGGACGCGAGCATCACCAGCGCCTTTCTCGATTTGTTCGGGCGCTGCCCGCGCAACACGGGCCTCGAATCGGAGCAGCGCAGCGCGCTTCCGACGGCGGCGCAGCAGTTGCATCTTCTCAATTCGAGCCACATCCGAAACAAGCTGGAGCAAGGTCCGAAGCTACGCGCCCTGGTTCAATCAACCAGCAGCCCTCGCGACGTGGCCAACGTGCTTTACCTGACGATTCTGTCGCGTTACCCGACGGCGGAAGAACTCGCCGCCGTGCAAGCGTATGCAGCTCCGCAGCGCGTCGGCGCGGATTTGCTATGGGCGCTCATCAACAGCGCGGAGTTCCAGTTTCGACATTGAATCATGATTACGAACGCATCCATCTCCCGGCGCGACATGCTGCGCCGCAGTCTGCTTGGCGCGGCCGGGTGGTGTCTCGCCGACAATCCGCTGATTCGCGCATGGACCGCCGCGCCGCCGTCGCAGACCACGGGCAAGGCGAAGTCGGTGATCCAAATCTGGCTCTGGGGCGGGCCGTCGCATCTCGACTTGTTCGATCCAAAGCCGGAGGCCGGCAAGGAATATTGCGGCCTGTTCGACAAGCCGATCGAGACCAACGTGAGCGGCATCAGGATCTGCGAGATGCTGCCGCTGCTGGCGAAGCAGGCGGACAAGTATTCGCTCATCCGCAGCATGACCCACGGCAACAACGCGCACGAGACCGCGACCTACATGGTGCAGACCGGGCGCAACGCCGGCGAACGGCTCGTGTATCCGTGCGCGGGCGCGGTCGTCTCGATGTTCAAGGGCTACGACGCCGGCTATCAGGGCCGCATCCCGCCTTACATCTTGCTGACCGAACCGCTGGGGCGTTTTGATGAGACGGGATTTCTCGGCACGCGCTACAAACCGTTCATCACGGGCGGTGATCCGTCGCAAACAAGGTTCGCCGTGGAAGGCGTCGTCGCGGAAGGATTCACGGACCAGCAGCAACGCGAGCGGCGCGGCCTGCTCAACCAAGTGGATGCGCTCAGCCACGCGCTGCCGAAAAATGCAGCGTTGACCGCGCTGGCCCGGTCGCGAGACCAAGCCTACGACATGATCGTCGGCGACGGCGCGAAGGTCTTCGATCTCTCGCAAGAAACCGACGCGCTGCGCGACCGCTATGGCCGCGTCACGCTGCCGCCGACAGCGCCGGCGACGCAGGTCGCGCCGCGCACCAAGTTCGGGCAGTCGTGTCTCGTCGCGCGGCGGCTGGTCGAGCGCGGCGTTCCGTTCATCACCATCAACTATCCGGGCTGGGACACGCACAAGGACAACTTCGTGGACATGAAACGCATGTTGCCGGACCTCGACAAGGGACTCGCGGCACTCATCCAGGATTTGTCGGAGCGCGGCCTGCTCGACAGCACGATCATCTGGTGCGGCGGCGAGTTCGGGCGCACGCCGAAGGTGGACTGGCAGGCGCCGTGGAACGGCGGGCGCGGGCATTGGGGCCAGGCGTTCTGCGCGTTGGTGGCCGGTGGCGGTTTCAAAGGTGGCCACGTCGTCGGCGCGACGGACGCGCGCGGCGAAGAAGTGAAACAACGCCCCGTTTATCCCGGTGACGTCATCGGCACCGTCTATAAACTGATCGGTATTGACTCCGCCGCGAGCCTGCCAAATCCACAGGGCTTGAACGCCACCGTCATGCCCAAGCCGGCTGAAGCCGTTCCGACGGGCGGGTTGTTGAACGAAATCATCTGAGCGCGGAACGGAACCATGAACGTAATCCACGCAGTTGAATCGCCGCTGGTAGGGCGCGACCGCTGGGCGCGCCGTTGGTTATCGCTAAGTAACGGTTCGCGGCGCGCCCAGCGGTCGCGCCCTACCTTTCACTTATTCCGAGGGCTTATGCTGTTTGTGTCCCTGACGCTCGCCACGACCGCGCTCGCGCAGCAGGGCCAGATGAGCGAACCGCATGTCGGCTACATCTATCCGGCCGGCGGTCGGCGCGGCACGACGTTCGAGGCGACCATCGGCGGGCGTTATCTCAGCGCCACCAGCGTCCACGTCTCCGGCGCGGGCGTCAAAGCAACGATCACCAACCAGGAGCGGCAGGTGACGCCGACCGAGCAGTCGCAATTGCGCGAGACGCTGAGCAAGATCCAAGAAAAGCGGATGCAAGGCCAGCGCGTGACGCCGGAAGAAATGAAGCTCGCCGAAGAGATCCGGCTGAAGCTCAACAAGTTTGGCCGGCGGCTGACAAATCCATCGCTCGGCGAATTCGTCACGCTCCAAGTCGCCATCGCGCCCTCGGCTCCGCCCGGCAATCGCGAGATCAGGCTGGAGACGCCGGCCGGCCTCTCGAACCCGCTCGTGTTCCAAGTCGGCGAGCTGCCGGAAATCAGCAAGAAGGATTGGAAGAACATCCCGAAGTCGCGCGACAGCATGGACGCGGAGCTTGACCCGAAACCGCCGGAGAAGGACATCACGCTGCCGGTCACCTTGAACGGCCAGATTCCACCTGGCGGTCTCGATCGCTATCGCTTCGCGGCGCGCAAAGGCCAGCAACTCGTCATCGTGGTCCGCGCGCGGGAGTTGATCCCGTATATCTCCGACGCCGTGCCCGGCTGGTTCCGCGCCACGGTGTCGTTGACGGAAGCCGGCGGGAAGGAACTGGCCTACACCGACGACTTCCAGTTCTGGCCCGACCCGGTGCTCTATTTCAAAGTTCCCGCCGACGGCAACTACGTGCTCCACATCAAGGACGCGCTCTACCGCGGCCGCGAGGATTTCGTTTATCGCGTCACGCTCGGCGAACTGCCGTTCCTCACCGCTCTCTTTCCGTTGGGCGGCAGGGCCGGCACTCAGATGGCCGTCGGCGTTGGTGGGTGGAATCTGGCATTCAACCAGTTGCCGCTCGATCTCAGAAACAGCGCGCCGGGCATCTATCCCATCTCCCACGCAGGATTCGTCAACAGTGCGCCGTTTGCCGTGGACACTCTGCCGGAGTGCTTCGAGAAGGAGCCGAACAACGACGCGGCCAGCGCGCAGCCGGTCGCGCTGCCAATCATCATCAACGGCCGCATTAACCAGCCGGGCGACTTGGACGTTTTCCGTTTCGAGGGCAAGGCGGGCGACGAAATCATCGCGGAAGTTTACGCGCGCCGGCTCGATTCGCCGCTCGACTCCATGCTCATCGTCACCGACGCCACCGGCAAGCAGATCGCTTTCAACGACGACCACGAAGACAAAAGCTCCGCCCTGAATACACACCACGCGGACTCCTACCTGACGCTCACGCTGCCCGCGACCGGCAGTTACTTCGTCCACATCGGCGACACGCAGCAGGCGGGTGGCGCGACCTACAGTTACCGGCTGCGACTCAGCGCGCCACGGCCCGATTTCGAACTGCGCGTCACGCCGTCCGCGCTCAACGTCCACGGCGGCGCGAGCGCGCCCGTGACGGTCCACGCGCTGCGCAAAGACGGATTCAGCGGCCCAATCGCGTTGCGGCTGAAGGACGCGCCCAAAGGCTTCACGTTGACCGCCGCCGAGATTCCGGAGCGGCAGGACAAAGCGCGCTTCACGCTGAACGCCTCGCCGGAATCCAAGATGGAACCGTTCAGCGTGACCTTCGAAGGCCGCGCAATTATCGGCGGTCACGAAGTCGTGCGCGTCGCGATGCCGGCGGACGACATGACGCAATCGTTCGCCTACCGTCATCTGGTTCCCGCGCAGGACTTGAAAGTCGCCGTGACCGGCCGCTTCCGGCCCGGCGATAGCGCGCGAGTCCTCACCGCCACGCCGCTCAGGATTCCCGCCGGCGGAACGGCCGAGCTACGAGCGTTCATGCCCGTAGGCCCGGTGATCACGAAAGTCGAATACGAACTGAGCGAGCCGCCCGACGGCATCTCCATCAAGAGCGCGACCTCGTCACGCGGCAACGGCGACATCGTCCTGCAAGCCGACGCCGCCAAAATCAAACCCGGCACGCGAGGCAACCTCATCATCTCCGTCTTCGCCCAAGCGCCCGCCGCTGCCGGCAAAGGCGACGGCGGCGCTCTCCGCCGCATTCCGTTTGGCGCGTTGCCGGCGATACCGTTCGAGGTTGTCGCCGGGAACTGAAGGAGATCTCTACGCCTGCTTCCCCAACTCGCGCGTGAACTGCGCGTTGGCGCCGACTTCGTCGAAGAACCACGGGAACATGCCGACGATGACGCCGTCGGTGGGCTTGATGTTCTCGAAGGCGAACTTGAACGCGGCGCGCACGGTCTGCTGGCTGGAGCAGTGACGGCCGGAGCCGAGGATCTTGAAGCCGAAGCACGGCTGCTTCACCTGGCGGACCACCGCCGTCATCGTTTTCGGGTCGTCGCGGAAAAACGGCAGGCCGAAGTCGAGCATCGGAATCTCCGCGTCCTTGTGCACCATCTTGCGCGTAAGGAAATAGAAGCAGGTCATGAAGAAATCCACCTCCCAGCCTTCGTCGGCGACACGCTTGATGCAGTCGGGATTGTGCGCCGAGACGCCAGCCAGCACGCCGCAGTCGTGGGCCGCTTTGACATAGTCATGCACTTCGCTTGCCTTGCCGGCGGCGAAAAGCCGGTCGGTCGCGCCGCCGTGATGGACCATCGCGATGGGCCGCGCGCGCTCGACGGCGTCCTTGACCTTCTCGCGCTGCGAGTGGAGGCAGATGAACGTCATCTTCGTGCCGCGTTCGCGCAGCGGCCGGATGTAGGGCAGCGCCTTGTCCGGATCGGCGAACTGATGCGTCGTGATGCCCGCGCGCTCGCAATCCTGAAGGAACTTCACAGTTTGCTCTGGCGTGTAGTAGTCCTTCATGTGCCGGTCGGCGTGCTGGCCCGCGTAGGAGTAGCCAAGGATCGGATTGGAGCCGGCCACGAGCCGACTGATGCGATGCTTGCCAAGCTGGATCGTCGGCATTGGCGCTGGTTCCGCTGCGTCTACGGTTTGACCCGGTTGCAGCGCGGTGGCCGCGGCCATGCCTGCTACTTGTGCAAGGAATCCCCGGCGGTCGGTGGCTGTGATTCGTTCGTTGTGCTGTTCATTGGTTTGCATTGTTTGCTCCTCATAGTAGTCGTCACGCTCCGCGTGACGGCATTGAATAAACAGATCATCACGCAGAGCGTGATGACTACTTTGGCCACATCGCGTTGATCATTTCCACCGTCCGGTCCACGAGCCCTTGCCCGCCTTCCGGGCCGATCATGCTGCTCTGGACCACCGCGCTGTAGCCGCCGCCGGCCACCGCGCGCGTCGTCGGCAGGTAACGGCCCCAACCGCCGGTCAGTTCGATGACGAAGGTCTGCTCGGCCTTGCTGCGGGCTTTCATCTGCGTGCCGTAGTCGTGGAACAACTCGAACGGGTTCGTCGCGATGGCGATGTCGCCAATCCGCAGCACATGCACCTCGACGGTGAAAGTCGGCTCCTTGTCCTGCGTCTGGAAGCGATCAATCGTCCTCTGAAACCACGCGCCGCGACTGCTTTTGTCGTCCTTCTTCTTTAACGCCTCAATTTCCTTCTGCGCCTCCGCCACTTCCTTCTCCGTGACCTTGCGCACCGGCAGGGCGAGGTCTTCCACTTTGTGCGCGAAGGGAACATCGGTGTGGATGTCGCGCTTGGTCAACTCGCAAACGTCTTTCACCTCGCGGCTGATGCGTCGGCCGATATCCTGGGTGCAGGTCAGGCCGCGCAACTTCAGCATCCGCTCTTCGGCGGCCTTGCGATACATCCGGTGCGGCGAGAGGTCACCGCACGCGCCCGGCCAGCCCAACACGAACATCCCTTTCAACTGCTCGCGCACGTCGTGCCAGAAGTCGGCGTTGATCGTGGAGCGTCCCTCGACTTCCTGTGAGGGACATTCCACATTGATGCCCGTCGCCAGCAGCTTCTTCTGTTTGTCCCAGAAGAAAAGCAGTTCCAAGCCGTGATCCTCGCCGCCTTCGATGCCACGGAATTTCGGGTCGTCGGTCGCGCCATACATCTTGGCCGTGCCGTCGGCATAGACCGCGCGGCGGTTGTGACCGACGACCGCGTGGCCCAAGCCCCAACTCACGCCACCCGGCTTTCGCTGGGTCCACGCGCGGGTGCAGACCTCCACGAGCCGCTCGACCAGAAACGCGGCATATTCGGCCGGCTGCATCACGCCGTCCTTCGGGATGTCGTAGGAGCCTTTGTCGGTGCAAGCCGAGGTATGCGTATGCGTCGCGGTCATCACCAGCTTGCGCGCATCGAACTCCGGCAGCTTCGCGCGCAGCCGTTCGCGCAACGGCCCCGGGATCGGCTGGCGGAACACCACGATGTCGGCGGACAGCAGGATTGCCTGGTCCACGCAGCGGTCGCCCTCGCGCGCCTCGATGGCGACGGCGGTGGCGGTGAGCGGGTTGTCCACGCCACGCGAGATGCGGGTGTTGAACTGCCCGTCGAGAGCGACCGGTTTGTCGGGCGTGATGTTGATGGTGGCCGCGCCGATGCGAAGCTCGGCAGCGGACGCGGTGGCGACTGCGAGGGCGGCGATGAAGGGGAGGACCATTCTGGTTTTCATGGCTGTTTCGCGGATGGTTTCCACAGGTCTTTGATCTCGGCGACGGTTTGTTCCACGAGCACTTGTGCGCCCTCCGAGCCGACGATGTTGTGACTGGCCGTGGCGCTGTAGTTGGTAAAGAGTTTTTCGTTGAGGCTGCCGCCGGCCATCGCGCGCGGCGTCGGCACGTAGTAGGCCGGCAGTGGTCCGCTGGCCGCCAACTGGATCAGGAACGTTTGCACAGCCGGGCTGCGCGCCTGAATCTGCACGCCGTAGTCCACAAACAACTCGAACGGATTCGTGGCGATGGCGACATCACCGAGCCGCAGGACGTGCAGTTCCATCGCGCAGGTTTTCCAGCCGCCTTTTTGCTGGGCGAGATAGCGCTCCACGACCAAGCCGTAGAAATGCCGCGCCCATGCGTCTGTCTTCTGCCGCGTCTTTCGGCTGTCAATCTCCTCGCACGCTTTCTTCGCCACGGCGTATTCAGCCTCCGTGATGATGCGCGCTGGCAGTTCGATCTGCTTTGCGCGATGGATGAACGGCACGTCTGCGCGGATGTCTTTGGCGATCACGCCGGCCTCGTCGTCGAACGCGGCAGCCACGCGGCGGCCGATCTCCTTGCCGTAGGTCAGGTCGCGGAGCTTGCACATCCGGTCTTCGCTCCGCTTGTTTACGTGCGCCCGCGGCGTCTGGTCGCCGGCTGCGGCGCAGAAGCCCAGCACGCACACGTCCTTGCCGTGGCGCTCGCGGATCAAACGGCGCGCGTCGTCCCAAAAGTCGCTGCTGACCTTGTTGCCGCCCGCGGCCTGTGCCGTTGTGGCCATCGTGATGGCGGCAGCCTTCAGGCGCTTCTGCGAGTCGTAGAAGCAGAGGACATGAACACCGTGGTCTTCGTAGCCCTCGATGCCTCGGAATTCCGGCGTGTTGACGGTGCCATACATCTTGGCCGTGCCATCCGCATAGACCATGCGGCGATTGTGACTGGTGACGGCGTGGCCCAAGCCCCAGGCGACAGCGCCTTTCGCCCGGCCTTTCCACGCCTTCACGACTGCCTGCGCCATCCGTTCATACAACCACGGCACATATTCCTTCGGCTGCAGGGCGTCGCCGTAGTCTTTCTCGTCGTAACGGTCTTGCTGGATCACCGGGGCAGCGTGGGTGTGGGTCGCGGCGAGAAAGAGTTTGTTGAGGTCGAAGCCGGGCAACCGTCCGGCGAGATGTTTGCGGAAACCCTCCTGAATCCCCGGCCGGATGACACAGAGGTCACACGAGACCATAATCGCTTGGTCCACAACGCGACTGCCCTCATGCGACTCCAACGCGAGCACGTTGGCGGTGAGGCGGCTCTCGATGTCGCGGGCGATGCGGACAGAAGAGTTGCCGGTGAGCGGGACGGGCGGGTTGGGCGTGATGTCGGCGGTCGCCGCGCCGAACCACAGCTCCGCGGCTCCTACCGGCGAGAGGACGAGTCCGAGAGCAAAGACCATCACGTATGGAAAGAGGAGGTTTTTCAGGTGACGCATGGGGGCCTTTCTATCATTACGGCTGCTTTGCGGTGACACCAAATTTCATCGGCGGCGCGCCGCGCTGGTGGGCGCCGATGTCGGGCGCTTTGCCGGTGTAGCCGTCGCTGAAGTTCGGAATCGGCTGACCCGCGCCCGCGCCGGGACTGTTCGGGGCGAGTTGGAATCGGCCGGTCTTCGTCGCGGCATCGTAGCGGGCGTCAGGCGCATAGACCGGTTCACCATGAACGCCGTGCGACTCGGTTCCCGCGGGGACTTTGCCGTTGAAAAGATCGTAGTCGAAATCGTTGTCCGCGTTCTGCTTCGATTCGCTGGCGCTGTAGGCTTTGCCCTTCGCATCGCGGATGTGAAGGATGTTGTTGCGCGAGACGGTGTGTTTGACGATGCGGTTGCCGCCGAGGCCACCGGTTGGCAGATACTCATCGGAGCGGAAGAGCGTGTTGTGGAAGATGTATTGGTGGCCGGTCATCCAATCCTCGCTGCCGGCGTAACCCATCTTCAGGAAATTGCCGCCGTCGGCATCGGACCGGGATTGGCTTCGCGAGACAACGTTGCGCCAGATGTAGAGCGGGCCGATGGAACATGGTGCGTTGCCGATCATCATCATCGCTTGCGTGATGTAGTTGTCCCAGATGCGGACGTTGCGGCTGCCGCCCTCGACCTCCAGGCCGTCGTCCCAACAATGACTGACGAGGTTGCCGTAGATGTCGGAGTCCGGACCGGGCGAACCGCGGAAGCTGCCGTTGCTGCCGCCGCCGATGATGTCGTTATACATGTGGTCGAGGTCGGAGGTGCACTCGCAGTAGCGGATGACGTGGTTGCCGGCCGTGTTGAAGAGCGTGATGCACTGCGGCCCCTCCGGGTGCGTCGGATACTTCGGTTCATACCACGTGCTGCCGTCGCAGGTCGGGTGATGCAGCCTGCAACGCTGAACAATAAGCCGCTTCAAGGTCTTGCTGTTTGAGAAGATCGCGGCGTCGTAGTCGAACCCGAAGCCGGTCTTGGGATTGAGCCGACCCCAGTCGGTGACGTCGCAGTCCTCGATGACGATGTCGTGGCCGTCCTCGATGCGGATGGCGCCGATGATGCCTTTCTTCGTGTTGCTGGCAGCGCCGGCACCCTTGAGCGTAAAGCCGCGCAGGATGACATAGGAGGCGTTGACGATGATGCAGGAGTCGTGTTTATGCCGCACGTCAATCGTCGCGCCGCGCCCGTCATAGACGCGCCAAGCCTTCGCAGTGCCCGACTCAGTGATCGCCAGCGGTGTGTCGCGGCTCTCTACGCGGACAGTCTCGCCGACAGAAAACTTCTCGCTCCACGTCGTCGCAGTGAGATTCGTGGAGGTCTGCGTGCCGGCGAGCGTCAGTTGAACTTCGTAGGTAGTGGCGGGTTTGAGGCGGACGATGCTGCCGCGGTAGTCTGCAAGGTCCTCGTCGGTGTTCGGGATCGGATTGTAGCGCATCGGCAGTGCCTCTTTCCATTCCGCCGCGCCCTGTTGCCGATAGCGCACCTTCACCTCTTTCTCCGCCGCGCCGCCCGGCGGTGACCAGTAAAGTCCGAGGCAATGGAACGTCGGTATCGCGAACGGCGCGCCGCTGCTGGGAACATCGGCCCACGCAAGCAGGCATGACATGACCCAGATGGTTGTCAGGAGAAGGTGTTTCATTGTTCTATCCCGCGAAGTTTGCCCGCGCGACGCGCAGCACGTTGCCGCCGAGAATCTTCCGGATATCATCATCCTTGAAGCCGCGCTGAACCATGCCGACAGTGACGAGCGGCCAGTTTGTCCATGCCATGCTCTGCTCGGCGTGCGAGGCGGGCTTGCCTTCATCCGGCGGCCAGAGATGTTCCCAGCGCGCGCCCGACAACGACAACGCCGATTTGCCGTCGGCGCGCTTGGGCACTTTCTTATACTCGGCTTCGGCGTTGGGCGACGAGTAGCCCACGTCCATGCCGATGGCGACGTGGTCGGCCCCGAACTTCTTGACGAGGTATTCGATGTGGTTGAGGAACACGCCGATGTCGCCCGCACCGCCGAGGAAACGTGGGATGCAGCAGACGCCCGCCAAGCCGCCGGTGTCGCAGATGGCGCGGATGACCTCGTCGGGCTTGCCGCGGAAATGCCGGTGCAGCGACGCGGCGGTCGTGTGGCTGGCGACCATCGGTTTCTTCGACGCCTTCGCGGCTTCGAGACTCGTGCGCCAGCCGCTGTGCGCCACGTCCACGATGACGCCGACGCGGTTCATCTCCTCGATGGCCGCGCGACCGAAATCGCTCAACCCGCCGTCGTTCGGCTCGCCACAGCCGTCGCCGAGCGGATTGCGGCGGTTGTAGGTCACGTGCATCATGCGGATGCCGAGTTGGTGGAAGATGCGGATGTAGCCCAGTTCGTCGCGGACGTTGTTCCACTGCTGGCGCAGCGGCACGCCATTGGTGGTGAAGTAGAGGCAGAGGCGGTCCTGCTTCTTCGCGGCGACGATGTCGTTCGGCTTCACCGCCTTGAACAACTCGTCGCGCATGACGTCGGTCGTGAACGTGAACCGCGCGAGCCGCTTCATGAGCCGCAGCGGGTCGTTGCCCTCCTCGCCGGCATTCTGGAAGACGCACGTCACACCCGCCGCGCGGAACGCCTCCAGATACTCCTTCCGCTCCGCCGCGTTGGTGGCGCAGCGCGTCATGGACATCTCCTCTCGCAGGTCCACCAACTCCGTCTCCGACGCGCCTGCCTCGACCGCCGCGCGGAAAGCGTCGCCGTCTATGGCGCAACGCGGCGAGAAGCCGTAGGACTCAAACACCAGCGAGTTGGCGTGCAGAGCAAGGCCGTGTTCGAGGTCTTTCTGGCTCGGCTTCAACACCGACAACCCGACCTCGCGCGCCTTCTGGATCTTCTCGTTCGGCGGCGAGAGCGGTGACGTGGCTGCGGCGCGCGAGCGTCGCACTGCCGCGCCCAGCAGCACTGCGCCAGCGGTCGTCTTCAGGAAACCTCGGCGGGA
>Ga0233425_10010221_pt1 | contig 11521 bp, 6 predicted proteins | sample Watercolumn_Towu_2_FD_181712 | JGI IMG/M metagenome (GOLD analysis project Ga0233425, IMG submission 181712) | Freshwater microbial communities from Lake Towuti, South Sulawesi, Indonesia - Watercolumn_Towuti2014_140_MG | ecosystem: Environmental > Aquatic > Freshwater > Lake | place: Indonesia...
CGCGTGCGCGTCAACTCCCGCTGCCGCTCGACGACCACCGGCGACTGCGGGCTGCGGCGGTCGATCTTCAGCGGCACGTCCCAACAGGTGACCATGCAGCGGATCTTGGTCTCCAGCCCTTTCTCCTTCAGCCACGCGCGGATCGTCGGCCGGAGACTCGTCTCCCACGCCTCGCGGCCGACTGTCACGGCCGGTTTGCCCGGCAGACGGAGAATCTGCGTCTTGGGCACGCCCCGGACCGCGGCATAGTGCTCCGCCAGCTTGCACGACTGCGGGCTCTCGGCCATCGCCAGGATGGCGATCTCCTCGGGCTTCAGTTCGGCCCGGGCGGAAGAGGCAGTCGTCGCAAGTAGTGAGAGAACAAGAGCGTATCGCATCGCGAGGATCTCCCGGGTTCAGAGTACGTGGACGCTCTGCGTCCTAATCATGGCGAGCCCCGGGCGTCAGCCCGGGGATGGGACGCCGCAACGCATCCCCGGGCTGACGCCCGGGGCTCGCCACTTGTTTGTCCTCACGCGGAGCGTGAGGAGTACGGTCTACTTCCCCAGCGCGTCGGCCAGCGCGCCGGCGTCGTATACCTTGCGGAGCGATTCGATGATCGCGCGGCTATCGACGGCCGTGGCGCGGCCCTGCTTGTCGTCGAACACGTAATCCCACACGAGCGACTGGATGTTGCCGTCGAAGATGATGCCCACGTACTCGCCCGCGCGGTTGACCAGCGGACTGCCCGAGTTGCCGCCGATGATGTCAGCCGTGAACACGAAGTTCATGGGCGTGTCGGCGGCCAAGCGGTCCTTGGCCTTGAGCCAACTCTCCGGCAGGTTGAACGGCGGCTTGTTCTTGTGGTTCGCCGAGTGCTGGAAGGTGCCGGCGATGGTGGTCCACGCGGGCAGTTCCTTGCCGGCCTCCTGGTAGCCCTTCACCTGGCCGAACGCCAGGCGAAGCGTGAACGTGGCGTCGGGATAGACGTTCGTGCCATAGATCGCGAACCGCGCGTTGGCCAACTTGCCGTAGGCCTGGCGCTGCGGCTCCTCGATCTTCTGCTCGAAGGTCTTGCGGACCGCGCGCGCGGCCGGATCGACGAGCCGCGCCACCTCGATCATCGGATCCTTCGAGGCCTCGATGGCCTTGAGCCCACCCTCGAAAAGCTTCTTCCGCTCGGCCACGTCGGCCAGTTTCGAGCCGGCGATCAGTTCGGCGGCCCGCTCCGGCGGCGACTTGCCGGCCAGCACCTTCTTCACCAGCGGGTCGTTCGCGCCGGCCAGTTCCAGGAACATGGCCAGGGCGTCGGCCAGTTTCGCCGTCTCGAAGTCGTCGTAGATCGGCGCCTCGGAGAACAACTGCTGCTTGAGCGATTCGAGGTTTGACTCGCGAAACTCGCGGAGCCGGTCGGCGTTGGGTTTCGCCGTTTCCTCGGCCAGACGGAGCAGCCCGCGGGCGATGCCGAACTTCTCGCTGTGGAAGGCCGAGCCGCGCTCCAAGAGATCGTATTGCACGAAGATCTCGTTCCACACGCGGAGCGTGGCCGCCACGTCGTCCCAGGCCGTGCCGACGGTCTTCTTGAGCTTCGGATCCTTGAGCACGGCCGCGCGGAACTTCGCTTCGTCGGCCACCTTCTGCTTCATCACGGCCGGGTCTTGCAGCCCGCCCAGCTTGCCCAAGACCGCCTTGCGGCTGTTCTGGACGCCGAACAGGTCGTCCTGGGCGCGGCGGGCGTTCTCCTCGCTCCGCTCGCTAAAGGTCTTGAGCAACACTTCGTAGCGTCGCAGCTTGGTAAGCCCGAAGGGCAGCGTCTTGTCGCGGAGATACTCCAGGTGCGCGACCGTGTTCAGCCGGCCCGTCTTGCCGGGATGCCCGGAGACGAACACCAGTTCGCCGTCGTCCACGCCCTTGTTGCTCCACTTCAGGAAGTGCTCGATCTTCGCCGGCTTGTCGTTCTCGTAGACGCGGAAGAAGCAGATATCCAGGTCGTAGCGCGGGTATTCAAAATTGTCGGGATCGCCGCCGAAGAAGGCGATGGCCTGCTCGGGGGCGAAGACCAGCCGCACGTCGGTGTATTTCTTGAAGCGGTAGAGGTGGTAGAGGCCGCCGTGGTAAAGCGTGACCACGTCGCTCCGCAGGCCGGTGGCGTCGAGCGATTCCTTCTCGATCGTGTTCATCACCGCGCGGCGGGCCTTCTCGGCGTCGGCGGAGCTCGCGCCCGGCTTGATGGCCGCGTTCACCCGCTTGGTTACGTCCTCGATGCTCATCAGCACGTTGAGTTCGAGGTCGACGCACTTGATCTCTTCCTCCGGCTTCTTGGCGTAGAAGCCGGTGGCCACGTAGTCGCGGTCCTTCGTGCTGAACTTTTGCAGGGCGTCGGAGCCGACGTGATGGTTGGTCAGCACCAGGCCGTCGGACGAGACGAACGAGCCCGAGCCGCCGCTGTTGAAGCGGACCGAGGACTTCTGCAAGTGCTCGTACCAGGCCGCGTCGGGCTCGAAGCCGTACCGCTCCTTGAGGATCTTCTTCGGCGGGTTGTTGAAGAGCCACATCCCCTCGTCGCCGTGCGTCTTGGCGGCGGCCAGGGCCAGCATTGCGATCGGCATGACAATCCATCCTCTGCGTTTCATCGGGAATTCTCCGTTCGGTTATCGTTCGATTTGTAGGTTATGCTTCAGCATAACGAACGTCGGGATTGGTCGCTGTTATGCTGAAGCATAACCTACGGTTGTTTCGGCGCTCGTTCTTTCTTCACTGCCAGCCAGGTCAGGGCGACGGCCAACGCGGCGAAGGCGACGACGGCGGCTACCTTGGGATAAGGCGCGTCGGCCGCATTCCACAGCGGGCCGAGGTGCTGGCTCAGGTCGAGCGCTTCGTTGAAGTCCTTGGGCAGAAACGTGAAGAAGGCGATAATCAGGCCGATCAACGTGCCGCCGGCGATCAGCCCGCTGGAGAGCAGCACGCCGGGGCTGGTTTCCGTCTCGGCCTCCGAGGCTGGCTTGCCGCGGAGGCGGTCGGTCAGCAGCCGCAACATGCCGCCGACGAAGATCGGCGTCGAGGAGCCCAGCGGCAGGTACATGCCCACGGCGAAGGGCAAGGCGGAGACGCGGAGCAACTCCACGGTAATGGCGATGAGCACGCCGGTGATGACCAGTCCCCATTCCAGCTTGCCGCCCAGCACACCCTCGATAATCAAGGAGAAGAGTTGCGGTTGCGGCGCGGAGAACTTCGTGGGGGCCTTTTCGCCGTTGTCCATGGTTTCGGACTTCTGGGCGATCGGGATGTCGGTGCGATACTTCACCCAGCCTTCGCTGTCGACCAGATAGCGGCCCGCTTCGAGACCCTTGTATTGGTCCTTGATGACGTGGACCACGCGGTACTCGTTCTGGTCCATCTCGTCGTAGGGGCGGCCGACAAGCTGCGTCGGGGCGTCCGCAGGAATCTCGACCTTGATCTTCGGCAAGCCCTTGGTCGTGTAGTGAACGCCGGCCGCGTTCAGCGCCAGCATCGTCACGCCGATCACCAGCGCCGAAGTAATCGCCCCTACGCCGATGGCCAACTGCTGCTTGCTCGGCGTGGCCCCAACCAGGTAGCCGGTCTTCAAGTCCTGCGACGTGGTGCCGCCGTTGGACGAGGCGATGCACACGACCGCCGCGATACTCAGTGCGGTGAGCATGGCCGGCCGGTCGGTCTGTCCCAGGAGCAGGAAGATCAGGCACGTCAGCAGGAGCGTGGCGATGGTCATGCCGGAGATCGGGTTGCTCGACGAGCCGACTTCGCCGGTCAACCGCGAGGAGACCGTGACGAACAAGAACCCGAACAGCAGGATCATCATCGCGCCGAGCATTCCCCACGGGCGCACGCCGAGCCCCAATGACGGGACGAACATCAGCGCGGCGGCCAGTCCCAGGCTGCCGAACAGAACCACGAGCATCGACAGGTCGCGTTCGGTGCGCTGGGTGAGTTCCGCGCCGGCCGTGCGGCTGGCCCGCAGGTCGCGCAACCCGGACACGATCGAAGCCAGAATCAGCGGCAGCGCCCGCAACATGCTGATGATGCCGCCGGCGGCCACGGCCCCGGCGCCAATGTAGCGCAGATAGTTGGCCTTGATGCCGTCGGGGTCCATGTTGCCGATCAGGCCCATGTTCTTCTCTTCGCCCGTGGACTCGTCCTTGACCATCTTGGTTTCGGCGGGCGAGACGGGCTCCGTCAGGTTCTCGCCGAACGTGGCGATCAGCGGCCCGATGACAAAGTACGACAGGATGGCCCCGGAGAGCATCAGCGACGCGATCCGCGGGCCGATCAGATAGCCGACGCCGAGCAACTCGGGGGCCAACTCGCCGCCGATCTGGCCGCCTTTGAGCCCGTGCTTCGTACCGTCGGCGGCCGTCGTATAGAGATGTTGCGAGGGCTCGTCGGCCCACAGCTTGCAGGCCTTCGTGAGGAACTTGTGGACGGCCGCGATGCCGAAACCGATGAAGACCATCTTCGCACTCGAGCCGCCCTTTTCGCCGGCCACGAGCACTTCGGCGCAGGCCGTGCCTTCGGGATAGGGCAGCTTGCCGTGCTGCTTGACGATGAACGCCCGCCGCAGCGGGATCATCATCAAGATGCCCAGCACGCCGCCGAGGACCGAGACGGTCATCACGCGCGTGACGTCCATCTCGAAGCCCAGCAGAAGGAGCGCGGGCATGGTCACGCCCACGCCAAAGGCGATCGACTCGCCGGCCGAGCCGGTGGTCTGCACGATGTTGTTTTCGAGAATCGTCGCCCGCCGCACGCCGAAGCTCTTGGAAAAGACCCGGAACAGCGTGATCGACAGCACGGCGATAGGCACCGAGGCCGACACGGTCATGCCGACCTTCAGCAGCAGATACAGCGACGAGGCCCCGAAGATGATCCCCAGCACGGCCCCGACCAGCACCGCCGGCCAGGTAAACTCCTTCATCACCGCGCCATCGGGAACGTACGGCTGATGGGCCTTCGGCGCTTCCTGCTCGTTGCTCACGGCGGGCTCCCTGATTGAGCGTCTTGTCGTAGGACGCAGTCTCACTGCGTCCCCTTTCGTAGGACGCAGCTTCCGCTGCGTCACGGCGACGGCCTGGAAGGGCCGTCCTACACGGTGCCACGAACGCGACGCGAACCGCCGCCCAATATAGCGTTTCACGGCGGAGGCCGGAAGACGTGGGGAAGATTGCAAATTGGTAATTGCAAATTGCAAATTGAGAACTGCAGCATGGCAGTGATCCGCACGCCTCAATTTGCAATTTGCAATTACCAATTTGCAATCTCATCCTTCCCTTTGCCTCTCCCCCCGCTGGTGATAGAATTGCAGCATGGCAGACCGCGTTCTGACAGCCTTGCCGGTGTTCAATGAAGCGGCCCACGTCGGGCCGGTCGTCGATGGCACGCTAACCTACTGCAAGGAGGTGCTGGTGGTCGACGACGGCTCGACCGACGGCACTTCGCAGTTGCTGGCCCGGCGGGACGACGTCCACCTGATCCACCACTGCCGGAACCTGGGCTATGGGGCGGCCCTGATGTCGGCCTTCGCCTTCGCGGTCAAGGGGCGGTACGACGTGCTCGTGACGATCGACTGCGACGGCCAGCACCAGCCGCAGTTGATCCCGCGATTGGTCGAAATGACGCGAGAGGCCGACATCGTCTCGGGCAGCCGCTACCTGCGGCGGTTCCCGGGCGACAGTGACCCGCCCGAGGAGCGGCGGCGGATCAACGAAGCCGTCACTGCCGAGTTGAACGGCCGGCTGGGCCTGAACCTGACCGACGCCTTTTGTGGGTTCAAGGCCTATCGCACGGCAGCCTTGGCGAAGATCGAGTTGAGCGAGACGGGCTACGCGATGCCGCTGGAGCTTTGGGTCCGGGCTGCCCGGCTGGGGCTGCGGATCGTCGAGGTGCCGGTGCCGCTGATTTACCTCGATGAGAGCCGCTCCTTCGGCGGCGCGCTCGACCGGGCCGACGCCCGGCTGGCGATCTACCGCCAGGTGCTCGACCATTATGTGGCGGAAACGTAGAGACATAGTGATTTATACCACCAACGCCACCGACGACCTTGTGTCGGCGGAGCGATGAGCGAAACCGACCAACCACCCGCCGTCCGACAGCTCGAATACCGGCCGCTCCGCGCGCCAAAGGGCGATGGCGAGATGCTCGTCGAGCCGCCGTTCGATGAAGTCGGGGAGATGGTTCGCGAGAACGTTCAGCTTTGCGGGCGTGCCAGTTATGATATCAGCGGCCGTTCGCTGGCCGAACTGGCTCACCAAGCCCGCGCCGACCTGCTCCGCGATGCTGTCGAGTGGACGTCGGCCTATCGGGACGTGAGTCACTGGGTGCGGGTGCTCTGTGGTGCGGCCGAGGAGACAGGAGACAGGAGACAGGAGACAAGAGAGAAGAAGAGAAGAGAAGAAAAGAAGACAGAATGTGGTTCCCTGCCTACCGCCTACCACCTATCGCCTACCGACTGCTCCCCAATCCCAAATCCCCAATCCCCAATCCCCAGCGCAGGCGCGACGCCTGCATCACAAGAACTGCCGCCGATCTTCCTGGCCGGCCATCAGCCGCAGTTGTTCCACCCGGGCGTGTGGCTGAAGAACTTCGCCCTCGGGTCGCTGGCCCGGCAACACGGTGCGGTGGCCGTCAACTTGGTGGTCGACAGCGATACGGCGAAGGGCGTTGCACTTCGCGTGCCGGGCGGGAGCGTCTCGCAGCCGCACGCGACGATGATTCCCTACGACGCCCCGGCCCCGGCCGTGCCCTATGAAGAGCGGGCGATCCTCGACCGCCGCCTGCTGGACAGTTTCGACCGTCGCGTTTTCGAACAGTTGTGTCCGCTCGTGCCCGAGCCGCTCATCAGGAACTATTGGCCGCTGGTGCGGCAACGGGCCGAGGCGACCGGCAATCTCGGGGCCAGCCTGGCGCAGGCGAGGCACCAACTCGAAGGCCAATGGGGGCTGCACACGCTGGAGGTTCCGCAGAGCCGCGTGTGCGATTCGGAGGCATTCCACTGGTTCGCGGGACACATCTTGGCGGAGTTGCCCCGGTTCCACGCCGTATACAACGCGGCGTTGGCCGAGTACCGGCGCGTGCATGGCATCCGCAACGCGGCCCAGCCCATGCCCGACCTGGCCAGCGACGGCCCGTGGCTGGAGGCCCCGTTCTGGGGCTGGTCGGCCGCCGACCCGCAGCGGCGGCACCTGTTCGCACGACGCGAGGGAGAGCGGATTCTCTTGCGGGCGGGAGAGGGAGGCGGCGAAAGGGGACAGTCCCATTTTCGCTGGGGTGAAAGCGGCAGTAACGAAGGGGGACAGTCCCATTTTCGCTTAGACGAAGATTGGGACAGTCCCCTGAAGATCCGTTCCCGGGCGTTGATTACGACGCTGTGGGCCCGCTTGGTGCTGGGTGATCTGTTCCTGCACGGCATCGGCGGGGCCAAGTACGACCAGTTGACCGACCTGCTGATCGAGCGGTTCTTCGGGCTTGCACCGCCGGGGTTCATGGTCATCTCGGCGACGCTGCATCTGCCGATCGAAGGCCGTAGGGCCGGCTTCCAACCGGCCCAGGACGCGGGACGACTTGGAAAGTCATCCTACACCATCGCGCAACGTCTGCGTGACCTGACGTACCATCCCGAGCGCTGCTTGGCGAGCCCCGGACGTCAGTCCGGGGATGGCGACGATGTGCCGCACGCATCGCATCCCCGGGCTGACGCCCGGGGCTCGCCGGACGATCTTCATGCGCTAATTGCCGAAAAGGCCCGCTGGATCGCCGCGTCGCCGACGCCGGAGAACGCCCGCACGCGGTGTCGTGCGATTCGCGACATCAACGCGCGTCTACAACCCTGGGTGACCGACGAGCGCGCAGGGCTGCTCCGCGAGCAAGAGGAAGCGGCACGCGCTTTGCAATGCGACGCGATTCTCGAGTGGCGCGAGTACGGCTTCTGTCTCTACCCGGAAGAGCCGCTGAAAAAAATTTTCGCCGGCCTACTTCCCAAGATCGCGTAAACATGCTTTGATACGCGCAGAGGCAGCGGCATCCACACTGTGCAAGCATCTTTGAGAGGACACCCCGGGCGCTGGTGACGGATCGTTCGATGCACGCAGAAAGGATTCGCGCCGATGAGCGCAGGGACATCGGATTGGGCGGCGTCTGAGCCGGCCCCCAGCCAACGCGATTCGCAGAAGATCCGCCGCCGGGTGCGATTGCCGGTGGTGTCGGCTGGCGCCGGCGACCATCCCGCTATCTTCCACTTCCTTACGGCCCTCTTCCAGGAGCCGTCACGGGCCGAGTTCAAGGCCGCGATCGAAGATCCTTTCTACGAACCCCGCGACCGGTTGCTGGTCTATCGCGGGCGGCGCCTGGCGGCCCACGCGCACCTGACGCACCGCACGATGCAATTCGCCCGGCTGCAACTCCCCGTGGCCGGTTTGCAGTGGCTGGGCGTATTGCCGGCTGCCTGCGGGCAGGGGATCGGCCGCCATTTGCTGCTGGCCGCCGAGAAGCGGATGGCCGCCGACGGGGCCGCGATCGGCCTCATCCGCACGCGGATTCCGCATTTCTTCCGCCGCACGGGTTGGGCGATGTGCGGGCGGCACAACTACAGCCGGGCCGCCCCCCGGCCGCTCTTGGCCCGGCTGTTGGACCGCGGCCTGCACCAGCGGCGGCCACGGAATTTGCACGTCCGCCCCTGGCGGCGGTGGGAACTCCAGGCGGTTCTCCGCATCTACCACCGCAATCTGGCCTCGGCCTGCGGCGCGTTGGAACGGAGCGAGGCCTATTGGCAGTGGCTCATCCGCCGTCAGGCCTACGATCAGTTCTACGTGGCCCTGGAGGGCCCCGACCTGCTCGACCTGGAGGAAACCAGCACGCGCGTGGTGGGCTATGCGGCCATTCACGGCGAGCGGATCGTCGAATTGCAGACTGCCGGCGGACACCCCCGCGCGGCCGGCGAACTGCTGGCCCGCGTGTGCGGCGACGCCATCGAGCACGACCGCCACTGCGTGCTCTTGCAGGCCCCGCCCAGCGATCCGCTGCACGAGTTGTTCCTCGAGGCGGGCGGCATCCACTACCATCACGAGGCCGACCGCGGCGAGGTCTACATGGCCCGGCTGCTCGATCCGCTGGGTCTGCTGCGACGGTTGAGCGACGAGTTCTTGCGGCGGGCCGACGCCGCCGGGCTGCCCCGCCCGTTGGATCTGGGGCTGTTGGTCGAAGGGCAGAAGTACCGGATCGAGATCGGCCGCGAGGGCGTCACGGTCACGGGGCAGCGGATCGGCCGCAGTTACCTCAGTCTGAACGTGGCCGATTTCACCCGGCTACTGCTGGGTGATCTCGATTGGGACCGGGCCAAGGCCGAAGGCCGCCTGGAAGTCTCCACGCAACTCGCCGAAGAGGCCGGCCGAGCCCTCTTCCCCCGCCTGCCGCTCTGGTATCCGCCCTTCGACCACCTGCGCGCGTAGCTGAAGCATTCTGACTGTCGTGTGCCACGGCCCAAGATTCCACCCTGCGGCACGAAATACCTGTAAGGCGCACATTTGCCCGCTGGGGCGAAAGGAAGAGCCATGCAACACGCCATGACCACCACTGCGTTCACGCTCGACGGATATCGGATCACGGCAACGCTCGGGGTCGTGCGGGGGATCGTCGTACGCTCGCGGTCGATCTTCGGCACCATCGGCGGGTCGCTGCAAACGCTGTTCGGCGGCAATATCTCGCTGTTCACGCAGCTCTGCGAGAAGACGCGAGCGGAGGCGTTCGACATGATGGTCACGCATGCCCGCGAACTGGGGGCCAACGCCGTGGTCGGAGTGCGCTACGACGCCACCGAAATCATGAGCGGCGTCTCGGAAGTCCTCTGCTACGGGACGGCCGTCGTGGTCGAGAGGGCCGGATAGGCCGCCCTGGTTGGCTTGTCGGTAGGGAAGTGCTAGAATCCGAGCACACGCTCCCTCGACCATCCTGCCGGAGGCGATCTGCCGTGAGTTGGAAGAATATTTTCGCCAAGAAGCGTTTGGAAATCCTGCTGGCCGAAATGGAGGGGGGCGAACGCCTGCACCGCGTGCTCGGGCCCGTGGGCCTGACTTCGCTGGGCGTGGGCTGCATCATCGGGGCCGGCATCTTCGTGATGACCGGCCGCGCGGCCGCCAACGACGCCGGCGCCGCCGTGACCATTTCCTATGCGGTGGCCGCCCTGGGCTGCGTCTTCGCCGCGTTGTGCTACGCCGAGTTCGCCGCCATGGCCCCCGTGGCCGGCAGCGCCTACACCTACGCCTACGCCACGCTGGGCGAAATCTTCGCCTGGATCATCGGCTGGGATCTGATCCTCGAATACGCGATGGGCTGCGCCACCGTGGCCTCGGCCTGGTCGGGCTACTTGAACAAGCTGCTCGAAGCGATCCACGAGGATCTGGCAATCCCCGAGTGGCTCTGCAAGGATCCGTTCACCGAGGTCGGCGATACGGGCACGTACGCCTTGTTCAATTTGCCGGCGCTGATCATCGTGGTGCTGACGACGATCGTGCTGGTGATCGGCATCCGCGAGAGCGCGAAGACCAACGCAATCTTGGTGGTCGTGAAACTGGCCGTGGTGTTGTTCGTCATCGGCGTGGGTTGGTCGTACGTCGACCGCGCGAATTGGACGGAAATCCCCGTCACCGAGCGGCACCTGCCGCAGGACCGCGAGTTGCCGGGCATGGTGAAGAAGGCGTTGAAGGATGAGGGGGTGCCGCACGACGAGTTGAATGCCCGCAGTTCCGCCGCGAGCAAGCAATTGAAGGCGGTCTGCCGCAAGGAATGGGCGCGGCAGGAGACGGAGCGCCTGGTGGCGGAGGAGCGGATTTCGCCCGACGAGGCCGTGGAGATGGTGGCCGAGGTGGACCGCAAGGCCGAGGCGAACCTCCCGCAGACCGCCGAGGACAAGGAACTCGTCGAGAAATTGCTGCCGAAGGCGCGGGAGTTGGGCCAGCAGGAGATCGCGCGGAAATGGGGCGTGCTGGCGCTGATCGGGCTGAACGAGTGGCTGGTGCCCATCGACGACGCGGTCCGCAGTCCGTTCGCGCCCTACGGCCTGTCGGGCATCATGCTCGGCGCGTCGATCGTGTTCTTCGCGTACATCGGCTTCGACTCGATCTCGACGCACGCCGAAGAGGCCCGCCGGCCGCAACGCGACGTGCCCATCGGCATCATCGTCTCGCTCTTGTTGTGTACGGTCTTGTACGTGGCGGTGGCGGCCGTGGTCACGGGCATGGTGCCGTATCCGAAGATCGACGATGCCGCGCCCATCGCCGATGCCTTTGCGCAGCAGCCCGGGGCCAAGGAGAGCGTCGCGCTCCGCGCGGCCACGGCGCTGATCGCCGCCGGCGGCCTGGCCGGCCTGACGAGCGTGCTGCTGGTGACGTTCCTCAGTCAGGCCCGCATCTTCATGGCCATGTCGCGCGACGGGCTGATGCCCAAAATCTTCGGCACGGTCCATCCGCGGTTCCGCACGCCGCACTTGGCCACGATGCTCACCGGCGCAGTCATCGCC
>Ga0233425_10010222_pt1 | contig 11521 bp, 23 predicted proteins | sample Watercolumn_Towu_2_FD_181712 | JGI IMG/M metagenome (GOLD analysis project Ga0233425, IMG submission 181712) | Freshwater microbial communities from Lake Towuti, South Sulawesi, Indonesia - Watercolumn_Towuti2014_140_MG | ecosystem: Environmental > Aquatic > Freshwater > Lake | place...
GCATAATATAATGGAAGAGAAAAAATTTGTAAACTTTAAGAAAGAAGAACTTGGCGTAAAAGAATACGTTAAAATAGCCTTAGGTAAAGGAAGAATAAGCTCAGTAAATATAGAATACACTCCAGTTGGAGAAAAAATAATAATTGCAACCTCAAAGCCAGGATTGGTTATTGGAAGAAGAGGGGAGAAGATTGATGAATTAACAAGAGTTTTGAAGAGGAAATTCAAACTTGATAATCCCCACATAGAAATTAAGGAAATAACAAATCCAACTCTTGATGCACAGTTAGTTGCTGATGAGATGGCTCTTCTTTTGGAAAGACAGGGTTCATTGAAATTCAAAGTAATCGCATACAAAATGCTTGAAAGTATCATGAGGGCTGGAGCACTTGGAGCAGAAATAGTTATGTCAGGTAAATTACCTTCGGAAAGAGCCAAATCCTGGAGATTTGCTCAGGGTTATTTAAGGAAGACTGGAGATTCAGCAAAAGTTGTAAACAGAGCAATGTCTCAAGCAATTACAATACCAGGAGTTGTAGGAATAAAAGTATCCATACTTCCAGCAGATGCACCAATGCTTGATAAAATAGTAATAAATTCAGGAACAAAAGCAAGACTTGGAGCACTTCAGGTAATAACTGATGAATTAAAGAAAGAAGAAAAGAAAGCAAAGAAAAAATCAAAATCAGGAGATAAAAAATAATGGCAATATTAAGACAAAAAGACATCGTTAAAATGACTGACAAGGAAAGAGAAACAAAATTATCTGAATTGAAAATGGAATTAGTAAAAGCAGGAGTAACTGCAAATAAGCAAAATGCTAAAACCAAAGAGATTAAAAGGGCCATTTCAAGACTATTAACATACAAGAATGCTAACACCTCTACCAAGGAGGCGTTAAAGAAATAAATATGGACATAGATCCAAGATTAGGACTTCCAAATCAGGAAGTATTCAAGGAAATAGCGAAGGGCGAGCAAAAGATTGTTGTTTCGACCGTTCCAAGGCGTTATGGCAAGCTCATAACCCTCGTGACGGGATTCGACAATGACTTCGATATCAAGGGGACAGCAAAAGTCCTTAAGGAAAAGCTCGCATGCGGTGGCACCGTCAAGAACGGAGCTATCGAGCTTCAGGGAAACCACAAGAAGCAAGTAAAAGCAATCCTCGTAGGAATAGGTTTTCCCGAGGATTCAATAAACGATTAAAACAAAATGGCAAAACAAAAACAAACACAGAAAGAAGAACAGAAGAAAACTCTAGTTGAAACTCGAGTTCCAACGAGAGGAAGAGTATTCGAAGGAACTGTAACAAAGAAATTCTCAAACAGAGTTGTAGTCGAATTCGAAAGAACAGTTTTCATCAAGAAATATGAGAGATTCTTCAGGAAGAGAACAAGACTTCACGCAAGATTACCTCTAGCTTTCTCAGACAAAGTTAACGTCGGAGATTATGTAAAAGTAAGAGAGTGCAGACCATTGAGCAAGATAATCAGATTTGTTTTAATTGAAAAAGTAAGAGATGCAGATGCTTTCATAAAGCAGAAATTAGCCAAGGAAACAACTGATAAGGCTGAAAAAGAAAAAGCAAGGGAAAAGAAAGATAAGGAACTAAAGGAGGAAAAGACAAAATGAGTTCAGACCCACAGATAATAATAGAAAAGCAAATAGTTCCTCAGAATATAATTCCATTAAGAATTCCGCAGAAAGCAGATGTATTAAGTTGTAAGTATAGAATGGGAAGTGGTTGTGCTAGAGATCATCAGTTACGAGCAGAATTATCATCTGGATTTTCAACATATTATTGTCCTAAGGATTGTCCATATATGGTGGAGGAAGCAGCATGAAAGCAATAACAGCAAAAGTAACAAGAGGATTGAACATCGGTTCAATGGTTCACGCAGCAGATAACTCTGGAGCAAGAATAGTCAGAATCACAGGAGTCAAGCATGGAAAGACAAAGAAAGGAAGACAGCAACCTGCTAAAGTTGGGGACTGGGTTAAAGTTTCAGTAAGAGCAGGAAAGCCAGACATGAAGGGAGTTGTATTCGACGCTGTTGTAATAAGACAGAAGAAACCATACAGAAGACTTACTGGAGAAAGAGTTTGTTTCCAGGACAATGCAGTTGCATTATTGAAAGATGAAAAAGGAAATCCAAAAGGAACTCAGATTAAAGGACCTGTTGCAAGAGAAATTCAGGAAAGATGGAAGGAGGTTTCCAAAATCGCGGATTTTGTATTATAAATATGGAGATTGATTCAACTTCTAGTGCGAGAACGTTTATATTGTCAACGCAGTGGTTTTATAATATGTATTGTGAAACTTTAAAAGGAACGAGAGAAATGCAAAAAGAGATGGAAATATATTCTTCAGCTAGAGAATTTTTAGCTAAACAAGGCGAAGACATATCTAATTTACCTTTAACTCTGGACAGTAAAATAACGCAGGAGGTAACCGCTTAAAATGAAACAAGAATTTTCAACTCAATGGAATGCAAGTGTTCAACCAAGAAAGCAGAGAAAATATCTCTTTAATGCTCCTTTGCATACAAAGCATAAGTTTTTAAGTGCACATTTATCAAAAGAATTGAAGGTTAAGTATGGTAAGAGGAATCTTCCCCTAAGAAAAGGGGATGAAGTGCTCATCATGCGAGGCGCCTTCAAAAAGAAAAAAGCCAAAGTAACTTCTGTAAATCTTAAGGATTCACTTGTATCTCTTGAAAACGTTCAAAGAACAAAGAAAGATGGTTCAAAGGTTAATGTAATGTTCCATCCTAGTGTTCTAATGATTGTTTCTCTATCTCTCGACGATAAAAGAAGACAGGATACAATAAACAAAAAGGCACAATCTGCAACACCTAAACCTGAGAAAAAAGCAGAAGTAAAACAATCAAACAAGGAAAAGAAAAATGCATCAAAGTAGACAATTTGCTGACTGGAAATTACCAATAGAAAGAAAAGGTAACAAATATGTAGTCAGAGCCAGTTCTCATGTCAACGATTCAGTTCCAGTTCTCATTGCAATTAGAGACATGTTGAAAATTGCCAGAGATGCAAGAGAGGTAAAGGAAATGATTAAAGCAAAATCCCTTAAGGTCAATGGAAAAATTGTTCTCGACTATCATCAATCAATAAAATTATTCAATATCTTGGAAGCAGACAAGAAATACGAACTTTCATTGCTTCCAACAAAAAGATTCTTTTTCAAAGAGCATAAGGGCAATGACAGATTATGCAAGGTGATAAGTAGAAAACTTCTTTCAGGAAATAAAATACAACTTAATCTTCACGACGGAACAAACGTCATTTCAAAGGATAAAATAGTCGTTGGCGACTCAATCTATGTCGATTCTTCTACAAAGATTACAAAACACATCGCATTGGAAAAAGGCAAAACAGTCTTCATATTTTTAGGAAAATATGCAGGGCTGGAAGGCAAAATAGAAAGCATAGAAGAAAAGAAAGTTAACGTCAAATTAAAAGAAAAAACAGTAGAGCTAAGCAACAGGGAGGTTGTAGCAATATAATATGGAAACTCAAATGCAGCAAGTTATAGAAACAATGAAAAAAGAAATGCCAAAACCAAAGGCTAAGCCTGCAATTAAAAAAGAAGAAAAGAAAGAAGAAAAGAAACCTGCTGTTAAGAAAGAAACAAAGGCAAAAGTAAAGAGAGAAGGAGAAAATCCAATGAGAACAATAAGAATAGAAAAAATAATCCTTAGTTGCGGAGCAACTGGAAAAGAATTAGATAAGGCAAAGAAGCTCTTAGAATTCATGTCAAAGATGAAAGCACAAGTAATGAAATCCAGCAAGAGAATTCCAGACTTTAACGTTTCTCCAGGAATGGAAGTTGGAGTAAGAGTCACAATGCGTGGCCAAGATGGAATTGAACTTTTAAGAAGACTTCTTGGAGCATTAGATAATGTTCTTAAGAAAAAGCAAGTCGCAATAGATCATTTTTCATTTGGAATAAAAGAATATATTGACATTCCGGGAATGGAATATCAGAGAGATATAGGAATAAGGGGATTAAACATTACTGTTGTCTTCAACAGGCCAGGAATAAGAGTTCAAAGAAAGAAAGTAAAAGTAGGACATTTGCCAAAGAAACAGCACGTCTCACAGGCAGAAATAATCAAATACATGGAGGGTAACTTTAAAACAAGTTTCAAATAAAATGGAACCACAAACAGCACAGATAATGGGGGCAAGAGGATTAACAAACTTAGTAAAAGGAAATGAGTATGAAGTCACTATTTATCCCTCCAGAGCAGAAGTCCCTGCGAAATATCTTGGGAGAGATGGAGATACTCACGTCTTTAAGTCATTAGTCGGATTTGTATTTGCATCCAATCACTGGATAATTCAAGAAGGAAATATGATTTCTTATACTCCAATATCTTCGGCAAGCATCGCCCATATTGATAAAGAATTTTTGAAATCTCAAAGGGTTAGATGTCAAGATTATATTAAGAATTTAGAAAATCTAGGGGTTAAAATATAAAATGAATTTACAAACAATGCCAATACAACAGCAGGGAAGTCAATTGAAAATCGGAGAAATTTATTGGATAACTACATCACATGAAAGACAGAGAGATTACATTTATGAGGGAGTTATTGATGGTTCTCATTGTTTTTTCAGAAATGGTGCGATTATAGATAGCATGAGAAGAATATTTGTTCCTAGTGAATCATTTAACGTGAGCAGAAAGGATGTGCATATATTAAAAGATGATTATAAACTCAACAGCGTTGGGAAGGATGAAAATCCTGAAGAATATCAAAGATTAGAAAATTTATGGAGGGTTAGTGGGGCAAAATGACAGCAAGCGATTGGAATAAAATAACAAAGCAATTGAAAAGCAAACCAGTTATACTAAATAAATTCCTCAAATTCAATAAGCCAAAAGCCAGAAAAATGGGCATCTCAGCTAAGAAATGCGAAAGATGTGGGCGATTTGGCGCGCACATCAAACAATATAATCTAAATTTATGCAGGCAGTGTTTCCGTGAAATAGCGGATGAAATCGGCTTCCATAAATATAGTTAGGAATAATAAAATGAAAACAAAAGGACAAACAATCAAAGAACATGAAAGAAGACATAATGAGAGACAACTAGCAATATCTGCCATTAATCTAGCAGTTGCGATAACAAGAGCTTCTTCGATAGGACATAGCCTAAGAAAATTTCAAGAAGCTAATCCAAGATATGTCGCGCAGGTATCAGATACTCTAACTAAGGTATGCGATGGTTACAAGGTATTAAGAAAGTTGGTTTCAAAAGATGTTGCTCAATTTTATGATACACAGATTAAAGGGGTTCTTGGCGATTATGATGTTAGAACAGGTTTAAGTAAATGGGAAGGAGGTCTTGCCGTAAAAATCTAAAATGTCACAAGATATAGTAGCAGACGCATTGAACCAGATGATGAATATGAATAGAGCTGGAAAAACAACCGTACAAGTAAAAGTCTATTCAAAGTTGTTGCTTTCAGTTTTAGCAATAGCCAAATTGAAGGGTTATGTAAAAGAATACAAAACAGATGAGAATGGATTAAAGATAGAACTTGGAAAGTTAAATGGATGCAGAGCAATAAAACCAAGATTAATAGTAAAAGCAGAGGGCATGGACAAGTATGTGCAAAGATATCTTCCTGCAAAGGACATAGGGATATTGATTGTTTCAACATCTTCAGGATTAATGACTCATCAAACTGCTCAGGATAAAAACATAGGGGGAAGCTTGTTAGCTTATTTCTTCTAATGAAAATCAAACTTGCCGAAAGCCTAGAGATTCCAGAAGGAATAGACTGTGAATTTGCAGATAAAGTAATTACCTGCAAAAAGGGTTCTGTCAGTTTGTCAAGAAACATAAACGTTCCTGGAATAAAAGTAAAAATAGAAGGAAGAACAATCCATTTCATTGGAGAAAAAACGAATAAGAATGAATACAAGAAAGTAAAGTCAAACATTGCCCACATAAAAAATCTTTTCCAAGGATTAAATGAGAAATTTGTCTATCAATTAGAATCAGCAAATGTTCACTTCCCTATGACATTGAAAGTTGCAAATGGAAGATTGGAAATAAATAACTTCCTTGGAGAAAAAACACCAAGATATGCAAAAATACTTCCAAATGTAACTGTTGACGTAAAGGGAGCAAAGATAACTGTCTCATCAAACAGCAAAGAAGCAGCCGGACAAGTAGTTTCGTATATTGAAGCTGCAACAAAGGTAAGAAACAGAGACAGGAGAGTTTTCCAGGACGGAATTTATCTTACAGACAAGCCAAGGAGGAAAGATTAAATGACAAACAAAAGACCTAAATTCATCAGAACAGATTCATTCAGACTTCCAAGACTTGGAAAGAATAGAAAGAACAAGCAGGTTTGGAGAAGGGCAAGAGGGGTTCATAGTAAAGTAAGGAGAATGAGAAAATCATACCCTCCAATGCCAACTGTCGGTTACAAGACTCAGAGAAAGAATTTAGGAAAAGTGCAAGGACTTAAGCCAATTCTAATCCACAATCTTGCAGAATTATCAAAAGCAACAAAGGAAAACATAATCATAATCGCAAGCGTAGGTGCAAGAAAGAAACTAGATATAATTAAGAAAGCAGACGAAATGAAAATCAAAATAGCAAACCTCGGAGGTGCAAAGAAATAAAATGAAACTTGAAAAGAAAAAAGCACTTGTAGGAAGAACACTAGGAATTGGAATGGAAAGAATTGTATTTAATAATCAAAGACTTGCAGAGATAAAAGAATTAATCACAAAACAGGATGTCCTCGATTTGCTTGCCGACGGAGCAATTATGATAAGAGAACCAAAAGGAAGAAAGACAATTGAAAGAAAGTCAAGAAGAAGAAGAGGCGGAAGCGTAAAAATGAAGCCAAAGAAAGGAAAGGCAGAATATGTAAGAAAAGTAAGAAAATTAAGAAACTATCTTTTCCAATTAAGAGGAAAAGAAGAAGTAAGCAAAGAAGTTTATGACAAATTGAGACAAGAAATAAGAGCAAGCATGTTCAAAAATCCATCTCACTTTAAAGAAAGAGTGAAGGAGTTATCCAAATGAAAATTCTTAAGAGAAGAAGACTAGAATCAAAGACAGATTACAAAGCAAGACTTACAATGCTTGTATCAGGAAAACCAAGACTTGTAGTTAGAAAGACAAACAAATATATGATTGCACAAATAGTCACATCTGAAATAGCACAGGATAAAGTCCTTTGTGGATACTCATCAAAGATACTTTTGGAAAAAGGATGGCCAAAAGAACTTCAAGGAAGCCTAAAGTCTTTGCCAGCAGGATACCTCCTTGGCTTATTAGTAGGAAAATTAGCAAAAGGAAAGGTTAGTGAAGTCATTTTGGATATCGGAATGAACAAGAGCATTCCAAAATCAAGAATTTATGCTGTTGTTGAGGGAGTCATAGATTCAGGATTAAAGCTGAATTGTGACAAATCAATACTCCCAAACATGAAATCATATAAAATAAATGATAAAATAAAGAGTGCCTATGAAAAGACACTTAAGGGAATATAAAAATGGCGGAGAAAGAAACAAAAAATAGACCAAAGGATTTGATTGAAGCAATTCCAGAAGAAACGGAAAAGATAGCTCCAGTCATAGAAGCAGAAATGACTTCAGAATCAGCAGCTAAAGCTCAAACAGCTGAAGCTCCAAAATGGAAGAGAAGAAATAGAACTGAAGAAGAAAAAGAAGCAAGAAAGAATGCAATCCTTTCTTGGGTTCCTAAGACTGCTCTTGGAAGATTGGTAAAAGAAGGAAAAGAAAAAGACATAGACAAAATACTTTCAAGTCATAAGAAAATACTCGAAGACGAAATAGTCGATTTACTTTTACCATTGGAAACAGACTTGTTACTTATAGGACAGTCCAAAGGAAAGTTCGGCGGAGGAAAAAGAAGAGCTTGGAGACAAACTCAGAAGAAGACAATGGAAGGAAATGTAGTCACATTCTCATGCATGGCGATTGTAGGAGATAAGAAAGGACATGTAGGAATAGGAATGGGAGAAGCTCAGGAAACTTTGCCTTCAAGAGATAAAGCCATAAGAAAAGCAAAATTGAATGTTACAAAGATAACAAGAGGATGGGAATCTCAAGAAGAAGATAAATCAGATCCTCACACAGTTCCATTCATAATCAAAGGCAAGTGTGGAAGTGTAAGAATAACATTAATCCCTGCCCCAAGAGGAACAGGATTAGTAGTTGGAGATGAATGCAAAAAGATTTTAAAGCTTGCAGGAATCAAAGACGTATACTCAAAGACATTCGGGCAAACAAGAACAACTTTCAACCTTGCTCAGGCATGTATGAACGCTTTAATTAAAACAAACAAGATGAAACAATAAAATGATACTAATAATAAGAATAACGGGGATGGTAGAAGTCAACAGCGATATTCAGGAAGCTCTTTTCAGACTTAGACTTAGAAGAAAATACTCAGCTGTTTTAATAAAAGAATCTGAAGAAAATATGAAGCTCTTGAATAAAGTAAGAAACACTGTCGCATATGGAACAATTGATGATAAAACTCTTCTAGAGTTGGTTACTAAGAGAGCAAGAACAGTTGGAAATAAAAAGTTCGACGCCAAAGCTGTCGTTCTTGGTTTGCAGGAACAGGCAAAGAAAGGAAAGTTGGATTTAACTGCTCTGGGAATAAAACCATTCTTCAGACTTCATCCTCCAATAAAAGGAATAGACACAAAAATACACTTTGGAAGAAAGAAGGGAGTCCTTGGAGATAACAAAGAGAAAATTAATGATTTAGTTAGGAGGATGTTGTAATGTCCGATTTCGCCTGGGAATGTGAATGTGGCAATGTTGAATATTCTGAGCTTGCTCCAGAAGAATGTGAGAAGTGTTTCAGAATAGGAAGTTATGCGCAACTTCCGGAGGAATTAATTGAAGAAAGAGCAAAGCTCAATTCAGAAGATGAATTTGATGCTCCAATTGCAAGAAAACTCAAAGCTTCAAAACCTTCAGCAAAAGCAAAGTCAAAACCAAAATCAACTAAACCTAAAAAGAGGAAAAGATAATGAGTTTCAGAACAAAGAAAAGGAAGAAGGGAACAAGATTCAGGGGATATAGATCACATTCTAGAGGTTTCAAAAAGAAAGCCAGAGGTTCTGGGCATAGAGGAGGATTTGGGATGGCAGGAACTGGGAAGAGAGGAGACGCAAGAAAGACATTAATCCTTAATCTATTCGGAAATGATTATTTTGGAAAGGATAAAGCTCTTAGAAGAGGAAATAAACCTGCAAAACTTCAGGTTATAGATGTTCAGCAAATTCAGGACAATATCTTCTCTTTCAAGAACGATAAAAACGAATTGAACCTTAAGGGATATAAAATTCTGGGAGAAGGAGAGATTAAGGAAAAAGTAAAAATCCTTGCTTCAGCAGCATCTCAATCAGCGATAGACAAAGTAAAGAAAGCAGGCGGAGAAATAATTCTTCCAACAAAGAAAGAAGAGAAAGCAGAAAGTAAGGAAGTCAAAGCAGATAAGAAAGAAGTCAAAGCAGAAAGCAAGGAAGTCAAAGCTGTTAAGAAATAATTATTTTATTATCTAAATCTTTATAACCTTTAACAAAGTCTAGGAAGCATGAAACGCAACAATGACAATCCTGCTTGGCAAAAAATCTCGGGAAGAATAAAAGAAAGAACAGGTTTAAATTCAGAAAGTTATATTGATGCCTATGCAAATTTCTGCCAATGTGCAGATACAGAAGATGGAGTAATAATGCAAGGAGATGTCCAAAATTTCTTCTATAGAACTCTTCTGCAGGAAGCTTCGCAGACAGTAAGAAACTCGGAAGCAAAATTCTATGATGACTTTTTCAATCAACAAAACAGACCAAATAAAACTCCTGAAAGCCCTCTCTCTGAAGAAGCAAGAAAAACAACAGAACTTTATTTAACAAGATTTCAAGATTCAGGTTTAATAACTCCTCCAATGAAAATAAGAGAATGTTCAGAGAGGTATCCAATCCTCAAAGGCTATAATTATTTCAATGACCCAGAATTTTATAAAAAAACAAAGGACAAAGCAGGAATAAGATTGGAATGTCTTTTGATATAAAAGAAATTACTAATCTCTCTTCTCAACCTTTCTATAAGGCGGAAGAGGTCTATCTGCAGTCAGACGAATAGGTTTTGTGCTCAACACTTCATCGGGCAAACAAACGATATATCGTAACCATCTTGCTCTAATTGCTCTAAGTTCAGAAGGACTAATACCTGCCGCAGGGTTATAAACTTCCATATCAAACATAGAACTTTTTAGTATATAAATATTACTACAACTTTACACAATAATTTATTGTCTAAGTAATATTCTCATAGCAAAATTGATGTTGGGATATTTATTATTCGTAATACCCTGCAGTCTTGCTACGGGGATACGGGAAACAATATTCTTTGTTTCCTGTCCTAAAAACTTAAAAAGTTTTTAGTAAAGCAAGGCAGGATTACAATAAATTTAGAGATAAAACATCAGTTAGCTTTTGTCCTATGAAGTTAAGTTGTTGCAGGAGATAACAATTTGTTTTCGTTTTCAGATGCCTCGCAGCTTGCTGTGGTGGCACATCGTCTTTTTGATGATATTCTCCACATATTGGTAGTGAAAATTTATCGAATGCAAATACGGGTAAACGTTTAAATACTCGTTTTCTAGACAATTTCCATGGAAAATAATGAGCCTACGAAAAGCCAGATACTCGAAGAAGTGGCCGGTTTGGCAAAAGACAAAGTCAAAAATAGCTGGACTTCTTTCAAGCAGAGAGTAAAAAGGAGCGAGGGTTTTGCTGGCTCACTTATTCATAGTTACTTTGCATTCATGTATCTTCCATACGTCATCCCATCAATTCCCAGAGAGATGAGAGATTCTTCTAGCCCAAATTCAAAAGAACCAAAACTATCCGAAGTATCCGGGGTAGTACTTTCACTCGTAGGGGCAGTAGCGACTCATCATTATCTTCTAAGTCAAACTGCCGACCATCCTTCTCTCTTTCTAATTCCTGTTGCGACAAATTTAGCATCTGGGGCATATGAATTTGCCAGACCTCTTTATAAAAAAGCAAGGGAAAATCTTTCACAGAGAATCGCTGAAAAGAAAAAAGAAGAATCACCCAAAGATAAAGATGCAAAGCCAAAGGAGTATATGCAAAATGGCTGAAAATCCCAAAGCCCAAAGAAGAGAAATACTTGAAGAAATGGTGAGTTTAGCAAAAAAAGATATAAAATCATTTTTTAGTGAAGGTGCCGGCGGACAATTTTTGGGCTTTTTCATAGGTGCATCTAGTTTGGGGCTCTCCGCACCATACACATTTTTAACTATACGCAGGTGGATAAATGAACCAATCGGATTAAATGCAACTACTACAGTTGACGAAAAGAGAAAGGGCTATACTGCTGCAGAACATATTGGTGGCTTTCTCGGTCTTGGTGCAGCTACAGTTGCTCATCTTTATGTCATGGGAAAGGCATGTGAAT
>Ga0233425_10010223_pt1 | contig 11520 bp, 6 predicted proteins | sample Watercolumn_Towu_2_FD_181712 | JGI IMG/M metagenome (GOLD analysis project Ga0233425, IMG submission 181712) | Freshwater microbial communities from Lake Towuti, South Sulawesi, Indonesia - Watercolumn_Towuti2014_140_MG | ecosystem: Environmental > Aquatic > Freshwater > Lake | place: Indonesia...
CCGCGCCATGGGCGCTACCACTAGCCGAGGCGGAAGGCGGTTTCGAGCAGGGCGCGGATGTTGGCTTCCGGGATGCCGAAGGGCATCACGCCGGTGCCGAACAGGAATTTTCCGCCTTCCTTGCCGGCGCCGATGATGCGCGCCACTTCGGCGCCGACTTCCTGCTCCGTCCAGGACAGCATCCTGATGTCGTTGATCACGCCGCAGCTGAGGCCGCGGCCGGCGACGATGGCCTTGGCGCTGGCGATGTCGTCGTCCGGCGCGAAGTAGTAGGCGCCGAGGCGGAGCCGCTCGATGACGTCGCCGACGATGTTGGAAAACGGCGCCATGCCGCAGTAGTAAACGATCCCGTCGACGCCGTCGACCAGATCGCGCTCCATCCACGGCAGCGACAGCTCGCGGAAGCGCTTCATGCCGACGAAGTAGGTCGAGCCGAAGGGATTGGAATACAGCAGCACGTCGGCGCCGGCTGCCCGGTAAGCGGCGATCTGCTTGCGAAAGAACTCGGAACACTTGGTCAGCAGTAGGTCGCGCAGATCGGTGGGTCCAGCCACCACCAGTTCCATCCAGCGATCCATTCCCATCAGCAGTGCCGGCATCGTCATCGAAGCGGTCAGATAGGCGCAGATCGGCACCTTGCCGCCCACTTCACGGCGGAGGATGGCTAGGCACTTGGCGGTCTCCGCAAAAGCGGGTTCGGCGCTGATGTCGTCGGGGATGCGCAGCCTGACGATGTCGTCGTAGTCGCGGATGACGAAGTCGGCGACGTTGGGGGGGCCGTCCTCGGCGAACAGGATCTTGCGGCAGCCCAGCAGCTCCACTTCCTTGCCGACGTAAAACAGGCTCCAGACATTGTCGTGGCCGTAGCGCTGTTGCATCCGCAGCTGGCCTTCCGCCACGTTCTCGCCCTTGGCGTAGTACTGTTCCAGCGGCATGCCCAGCTCGCGGGCTCCCTGGTCCAGCAGGTTGCAAAAGACCGGAATGCGGTCGGCCGGGGTTCCGGCGACGGCGGCCGCCAGACGTTCCATCGCGTTCATGATCGTTCCACTTCGTGAATCAAGTCGAGGATGACCCTTCCTGCGGTAATTCCGTCTTCCGCCCAGGCGTCGGCCTGGACGGTGCGGTATAGCTCTCCGTCGAACCGATAGGGAGCTCCCCCCACCACCAGCCTGATGCGGTCCTCCAGGCCGCGTTCCTGCAGCAGGCGGCGAACCCCCAGGCAGCCGTTGTCGCCGCGCGCGGTATGTACCATCATCGAAGAGATGGCGATGACCTGGGCGCCGTGCTCCACCGCCGCCTCGACGAAACGCGCCGGAGCCACATTCACGCCGGCGTCGATCACCTCGATCATCAGCGACTTGAGGCAGCCGCTGACGATGCGCTTGCCCAGGGAATGGAGATCGCCTGCGGCGGTGCCGATGACCACGGTGCCCTGGGACGCCGGCGGTTGGCGGAAACGGCTCAGCATCCGCTCGGTGGCGGTGGCGGCGATCTGGGCGGTCATGAAATGCTGGGCTAGGTTGGCGTCCGGATCCCGGTTGATGGCGGCCATCATCTTCTCGATGGTGGGGATCACGATCCGGAATACGATGTCTTCGGCGCTCACGCCGCTCTCGTAGGCCTGGTCGATCAGAGCCAGTGCCCGCTCGCCGTCGGTGTCGAAGACGGCTTCCTGATAGTCGCGCAGAATCTCCAGGATGTCCATGGCTGGGGTCACGCCGAGGCCGGCCACGGACGCAGCCGCAGGTGGCCGATGAAACGGTCGTCGAAGCCCGGCAGCAGCGCGGCGTTGACCAGCCGGCAGCGCGCCGCGATCTCCTCCAGCCGGCCGGCCCCCTCCAGCAGGGCCAGTCCACAGCCGCCGAGGGCAGCGTGGCCGTGGAGCTCGATGCGGTCGTCGGGAAGACCGGGGATCAGGCCGAGTGCGCGGGCATGGTCCAAGTGCAAGTGGTGCCCGAACACACCGCACAGATAAAGCCTTCCGAGCCGTTCCCAGCGCAGCCCGGCCTGCTCCAGCAGGCACTGGGCGGCCGCCGCGATGGCGGCCTTGGCGCGCTGCAGGGTGTCGATGTCGGCCGCCTCCAGCGACAGCACGGCGTCGTCCGGTCCCACTGGCAGCGGGTAGCCGCCGGCGGGCGGCGGATCGGCGAAGCGGCCGGAGGGGCGGACGATGCCCGCCGCGCACAGGGCGGCGACGGCGTCGATGAGGCCGGAGCCACACAGGCCGAGGGCGGTGCGGTCGCCCACCACCTCTGCCCGGTAGCCGGTTCCGCCGGTATCCGAACGCAGCCGGTAGACCGCCCCGGGCTGGGCCGGCATCCCGCAGCTGACACCGACCCCTTCGAAGGCCGGTCCGCCGGGGCTCGAAGTCACCCATAGGCGGCTGCCGTCCCACAGCGCCAGTTCGGTGTTGGTGCCGACGTCGATCAGCAGCGCCGGTTCGGCCCGTGCCAGCAGGCCGCAGGCGGCGACGCTGGCGCTCAGGTCGGAACCGACGAAGCCCCCCAATGGCTGGGCGATTTCGATGGCGGCGGTCGCCGCCAAGTTCCAGGCTTGCCGGAGGCGGTCGGGATCGGCGGGGTGACAGGGCACCCGCAGCTGCCAGTCGTCCGGCAGCAGCAGGGACGCCGCCGCCGTTTCCGTCAACAGCAGCAGCATGGCGGTGTTACCGACCACGACGACGTGCCCGATGCCTTCCGCGTTGGCGCCACCGTAGGCCAGGGAGAGCAGGTCGGCCACCGCAGCGGCCACGGCCTGGACGATCGCGGCCGACAACTCCGCTGCCTGGCCGGCGGCTGCGGCCTCCAGCCGGGACAGCACGTCGGCGCCGTAGCCGGCCTGGGGGTTGGCAGCACTCAAGGCCCCCAGCCGGCGGCCGCGGCGGCGGTCCCACAGGACCACGCGGAGGTGGGTGGTGCCGAGATCGATCGCCAGCCCCAAGGGGGCGTCCCCGTCCACCGCAGACGCACCGGCTGCCGGGTAAGCGCGCAACTCTCCTTCTCCCAGCGCGGTCCAGCCCGAACCCATGGCGAGGCTGTCGCAATCCAGTTCGGCGGCGCCTTCGAGGCGGGCCTGGCACGCCAGCCGCCAGCCGGATTCCAGCAATTTCGGGCCGAGCAGCGTCCGCTCCGTCTCCGTGATCGGCGACAAACGGCCGCCGGCGCGCAGCCGGCAGCCGCCGCACACGCCGCGGCCCGCACAGGGGGTGCGCAGCAGCACCCGGTTGTCCAGCAGGGTCTGCCGCAGGCTGGTGCCGGCCGCGGCGGGCAGCACCAGCCGGCCGTCGCCGGCGGCCAGAGTCAGTTCGGCTTCAGAGACCGTCGCCATGGGCAACCTCCACCTGTCCCCGGATCAGCATCGGGGCGATATCGTCCCAAGGCCGCGGCCGGGAGAAGTAATAGCCTTGATAATAACGGCAGCGCATGCGCCGCAGCAGACACAGTTCGGCCAGGGTCTCGACCCCTTCCGCGACGGTCTCCATGCCCAGATGGCGGGCCATGCCGATGATGGCGGCGACGATGGCCGCGTCCTGGGGACTGCCCGGCAGGCCGGAAACAAAGGTCTGGTCGATCTTGATCTGGCGGATCGGGAGCCGTTTGAGGTAGGCGAAGGAGGAATAGCCGGTGCCGAAGTCGTCGATGGCCAGGTCGATCCCCTTGGCATCCAGCCAGTCCATGATCTCGAGGGCCTGGTCGAGGTTTCTCATCAAGACCGTCTCGGTCATCTCCAGCTTGAGCCGGTGCGGGGTCAGGCCGGAATGGGTGATGGCCCGTTCCACGGCGGCGACGAAGCCGGGGGATTCGAACTGGCGCGCACTGACATTGATCGCCAGGCTGATATCGGGGGCGATGGGGTATTGCCGCAACAACGCCGCGAAGCGTTCCGTCGCTTCCATCAGCACCCATTCGCCGAGGGGCACGATTAGTCCGTTGTCTTCCGCCAGCGGAATGAACTCCGATGGCAGGATCAGGCTGCCGTCCTGCTGGGGCCAGCGCAGCAGGGCTTCGATTCCCACCGGTCGGCCGTCGGCGTCGGTTTGTGGCTGATAGAACAGGGTGAATTCCTGCTCCACGATCCCCTTGCGCATCTGCGACTCCAGCTTCAGGCTGCGTTCCGCCTCGCGCTGCATGGAATGCTCGAAGAATTGAATGGCATTGCGGTCCGCCCGCTTGGCCCGGTACATGGCGGTGTCGGCGCGCTTGATCAAGTCCTCGACGGCGACTCCTTCCACCGGGAACAAGGTGGCGCCGATGCTGACGCCCACCTGCACCTCGGTGCCGTTCAGGTCGAAGGGCTCGTTGATGATCTCCCGCAGCTTTTCCGCGATCTTCACGGTGGCCTGGCCGGCTTCCACCGCGTTGTGACCGATGCTGGGGAGCATCACCAGGAACTCGTCGCCGCCCCAGCGCGCCAGCACGTCATCCCTGCGCAGGACCTGACGCAGACGTTCTGCCGCTCCCAGCAGGATCTGATCTCCGCAGGAATGGCCGAGCACGTCGTTGACGTTCTTGAACCGGTCCAGATCGAGGAACAGGATGGTGCCCAGGGTGGTCATGCGTTTGGCGCGGTTCAGGGCGTAATGCAGCCGGTTCTCGAACAGACGGCGGTTGGGCAGGCCGGTCAGCGGGTCATGGAAGGCCTGGTGGATCACCTTCTCGTCCGCCAGCCGCCGCAGAATGCCCAAGGACAGCAATTCGGCGATGCGGTGCAGCAGCGGCTTGTCCAGGGAATCTTCGGTGGCTCCTGGTTCCAGATAGTGGACCAGGGCGCCGATCACCTGGCTCCCTTCCATCAGCGGCACCCAGTAGCGGGGGCTGCCCGCCGCCTGCAGCCGGTCCAGCCCGTCGCAGGGAGCACTGCCGGCGGGATGGAAGGCGGTCCGGCCCTCCAGCACGGTCTGGTAGCACTGGCAATGGTCCGGCGCCAGACGCCGGCAGCTTTGCTGATCGAAGCGGTCGACCTCGGCCGAGGCCGCCGCCAGTTGTAGCGTGGTTGCGGTGCTGGTGCGGTCGACCAGGAACACCAGATTGCGGCTGGCGCTGCCTTGCCAGTGAAAGCGCTCATTGAGAAGTCCGATGGCACGACCGAGGAACTCCTTCTGACTGGAGCGGGTGAGCGCCAATTGCATGAGGTCGTTGAGGACTTGTTCCTGTTCGGCGCGAACGACCAGATCGGCATTGGCGAGGAGCAGTTCGCGAGTACGTTCGGCGACACGCTGCTCCAGCTGCTGGTTGACTTCCTTGAGGCTGCGGCGTGCCCGCGACAGCTCCAGGTGGGTGCGAACCCGGGACAACACCTCTTCCGCCTGGAACGGCTTGACCACATAGTCGACGCCACCCACCTGGAATGCCTGCAGTTTGTCGCTCACGTCCTGCAGGGCACTGAGGAAGATGACTGGGATCTCCGCGGTGGCGGCGTCGGCCCGCAGCCGGCGGCACACCTCGTAGCCGTCCATTCCGGGCATGCGGATGTCCAGCAGGACGAGGTCGGGATGTTCGACTTCGATCGAGCGCAGGGCCGATTCGCCGCTCAAGGCCATGCGGACCCGCATTCCGCTTTCCTTCAGAATGCCTTCGACGACCCTCAGGTTGTTGGCGTTGTCGTCCACAACCAGGATGTTGGCGGAGCGGATGTCCGGCGTCCCAGTCGACGGGTCGTTGTTGTTGTACATCATGGCCGAACTCAGACTAATCGCTTTTTCAGACGAACCCGAGGGTTTCCATTCTCGATGTTTCGGTGTTCGTCGCCGGCGCTGCGAGGCGTTGCGTGGGGTCTCTGGTCGTGCCGGGTCCCGCTGGAATTCCCGGCAGTCTGCCGAACGGCCGCTGCCAGCGCGGCCGCATCGGATTTCCAGCCGCCCTGAGGTCCGGGTCGGCGGGAAGGAGACGCCGGCCGGATCACCGACCGACCGCCGCCGATCCCGGCGACGCATCCTGTTGTCGAAGGTCGTCCCGGCCTCCACCGCCATAGTGCGTCTTCACTGGATAAAGACTAGCTGAGTCTGTTCTCCCGGCAACTTCGCAGGCCGTTTCTGAACCTCCGCCAACGGGTCCGCACGCTCCCCGGGATCGGGGGCGGCGGCTGGCGCGGAAGCGCGCCGGCTGCTGCCGTCAGAACAGGCCGCTGATGCGGCCGTCGTCATCCACGTCGATGTACTCCGCCGCCGGCGTCTTCGGAAGGCCCGGCATGGTCATCATGTCGCCGGCGATGGCGACCACGAAGCCGGCGCCGTTGGCCAGGCGCACCTCGCGGATGTGGACGCTGTGGCCGCTGGGTGCACCCTTGCGGCCGGGGTCGGTGGAGAACGACATCTGGGTCTTGGCCATGCACACCGGGTAGCGGCCGTACTCGGCGTTCCAGATGTCCAGCTGGGTCTTGACCTTGGGATCGGCTGTGACCTGTCCGGCACCGTAGATCTTGGCGGCGATGGTCTCGATCTTGTCCCACAGGGACAGCTCGTCAGGGTAGACGAAGCGGTGCCTGCCGGGGCGCTGGTCGACGAGGTCGGCGACGGTGGTTGCCAGTTCCACCGCGCCGGTGCTGCCCTCGGCCCAATGGCGGGCGACCACCGCCGCGATTCCCAGTGCCTGACACTTGCGGCGCAGCAGCTCGGTCTCCGCCGCGCTGTCGAAGCTGAAATGGTTGATGGAGACTACGCAAGGAAGCCCATAGTGGGTGGTGATGTTGTGGACATGGCGTTCCAGATTGGCAAAGCCCTGTTCCAGTGCCGCCAGATTTTCCCGGTTGAGGTCTTCCTTCCTGACCCCGCCGTGGAACTTGAGGGCCCGCACGGTGGCTACCAGCACCACCGCGGCGGGGTTCAGTCCGGCCATGCGGCACTTGATGTCGATGAACTTCTCGGCGCCGAGATCGGCGCCGAATCCGGCCTCGGTCACCACGTAGTCCGCCAGCTTGAGGGCGGTGTTGGTGGCGGTGACGGTATTGCAGCCGTGGGCGATGTTGGCGAAGGGGCCGCCGTGGATGATGGCGATGTTGTTCTCCAGGGTCTGCACCAGATTGGGCTTGATGGCGTCCTTCAGCAGCGCCGCCATGGCGCCGTGGGCCTTGAGGTCGCGCGCGTATACGGGAGTCCGGCCGTCCGCCTTGTAGCCGATGATGATGCGGCCGAGGCGTTCTTTCAGATCGTTGATGCCGTTGGCCAGGCACAGGATGGCCATGACCTCCGACGCCACCACGATGTCGAAACCCTCTTCCCGCGAGTAGCCGTTGCCGGGACCGCCGAGGCCGATGACGATCTTGCGCAGGGCGCGGTCGTTCATGTCCATCACCCGCTTCCACTGGATGCGGCGGGGGTCGATGTGGAGTTCGTTGCCGTGGGTGATGTGGTTGTCGATCATGGCCGACAGCAGGTTGTTGGCGACCCCGACCGCATGGAAGTCCCCGGTGAGATGGAGATTGATGTCTTCCATCGGCACCACCTGGGCGTAGCCTCCCCCCGCCGCGCCACCCTTTACGCCGAAGCAGGGGCCCAGGGATGGTTCGCGCAGACACAAGATGGTCTTCTTGCCGATGCGGTTGAGGGCGTCGCCGAGCCCCACCGTGGTGGTGGTCTTGCCTTCGCCGGCGGGGGTCGGGCTGATCGCCGTCACCAGGATCAGCTTGCCGTCGGGCCGGTCGCTGAGGGAGTTGGCGTAGTCCGGACACAGTTTCGCCTTGAAGTGGCCATGGGGGTCCAGGTGCTCGGCAGCGATCCCCAAGCGTTCCCGGGCGAGGGCGATGATCGGCCTCATCTGGGCTTTTTGTGCGATGTCGATGTCGGACATGAAGTCTCCGCGGCGGCTCGGGCCGGCGCGACCGGCACCCTGAAAAAGCTCGGCATTCTAGCAATACGGCGCCGCCAATTCAGCTCTCCTGCCGCGCCGCAAAAGCGGTGCGACGGCATCGCCTGAACCTCTGCTTCACTGCGAATTCCCCTGTTGTCTATAATGCCGCAATCGCATGGTCGATAATTCCTCTCATTTGGATACGGGTTCCGGGCCGGCGCAGCTGGGCTCGCGGATGCACCGCCGGGCTGCCAGCCCTCTCTGTTTCAAACGTTTCTGGGTTGGTCCGGAAAACGCCGGGCGTGGGTCGGTGGACTGAATTTGGACTGCACCGTGTCAGTGATTCCCAACAAGACTCTGATCGGCATTGGCGCCTCGGCGGGCGGGCTGGAGGCATTGCAGAAACTGGTGGGATCCCTGAAGCCGGGCTGGCCGCTGAGTTACGTGGTGGCCCAGCATCTGTCCCCCAATCACACCAGCATGCTGCGCGAGCTGCTGGCGCGCGAGACGCCGCTCTTGGTGGGGGAACTGGTGGACGGCCAGGTTCCGGCGGACGGCACCATTTACATCATTCCCCCCAACACCGACGCCGAATTGGTCGACGGCAAGCTGCGCCTGTTCTCCCCGGAGCACGCCATCGGCCCCAAGCCCAGCGTCGACCGTTTCTTCAGCTCCCTCGCCCAGCAGCTGGGAGCGCGCGCCATTGGCATCATTCTGTCCGGGACCGGCGGCGACGGTGCCAAGGGCCTGACCGCCGTCAAGAGCGCCGGCGGCATCGCCATCGTCCAGGACCCGGCTTCCGCCAAGTACTCGGGGATGCCCAATGCCGCCCTGCAGGATACGCGGGTGGATTATGTGGTGGCACCGGAAGAAATCGGCGACGTCCTCGAGGCCTACGTCAACGGCGAACTCTACGAACAGGAGCGGCCGGCGGGGGCGGCGGAGGACGAGCTGCAGCGGGTGGTGCGGGTGGTTTACGAGCAGACCGGGCTGGACCTCTCCGGCTACAAGCTGTCGACCATGATGCGCCGCATGCAGCGCCGTATGAATGTGGTCAAGGCAGCGTCGGTGGGCGCCTACGCCGATCATCTGCGCAGTGATCGGGACGAATCGGCCAAGTTCGCCCGTGAGGTGCTCATCTCCGTCACCGGCTTCTTCCGTGACGGCACCGCCTTCGATGCTTTCGCCCAGATCCTGCCGGCGCTGCTGGAACAGAGCGACGACAGCCGCGAGGTCCGCATCTGGAATCCCGGCTGCGCCACCGGCGAGGAAACCTATTCCCTGGCGATCCTGCTGGAAGAGGCCATCCGCCGGTTGGGGCGGCCGGTCCGCTACAAGATCTTCGCCACCGACATCGATGCCCACGCCATCGCGGTCGGCCGCCAGGGCAGTTACCACAACGCGCCCTGCGAGAACTTGCCGGAGGAGTTGCGCCAGCGCTATTTCGAGGTGGATGGCAGCCGCCTACTGGCGGCCAAGGGTCTGCGCAACAACATCGTGTTCTCGGTCCACAACCTGATCCAGGATCCGCCGTTCTCCCGTGTGGATGTCATCAGTTGCCGCAATCTGCTGATTTATTTCAATAACGTCACGCAGAAGCGGATTCTGGGGTTGTTCAATTATGCATTGAATGCCAACGGCATCCTGTTTCTCGGCCGCTCCGAGTCCATCGAACTGCACAAGGACTTGTTTCACCACGTCGACAAGGACGCGCGCATCTTCCGCAAACAGCAGGGGTTCGGCATCACCGCCCCGCCCGCCGTGGACTTCGATGGTCCCGGCCGCGCACTGGACCGCTATGCGGCACGCGGCCGGAATCAGCAGGAGCCGGTGCCGCTGCCGTTTCGGATCAACCAGTTCGTCGTCGACCACTACGCACCGCCGACGCTCGCGGTCAACCGTTCCGACGAGGTCGTCTACATCCTCGGCGACGTCGAACCCTACGTGGCGATGCGGGCGGGCCCCACCGCCCTGAACGTCTTCGGCCTGATCCAGGACCGCTTTCGCACGGAGTTGCGGGCCCTGGTCTACAAATGCCGCCGCGAGCACCAGGCGGTGTTCGGGGGGCGCCACGGCCTGCCCGGCAAGGGCGAGCGGACGGTGCGGATCGCCGTGCGCCAGATACCGCGGGACAAGGACGGCGACAGTTCCGATCATCTCCTGATCTCGTTCGAACCAGTGGAGTCCGGCCGCGGCGCCGGCAAGGGCGGCCGCGCGGCCAAGGACCCGGGCCTCACCGATCCGGACCGGCTGCAGGAGCTGGAGCGGGAGCTGACGTCGACGCAGGAACACCTGCAGACGGTGATCGAGGAGCTGGAGACCTCCAACGAGGAGCTGCAGTCACTGACCGAGGAGTTGCAGTCGGCCAACGAGGAACTGCAGTCCACCAACGAGGAGCTGCAGACCTCCAACGAGGAACTGCAATCCACCAACGAGGAGCTGCTGACCGTCAACGACGAACTGGAGGTCAAGTCGCGGGAGCTGGAAACGGCCCTGGCGGACCTCCAGAACATCCTAGGCAGCACCGAATATCCGCTGCTGGTGGTGGACCGCCAGCTGCGCATCACCCGCTATGTGCCGGCGACCGACCAGTTGGTCGAGCGGGAATCGATCCATCACGGCGACGTCATCACGGCAGTGGCATGGAAGGTTCAGATCGCCGATCTGCGCGGCATTCTGCGGCAGGTGATCGAAACCGATCACCTGCACGCCGAGACCATCCAGTGCGACGACCGCTACTACCGCTTCCTGGTCAAGCCCTACCATACCGGTGACGGCCAGATCGCCGGCGCGGTGCTGTGGTTTCCGGAAGTCACCGAACTGGCGCTGGCCCACACCCGGGCCAAGGCCAGCGAAGGCAGGCTGCGGGCGGTGTTCGACTCGGTCCTGATCGGCATCATCACCATCGATCGGCACGGCATCATCCATGGCTTCAACGAGGCGGCGGAACGCATGTTCGGTTCCGTGCCGGCGAGATCGACGGCCAGCGGATCGAGAAGCTGATGACGGCGGACCTCGCCGCCCAGCATCAGAGTTGCATCGACAACTACATCCGTAGCGGCGAACGCAAGATCATCGGCCAGGTGCGGGAGGTCGAGGCGGTGCGCAAGGACGGCAGCCGCTTTCCCATCGAACTGGCGGTCAACGAGATCACGGTGGGGGGCGAGAAGCTGTTCAGCGGGGTCATCAGCGACATCAGCAAGCGCAAGGAGACGGAGCGCAAGCTGGCGGAGGAGCAGTTGCGCGCGGTGGTCACCCTGGCGTCCATCAACGACGCGGTGATCAGCGTCGATCCGCACTGCCGTATCCAGTACATGAATCCGGTGGCGGAGGATTTGACCGGGTGGAGCAGTCAGGCTGCGCTCAATCGGGACGTGCGCGAGGTCTACCAGATCTACGACGAGAAGAGCCACGCCGCGCTTTCCGAAAAACTGTCGGACGAAATGAAGAGCGAGGCGCGTGTCACCTTCCACGACGGCATCATGCTGCGGCGCGCCAACGGCGACGAATTCAGCATCGAGCAGAGCATCGCCCCGCTGGTGGACAAGAGCGGCATCGCCCTGGGAGCGGTGCTGTCCTTCCACGACATCACCAATAAGCGGTTGCTGCTGCAGCAGATGACCTGGCAGGCCCAGCACGATCCCCTCACCGGACTGGTCAACCGCCATGAATTCGAACAGCGAATCCACACCGCGCTGACCAGCGCCAGCACCTTCGACCGCCAGCATGCACTGCT
>Ga0233425_10010224_pt1 | contig 11519 bp, 3 predicted proteins | sample Watercolumn_Towu_2_FD_181712 | JGI IMG/M metagenome (GOLD analysis project Ga0233425, IMG submission 181712) | Freshwater microbial communities from Lake Towuti, South Sulawesi, Indonesia - Watercolumn_Towuti2014_140_MG | ecosystem: Environmental > Aquatic > Freshwater > Lake | place: Indonesia...
GCACTAGGATATTCTCTCCAACCGTGAATGAGACTCCACAGGTTGCGCATTGTTCATCCGTGACTTGAACGAGCTTGCCCAAGCGCAGAGCAAAATCTTTGCCATCGATACCGCCATTCGGGAGGGCTTCGAGACGCCAATCATGTCTGAAATTATAGTCATAGTCCCAGATCACTTTCAGTTTTGACTCATGTTGGATCAAAGGTGGAAGATCGTCAGACTGAGCAGGGTTTTGGAGTGGTTTCAACGCCAAGTCTGCCTGAGCCACCTTCTTCTGAACTGGCTGGGAAGAATCAGAGATTAATTCTGTATTTATTGCCCCCGTGTTACTGGTCGGGGGCTTGCGACCGAAGCCGGTCATCGTCCGATGCCGTCCACCCCATCCAAACCAGCGTACACATGGTAAACAGATCAGATTCAAGCGAGAAGGCGAACGGGTACGAAACACGACTCCGAACCGATGATAGCGACCACATTCGGAACAACGCCACGCGGCCTGTTCGGGTATCGTCACAATGGGTTGTTCGCTCAACAAAGGACGGTGAGACATACCTCTTTCTACAGGCGCGGCGGGCGGGCGTGGGGTGCCCCCAGAGGGAACCCACCCCACGCACCGCGCCGCACGCGCGGATTCCAAACGAATTGTGTTCATTGCACATTCAGCCATTGAACCATCCACTGGATCGGTGGGTGAATGAGTAGAAAAACGCACCGCGAAGTTTACAAGAAACATCGGGGTGCGTTTTTCAGCGTTACCGTCTGTCTGTGCAGTGCCGCACGAAGCAATGGCGGGCTGACTGCACGTATTCAATTGTCTAACACATATGTTCTACTGATATTCTACGCGATTTTCTCCGCGTTGTCAATGAGATATATTTTCTAATTTCTCAGGTCGAGATTTGTCTGCCAAACACTTTTTGCATCCTGCACTATGTCGGAGTATAATCTGGATAATATCGGTTCGATGGTGCCAGTGCGGGCACTAGATGGAAACGGGATGCATACGCCAAGTATTACTGCCCGCTCTGGTTACAAGCCAGGGCGGGCGTTTGCAAATTTCGCTTCAATGCAAAACTTGGCGTAACTACATGCTGATAAACTGATGACAACCACCCTCGACGTTCTCGAATCTCACTTCTTGGAAGCCGCCAACATTTTACGCGGCAGTCCCGTTGATCGCTCGGATTGGAAAAGCTACATCCTGCCGTTGATGTTCTTCAAGCGCATCTGCGATGTGTGGGATGAAGAATATGAAGAAGCGGTCAAGACTTACGGTGAAGATTTCGCGGATGAGCATCGCTTCCAAGTTCCCGATGGATGTCATTGGAACGATGTGCGCGAGCGTCCCTCGAATGTTGGCACGGTATTGCACAATGCGATGCGTGGAATTGAAGCGGCGAACCAAAAGCATTTGTATGGTGTATTCGGCGATTCGCAGTGGACGAACAAAGACCGCTTGCCCGATGCCTTACTCAAGGATTTGCTCGAACATTTCTCCGCCTTGAACCTGGGGAACAGCCCGGTTGCCAGTGACATCATCGGCGATGGGTACGAGTTTCTCATCAAGAAATTTGCGGACGCGACGAATAACAAGGCAGGCGAATTCTACACGCCGCGTAGTGTCGTCCGTTTGATGGTCGATATTCTCGATCCCAAGGAAGGCGAAACGATCTATGACCCTGCTTGCGACACAGGCGGTATGTTGCTCGGCGCGGTTGAACACGTGCGCGCCAAAGGCGGCGATCCGCGTACGTTCTATGGCAAACTGTACGGACAGGAAAAAAACCTGACGACGGCTTCGGTGGCGCGGATGAATTTGCTGTTGCACGGGATGGAAGATTTCGTCGTCGAGCGCGGCGATACATTGCGCAATCCTGTTTTCACAGACCCAAGCACGGGCGGACTAGCGACCTTTGATTGTGTGATTGCGAATCCACCATTTTCTCTAGAGCAATGGGGACGCGAAGTTTGGGAGAGCGATCCCTGGGGACGTGCGTTTGCTGGTTTGCCAACCGACTCGAACGGCGACTTTGCCTGGGTTCAGCATATGGTCAAGTCGATGGCGGACAAGCGCGGGCGAATGGCGGTTGTATTGCCGCAAGGCGCGTTATTTCGCGGCGGAGTTGAAGGACAGATTCGTAAATATTTATTGGAGCAGGATTGGATCGAAACCGGAATCAGTCACCACATCCCGGCTTTTGCCGGTGGCACTGTCAAACACTGCCAGGCGAAGACCAAGCACTTGACCGGTTGCAGTTTGCGAAATTTTTGTGTATGCAATTTGCATACTATCGGGCGACCACACCGGGTTAGTTACCCAAAATCCTGGTTCAGAGCCGAGAATTTTTCGTCGCCCGGATCCATCGCTGTTGATGAGCCAGACTGCCGCGTCGCGCATTCCTAAATCGGCGGCAGTAACGAATGCAATTTGCTTGCCATTCGGCGCAAGCCGGATCAACTCGCTATTCATCACGAGTGAATTTTCGCGAAACACGAAACGGCGTTCGCCGGTCGCGTCGCGCAGATACACTAGAAATTGATTGTCGGCGATTTGCCATTCGATCCTAGTCGAAGTGGATTGGGCGCGCACATCACGATTGTTTGCGATGCCTACAAGCATCAAACAAACCGTGAACACCACCCAACGCAAAATTCGTGGGTTCATTGCAATTCTCCTCGTGGTAATGCAGAGTATGAATCTTATCGAATCACCGCGGGCAAATAGAAATTGTACGGAATGATCTCTATCGTCATCTGATCCACATCCGACCAGTTGCCTTCGTTATCGCGCGCGCGGAATGTGATAACATGAATACCGTACGAGAGCGTTGCCGCCAATCGCGTAAAGGTGGCTTGGTTGCTCAATACACCATCGCGATCCGAAGACCATTCGTACTCGATGATGCCGGGCGAACCTTCAGCATCGTTGTCTTCCGCACTCCCTTCGAATTGAATGGTTTGATTCGGATAAGCAATCACTCCCCCGCCCGGATAACCGGGCAAGATTGAATCAATCGAGGCGGATGGCACACCTTCATTACCGGTTGGCAACGCTTCCGGCGGATCGCTGTCAACGCCGGGCAATACTTCAATTTCGTGGCTGTCTGCTCCCTCGCCCAAAAATAATGCGATGACTTCTTTGCCAAATTCTTCTTCGGGCAATGGCAAAGGCGCAGTTTGGGCTACGGCATCCGTCGGCTGATCGGGATCGCCCGGCGGTACAATGGGCGCGGTTGTCAACGTCGAATTGTACACGCCAAATTCGTACAACGAATAACCCCACCAGGTGCCGCGTTGAACTCCATACATTCGCACATAGCGCGCACTCGTCATCCCAAATTTCGCGATCTCGGTGCTCCCGCGTCCATTTTGTTGCGAATGAACTGTCGTCCAAGAACTTCCGCCAGTCGAAACCTCGATGCGATAACGTTTGGCATACGCGGTTTCCCACACTAACTTGACGGTATCGAAATTACGCGTCTGTCCCAGATCAATTTGAATCCATTGCGGATCGCTGGATCGCGACGCCCAGCGCGTATTCAGTTGACCATCTACCGCGCGAAATGGCGCATACGAACTGCTCTCCACGGATGACGCGCGCGCCGGTTTGTTGAGCGCATAGTTCACACCGTCAATCATCCGCGCGCTAATCGTGTACGCGCCGGACGACGCGCGATTATATGATCGCGCTTTGATGCGATACCAGCCCGTCCGCGGAAGCACGGAGACGAGCCACGCATTGCGACTCGTCCATCCCCCGCCATCGTCATCGGACGCGACGAATGAACCATTTGGGTCATACAGTTCGAGATAACTGTTCAGACTGCCGCCCTGTTTTTCCATTCGAATGCTGATGATGCGTCCCTGCACGCCGGAAAAATAAAAATAATCATCGTCAGTTGCCGGGTTGATGTACGCCGTCCGCGTTTGTCCGTTGGCAATCGGCGCGCCGTCATCAATATCATTGTTGCCGGAGGTATTCATCACCTTGATTGTGTATCCGCCCGTTCGCGTGGCTGGACTATTTGAAGATTCCCAGGATTTGGCGACGATTTGATAACGCCCATTATCCGGTAGGCGTTGCACGAGACGCGAATCGTTCGAACCATTTGCATCGTCGTTGTAATATAAATATCCGCCGTTCGGTTTGTATAAAATGACGTATGGATCCAGCGTGCCGGAAGTGCGTTTCATTTCGATGGTTACCACTTGACCGGCAGTGCCGTTAAAATAATGATAGTTGCGTTCACCTGCGACGCCGATCTGATCGGAAACAGTTTGATCGAAACCCATCAAGCGGATGTCATCCGTGTTGTCCGAGCTAATGAGCGCGTTGGTGGATACGCAGATATTGGTTTCGCCCGGTTTGGTAAAGCAACCATTTGATTGTAGCACCCAGCCGGAAAGAGTGGTACCGGTAAATGGCGGTAATTCTGCTGGAGGATATTGATTGCTCCCGCGCGCGATGTAAAAATGCAGATGAGGGCCGCGACTTTCGCCACACTTGTCTGTTCCCGAATAAATGATCACCCCTAAAGGACGACCTTGTGCAATCGTCGCGCCTAAATTGGCGCTGGATTGTGGATCAAGGTGTAAATAGCCGGTAGCGTATTGTGAAGAATGCGCGATCAAAATATCTTTTTGGCGTGACCCTTCACAAATGCGATAAATTGTTCCTGCCGCCGCGGCGCGCACTTCGCGATCGGACGCCTTACCGATTCTGCCCGCGCCAATATCAATGGCGCTCCCGTTCGAATTCGGTCGCCCATTCCAATTGTGTTGGCTTTGCGTGAACGCCCACGGCTGATCCGGCTTGAGGGGCCACTTGAGATTGAGCGAGGGCGGCAATCCTTCCGGTGCGGCAATGCTTTTATTAAGCAAAAGCGCGCGCGCGTTCTGATTGAAAATGGTAAGCGGTGATTGCTGAACCATTCGCTCGAATGTGGATGTGCCTTCGAATGACACGGTCCATGCGCCGCCGGATTTGTTTGCCACGATCATCGCGCCCGGAAAAAGCAACAAGGAATCGTACGTCGCCGGCATATTCGCGGGACGCATAATCACCGTCGCTACACCCCACTGCTCATTGTTGTACAAATCAAGCGAGGTCATGATCAGGTGGCGATAATCGCCCGGCAAAATGTTGGCGGGGCGATTGCACAATGCCGTCGAAACCGCGCGATGTAAATCGGGTTGCCAGGGTAAAGTTGTTTCGACCAATTGCGCGGTGCCGCACATCGTTTGCAATGCTTCCGCGCCCAACACGAGAGGTTGCCAATTCACCGGCACAGAACCGGGAATTGCATCCGCGGGGGTTGCTCTGGTCATCTCGGTGCCCAAACTGAGCGCGCAAACAAGGAACAGAACAGTTACGAGAAAACGGATGCGCGATCCCGTGTACGTGGTTTTCATGGTTGATCTCCCAGTGCCTTATCGCTTCGAGTACGGTAGATAGAAGAACAGGTTCGAGCGCGGCATTGCCGGCGGAAACACCTCCGTCCCCGGTTCCGGCGGCAAGCCCATCAACCCGAAATAGTCGGCGAGAAATTCATCCCACACACTTTCGCTGGTGAGCCGGAACGATTGATGCGTGGTATAGCGCGTGTAATCGCCGGAGCCGGAGCGCGGCGGAAAGTACAGGGATACTCCATGCGCGTTGTCCAAATCCCAATACAGTTCGACATCGCCACCCCACATTCCGCTCGCGTGATATTCTGCGATGACAAATCCGCCGGTCGTGAGCGCGTTCATCACACCTTGCGCCGCGTTCTGCACATCGGGGTTCGGCACGTACACTTTTAACTGCGCGGCGAGATGATACAAATCCACGTACTCATCTTCAGGCGTGATTTTGTAGTAATCGCGCGAGTCGAACTTTTGGGTCGCGTTACGCGTGTTTTGGACATACGTCTTGATCGTTCCAAGATTATTCCGTAATGCCGCCGCGAGCGCGTCCAATGCCACGCGCACATTCGTTGTCTGACTCAAGTCGAGCGCGGAAATGGTGCGCGGATAACTTGCTAAGGCGGGATGCGTAAAATACGCATTCGCGACATCCAACGCGAGTTGGCGCGGCGTTGTGGAGGCGTTCACCTTAGGCGCGACGCGCGCAAATTCGTACGGCGTGTTCGCGCCGGAAATGCCGCGCACGCCATTCCGCGCGTACGCATCGTACGCAAAGACCGACCATCCGAGATTTTCCGACGCGACCAAATAGTTGGCATAGTCCTTCACCTGATACGCGTTCTCAAACATCGCCATCAAACACGCGTCGAAATGCAACGTATCAATTTTCCACGTTCCCGAATTGGTCGCCGTGTTGAACGCGGAACGCAATTCAGCGACAGTGAGATAATCTTTGCCATTCGTGTCATCCCACGCCACACCGCTCGTGCCGCGACCGTGATCGGCAATCGAGAGATAGTAATGTTGCGCCGGATAATTCGCGCGCGTCCAGGTGATGAAATCAATCAGCGTTTGCGGATCGCCGGTATTCACTTCGCCGATATACCATTTGTTGACACCCAGCGTATATTGACCGCCCGGTTGGAGAAGGAATCGCCACGAATCGTTTGTGCGATCACCATCAAAGAGTACGACGATGTTGACATTTGGATTCGCGGGCAAGGCTTCAAGTTGTGCAACCGCGCGTTGTAGATAAGTGTACAAGTTGTTATCGGCGGCGAGATAAAGCATAAACGTCCACGCCTTGGTGCCCGGAACAGCAGTAGCGGTTGCGGTCGGTGTGGGTGTGCGCGTTGGTGTCGGTGTTAGTGTCGGCGTTGAGATTGGCGTTGGCGTGCGCGTTGGTGTGGATGTGTTCGTTGCGGTCGGCGTCGGTGTGGATGCGGATGTGTTGATCGTGAACAACTTGCCGTTGGAGATCGTATTGTCGGGATTCACAACGGTCACGTTTGCCACATTGGCAGTTGGGATATCAGCGGCGGTGATCAGCGCGGTCAATTGCGTCGCGCTCACAAACGTCGTCGCGCGATTCGATCCATTCCACTTGATGACCGCGCCATTTACAAAATTGGAACCGTTGACCGTGAGTGTGAAACTCGAACCGCCTGCCGTTGTGGACGACGGCGCAAGCGTGGTAATTGTTGGTGGCGTCGGCGCGTTTATGCCGGTGAAATAAATTTCGCACGAGGCGAGCACTTGAGTATGTCCACTTCCGCGTACACCGCCGCACGTCAACACGCGCCCATCTTTCAACTCAACCGATCCAGAGCCGGCGCGATCAGTGATGAGTGACGCGTCATATGTCCAGCTTGCCGTCGCGGGATTATAAACTTCACTCGTGGCAAGATCGCCAGAAAAGTTGTTGCCGCCAAAAACGATCACTCGACCATCGGGCAGGTTCGCAACCATTTGCCCATTGCGCGCAGTCGCGAGTGGATTCGTCGCCGTCCAATTATTCGTTGCTGGATCGAAAATGCTCACATTGGCAAAAAATGTTGATCCGTTCCATCCGCCGGTTGCAATCACTTTGCCATTCAGCATTTTGTAGAGCAGGTACGGGTGCGCGGGAATGTTGCCGCCGAGTGTCCAGACGCCAGATGCGGGCGCGTACACATCCGTTTGCGTGTTTAGCACGTACCAGGGACCTTCGCCTGCGGTGCCGACCGCGCGACCATCGTCCAACAAGATGGTTTGCATACCTTCGCGCGCGACATTGAGATTGCCGGTGTACGTCCACGCGCCGGTCATTGGATTAAAAATTTCCGCCGATGCCAAAAAGCGACTGCCATTCGGCAAGCCATGCGCGCCGCCTGCCGCCAACACACGTCCATCTGCGAGCAAAACCGGGAAGATGCCGCGCCGCGAATAATTCAAATTGCCGGAGAGCGACCATTGCCCGGTTACCGGGTTGTACAATTCGGTTGATGCCAGGTCGCCATATCCGCTAATGTCGGTGCCGCCGGTAATGAGTACTTGACCATTGTTCAACTTGACGATCTGGTTGAACCACATTCGTTGAACGTTCAAGTTACCGGTGGCTGACCAAGTACCAGTCGCGGGATAATAAATTTCCGAAGAGGTCAAGAGCGTTGAGCATGGATTGGTGTTGCATCCGCCGGTGACCAGGACACGTCCATCATCCAACACGGTCATTCCAAATCCAAAACGCGCGATGGACATATTGCCGGTCGCGACCCAGGATCCCATAATCGAAAATGTTTGCGCGTTCGATGTGCCGCCGCCAGGCGCGGGATTGAAGACGGTAACACTTGCGCTGCCGGCATTCGCGATGTCGGCGGCGGTGATCGTCGCGGTCAATTGCGTCGCGCTCACAAACGTCGTCGTACGATTCGCTCCATTCCATTTGACGATCGAGCCATTCACGAAATTCGTGCCGGTGATGGTGAGCGTAAATCCATTTGTCGAAACGCTCGTCCCATTCGGACTGAGACCGGTTGTGGTTGGCGCGGGATTATTGATCGTGAATGTTTGCGCGCCGGATGTAGCGTTGTCAGGATTCGCGACGGTGATGTTGATTGTCCCGGCGGTCGCGATGTCAGCGGCGGAAATTGTCGCGGTCAATTGTGTCGCGCTCACGAAAGTGGTAGCGCGATTCGAACCATTCCATTTGACAACCGCGCCGTTCACGAAGTTTGTGCCGGTGACGGTGAGCGTAAATGTAGTGCCGCCAACAGTAGCAGCGGTTGGATTTAGATTGGAGATGGCTGGGGGTGGAGAAGATAGCGTGCGAGGAGTATAAATCTCGCAAGACCAATCAATTCCACATACCAGCACACGCCCATCTTTTAATTCAACCGAACCAGCACCAGCACGCGCGGTTAGGAGAGATGCATCTGGTGTCCATTGTTGCGTTGAGGGATCATAGATTTCACTTGTAGTGAGAGTCCCTGTTACAGTGCCGCCTCCAAAAACCATCAGACGACCATCTGGTAAATTAGCAACCATATGCCCAGTGCGCGGAGTGTTCAACGAAGCCGTGGCAGTCCAATTGTTCGTTGCGGGATCGAACAAGGTGGCATTCGATAAATAATTTGTACCATCATGCCCTCCAACTGCCATACCCTTTCCATTCGCCATTTTCTTAAGGACGCCGGGGACTACCGGAATATCACCACCGGGTGTCCACAAACCTGAGATCGGGGAGTAAATGTCAGTATGTCTATTGCGAACGTTCCACGGTCCTTCACCGCCGTTTCCCATAACCCGCCCATCATCCAAAAGAACGGTTTGCATTCCATCGCGCGCGTAATTGAGGTTGCCGGTGTACGTCCAGATACCTGTTGTGGGATTATATATCTCTACAGACGACAGGAAACGATTACCATCTGGAAGTCCGTGTGCGCCACCTGCCACCAGCACGCGCCCATCGGTAAGCAAAATCGGGGAAATCCCCCGACGGGAAATATTCAGATTACCAGTGTACGTCCATTGTCCAGTAGATGGATCGTACAGTTCTGCCGAGGCAAAATCGTTGTAACCGCTGATGTCGGTACCGCCGGTGATTAAAACCTTGCCATTATTCAACTTGACAATGCCGGCTGAACCGCCTAAACGCTGATCGTTCAAACTTCCGGTGGGCGACCACATACCAGTGGCAGGATTGTAGATTTCAGCGGAGGTCAATATAGTGCAAGGGCTACCGACGCATCCCCCTGCCGCTAAAACGCGACCATCGTCTAATACGACCATTCCGAAATAGTATCGAGCAACGGTCATCTTACCGGTGGTTGTCCACAGGCCGCGCGTGTCAAAATCGAAGATATATAACCCCGTATAGGTTGCTTCCAACAATGTGTGGTCAGCCGAATAATTCGGTGACACTTTCAAGTCTTGCGCGCAACTATCGGTCAACCCCGTATTCATTTCAACCCAGGATGCTCCACCATCAGTCGAAGCATGAACACCATTACACCAAGTGCCCCAGAAGATTGTTCGGTCACTGGCATAGTTCGGCGAAAATACAATTCGTGTGGCTGAACGTCCTTCACCAATCGTTTGCCAAGTACTTCCGCGATTCACAGATTTGTGAAAATTGGCAAACCAATCTCCAATGCCGAGTGTCTGATCGTTGGCATAGTTTGGCGAAATGCCAAGTGAAACCAGTTCATTGGGAGGCGTATAAAGTGAAGACCAGGTCGCGCCACTGTCTTGCGAACGATAAACAACCGATTGACTCAACGCAAAAACCGTATGATCGGTCGCGTAATTGGGCGAGGTCGCGATATCTTGGATCTGTCCATTGGTTCCAAGATTCATCACTTCTACCCAAGTCGTACCACCATCCTGTGTGCGAAAAATTCGCGTCGGATTTCTTCCGCCCGCGAACACCGTGTGATCATTTGTATAGTTGGGCGACATGGTCAGTCTGACACGACCGCCGATATTCGCGAGTACGGTGGTCCAGATTGTTCCACCGTCTGTAGATCGAAAGACGTTGTTCGAGTCTTCCGCAAAAAGAGTATGATCGTTCGTAAAATCAGTCGAGAGCGTTAATGAACCATACAAATTCGAACTGAGTTGTATCCAATTCGCGCCCTTGTCCGTCGAACGATAAATGCCATTTGCGGTACCGGCTAAAAGCGTCTGATCAGTTGCATAATTGGGAGAGAACGCAACCGACCAGACTCCCACACCGGAAAATCCTAACAATCGCCATGTTCCCGAAATGGTTGACGATGTTCTCAATAACGACGCCGGGTTGGATTGATCTGCAAACGATTTTGGGAACGACGGTCCGGCAGTGACTGTACCGACCGGCATAACAATTAAGGAAATGATCATGACAATGACGAGACCCACCAAAAAACGCAGTTGCATGTTTTTGCTCCTCGTAGTACACGTATTGATCAATTTCGGTCGTGCTATCTTGCGCGTTCCTCAGGCAATTTCTTTCTTACTCCGCGACTCCCCCTATCGCCATACTCGGCACGTCGCTTCCAAAACCACCCCACCCTGTCCGCATCGCGTACATCGCGGCTTGAGTACGATTCGTCATCCCCAGTTTGTGGAGAATCGAAGTCATATGGTTCTTGATCGTCTTTTCACGCAAATTCAAAGAGTACGCGATTTGTTTGTTACTCTTGCCAAAAGATACTTGATGCAAAATTTCACTCTCGCGCCGGGAAAGATCGCGGGACTTGGGCGAACGCATTTGCGCTTGGGGAATCTTGCGTGGCCGTGCGGAATGGGAATTGCACGCGCCGAGTGAATAATCCGCGCGCGCGCGGCAGGCAAATTCAGCAAGGAGCGCGACAAGCCGCGGCAACTCAATCGTTTTGGGAAGCACACGGAACGCGGAGCCAAGCGGAAACTCGCGCCACGCATGATCATTCAGCCGCTCGGTGAGGATGAATAACTCAGCTGACGGATATTGGGACGCGAGCCGTTGCAAAAATGAGGATCGCGCTATTAACCAATGGTGCTAGTTTCACAAACCAAATTCGGCAATGGACAACGCGACAAAACCATTCTGATCGGGTGTAAGTCCATGCCATTGCACCAAGAAATTGAACGCGGCCATCGTGAAGGCGAGC
>Ga0233425_10010225_pt1 | contig 11519 bp, 9 predicted proteins | sample Watercolumn_Towu_2_FD_181712 | JGI IMG/M metagenome (GOLD analysis project Ga0233425, IMG submission 181712) | Freshwater microbial communities from Lake Towuti, South Sulawesi, Indonesia - Watercolumn_Towuti2014_140_MG | ecosystem: Environmental > Aquatic > Freshwater > Lake | place: Indonesia...
TCACCATTTTTTATAAGATAATCTATAGTTTCTTCTATTGTTTCTACAACTGAGCCCATGGCAATAATTATTCTTTCTGCATCCGGGGCGCCATAGTAATCAAAAAGGTTATAACTTCGTCCGGTTATCTCACTTATTTTTTTCATATAGTCTGCAACCACGCCAGGGGCTGCTTCATGGTATTTATTTTGTGCTTCTCTTGCCTGGAAAAATATGTCAGGGTTTTGGGCAGTTCCCCTTGTTATCGGATGTTCCGGGTTCAGGGCTTTGTCCCTGAAGCTTTTAACAGCATCATAATCAAGTAGCTTATCAAGGTCATTATAATCAATTACACTGATTTTCTGAATTTCGCTTGATGTCCTGAAACCATCAAAAAAGTGCAGGAAAGGTACGCTGGCTTTTATTGCCGAAAGATGCGCTACTGCAGCTAAGTCCATTATTTCCTGGACCGAACCTGATGCAAGAAGCGCCCATCCTGTTTGCCTGCATGCCATTACATCTGAATGGTCACCAAAAATTGATAATGCATGAGTTGCAACAGTCCTTGCGCTGACATGAAGTACGCCAGGAAGAAGTTCACCTGCAATCTTATACATGTTTGGTATCATCAGTAAAAGGCCCTGTGACGCTGTAAAACTTGTTGAGAGAGCGCCTGCTGCCAGTGAGCCATGTATGGCTCCTGATGCTCCTCCTTCAGATTGAAGTTCCGTTACCAGTACGGGTTGGCCAAAAAGATTTTTCTTACAGTGCGCCGCCCAATCATCGGCATATTCACCCATAGTTGAAGATGGGGTTATGGGATAGATTGCTGCAACATCTGTAAAAGCATAAGCAATATAGGTGGCCGCTGCATTGCCATCCATTGTTTCCATTTTTTGTTTTGTCATTTTTTATATCTCCTTAAAATATAAAGTAAAAAAATTTTAAAATTTACTGGCATCTAACGTTCTGTGACTGAAACACAAACCAAAGAATTATAACATAATTTGAATTATATTTTAAACCGGAAATGTATCATTAATTTAAAAATATTAAAAATATTTAAAGGCATTACTGTTTTAATAATATCTAGAATTCTTTCCTGTCTGAAAGTGCCCTTCCTAGAGTTATCTCATCAGCATATTCTATTGCTCCACCGACAGGCAGCCCGCTTGCAAGCCTTGTCACTTTTATCTCCAGCGGTTTTAAAATTTTGCGGATATATGTTGCAGTACTCTCTCCTTCAACTGTTGGATTCAGTGCCAGTATGACCTCTTCAACATCACTTTTCCTGATCCTTTCCAGCAGTGCAGGGATCTTTATTTCTTCAGGACCAATATTATCTATTGGAGAAAGAAGGTTCCCAAGTACATGATACAATCCCCTGTATTCACCAGTGCCCTCAATTATCGAGACATCGCTGACTTCTTCAACTATACAGATTTTTGCCTGATCCCTCGCTTGGTTACTGCAAACATTGCAAATTTCATCTTCTGAAATATTAAAACAAATTTTACAGAATTTTATTTTTGCGCCCATATCTACCATGGCCCGGGCAAATCTTTCAATATCTTGTGAAGGTTGCTTCAAGAGATAATATACTATCCTTTTTGCAGATTTCGGCCCTATGCCTGGAAGTTTTTTGAACTCATTAATCAGGTTCTCAATGCTTTTTACAAAAGTATACATATCAGAATCCTGGTATACCCATTCCTCCGGTCAAACCCGACAACCTTGACCTTGCTTCATCCTTGGATTTTTTAAGTGCATCGTTTACAGCAACCATTACCATGTCTTCAAGCATGGTTATATCGTCAGAATCTACAGCATCTTTATCAATATTTAATGAAAGTATTTCCTGGTCACCATTTACTTTTACTTTTACTGCCCCGCCTCCGGCCGAAGCCTCAAACTCCGCATTTTTGAGCTCCTCCTGTATTTTTTCCATTTGCCGTTGCATTGCCCTTGCCTGTTTCATCATTTCCTGGTAATTAAAACCCATTTATTTCTCCTTTATATGAAATATTTCTTCAATATAATCATAAATATTATCCCCGTTTTCTTTTATATTATCTTTATTATCTTTGGCTAAAACATTAAAGCTGTTTTCCTGTTGGATTATTTGACCTTTTTTCTCTGTCTCAGCAGATACTTCAACCTTCTCCTTTTCAGCAGGTACTTCAACTTCAGGAGAAATGCCACCTGCTTTCGCAATATCATCTTCAGCAAGCAGTTCAAACTGCACAATAAAATTTTTGCCTGTTATTTCTTTGATTATATCATGTATTATTTCAAGGTTTGACTGTATGCTCAGGTGGTCCTTGTGCCATTTCTTGTTATTATCAAGGTAAAAAGTTATTTTATTTGAAACAATTTTAAAATTTTTTACCTCCGCAAACATAGCTTGAGTAGCAGTTTTTTTGATCTTTAGTTTTGCCTGAAGCTGGTTCCAGTTATTATTTATGATTACCTCAAATTCATTCAAATCCTTTTTTTTACCTGCCTGGTCTTTTTTTATTTCACCCGGATTTTTATTACTGATAATTTTATCATCTGATAAAATTATCTGATTTTCTTTTTGAATATTCTTATCTGTGCCTGCATTTATCTCATGAGTGTTTTTTGAAATTTCTTCAACGGGGGCCAAAACCTTATTTTTTTCACCAGTTTTTATATCCATTTCTTTATCAGTTTTCATTTCAGATTTTAATACAGGAGCAATATTAGAATTTTCGGCTTTGTTTACAGCAGCATCGGTTTTATTTTGACGGTCAGGTACAGCAATGGATAGTTCCTCTTTAACTTTTAGTTTTAATTCACTGATATCCGATTCGATTTTTTTTATTTTGCTGGCATAAAGAGCATTATCCATATTTTCATAATTAATTGCTTTAATTATAGTAGCCTTGAAAAAAGACTTGGCATTTTCACCCCATCTTATCTGTCTTAGCAAATCAGAAAACAGCTCCATAAGGTATTGGAGTTCTTCCTGTTTAAATAATCCAGCTTGGTTGAAATAACTGTCCCTGTAGTCTTCCGAAATATCAAGTATGTCTTCAGGATTGTCATAGTTTTTTATAACATAAAGGCTATATAAATGTTCAATAAACTCTGCTGTAAATATTTTAAGATTAAGATTGCTTGACAGCATTCTTTTTACAAAAAGCAGGGCCAGGCTCAAATTTCGCTCAAGCAGTATATTTGCAAGCTCAAAAAGCATTTCCTGGTCTATAATTCCAAGCAGTGAAGTGACGTCATCTGCTGTGATTTTGCTGTCGCCAAGTGATGAAAGTTGCTCGAGTATCCCGTCAGCATCCCTCAGGCTCCCGTCTGCATATTTTGCAATAAGATTCAGCGCAGATTCATTGATAGTGATATTTTCGCTTAAGGCTATATTTGATATCCTTTGCCTGATTTTTTCTACAGGAATGGGTTCAAAATCAAACCTCTGGCACCTCGACATAATTGTCTGTATTACCTGGTGCGGCTCTGTTGTAGCCATAATAAACAAAACATGTTCGGGCGGTTCCTCCAGTACCTTTAAAAGTGCATTAAAAGCCTCGGTTGTGAGCATATGTACCTCATCAATGATATAGACTTTTTTCCTCAAGTTTATAGGCAGGTACTTTACCTTTTCCCGCAGTTCCCTTATCTCACCAATGCCCCTGTTTGAAGCAGCATCAATTTCCACAACATCTACATTTGTGCCGGAAGCAATACTTGTGCAGTTTTGACATTTATTGCATGGTTTTGGAGTCGGGCCATTTACACAATTAAGTGCTTTTGCAAAAATCCTTGCAAGGGAGGTCTTGCCTGTTCCCCTTGGGCCGCAAAAAATATAGCTGTGGGAAATCCTGTTTTTAGTTATCGAATTCTGAAGGGTCTGGACAATATATTCCTGGCCGATTATTTCAGAAAATGTTTGTGGGCGCCACTTTCTGTAAAATGAAACATAACTCATAAATTATCAGTTCCGAATAAATCTAAGTGAAAATAATATTGATATCCTAAATGTATTTACAATAAGAAAGACCGTGCACCAGGCTTTGACCCATGATAACAAGTGCCACCTGTGCAGTTTGCTCCAGCCAGGTTTCCCTGTGGCACCCGCAGAAATTTACTTACCGCTGCTTCCTCTCGGACCTGACGGGGTTTGTAACACTGCGCCGCACAGGACCCGACTTTCAACACCACTTACACAGGCGCAAAACCTCACCACCATAAACCTATGCCTGGAATTCAGCCTCACTATAGCGGATTGTGAGTACAGGGCACCGCTAGCTCCCCGCCTAGCACGATTTAGAAAGATTATATCGGATTAATGAAAAAAATTAAACTGAAAGTGAACTCTTCCTGGCTATTATTAATATATTCATGTTGCCAATTAATTTTAAAATAGTAGAATTTCATTATTTGGCTTTGAAGCTAAAATATGAAATTAGACAATAAACTGCTTTATATGTAGCTTCCTGACCGTAAATTTAAAGAAAATGGAAAACACTAAAAAAAATTATGCAAAATTACAGATTGGCCTTGCTCTCAGTAGCCATGCAGTTACTGACCTTTATGCAAGTTTTATTCTTGGGCTAATTCCTGTTCTAGCTTTAAAATTCAATCTTTCAATTTTTCTAGTGAGCCTGCTTACATCTATCTCGGGCATTTCAAACAGCCTGACCCAGCCTGTATTTGGCTTCCTTTCAGATAAATACGGTTACCGATATTTTTTAATTGCCGGTCCGCTATTCTCTGCAATTTTCATAAGCCTGCTTGGAGTGGTCCCGAATTATGCCATAATACTGGTGTTTCTTTTCCTGGGCAATCTTGCAGTGGCATCGCTTCACCCCCCTAATGCAGCAATGGGCGGCCATTATGGAGGAAGGAGAAAGGGACTTGCAAATTCACTTATATCTTTTGCAGGTACATTTGGTTATTCCATCGGCTCACTTTTTATTATACTGATAATCGAAAAGATAGGTATTTCCTTTACACCTTTTGCAATGGTACCTGGAATAATAATGGCAATAATACTTATAAAATATCTGCCTAAGCAGTCATCATCCAAAGAAAAAAGCAGCAACACTGCTTTCTTCAAGAGCCTTTTAAAAGTTAAAAAAATAAAAGTATGGCTGCTTGCTATGGTAATATTTGTTTCTTTTGGAAGAGACCTGTTGTGGCTCACTCTAATAACATTTATGCCGCTTTATTTTACACAGGCTGGTGTAAATTTAACAAACATTGGTTATATATTTACTTTTTTTGGGCTTGTTGGGGCGTCAGGCGGTCTTCTTGCAGGATATTTATGGGATAAATTAAAACAAAAGACATTATTAATACAGGTTAGCCTGTTTGTTGGCCTGCCTTTTATATTCTTCATTTATAACAGCCGTGGTATTACACCGGTAGTATTGTTTATTATCTCAGGATTTTTCTTTATTGCATCCCTTCCACTATGCATAAGGCTTGCACAGGATATTTTCCCGACAAAACTAAGCATTGCATCTGCTCTTGTAATGGGGCTCAGCCAGGGCTTATCTTCACCTACAATGATGCTATTGGGAAAGCTTGCTGACCATAGAGGCATGCCGTTTGCAACTTATATTGTTCTTATTGTCATAATTGCAGGTATAATTCTTATCTCATTTTTCCCGTTTTTATACAGAAAAGCATTTGGAAAAAACGTTGGTTTTACTGGCGGAGAGAGAGGGATTTGAACCCTCGAGACAGATTTTAGTCTGCCTACTCGATTTCGAGTCGAGCGCTTTCAACCTCTCAGCCATCTCTCCTTCTGGCTTTACTGGCGGAGAGAGAGGGATTTGATCTTCCGCCAAAGCCTGCTGGCTCGCTGCAGAGCCGCGGACTCACTCACCCTTGTTCGCTCCGTCCATTCGAATCCCGTAAAATATGCGCTTATGGCATATTTTACATTTAATGGCTCCACCATTACTATATGGATTTTATGGCGGAGAGAGAGGGATTCGAACCCTCGAAGCGGCTTACGCCGCTCACACGCTCTCCAGGCGTGCGCTTTAAACCGCTCAGCCATCTCTCCATAAAATCTCTATAATGTTACAGGTATATTATCAGCCTGAAAGCCTTTCAAATTATATCATAAGAATTTTATGTTTAAATAAGCTTATAGGCTTTTTCCTCAATTTCAGCAACTTTTAAAACCAAGCCGGAAATCAAGCTTCGGTCAAACGACAATGCCGCTTTACAAATATCTGTGATAATCTCACCGGACCTTGTAAATAAAATTGCAGCTTCAACCCACTCAGCTATGCTATATTTCTCTCCAAGGCTTTTTAATACATGCGATTTCCATGAACGCATCCCATTGCTGTTATCAAATTTTTTTGGAATATGCGGTGGAATAGTTGCATACATTACAAGATGTTTAAAACTTGCCTGGTCAACCCAATCGAAGATTTCTTTTGAAAGTTTTTTCATCGCAGGAATGCCGAGCAGGCTGACAGGCGGATTAAGCATCTTTTCTGCTCTGAAGCTGAAGCCTTTTTTTGCAAGTTCAAGTTCATCGGGTAGTTTCTTGTCGATATTAAACACTCTTATAGTATTTTTCCTGCTCATTCCCGGCACATTTACATTGAGTGCTTTTTCAAATTCTCCATATGACACTGCCTGGATACCTGTAAAAGTACAGTCCTGAACATAGACTTCTCTTAAATCATCATTGTATCCCACAACCAGAACATAATGTATAGGAACGTGCTGCTTTCCATACAAGTCACTGTAGTAATGAAGATAAAACATATCAAGGGCGCCCGCTACTACAGGAAGTCCTCTGTCGATATATGCTTTTATTAAAGGAAAAGTACTTTTGAAAACCCTGTTTTCGACAATTTCCTGATTAAATCCAATTAATTTTTCAAGGTCGGACAAAAGATATTTGGGGTTTGCTCCAAAATATACCATTTCAGGAGGCACTGCTCTTTTAAACCTGAAATAAGAGAACTCACCCATTCCTCCAAGAACTGAAAGCATGTAATCAGGGAATTTTACACCTTTGGATTCCAGTATATCTTCAAGGCCATTGATGTAGCATGTTGATTCGCAGACTCTGTGGGGCATTTCAATTATATTTTTCATACAAACTCTCCATTATTTAATTATTCAATCATATTCCTTGTAGAAGCTTCTATGCAGTGCCATAAAGATAAGTTTTTCTTATTTCTTCAGGCATCCTCTCAATTGCATATCTAAGCATTGTCCTTGGCATTACTTTGTAATTTTTTAAAAGGAATTCCTTCAGTAAATCATCTGAACATTTTTTACCTGCTTCCCTTAACATCCAGCCTGCTGCTTTATGGATAAGATCATGTTTATCATTTAATAGAATTTCTGATATTTTAAAAGTCTCTTCACAATTACCTTTCTTAATAAAATTAAAAGTGGCAATTATTGAGATCCTGCGCTCCCATAAGCTTGATGACTTTGCAAGTGTATATAGAATATCTTTTTGTTTATCATACAGGTATGCTCCAACTATTTTATCAGCAGAAAGGTCAACAAGGTCCCAGTTATTTATCCATGAAGTACTCTTAAGATAATTGCTGTAGATCCATTCTTTTTCATTTTCATCACCTTTTTCAAATTTTCTTATAAGAATGAAAAGAGAAACAAGTCTTTCTTCATGTACTGGGGAATGCAGCAGCAGAGTTGCTTCTTTGGGAGACATTCCTGAATATTTTAAAGCAAGGGCACGCAGTTTAGGCACTGTAACACCAATAAAGATATCGCCCTCGCCATATTGGCCCTTTGCAGTTTTAAAAAATCTTTTAAGCCCCTCTGCTTTTTTCGGATTAGAAATAGATAAGAGTTCAGATTTTAATTTTTCAATCATTATTAATTTATATTATTTTATACTATTTTGTGTTGTTTCCTAATTTATGCTAAATCTACAAGCTCTGTGACTTTATTAATAAATAATATAATATTCTTTCTCGCATTATCAAAAATAACTTCACAGTTATCATAGTTAACTTCATCAAATAATTTGCATTTTAGAATATAATCAAACCTGTTGGGGTCTGGAGACATAATATAATCATGTTTAATATTACTTAATTTAGTATGATAATTAATTTGTGTCTTCCGGTTCATTCCTGATAGCCATATTTCATATTCAAATATATTATGGATAAAGACAACAACAAATTTCAGGTTTTTTAATTGCAACTTAGAGCCAATGAATTGAAAGTAAGAGTAATCCATATTGTTTTCAACAATATTTGCCTTAAACTTATATTCAGTCATATTGCCTGAGAGATAAGACCTGAGGCCCTTAAAAAATTTGATAAATTCCTGGTAGCCTTTTTGCAGGTTTGTAGATTTTATAAGTTTTTTGTATTCGTTGATGAAATTAGAATTTATTTTCATAAAAGTTTTTTATTTTATTAAATCTACATTAAAACAACTGGTTCTATTGATTTTTTCTATAGTATAAATGGCAGGATAATTAACAACACTGTTTTTAATATTTTATTGTGTTGCATATTATAAATATTTTATAAATGGCGGAGAGGGAGGGATTCGAACCCTCGAGGCGGGCTTACACCCGCCTAACCGCTTAGCAGGCGGCCCTTTTCGGCCTCTCAAGCACCTCTCCGGAAACCTATTCCTTAATTTAGCAAGCAATATAATAGCAATATTTTTTTAAAAAAGCACATAAAATAATGCTGCCGGCATATGCTCTCAGCTGCTTTAACTTATCATTAATCTAAAGTATAAATATGGCGCGCCTGAGAGGATTCGAACCTCCGACCTTTGGTTTCGTAGACCATCGCTCTATCCACTGAGCTACAGGCGCAAAATTCGCTTATTAAATAAAATGAGGCTATATTACTTTGATTGGTCTTACAGCAAAATCCTGAATTTATGGCGGAGAGGGAGGGATTCGAACCCCCGGAGGACAAAGCCCTCAACGGTTTTCAAGACCGCCGCTTTCAACCGCTCAGCCACCTCTCCGGAAGTAAAGATTATAGCATACCTGTAAAATTATGAAATAATATCAGCTTTTCTTTTTTATAATTTCCAGACCACCCAAATATTTCTTTAGAATTTCTGGAACAATAATACTGCCATCCCTGTCCTGGTAGTTTTCCATTATTGCCATTAGCATCCTGCCCATAGCGCAGGCTGTACTGTTCATGGTATGTACAAGACCCTTCCTGTCACCATCCTTAAACTTGATGTTTAACCTTCTTGCCTGAAAATCAGTATCATTTGAGCATGATGCTATTTCCCTGTAATTCTGCTGTGAAGGTACCCATACCTCAAGGTCATATTTCTTGGCATTAGGTGTGCCAATATCACCAGTGCACATATTCATTATCCTGTAATGCAGCCCAAGCCCCTTAACAATATTTTCTAATGTCTCCCTTAACATTTCATAGTCTTCCCAGCTTTTATCAGGATGGGAGAAAATAAACATTTCTATCTTGTCAAACTGATGTACCCTGAACAACCCTCCCATATCCTTGCCATAGCTTCCTGCTTCTCTTCTAAAGCATGTGGAATAAGCAGCATATTTAAGAGGCAGCATATTTGCGTTAAGAACTTCATCTGCATGATATCCGCAAAGTGGAACCTCTGCTGTTCCAACAAGGTATAATTCATCAAGTTCAGTTTTATAATACTGAGATGCTTCAACCGGGAAAAACCCGGTTCCGTACATGGCTCTTTCTTTAACAAGAACCGGGGGGATAAGCGGAGTGAAGCCCTTTTCCATAAGTAAACCAAGCACATACTGCACCAGTGCAAACTGCAGCCTCACTGCTTCATTTTTAAGGAAAATAAATCTTGCACCTGATATTTTTGAAGCTCTTTCTTCATCTATAATATTAAGTGTATTACCTATTTCAACATGATTTTTCACTTTAAAATCAAATTGCGGTTTTTCACCTACAAAATAAGCTATGACATTTCCGCTTTCATCTTTTCCCTCAGGCACTGAACTGTGAGTAATATTGGGGTATGCTGCTATCCTGTTTAAAAACTCTTTTTCACTAACCTGCAGTTTTTCTTCAAGAGTTTTCAGCTCATCATTAAGCTGTTTCATTCTCGTAATCATTTCCTGTTTTTCAACACCTGAAAGCAAAGGAACCTTTTTGGATGCTTCATTTTTTTGTGCCCTGATTTCATCAACTTTAAAAATAAAGCTCCTTCTTTCAGCGTCAAGTTTAAGGTCACTATCTATGTCTATTTTCATTCCCCTTTTTTCAATCTCTACTTTAAAAATTTCGGGGTTTTTTCTTAGAAGTTCTACTTCTATCACTGGGCGGTTCCTCCACTAAAGTATTCATAAAAAAATAAAAATATAAAATTTCTGTTTATCCTGCCCACACAGGGTATGAGCCAAGAAGTTTTACAAGATATACTTTGTTCCGCAGGCTTTCAAGTGCCTCATATATTTCCCTGTCGTGGACATGGCCCTCCATATCAATCATAAAAACATAATCGCCAAGGTCCTTTTTGGCAGGCCTTGATTCCAACCGCGTGAGGTTTATTTCCCTTTCGGCAAATTCCTTAAGTATATTAAAAAGGCTGCCCGGTTTGTCTTTTTTCAAAAAACACACAATCGATGTCTTGTCTGTACCTGTCCTTTTTGCAATATGGCTCCCTATTACAATAAACCTTGTCTTGTTTTCCTTATTATCTTCAATATCACTTACAAGTATTTCAAGCCCGTATATCTGGGCGGCAATCTTTGTCCCTATAGCTGCACTGTCGCCTGAAGTATCTTTTAGCTTTTTTACTGCTTCAGCTGTACTGTTAGCTGCTATTATTTCAGCGTCTGGAAAATGCTGGCTCAAATAAATCCTGCATTGTGCAGTTGCATGCGGATGCGATATTATTTTCTTTATGTTTTTCAAACTGGACTTTGTTAATCCAATCAGGTGATGCTTTATAGGTATAGCTATTTCTGCAATTATCTTTGCTTCACTTTCAAATGTTAGTACGTCCTGTGTAAGGTTGACTGAACCCTCAATTGAATTCTCAATGGGTATGACACCATGGTCTGCCTCTCCCCTGTCCACACTTCTTATGACTTCTGTAATAGTCGGATAGGCAATCTTTGTAATTTCCGCTATTTGATTGTGGTTTCCACCTTTTAATGTAACTGCTTTTGAGAGATACTTGATTAATGCCTCTTCTGTAAAGGTACCCTCGGGACCCAGGTATGAAATTTTCCTGTATTGTTCCATTTTATTGCCGCTCTGCTTTATTTTTTATAAAAAGATTTAAACATTTTATACTAATTTGACTAACATAGTAAAATAATTATACCAAAATTCAAATAAGATATTGCATGCTAAAATTACTGACTTCAATATTAAAATATTGTATTCATAATAATCCTGAATGGATAACAATCAAATAAGGGGAGTTTTTTTAAGCTTATGAAATAAACCCAAAAGGATTTACCGGTGAACCATTTTCATATATCTCAAAATGAAGATGTGTTCCAGTGCTTCTTCCGCTGCTTCCCATAAGCCCTATTATCTGTCCCTTGGTAACTTCAT
>Ga0233425_10010226_pt1 | contig 11516 bp, 7 predicted proteins | sample Watercolumn_Towu_2_FD_181712 | JGI IMG/M metagenome (GOLD analysis project Ga0233425, IMG submission 181712) | Freshwater microbial communities from Lake Towuti, South Sulawesi, Indonesia - Watercolumn_Towuti2014_140_MG | ecosystem: Environmental > Aquatic > Freshwater > Lake | place: Indonesia...
GCGCCGCGGCCTGGGCGGATTTCTCGGCCAGCTTGCGCACCTCGTCCGCCACCACGGCGAAGCCGCGCCCCTGCTCGCCGGCGCGCGCCGCCTCGATGGCGGCATTCAGCGCCAGCATGTTGGTCTGATCGGCGATGTCCTTCACCTGGCGCGTCATTTCGGTGATGGCGCGGGTGTCGGCGATGAAGGTTTCGATGTGGCGCTCGATGTCCGTCACCGCTTCCTCGATCAGGCCGATCTCGCCGATCAGGCTGGACAGGTTCTCGTTGCCCTCGGCGGTCTTGTCGCGCGCGGCGGCCGAAAGTTCGCCGACCTCGTGGGCGTGGCCGGCGACGCGCTGCACGCCGGCATCGACCTGCTCGACGGCGCTCACCGCCGCGCCCACCGCCTCGCTCTGTGTCCGCGAGCTGTCGTTGATGTTCTGGGTGGCAGCGGCCAGGCTGACCGAGGCGGCCTCGAGCTGGCCGGCGCTGTCCTGGGCGCGGCGGATGACCGAGCTCAGGGCCTGCGCCACGGCGTTGAAGGCCTCGCCGATCTCGCGGTATTCGTCGTCCGACTTCAGGTTGACGCGCGCGGTCAGGTCGCCGGCGGCGATGCGCTGGCCGCCATCGACAATCTTGCGCACCGCGCCGAGGACGGAGCAGTAGGCGGCCAGCGACAAGTAGCCGGTCACGCCGAGGCCGACGATCGCCACGATGGTGCGGGTGCTGCCGGCGCCGGTTTCGAAGAACAGGTAGGCGACGACAATGCCGGCGACGACGCCGGCGACGACGAACTTGGCGCTCAGGCGCAGCCGCTCCATGAACGCGATACCGGGTCGCAGCAGGGCCAGGATGAATTCAGGCATGGTTCTCTCCCCTTGATGAATGTGCCGGCGGATCTGGCGTCACTCCGTCCGGTAGCCGAGGCGGAAGCCGCCCCAGTGGCGCCCCTGCACGTAGATCGGCACCGACAGGTCGTGCATGATCTCGCCCGTATCGCGCCGGTAGGTCTGCAGCAGGTAGGGCTGCTCGTGCGACCCGCAGCGCTTGCCGACCGGGTCGCTGAAGATGCGCTTGGTGCGGTTGTTCACCATGTCCACCTTCTCGTCGCCGGTGAGCGGCTTGGAGAAGCGCTTGTTGTGCGTCGGGAAGTAGCCGTTCACATCCACCGCCCCGGCATAGCCGACTTCCTTGTTGGCGTCGAGGATCGGCTCCTGGATGGGCGGGAAGAGCTTGTCGGTCAGCGCATCGAACTTGTTGGTGTACTTCTGCGGCTTGGTATTGGGAATCGGCACGTAGTTCTGGTCAAACAGGTCGTCGATGCGAATCTGCCCGCCTTTGACGGCGTCCTCCAGCGCGCGGCCGACGTCCTTCGCCGCCTTCTGCACGATGTCCGGCATGCGGCGATGGATCGCCATCGCCTGCTGGCCGCGCTCGCCCAGCTTGAAGACGTTGCTGATGTCCTTCAGGTTGAGGGCCAGGGTATCGAGCTGGCCCGCCTCCTGCAGGGTGCGGCTGGCGGTGGCGTTGTTGCCCTCCGCCATGCGCAGGATGTCCTGCACGTGGCCGGTGATGTTCTGCCCGTTGGCGCTCTGCTGCTGGATGGCGCTGGCGATCGCCTCGATCTTCTCCATCGTCTGCTGCGCGCCCTGGTTGATCTGCTGCAGGGACTCGGCCGCCTGGCGCGCCAGCTCGGCGCCGGAGCGCGCCTGGGCACTGCCCTGCTGGATGCTCGTGATGGCCGTCTGCGTCTCGCTCTGTATGGCGCCGATCATGGCGCTGATTTCGCCGGTCGCAGCGGTGGTGCGCTCGGCCAGCTTCCTCACCTCGTCGGCCACGACGGCGAAGCCGCGCCCCTGCTCGCCGGCGCGCGCCGCCTCGATGGCGGCGTTCAGCGCCAGCAGATTGGTCTGGTCGGCGATATCGTGGATCACCCGCACGATGCCGGAAATCGCCTGGGAGCGGTCGCCCAGGGTCGCCACCACCTGGGCGGACTGCTCGACCGAGCGGGCGATGCGCTCGATCTCGGTGGACGCCCGGTCGACGATCTCGACGCCCTTCTTCGACAGCTCGCGCGCCGTCTGCGCGTTGGCGGCGGTCATCTCGGCGTTTTCCGCCACCTGGTTGATGCCGATGTTCATTTCCTCCATGGCATGCATGGTGGCTTCCGCGGCGCGCTGCTGCTCGTCGGAGCCGCCTGCGACGCTCTTTGCCTCCTTCATCAGCATTTCCGCCGCATCAGCCACCTGGATGGAGTTGTAGCAGACCTTGCCGATGATGCCCTGGAAGCTTTCCATCAGGTCGTTGAAGGCCTTCGCCGTTTCCACCGTCGCCGCGCTACCCGCCAGCGACGAGCGCCGCGACAGGTCGCCGTCGCTGCGCGTGGCCTGGATGGTGCGGCGCAGCTCGGACAGCGGATCGAGCAGGCTGGATTTGAGGACGAGAAACGGCACCCCACCGACTACCAGCCCGGCCAGCAGGTGGTAGGCCACCATGCCGCCCGTCAGGCCGGAGCCGAACAAATGTGTCGCCAGCATGCCGCTTCCGGCCAGGACGATGCCCAGCAACAGAAACCCCGTCATGATTTTCGCCGTCGTGCCCGTGTGATTCATGAGATTACTCCTTGTTCGGCGAGTGTTTTCCGGGCTGCCATATCGTTTTCCCTGTTTCGTCGCAACCCCCCGTCCGGCATTGTTTCCCGGCCGGTTCCGGTTGTGGCTTGTCAGCTATTACGGCAGGGGGGTGGCAAGCTTTAGGGCCGTATTACCAAAGCGATACGTAAGCACGGTCCTGGCGCATCAGCCGGCCGTAACCTCGTGGGCGGCCTTGGCGGCCATCTCGCTGCGGAAGGCCTGCGCCAGCAGCTCGAGTGCCTCGATCAGCTCCGCGACGCGGCCGGCGGCCAGTTCGTCCATGCCTTTGCGGCAGCCCTGTTCGAGCGCCTGCGCCGCCTCCATGGCCCGGCGCGCGCCGAAGACCCCGGCCGATCCCTTCAGGCTGTGCCCGAGCCGGTACAGCGCATCGGCGTCGCCCCGCGCCAGCGCTTCGCGCAGGGCCGCGACCTTGCCTGGATGCTCTTCGAGGAAGATCGCCACGATCGATGCGTACAGTTCCGCGTCGCCGCCCAGATCCTGCATCACCCGCTCGCGATCGAACTCGGCGGCTTCCGCGGCAGGAGCCGCCGGCCCGGCGCGGCCGCCGGGCGCCTCGCCGATGGCCGCATCGATGGCCATGCTCAGGGCGGCCGACTGGATCGGCTTGCTGACGTAGCCGTCCATGCCGGCGGCGAGGTACTTTTCCCGGTCGCCCGCCATTGCGTTCGCCGTCATGGCGACGATCGGCGTGTGCCGGCCCAGCGGCCGCTCCAGCTCGCGGATGCGCTGCGTCGCCTCGACGCCGCCCATTTCCGGCATCTGCACGTCCATCAGGATCAGGTCGAAGGGCGTCGAAGCCGACGCCGCCGCGACGGCCTTGGCGCCGTTGTCGACCAGGGTCACGGCATGCCCCATCCGCTCAAGCAGCTTCACGGCCAGGGTCTGGTTGATGGCATTGTCCTCGGCCACCAGGATGGACAGCGGCCGGACGGGCGCCACGCCGCCAATCGACTCGATTGTGGCCGGGCGCCGCGCCGCCGCCTGCGCCAGCCCGAGGCGCAGGGTGAAATGGAAGGTGCTGCCTTCGCCGGGAACGCTGTCCACCCACATCTGCCCGCCCATGATGCGCACCATCTTCCAGCAGATTGCCAGGCCGAGCCCGGTGCCGCCGTACTTGCGCGTGGTCGACGTGTCGGCCTGGGTGAAGGATTCGAAGACGTGCGCCTGCTGCTCGGGCGCTATGCCTATGCCCGTGTCGCGCACGGCGAAGTGCAACAGGGCGGAACCTTCCGGGGGTTCGGCCAGTTCCACTTCCAGCGCGACTTCGCCGCGCTCGGTGAATTTCACCGCGTTGCCGAGCAGGTTGAGCAGGATCTGGCGCAGCCGTCCGGGATCGCCCGCCACGCCGTCCGGCACGTCGTCGCCGACCGTGCAGGCGAGACTGAGGCCCTTTTCCTGCGCACGCTGGGCGACGGTGCGCATGGCCAGCCCGGTGACCTCGCGCAGGCCGAAGGGGATGTTCTCGAATTCCATGCGGCCGGCCTCCACCTTGGAGAAGTCCAGGATCTCGTTGATGATGCCGAGCAGCGCGTCGGCCGAAGTCTTGACCAGGCCGAGGTACTCGCGCTGCTCGTCGTCGAGGTCGGTATCGAGCGCCAGGTCGGTCATGCCGATGATGGCGTTCATCGGCGTGCGGATCTCGTGGCTCATGTTGGCGAGAAAGTCGCTCTTCGTGCGGCTGGCCGTCTCGGCCGCCTCCTTCGCTCGCCGCAATTCCACTTCCGCCTGCTTGCGCGCACCGATGTCGGTCAGCACGCCGATTATGCCGGCGATGCTGCCGTCGGCCTTGGTGAACACCGCCTTGTTGTAGAGCGTGTCGCGCAGCTTGCCCGTGCCGTCGGCGACCTGCGTCTCGAACGCCTGCACGCCCTGCCCGGCGTACAGTTCCTGGTCGAGCCGGTGGTGCATGGCCGCCGATTCCTCCGGAAACAGCTCGAACACGGTCTTGCCGATCCAGTCCTCGCGCCGGTGTCCGAAGAACTGCTCCCAGGCCTTGTTGAAGCCGAGGTAGCGCCCGTCGCGGCCCTTGAAGTAGATCGGGTTCGGGATCACCTCGATCAGTTCCTGCACGAAGCGCAGCTGATCGCGCAGGCGCTCCTCGGCCATGCGGCGCTCGGTGACGTCCTGCGCCGAGCCGGCGAAGCCGGCAAGGCCGCCTTGCTCGTCGTGCAGCACCCGCGTGAAGATTTCCACCCAGCGCTGGCCGCCATCCTTCGCCCGGTAGCGGAACACGCCGCGGCGCGACGCCTCGCGGCCCTCGAACAGCGGCTGATAGAAGGCGATGATCTGCGGATGGTCTTCGGGCAGGGCGAAGTCGAGCACCGATTTGCCGAGGGACTCCTCGACGCCGTAGAGGGTGACGTCCTGCCAGGCCGGGTTGAGGTAGGTCCAGCGCGCCTCGGCATCGGTCTGGAAGACGATCTCGGAAAGGTTCTCCACCACCGAGCGGTAGCGCTTCTCGCTGTCGGCCAGGGCCTGTTCGGCCTTGCGCCGTTCGCTGATGTCGCGCAGGTAGGCGGTGAACATCTGCTGCCCGCCCAGGCCGAGCGCCACCACCGCCAGTTCGACCGGAAACTCCTCGCCGTCGCGGCGCATCGCGGTCACCTCGATGCGCTTGCCGAGCACCGGCCCGTCCCCGGTCTCGAAATAGTGCCGCAGACCGCGTTCGTGCGCCTCGCGCAGGCGCGGCGGAATGATCAGTTCGGACAGGCGCCGGCCCAGCGCCTCTTCGCGGCCGTAGCCGAACACCGCCTCGGCCGCCGGGTTGAATTCGCGCACGATGCCCTCGGCATCGATGGTGACGATGCAGTCGAGCGCGGCCTCCATGATCGCGCCCTTGCGCGTCTCGCTGTCGCGCAGGGCGGCATTCTGATCGAACAGGCGGATGGAGGTCCAGTTGAGCGCGCTGTTGAGTTCGTCGATTTCATCGCTGCCCGCCTCGACCGGCAGCATGGCGCCGTAATCCGTGTCGAGCCGGCCGGCGAAGGCGCTGGCCCGGGCCAGCGCCCGCAGCGAGCGGCGCAGAAAGACGAAGACCAGCACGGTCGCCAGCACGATCACCGTGCCGCCGATGAGCAGGCTGTCGCGCAGGACATGCCGGCGCGCCTCGGCCACCGGTGAGGTGTCGAACTCGGCATAGACCCAGCCAAGGACGGCGCCCGCCTGCACCGGCGCCCAGACCTGCAGGGGCGCCGCGGTCTGGCGGCTCAATAGGGGCGGGATGACGTCCCCGCCGGTAATCTGCGGCCGCGCCGTGGCGGGCACGGCGAGCCGCTGCAGCTGGAATTCGGGGCGCAGGGTCCGGTCCGTGCCGCGGCGCACCGAGACCAGCAGGTCGCCGTTCGGCGCGCACAGCGCTATCCGCTGCACGCCGGGGAATTCCCGCGCCTGCATGAACTGCGACTCGACCGTGCCGAAATCGCTGGTGATGACGGCGGTCGCCGTGCCCGCGGCCAGGCTGGCGGTCAGCGCGTTGGCCTGCTCCTTGTGAAAATACAGGGTGAATTCAGCATGTTCGTCCGAAGTGTAGATCCCGTAGACGAACATCCAGCCGGCGAAGAGCAGGGCGAACAGCAGCGCCAGCTGGTGGTGCAGCCGCCGCGGCAAGAGGGATTCGATCCGGCTCAGCACTCGGCGCTACTCCGGCGGCTGCACGTACTTCTCCAGCTTCAGCCGCTCCAGCGGACGGTAGTCCCGCCCGTAGTCGGCGCGCACCGGCCGCGGCATCTGGATTGCCTGCAGCATCGGCGCCGCCGCGGCGTCCTGCCCCAGCTGCAGCAGCGCGGCGACGACGGCTTCGCGGTCCTTCGCCGGCACGCGCGGATGCGCCGCCAGGGGGTGCGGCTCCACGCCCGGCGTTTCATAGAGCACGCGCAGCAGGCCGCGCACTTCCGGCGGCTCCTTGGCGAAGGTCGCGCCGACGGCCCCGCCGGCGGCGGCCTGTCCGAGCAGCACGTGTCGCATGACGTTGGTGTGGGTGGACACGTAGTTCGGGCGGAAGCGGATGCGCTCCTCCTCGGAGAGCAGCGCGCGCATGTAGAGCGAGGCGCCGAAGGCGTTCGGCGCCGGGAAGGCCAGTTCGCTGCCGTCCAGGTCCTTGACGCTCTTGTAGGGACTGTCCTGGCGCACCAGCAGGATGCCGGCCAGCTGCCGGGAACCGTCCCGCACGAGCGGGACATAGCCCTGGGCGCGCCGCGCCATCACGGCGTGATAGGGATTCATGTAGGCGAAATCGCTGCGGCCCTGGAGAAAGTCCTCCTCGAAGGCGGGGATGCCGGCATGGGTCTTCAGCTCGAGGCGCAGCCCGGTCTCGCGCTGCAGGCGCTCCGCCACGGGCGACCAGCTGCGATGGATTTCCACCGCGGGGAACTGCGGCACCACGGAGAGCGTGTAGCGGCGCTCCTCGGCGGCGGCCGGCGCGGCGGTCAGCGCGGCAGCCAGCGCCCAGAGGAACAACGACAGCAAAACCCGTTTCGGCGCTTTCACGACACCAGCTCCGGCTCGTCCTGGAAGCGCTCGCGGATCGCCAGCACCGCTTCCAGGTCACCCAGGAATGCGTCCACGCAATCGGGATCGAAATGGGCGCCGCGCTCGCTGCGCAGGAGGTCGAGGGCGCGCGGGACGTCCCAGGCCTTCTTGTAGGGCCGCTCGGAGGTCAGCGCGTCGAACACGTCGGCCACGGCGACGATGCGCCCGCGCAGCGGGATGGCCGCGCCGGCCAGCCGGCGCGGATAGCCGGTGCCGTTGAATTTCTCGTGGTGCGTCAGGGCGATCTCGGCGGCGATCCGCAGCATCGGCGCGGCGCTGTCCCGCAGGATTTCGTGGCCGATCTCGGCATGGCGCTGCATGATCGCGAACTCCTCGTCGGTCAGCTTGCCCGGCTTGAGCAGGATGTGGTCCGGCGTGCCCAGCTTGCCGACGTCGTGCATGGGCGCCGCTTCGAGAATCGCCTCCTGCTCGTCGGCCGGCAGCCCCAGATGGGCGGCGATCAGCCGCGAATAATGGGCCATGCGCAGGATGTGCGCGCCGGTTTCCGGGTCGCGGAACTCCGCCGCCTTGGACAGGCGCAGGATGGTCTCCTTCTCCCGGGCGTAGATCTCCAGCGTGGCCTGGCGCACCTCCTCGGCCAGGGTGCGGGCGCGCTGCGACAGCTGCACGTGGCTGCGCCGCAGCGCCAGCATGTTCCTGACGCGGGAGGTGAACTCGACGCGGTCGATGGGCTTGGTGAGGAAATCGGTGGCGCCGAGATCGAGGGCCTTGTAGCGGACCTCCTTTTCGTGGTCGGCCGTCACCATCAGGATCGGCACGTCGGCCTTGTCCAGCGACTGGCGCAGCCGCCGGATGAATTCCAGTCCGTCCGGGGCCGGCATCATGTAATCGACGATGACCAGGTCGGCTTCGTTGCCCAGGCACCAGTCCAGCCCCGCGGCGGAAACGTCGAAGCCAATGGCCTCGCAGCCGCCGATCCTGCCGATCAGCGCGCGCATCAGGGTCAGGTTGATCTGCGTGTCGTCTACGATCACGACGTTCATGGCGTTCTTCCCAAAAGGCGTTTCATGTCCGCCCCCTCAGGCCCGGCCGAGAGAAAAGCGGGCGATGGCCTCGTTGCCGCAGCCGGCGAATTCCAGGCTGTCGCAGAGCGTGCGCACCAGCGTCAGCCCGCGCCCGAAGGCAGTGCGGGCGCCGCTGCCGTCGTCGGCGCCGACGTTCTTGTAGTCGAAGCCCGGCCCGCTGTCGCGGCAGTGGATCCAGAGGGTGTTCTCGTCCATGCCCGGACGCTCCTCCGTCTCCAGCACGATCTCGATGCTGCCCTCGCCGAGCCCGGCCAGCCGTTGCGTCCGCTGCGCCAGGTAGCGATCCATGCCGTCGGCCTCGTGCTTGAGCGCCGAGGACAGGCCGAGCACGCCGTGGTCGAGCGCGTTGTTGTACAGCTCGGAGAGGATGATGAACAGCACGCCGGCATGGGGGCGGGCCGCGTCGAGGTTGTTGAGCAGGCCGAGCAAGGCCGGCACGACGTCCATGCCACGCAGCTCGTCGGCGCCCAGGCGCAGCGCGATGCGCCAGGCGCCGGCGTGTCGCGCGACGGCGTGCGTCGTCACAGAGGCGGAACGCTCGACCTGCGGCCGGGCGGTCTCGTTGCAGTTCACCAGCACCAGGGACATGTCGTCGTGGGCGGCCTGTCCGGCAAGATGCCCGGCCACGTCGTCCTTGACGCGACTCAGCCGTTCGCCCGGCCGCGCCCGACCGAGCAGCTCCGCCAGCCTTTCCTCGCCGAACACTGCGCCGGCGGCATCCTCGGCCTCGACCAGGCCGTCGGAAAACACCACCAGCTGTCTGCCCGGCGCCATATTGCAGGTCTCGACGGACTCGTCGAAGCCGTCGTCGTCGGCCAGTCCGAGCGGCAGGTGCATGCTGTTGAAGACGCATTCCGACGTGCCCTGCGGCCCGAGCAGGTAGGCCATCGGGTTGCCGCCGTTCCACACGCTGACCGCCTGCTCGCGAAAATCCGCCGCCACCAGGGTGGCGGCGACGAAGTGGTCGGCCGGCATCATGTCGCGCAGCTTGGCGTTCAGTTCGCGGGCGATGGCGCCGATGCCGAAACCGCGCTCGGTCATGCGGTAGAAGGGGGCGGTGATCGGCAGCACGTTGAGCGAGGCGGCGAGGCCGTGGCCGGTGCCGTCGGCCAGCAGCACGTGCAGCGTGCCGCCCGGCGTTCGCGCCGCCGCCACCAGGTCGCCGGACAGCGTCTGCGCCGGCGCGACCCAGCATTCGAGCGCCGGGTCGTTCAGCTTGTCCACGTTGATGAGCCGCTGCATGAGGTGCTGCGCCAGGCGCTTTTCCTCCTCTTCCGCCACGTAGCGCTTCTGCAGCTCGCGCTCGCGCGCCTCGGATTCCTGCTGCTGCATGAGGGCGCGCATGATCGGGCGCAGGCGGGCGTGCAGGCTGCGGTCGGCGATCGGCTTGCGGATGAAGGCGTCGGCGCCGGCATCGAAGGTCTCCAGCACGGACGCCTCGTCGGCCGTTTCGGTCAGCACGACGACCGGCTGCCAGCTCGGGAAGGCGCGGTGGCGCAGGACGCGCGTCAGGGCATAGCCGCTGAGGTCGGGCAGCGCCAGTTCGGTGACGACGAGATCGATGCGCTCGCGCGCGCAGACCTCGAGCGCCGCCTCGCCGCTGTCGGCCTCGAGGACATCCAGCCCCATCCCCCGCAGTTGCCCGGCCGTCGTCGCGCGCGCGGCCGGATCCGCGTCGACCAGGAGGATGCGCATGGACAGTCCCTCGGAGACGAACCGTCAGTTGATGGGAAACAGCTTGGCGAAGTTGGCGATGTCGAGGATCTGCCGGACGCTGCCGCTGCAATTGGCCAGCCTGACCGTCTTGTTGGCGAGGCGGGCATTGTCGCGCAGCAAGAGCAGCATGCCGAGGGCGGAACTGTCGATGTATTCGACCTTGCCGAAATCCACCTCGACCTCGCGCACGCCGCCGGCGCCGAGCGCCTGGTCGCAGACGCTGCGGAACTCGCGGTGGCGGTTGAAGTCGAACCGGCCCTCGAGTCTGATGACGGCCGTGGCCTTGTCGGCGTTGAGCTGGGTTTCCATAGTTCGGCTCCTGTCGTGTTCCCGGACATTCAAATGGATATATCGGCGAATCTAGTCGCGGCTTGAGCGCAGCGCCGGCCGCTCGGCGGCCGCCAGGCGGGCCACCACCCTGCCGGCAATCTCGGGCAGCGGCAGCACCTCGTCCACACCGCCGACCGCCACCGCCTCGCGCGGCATGCCGTACACGATGCAGCTCGTCTGGTCCTGGGCGATGTTCCAGGCGCCGGCGCGATGCATGGCCAGCATGCCGCGGGCGCCGTCCTTGCCCATGCCGGTCAGGATCACGCCGACGGCCTGGTGGCCGGCGGCGACCGCCACCGAATCGAACAGCACGTCTACGGCGGGGCGATGGCGGTTGACCGGTTCGCTGCGCGACAGCTCGGCGACGTAAAACCCGCCCGTTTTGCGCACGCTGAGGTGGGAATGACCCGGCGCCAGGTAGGCGGTGCCAGCCTGAATGCGCTCGTTGTGCTCGGCCTCCTTGACGCGAACGCGGCACAGTCCGTCCAGGCGCTTGGCGAAAGAGCCGGTGAAGGTTTCCGGCATGTGCTGGACGATGACAATGCCGGGCATTTCCGCCGGAAAGCGGGTCAGCACTTCCTTGATCGCCTCGGTGCCGCCGGTCGAGGCGCCGATGGCCACCAGCCGGCTGGGATCGAAGTGGGGGGCCGCCAGCACCGCCGGCGCCGGGCGCGACGGTTCGGTCCTGGCGGACGGCGCGGCGGGCGGTGCCGCGCGCAGCGTCTTCACCCGGGCGCCATGGGCGGCGCGTATCTTGTCTCGGATGTCCTCGGCGCTCTGCCTGAGAGCCTCCAGCGAGTGCCCGGCGGGCTTCGGCACGAAGTCCACGGCGCCCAGTTCGAGCGCCTCCAGAGTCGTCAGCGAGCCCTTTTCGGTCAGGGTGGAAATCATCACCACCGGCATCGGCCGCAGCTTCATCAGCCGGCGCAGGAACTCAATGCCGTTCATTTTCGGCATCTCGACATCGAGCGTCAGCACGTCGGGCTCGAGTGCCTTGATCAGCTCGCGCGCCTCGATCGGATCGCCGGCCGTGCCGACCACCTTGAGATCCGGCGCGCCGTCGATGATCTCGCGCAGCATCAGGCGCATGACCGGGGAATCGTCGACGATGAGCACCTTGATGGTCATCTCAGTAGCTCCACCGCGCTTCGCGCCATCCGCGACGCATGAAACGCTTCGTTCGTTGAAGGGCGAAGGGTGCCAAGGGGGGCGGGTGACCGACGCCGCTCATGTCACCCGAGCCGGGCTGCGCCCGGCTCTCC
>Ga0233425_10010227_pt1 | contig 11516 bp, 11 predicted proteins | sample Watercolumn_Towu_2_FD_181712 | JGI IMG/M metagenome (GOLD analysis project Ga0233425, IMG submission 181712) | Freshwater microbial communities from Lake Towuti, South Sulawesi, Indonesia - Watercolumn_Towuti2014_140_MG | ecosystem: Environmental > Aquatic > Freshwater > Lake | place...
CCATAATGGCCGAAAAAATCTACATTTTTTCGGAGACCCCATGTCCCTCAGCAGTCAAGACGTAAACAAGATCGCCTGGCTGGCGCGTTTGGCCATAGACCCGGACAAAACCGAGGCCTATGCCCGCGACCTGTCCGGCATCCTCGATTTCGTGGAGCAAATGAACAGCGTCGACACCACCATTGTAGCTCCGATGGCCCATCCACTGGATCAATGCCAGCGCCTGCGCCCGGACGAGATTCGCGAAACCGACCGCCGCGCCGATTTCCAGACCCATGCTCCCCTGGTCGAAGCCGGGTTATACCTGGTGCCAAAAGTCATCGAGTGATCCCCATGAGGACTTCCGGAATTTCCATGCATGACAAAACCATCGCAGAACTTTCGCGGGGCCTGCGCAACAGCGAATACAGCAGCGTAGAACTCACCCAGGCGTTTCTGGCCCGCATCCGTCAACACGATCCCGTACTGAACAGCTTCGTTACCGTCACCGAGGATATCGCCCTTGCCCAGGCCAGGTCCGCCGACGAGCGCATCGCCCGAGGCGAGGCTGGTCCTCTTATCGGGGTTCCCATCGGTCAAAAGGATATCTTCTGTACCCAGGGTGTACGCACCTCCTGTGGATCGAGGATGCTGGATACGTTCATTTCGCCCTACGACGCTACCGTGGTGGAACGTCTCAGGCAGGCGGGCACGGTGATGTTGGGCAAGCTCAACATGGATGAATTCGCCATGGGTTCCTCCAACGAGACCAGCTATTACGGCCCGGTCAAAAACCCTTGGGATATCGGCACGGTGCCGGGTGGTTCCTCCGGGGGTTCGGCGGCGGCGGTCGCGGCGCGACTCGTACCCGGCGCCACCGGCACCGACACCGGCGGTTCCATTCGCCAACCGGCTTCCTTCTGCGGCATTACCGGCATCAAACCGACTTATGGGCGGGTTTCCCGGTGGGGAATGATTGCCTTTGCCTCCAGTCTGGATCAAGCCGGGCCGATGGCGCGCACGGCGGAAGACTGCGCCTGGCTGTTGCAGGCGATGGCGGGTTTCGACGACAAGGATTCCACCAGCCTGGATTATCCGATACCCGATTATTCCTCGGCACTGAACGGTAGTCTGGAAGGCTTGCGCATCGGCCTGCCCACCGAGTTCTTCGGCGAAGGTCTGGACGAGGACATTGCCCGTCTGGTCCACGAAGCGGTAGACGAATACCGTAAACTCGGCGCCACGGTGAAGGAAGTTTCCCTACCCAATATGCATCTCTCCGCCCCGGCTTATTATGTGGTGGCGCCGGCGGAATGCTCCTCCAACCTGGCGCGCTTCGACGGCGTGCGTTACGGCCATCGCTGCCAGGACCCCAAGGATTTGCATGATCTGTATATGCGTTCGCGCGGAGAAGGTTTTGGCGCGGAAGTGCAGCGGCGCATACTGATTGGCACCTACGCTCTGTCCGCCGGTTATTACGATGCCTATTACTTGAAGGCACAGAAAATCCGCCGACTCATCAGCGATGATTTCAAGCGCGTGTTCCAGGAAGTCGACGTAATACTGGGGCCGACCTCCCCCTCGGTGGCCTTCCGTTTCGGTGAAAAGAGCGCCGATCCCATCGCCATGTATCTGTCCGACATCTATACCATCGCGGTAAATCTGGCCGGGCTTCCCGGCATGTCGATTCCGGTGGGCTTCTCCAACAAACGGCCGGTGGGTATGCAGATCATCGGCAATTACTTCGCCGAGGATAAACTACTGAATGTGGCGCATCGGTATCAGCAGGTGACGGATTGGCACGGCCAAGCTCCGGCGGATTTTTCCTAAGAAGTGGTGTATTAACTTAAACGAATCACAAGTCAGAGGAGTCATCCAAATGTTGCGTGAAACTCCACCACTTCCGGAACTACCCCGTTATCCACGTAGGACGTTTCCTAATTGGCTGCCACGGCAAGAGTACGAAACAGAGGAGCCCATGGGATTTGTTTTCGCTGAAATTACTTTGTGCAATTCCGAGGATATCGCCGATGCCCGTCGGGGTCTCAAGAAACCGGATGAGGTTCGCCAAGTCATGGTCACGGCCTTGGTGGATACCGGCGCCTATACCTTGGCCTTGCCGGAAGCGATCGTGGTGCAGCTTGGTTTGCCGATTATTGAGAAGCGCGAGTTCGATCTTGCCGATGGCAGCAAGAAGGCGATGTCGGTGGTGGGACCTGTCTGGCTCAAATTCAAGAACCGTCAGACCGTTTGCCTGGCCGTACAGACCCAGGATGACGATGTGTTGTTAGGCTCGATTCCGCTGGAAGACCTGGATGTCATCATCAATCCCAAGGCTCGGACCATCGAGGTCAATCCGGCCAGTCCGTACATGCCCAAGATGAAGCTGAAATAACATGCTCGACTCCCGCCTGCTCACCGCCGACCAACTGGGGATACGCCTGGAAGTGGTGAACGGCTTGTCGATTTGGGAAGCGCAACCTCTCTACAAACACCAGAAGGCGGTGGAGCGCATCGCCCAATCCATTCGGCGTAAGGGAGAAGCCTGTGGCTGCGTTCATGCACTGGATGTCTATGTGCAATTTCCCAACGGACTCAAACGCCCGGATTTGTCGATTTTCTGCCGGGAACCGACCGAAGAGGAACAGGAAAATGCCCTGACCCTGATTCCGGAAGCCGTGGTGGAAGTGGTGAGCAAGGGGTATGAAGCCAAGGACCTGCAAATTGGTCCGCCGTTTTATCTCTCGCAAGGAGTAAAAGACGTAGTGGTGTTCGATCCCTCGACCTTGCTGGTGTTGCATGTCCGGCATGGCAGTGCGTTGCGCAAGCTGGCGCCGGTGGAAATCGAATTATTGTGCGGGTGTGTGGTGACGATTCCGGGGTGAAAATACTCTATGGGCCTGCCGAACAGAATCCCTACTCGATCCCTATACGATGAGATACTCGACCTTCCGGACAATCTTGTCGGCGAGATCATTGGTGGACAGGTATATACCCAACCGCGCCCGGCAGGTCCGCATAACAACGCCGAAATCTCTCTGGGTTCGTTGCTTCATCCGGCTTTTCAACGCGGCAAAAATGGTCCCGGCGGTTGGTGGATTCAAATCGAGCCGGAAGTACATTTTATCCGTGACACGGAAATCACCGTTCCCGACCTCGCCGGATGGCGGCGAGAGAAAATGCCGGAACTGCCGGTGGATCATCGTTATGAAGTGGTTCCCGGCTGGATCTGCGAGATACTTTCACCGAGCACGGCGAAAAAGGACCGCGTCCTGAAAATGCCCTTATACGCCCGGTATGGCGTGGCTCATCTTTGGTTGCTCGATCCCTTACAAAGGACTCTAGAAATATTCGAGTTGCAAGCAGGTCGATGGATATTATGGGGAATGCTGAAAGACGACGAGCCGGTAAATGGTCCGCCGTTTCAAGCGGTGACGTTTTCGTTAGCCGATTTGTGGAGTTGATATGAATCCCCAAACCTATCGTCAGGATTTCCATGCCTGGGCCTTGCAAAATGCCCAATTGCTGCGCGAGGGACGACTGGAGGAAATCGACATTGATAATATCGCCGAGGAATTGGAAGACATTGGCGCCAGTAAGGAACGCGAACTCGAAAGTCGTCTCGGCATTTTATTGGCTCACATGTCGAAATGGGCTTACCAGCCAAGCAGAAGAGGGAATAGTTGGCGGGCTATCATTTGCGAACAACGCCGCCGTATTGCACGGCTCATCAAGAAAAATCCGAGTTTGAAAAGCTGTCTGGAGGAAGTTTTTAGCGATGCCTATGGCGACGCCAGATTAATCGCTGTCCGGGAAACCGGCATGGATGTGGAAGCCTTTCCAGATGAAAGCCCGTTTACCCTGGAACAAACCCTGAATGATGGCTACTGGCCCGAATAACCCCAACCAAGACCGAAAGATAAACGCCATGCAATGGGAAACCGTGATCGGGCTGGAAATCCATGCCCAACTCGCCACCAAATCGAAAATCTTCTCCAGCGCCGCTACGGCCTATGGCGCGGAACCGAATACCCAGGCCTGCGCGGTCGATCTGGGTCTGCCGGGCGTATTGCCGGTACTGAACAAGGAGGCTGTCCGCATGGCGATCAAATTCGGCCTGGCCATCGGGGCAAAAGTTGCCCCGCGCTCGGTTTTCGCCCGTAAGAATTACTTCTATCCGGACCTGCCCAAAGGCTACCAGATTAGCCAATACGACCTGCCCGTGGTCAGCACCGGACATCTCATCATCGAGGTGGATGGTGTTGAGAAAACCATAGGCATCACCCGCGCCCATCTGGAAGAAGACGCCGGTAAATCCCTGCACGAGGATTTCCACGGCTTCACCGGCATCGACCTCAACCGTGCTGGCACACCACTGCTGGAAATCGTGTCCGAACCGGACCTGCGTTCAGCCAGGGAAGCCGTGGCCTACATGAAGAAACTGCATTCGCTGGTGCGTTATCTGGAAATTTGCGACGGCAACATGCAGGAAGGCTCGTTCCGTTGCGACGCCAATGTCTCCGTTCGTCCCAAGGGCCAGCGCAAATTCGGTACCCGCGCCGAAATCAAGAATCTGAACTCGTTCCGCTTCGTCGAGAAGGCCATCAATTATGAAATAGAACGCCAGATCGAAATCCTGGAATCGGGTGGTGAGGTGGTGCAGGAAACCCGGCTGTATGACGCCAACAAGGACGAAACCCGCTCCATGCGTAGCAAGGAGGAGGCTAACGATTACCGCTATTTCCCCGACCCGGACCTGTTGCCGCTGGAAATCACCGGCGAATTCATAGCCGAGGTACGGTCAAACCTGCCGGAACTGCCCGATGACAAGCGTGACCGTTTCAAAGCGCAATACGGGCTGAATGATTACGACGCCTCGGTGCTGACCGCTACCCGCGAACTGGCGGATTACTACGAGGCCGTGGTGAAAGCCGCCGGCTGTGACGTCAAGCTCTGCGCCAACTGGGTGATGGGCGATTTGGCCGCCGCTCTCAACAAGGCGGGCCTGGAAATCGAGCAATCACCGTTACAGGCGGAGCGTCTGGCCGGACTCATCCAACGTATCGCCGATGAAACCATCTCCGGCAGGATCGCCAAGCAGGTCTTCGAAGTGCTATGGGAAAGCGGCGACAGCGCCGACGCCATCATCGAAAGGCAGGGGTTGAAGCAGATCACCGATACCGGAGCGATCGAGGCCATCATCGATCAGATCATTGGCGACAACCCGGATCAGGTGGGAGGTTACAAGGCGGGTAAGGAGAAACTGTTCGGTTTCTTCGTGGGGCAAGCCATGAAAGCCACCCAGGGCAAGGCCAATCCGGCGCAGTTGAATGAATTGCTAAGAAGGAAATTGCAAGGCTGATCGAAAAATGCTCGATTGCATGCTGGAAGACCACTGTTTCCGCCCTGCCAGAATTCTAAAGCCGAGTTATTGGAGATTTCCCTACTCCGACGGTAGAAAGAGAACCGCAGGGCGCTGAGTTATGGAATCTCATCCGCCAACGTGCAAATTCTCTGGCCGGGTAGCGGGCTGCCAGGGATTATTGAGAAGTTACCTTATCCCGAACTAACGTTACCTTACCCATCGCCCACTCCCGCACCCGCCTTACGGGCAGAACGAGCGTATCCCTCCCTCGTCGGACAGTCACCGCACAAGCTCTGATAAATCGCCCGGTAACGCTGTACGCTGGCGGACCAATTGCGCTGTTCGTCCACGAATCTGCGCCCGGCCTGCCTGGTATCCTCACAGCGCTCGGGATGTCCCAGCAAATCCAGTACCGTGCGGGTCAGGCTGTCGGCATCGCCGGCCCTGAATAGCCAACCAGTCTTGCCGTTCTCGATCAATTCCTTGTGCCCCCCCACGTCCGAGGCCACCACCAAACGGCCTTGGGCCATCGCCTCCAAAGGCTTCAGGGGCGTAACCAGATCGGTCAGCCGCATCGAATAGCGTGGATACACGAAAATGTCCACCTGATCGTAGTATTTCTGCACCCGCTCGTGCGGTACCCGCCCAGAGAAAATCACCGCTTCGCCCAAATCCAGCTTTGCGACAAGTTCCCGCAGGTTGGCTTCCTGTGGACCACCGCCCACCAACAGCACACGCACCTCCGGTCTTGTTCGCAATATCGCGGGTAAAGCCTCCAGCAGCAAGGGAATACCCTCATAAGCATAAAACGATCCGATGAATCCCAACACCGCTTTACCCGTCAACCCCAGTTCATCGCGCAAAACCGGATCCGGTTCCCCGGCGTAGTGGAACTTGTGAATGTCGACCGCATTGGGAATCACGGTCACCTTTTCCGGTGGCAGGCCACGCTGGATGATATCGTCGCGCAAGCCCTCGCAGATGGTGGTGATCGCGTCGACGCGACGGAAAACGTAGGTTTCCAGTGCATGAGTGGCTCGGTAGCGCAGGCCGCCCTCGCGACTAGTGCCGTGGTCCACCGCCGCATCTTCCCAGAAGGCGCGGCATTCGTAAACCACCGGCAGCGAGTTCCATTGCGCGACTCGCAGAGCCGCCAGACCATTCAGTGCTGGCGAGTGGGCATGGAGAATGTCGGGACGAACCTCCTCCACCACTTCCGCCAGGCGTCGGGCAAGCGTGTTGACGATGGCGAATTGATTCAGCATGGGCAGCCGTTCGTACCACTGGCAGGGTGCGGGGGTGCGATAAAAGCGGAAGCCGTCTGTTTCTTCCACCGCTGTTTGTGCGCCTATGTGCTTGGCCGAGGTGATGTGGAAGGTCTCCAGCCCCATTGCCCGCTGATGTTCCAGAATGGCGCGGGTACGGAAGGCATAGCCGCTGTGCAGGGGAATGGAATGATCCAGGATGTGTAGTATTCGCATGGCTGGTTCCACCCAATCAAATTTCTCCGTGGCGGCGCAGGAAGGACTCGAACATCAGGAGCGACCACAAACCGGCACTGTGATCATTGATCCCGGCCTGATGACGATCCACCAGTCCACGCAGGAATTCCACATCGAACCAGCCGCAGTCCGTCATGACGGGTCCGAGCACGGCATTCCTGAGCTTGTCCCGCAAGGGGCCGCGAAACCATTGCGCCAGGGGGACGGAGAATCCCATCTTGGGGCGATACAGCACATCTTCTGGCAGATAGGCTTCCAGACCGCGCTTGAACAGGTATTTGCCCTCCCTGCCACGCAGTTTGTAGTCGGGCGGCAGGCCGGAGATCCATTCCACCAGTTTGTGGTCGAGCAGGGGGACGCGGACTTCCAGCGCATGGGCCATGCTGGCCCGATCCACCTTGGTGAGAATGTCTCCTGGCAGATAGGTTTTCAGATCGAGGTATTGCACCAGCGACAGCGGATGGTCGGTGGGCGAGGTCGCGGCGAGGTCGCGCAATACCTGTGCGGCATGGTAGCCCTGCAGCTGGCGGCGGAATTCCGGGCTGAACATCGGTTGGCGCAAGCGATCCGGCAATACCGACACGCTGTGGAAATAGCCTTCGACCGAATCGCGCGCCAAGGCCTCGAAGGTGGATTTCGCGCGCAACACCCTGGGCGCCCAATCGGCCTTGGGATAGATCCGGCCCAACAGGCCGAACAGATTACGGCGCAACCAGGGCGGGCAATGCGAGCGCATGCGATCCTCGTAGGTATGCCAGCGATAACGTCGGTAGCCGGCCAGATTCTCGTCGCCGCCGTCGCCGGACAAGGCTACCGTAACCTCCTTGCGGGCCAGTTCGCACACCCGGTAGGTCGGCAAGGCGGAACTGTCGGCAAAGGGTTCGTCATACATGTCTGCCAGCCGATCCACCAGGGAGAAATCTTCCGGATCCACTCGTTCCACCCGGTGTCGGGTGTGATACCGCTCGGCCACCATCGAGGCATAGCGGGATTCGTCGAAATCGGCGTCGCCGAAGGCGATCGAACAGGTGTTCACAGGCTCGGTGCTCAAACCGGCCATCATGGCGACCACCGCGCTGGAATCCACCCCGCCCGATAGAAACGCCCCCAGCGGCACATCGGCCACCAGGCGGATGTCCACCGCTTCCCGAAGCCGGATCAGCAACTCCTCGCGCGCGGCGGCTTCGTCGATGTTCCTGTCAACCCGAAATGGAACTTGCCAGTAAGGTTCTGGTTCCATCCGCGCTTCGCCACGGCGCAGGGTTATGCGGTATCCCGGTGGCAATTTGTGGACGCCCCGGTAGATCGTCCGGGGATCGGGGATATAACCATAGGCGAAATACTCCTCTACTGCGCAATGGTCTATTTCGCGGGGCAGAGTAGGGTAGGGTAACAGGGACTTCAATTCCGAACCAAACACGAAGCAGGAGTCTCCCACCTCGGCGTAGTACAGCGGCTTGACCCCGAGCCGATCGCGCGCCAGAAACAAGGTTTCCCGACCGCGATCCCACAGACCGAAGGCAAACATGCCGCGAAACCGCTCCACGCATGCCTCGCCCCACACCTGCCAGGCATGGACGATCACCTCGGTGTCGCAATGGCTGGCGAATTCATAGCCTAGTGTCTCCAATTCGAGGCGCAATTCCCTAAAGTTGTAAATTTCGCCATTGTAGGTCACCACCACCTGTCCATCGCGGCTGAACAGCGGTTGCTGGCCGCTGGAAAGATCAATGATGGACAGCCGTCGATGGCCGAAACCCAGGCCCGGTTCGATATGTAGGCCGCCTTCGTCCGGCCCCCGGTGATGCTGGGTTTCATTCATGCGGTGCAGGAGGTCGCGGGAAATCTCCCCATGGCCCAACCTGTCGAAGATACCGACGATTCCGCACATGCTCGCATTCCTCCCCTCAGTGGTTTTGTTCAAGTAGTTCTTGGTAAACGGCCAGATAGTGGTTCACCATGCCGCGCAGGCTGAATGATTCCCGCGCCCGGTGGAGTCCTGCCAGGCCGTGGGCAGCGACCAGACCGGGTTGTTCCAGATAAGCAGCCAGGGCGGCAGCCATGGCCTCCGGGTCGCCGCTGGGCACCAGCGTGCCGGTGAGGCCATGTTGGACCAGTTCCGGATTGCCGCCAACCCCGGTGGCGATTACGGGCAGGCCGCTGGCCATCGCTTCCAGGATGGTATTGGAAATACCCTCCGCCAGCGAGGGCAGGACAAACAGATCCAGCCCGCGCAGCAGATCGGCGATGTCGTTGCGCTCACCCGGCAGCCAGGCGTCCCGCGCGAGTCCCCCAGACTCCAGCAAGGCCAAGGCCTCGGCACGCAGGGGGCCATCGCCCACCAACACCAGACGGCAATTCTGGGAGAGTCTGGGCCAATGCTCACGCAGGCGAAGATACGCCCTCACCAGGGTAAGCTGATTCTTCACGCCGTGCATTCTGCCTATGGTCCCGATCCGGAATGGGTGGCTTTCTCCATCAACAGCGAAGGGGCAACCCGGCAGCGGCGGGAGTTCTCCTTTCCGGGGAAAAAAGATTTCGGTATCCACGCCATTGCAGATACGGGTGATTTTCGCGGGCGGAACCCGGATCTTTTCCAACAGGTATTGTTCGAGATGTCGGGACAAGGGAATATATCGATGCACCATGGGTTTTACCGCGCGCCGCAGATACTGATATTTACGGTTTTCTCCCTTGGGGTCAAATACGTCCCAGCCATGCTCTCCATGTATACGGATAGGAACTCCAGCCAGCCAGGCAATATACTGGCATTCTACCGCCGCCAGATTGCGGGTATGCGCGATCGTGGGCCGTAATCGCCGCAGCAGGCGATTTAGGCGTGCATACATGGCGAAATCCTGTCCCTCCCGACGATGAAGTTCGAATACCTCCACTCCCGGTTTCAACCGCCCGCGAAACTCGGTAGCCCCCTTCAGACATACGATCGCATGTCGAAACCTGTCTTCGGGAGTATGGTTAACAAGGTTCACCAGCCCGTTTTCCAGCCCACCGATACCCAGCTGGAAAATGACATGAACGATCAAGGGGGGTAAACCGGAAGGAACTTGGCTCATCGTTGCGAAGTATCCATCAGGGTTTGCTGTAGTGCCGGCTGCATTGAGACCAGAAAACTTTCCAAAACCCTTTGCGCGGCTTGCTCGGTGGTCGCAATTTCCGTTGCGAATACCAGAGCCGCTCCATCCCGAAAACGGCCCATGAATCGGTCACGGGCTTCCAACCACTTTCCCCAGTAGTCGTTGGCGGTATATTCCCCGGAAACCCAGTACCACCGCCATATCAGCAGTCTTCCGGCCTGTGATCGAAGTATGCCCTGGCGAATTTCTCCGGGTAATCCCGGTATCTTGCTAGCCACCAGCGACTCCGAGAGCAAATGCCAATCGGGAGAGGCTTGCGAAGTCAAGAGGTTTTGCGAGCCGATCAGTTCCTCCCCTTGTTTCTGTTCGCGGTAGTAATAGAGGAATACATCCACCCTGTGCGCTCCATCGGAATACTGCGCTTTTATTTCGGCATCGACTCCCCGATAGCTTGGTTCCCAAGCCAGGTTTTCACCGGTTACCTTCCAGGGAAATACCGCTTGCAATGGCGCCATGCTTACCGGGGTGGCATGTTCCTTAGCGATATATTCCAGTTGCATTGCACGCAATGGACCCAGTCCGGTCAATAGTATTCCGGTCAGGGTGATACCCCAATACTTCCAATCTTCATGGAGCCGATTACGTATTGCCGGTAGTTCGTTCTGTTTTTCCGAATCTCCGTTAAACGGTTCTGCCTCTCTCCAAAACGAGCCGATCCAGAACATCACCAGCATGACAAATCCGAAAAATACCCATCCGTAAACATAGTGATCGACACCCGTGGCCAATTTATAGTCACTGAGATGGGCCAATATTACGATGATATAAGCCCGTAGTCCATTGGCCAAAACTGGAAACAGTATGGCCAGGACAACAAACGTGATCCGATAAGCCAAGCGTTGATAGCTTAGATATGCGTATAGGCAACCCAGGGTAATCGAGGAAATCAAATACCGCAGCCCGCTACACGCCTCGACTACCGACCATTCCCCACTGGGGATGCTGAAGAAAGTGCCTTGCTGGTAGACAGGAATTCCGCTGAGACGCAACATTTTTACCGTAAAGGCAGCAGTGAAATCCATCAAATATGGAATAAGAAACTCGCCTACCGGCACCATGAAAAACAAAAAACCAAGTGGAAAACCCAGTTCCCAGGCGATGGTTCTGCCCAGTATCAGCCAAATCATTGCCGGCAGCATGGCAACCCAGGCCAATTGGCTCACCACCAACACCTCGCTGATCTCTGCTAGAATCCAGACACCTACGATAAGCACCAATATCGGCAGGGCCGCCGGATCCGGTTGTGGTGAGAGGGTCGCAACCAGTGCACGTTTGCGAAAAATCAGCCAGAGGCTGATGGGAAAAATCAGAAATCCATGCGCAAATGTTTGGGAACGGATCCATATCTCAATGATCGAGTATAAGGTATCCCAATACAGCCAGGATACCATCGCCAACCCTAGTATCACGGCAGATAGGGGCGCTACCCAGGGATCGGTTATCCGTGATAAATGCTTGTGTATGTCGGTTATCCTGAACATCCTTGGCCTTGGTCAGGAGATGAGAATGGAATCC
>Ga0233425_10010228_pt1 | contig 11515 bp, 11 predicted proteins | sample Watercolumn_Towu_2_FD_181712 | JGI IMG/M metagenome (GOLD analysis project Ga0233425, IMG submission 181712) | Freshwater microbial communities from Lake Towuti, South Sulawesi, Indonesia - Watercolumn_Towuti2014_140_MG | ecosystem: Environmental > Aquatic > Freshwater > Lake | place...
CTGAACTTCCCAATGTTCTTGGTTCAAGCGCATTTCCATAAAAATTTCCACCCACTCCTGTTCCTGCAGACGGCCTTCCTCCCTGACCACCATGTCCTCCTCCACCACCACCATTATTACTTGGTCCTGTTCCACGACCTTCTCCTGAACCATTCAAAAATCCTGTCCCTGTTCCATTAATTTCTCCACCTGCCTGGATAGTGAGATTCCCTACAGTAATGTTCACTGTGTGATTTCCCATACTGCTATTGACATACAATCTTCCGCCATTACTAATGTTGATATACTCGCAGATAATGTTTGCTGTCGTGTTTACTGTCTGCGTATTGCTAATATCCCACCAGCCGTTGACAGTATCGCCAGGGCAGTTGTTGAATGGAGCGAATGCAATAGGAAGTGTTAGGAGAAATAACAGCACGAGCACTAGTGGAAGTATTGTTTTTCCTCGGAGTTTTTCTTCTTTCATTTGTTCTCACCTCCCGCAGCAAACTGCGCAGTAGTTCTGTTCTCTCGTGGTTTTTGTTTCAACGAAGCAATTTCCTCTCGCAATTTTCGTATCTCGTTGTTTATTTCTTGATTTAGCTGTTCATTGAGTTGTTCATCAAGAAGCGTTCTCAGAAGGTCGCTTGCATTATCTTTTTGAGAAGCTGCTTCTTTTTTTGTCCAGAGGTAAGAGCCAGCTATCCTACATCCATGAATCTTTTTTTTAAGCTGAAGCTTGAGGCAATACTCCTGCACTGTATGCCAAGAAAGTTGAAGAGCAAGAGCAAGCTGCCTTGTAGAAATAGGATATTCTTCTTTCTCAATACGTTCCAGAAGCAACTCCTGGACACGCATCCCCTTGCGTGTTATTCCACCCACCCCTTTTTCACTTTTTTTGTACATTATCTTATTTAAACGTTTGCATAAAGGTTTGCAGTTTTTGATAGTATTAGAAAGTGGCGAAATATCTTCCAAAACATTTAAATAGTTAAAAGTAATTACTTATAATTAGATGAGATTAATCATAACAAAACATGCACAGCAACGCATGGATCTTAATGGGATTACCGAAGACCAGATAAGAATGGCCATTCAGCGAGGAGCAAAAACAGTGCAGACAGAGGGTTTCCTTGTGGTATACACATACATTCGTGTCGCTTATAGGATTATTAATGATAAATATATTATAAAAACAGTGATGATCGAAAAATAGAGAACGGTGAAAAAAATGGAAAAGTGTTACCTATGCGAAAAAGGAAGTTTAGCGAAGAAAAAAGTACCATACGAAGTACTTGATGAAAAAGTAGGGATGTTTGACGCAGAAGTTTGTAACTCCTGTGATGAAATATTTTTTGACGAAGAAACCTCAAAGAAAATAACAGCAGCCACAAAGGCGAAAGGACTATGGGGTCTTGGAAGCAAAACAAAAATAGGCCAAGCAGGCAGCACACTTGATATTAGACTTCCAAAACGAATTATTGACTTACTTGGTTTGAAAAAAGGAGAAGATGTTACGGTTTACCCAGAAAGCAAGAGACGATTAATTGTGGAATTATAATACTCTCATGAACTATCAACAATCTATAGCATGGCTTGAAACACTGCAAAAAGAAGATACGCTTGATAGAGAATGGAATCTCGAGACTACACGCACGCTTCTAAAGAAAGTAAAACATCCTGAAAAACAGCTTGGCACAATTCTCCATGTCACTGGCACAAACGGCAAAGGATCTGTGTGTGCAATGCTCGCAAACGTTCTGCATGCTAGCGGATATACTGTTGGATTATACACATCACCACATCTCTCACAAATTACAGAACGGATAAGGATAAATGGCCAACAAATCTCTAAGGAAGAATTTGCTGCTCTTGTTCAAAAAGTTCGACCTTTTGTTACTATCGAAAGTTTTTTTGAAGTGATGACTGTTCTTGCGTTTGTCTATTTTGCAGATCATCATGTTGCTTTTAGTGTTCTTGAAGTTGGACTAGGCGGAAGATTGGATGCGACAAATGTTGTTGAAAGCACAATCAGTGTTATTACCAACATCAGTTTAGAACACACCCAGCGACTCGGTAAAACTGAGCAGGAGATCGCACGAGAAAAAGCAGGCATCATCAAAGAGAATAGCATTTGTGTGACTGGAGCAACAGGAGAAGCACTCTCTGTCATTCAAGATGTTTGCAGAGAAAAAAATGCAGAGCTTGTTTGCGCAAAACCAACAAATGCATATGATCTTTCTCTCAAAGGAGAAATGCAAAAAGAAAATGCAGGCGTTGTTGTTGCTGCACTTGAAGCACTCAAGAAGCGAGAGATTGTTATTCCCAAAATTCATATTGTCGAAGGATTGCGCACGACTGTTTGGCATGGAAGACTAGAATTCATTGAACCACACATTCTTGTCGATGTTGCGCACAATCCTGGTGGCATGCAACAACTTACAAAAGAGCTCCGCGAGATGAAGCGAAACTGGGATCATGTGATTCTCGTGCTTGGAATTCTTTCTGACAAGGAATGGAAACTCATGCTTGATCAGATCGTTCCTGTTGCTGATACGATTATTGCAACAAGACCAAACAGCCATCGTGCACTTGAACCAAGGCAGATTCAACGCTATCTTGAAAAAGAATATGGCTTCGTTGCAGAAGTTATTGATGCAGTTCCTGCTGCGCTCGAGAAGGCAAAACGGATTGCTCAACAGAATGATTTGATTGTAGTGACTGGAAGTTTTTATACTGTTGGGGAGATTTATAGCTGACGCACGAAATAACACAGACGCACCACTCGCAAGGTATCGCTATCGTAATTAAGTGCGTCTCTGGAATTGTGAAATCTGGTCAGAACTAAAATAGAAAAAAAGAAAAATTGAAAGAAATTTATCTTCGTGCCATTGCTGCGCGAGAAACATCTCCGTCTTTGTCAATAAAGTATAAGTATCCTGCTTCTTTCTTGACACCAGGCTTTGCAACAACTTCTTGCTTTGCTTTTCCTTTCTTGTTTTTACCGCGAGACATTTTTGCCCGAGCAACGTTTCCTTTCTTATCTATAAAGTAAAGGTATCCCTTTTCTTTTCTAACGCCAACTTTTGCTACTTTTTTTGCTGCTATTTTAACCACCTCAGTCGTTATTGAAACTTATCTATTTCAATTACTTCTTTTATGAGTTGAAGAGGTATATAAAGTTTTCTGATTTTCCGACGGGAAATCTGTCTTTTTATAGCTGACGCACGAAATGATCGTAAATATTTCATAGTGATTTCGTGTGTCAGCTAATAAGTGAACGAACATAAAAAATTACGAGAATTTGGTTCGTTCACTATACTTCTCATTTGAGCCACTAAACGGTGCAATGTTGCCTAAAAATACTTCTTCACTGTCTTTTGCAGCGTTTGTTGTGATCCCATGCACATGCGCAACTGCCCTGCTACTGACATCCAATAAATACCCTGCAACAAACAGGTCATGATGATCTTCGCGGAACTTTTTATCATTTGTAATCGCTTTCATCGTCTCAAAATAGTTATTATTCAGATGTTTCAGCACATGATAACTTTTCGCATGCATCTCTTCTGCATGAACAGCCATTGCCTTCTCTAGTTCCTGCTCTTTTTGATGCAAATACAGTATTTGAGGAAGAAGATCATCATAGGTTCCTGCATTTAATGCATGCACAAGCTTTGCCTGCCGTTTTATTATATCTGCAAGGATAACCACATTTTCATGCAACCGCTGTGCTGCAAAGGCTGCATCTTCTACGAATAATTCTGCATGCATATTCTTGAAATGCGACTTTAACCCTTCAACTGTTTCCTTAATATCATGATATACTTGTATCTTTTGTTCCTGGGTTGGAATTTGCTTTCTCTCAATAACATGCTTTACTTCCTGAATAAGCTGTTTGTTTGCTTCAAAACCCAAGGTGCGCTTTTCTTTCAACAACGTCATGACGTCACTTTTATGTGCATGATGCTCTTGTTTGTTCCAATGAATCTCTGCACCCCACTGGACATACCCATGAAGCCTTCCGACAAGCTCTGTATCGAGGATTAGCGTGTTCATGCTCTTTTCTTGGTATTTGTGGTTTATATAGTTTGCTTGAAGCGAGTCAAAAAAGAAAGAAAAAAGAAAAAAACAACCTATTGTTCAATCATATACGTCAATGTCACTGTTCCTGAAACAGTAAGCTCTTGTGGTGAAATGGATGTGTCATAACTCTTTTCTTCTGCGACCATCTCCAAATCATACGACACTGATCGTGCATACCATGGATATGGACTGTAATAACTTGATTCGCTAATGGAAACAATCTCTCCAAGCGTCACATCCACTGCATCCACAATATTCTCTGCTTTTGTTCGTGCTTTTTCTGCAGCCAACGAAAGCGCTTCCCCCTTGATCTCACTTTCCTTGCTTCTGCTCAACGTGAACTGCACAGAATTGACTCCTGTTGCACCGGCATCCACTGCTGTATCAATAATAGCACCAACACCTTCAACATCACTGGTTGTTACTTTGAGGATGTTTGTCAGCGTATACCCTGTTGTGATATATTCTTCTGTCTCTTTATCCCATTTTCTCTCTTCATCAAGATAATACGATGATGTTTCTATGCTCTCTTTATCAATACCACTTTCATACAATGCATCGAGGACAGCATCACTTACTCTTGCATTTTCTTTTTTTGCCTCTTGTGCTGTATCACCACGAGATTTGATTTCAATATAGACATATGCTTCATCTGGCATTGTTTCTATCTCCACTGTCTCACTTACTGTAATTGTTTGTTTCTGCTCCTGCTCTGCAATAGTAAGCGTATCAGGCATTCCGTTGTTCATTGCATATAATGCACTCACTACAACTAAACCAATAACTAAAAGAACAGTTATTGTTATACTTTTATTCTCTTCTTTCATGATAACTACCATAACAACTAATAATTGATAAGTATCTCTACATCCTTTCCAAAGATATTCTTCAAATCTTCAAATATTGGCTCTTTGATGAACACTTTATTCGGAAGCTCGATCTTGACCAAATGCTTCTCAAACTCTTCCATGGTTGTTGGCTCTGGTGTGCCAAGACTGCCATCTGGCTTAATCAGCGCTTTAGACAGCTCTTTTTCTTCATGATCGATATCATGGATAATAAATGCAACATCATCCAACAAAATGACTTCACCATATCTATTTCCATGCTTCACGCGAATCTTTGCACGCTCCAACTCTCTGCCTCGTTTTCGCTGGAGATGTTCAATCATAAACTTCATGAACTCATTGCTGTTCTTTCGCATATTATCAACATCTGTCTTTGTAATCTTCTTTGCATCATAATCTTTTTTTGCTTTTTCAATCTCTTTCAAAATACGCAAATATTTCTGCGGGATGATACCTTTATGCACAACCTCATCCTCAAAAATCTGAACAATATCTGCATCTTTCACCTTCTCTACTCCTTCCAATCGCAAGATATCGCGAATAACAGTGACAATTGCTTCATACACATGCGCAACTGATTCTTCATCACGCATTTTTTCAATTTGCGTAAATAAGCGAGTAATACGTTTGAGATATTTTTCTGCATCATCAAGAAGGCCATCAATCTCTTTTCCTGAAAGCTCTTTCATTGTTCCATGCTCTAAATCTTTTCGCACCTGGATGTTATGCTCCAAAATCTTGACAAACTCTTCTTCGAAAATTTTTAATTTTTTGACAAAAATCTCCCTCATTAACTGCGCTGTTTCTCGTGGTGCAGGAGGGGCAACGCCATGCATCATTAATGCAGCCTGCGATGGTGTGAGGATTGCATAATAAATGTCTTCCATCCCCATTTCTTTGAGTTTAAAGCGCACACGCTTCAACATCTGATCTCCTGAACTCATAAACAGATCAATTGCTTCCTGCGATGGCTTGATCTTTCCCATCTTGAGGAGTTGTTTCCACGGCATGAATATTCCTCTGTCATAAAATGGAACACCGTCTCTCAACAATGTGAAAATTACTGGATTTGCTTCTTTCAAACTATCCCAGAAATCAGTTAAAATATAGACTTGGATGTTGAGCTTGTTCTTGATGCCGGTCATATCTCCTGCTTCAATACCCATGCCAATAATGATTGCTCTGAGTTTGTCTTTCAACTCTGCCCTTGTCATTTTCTTGACATCAGTATCATCAATGACAATGAAAACATCAATATCTGATGTTGCTGTTGCCTGTCCTCGCACTAATGAACCGCTAAGAACGTAACTGACAATATATTTTTCGAACTTCTTAATGACCATGGACTTGTGGATTTCTGCGATTTTAATCGCTGCAAGCATTCCTGTATCATACACAGGAGCAGACATCGCAATCATCTGCACAAGATCAAATTTTCCATCATAACAACTCTGCCAAACCTCAGAGTAAATCACCACATCAGGAACTAAATTTTTGTCAATCTCTCCTGCAATCGTGACAATAATACCCTGCAGCTTTTCCCGAAGCTCTGCTTTGGACATTTTCTGGCTATCAGTATCATCAACAAGAATAAGGACATTGATTTTCTCTGTATTTACCGGGCGGCCGTCTTTCCCACGCTCTGGTGGAAGGAGACCAACACCAGCAATATATTTTCCAAATTTTTCCACAATTTTTTTCTGGAACTTTTCGAGCTTTGCTTTAATTTCTGCAAGTTTTTCCTGCGCTTCTTTTGGTAAATCCGCAGGATTCATCGGGAGATTTGCTGGAGGAAGTGGTGCTGGTTGTTGTACTGCTTGAATAGACTGTGGCTGTTTTGCTTTTTTTGACATAATGTTGATTACGCTTCTCCTTATATAAATATTTGTTGTTTTGGGAGATAAATGTGGGACAAAATGATCAGGGGTTTTTATTCCTTTGTTTGAATATTGGAAGCCCCTACAAGTAGTCTTCATATCTTTTGAGATACGTCCGCAAAAAATATGTAATAAAAGCAATTCTGCCTTTTTCTAACGCACGATAATATTGTCTTCTCTTTTTCACCTCTATAATTGCTAAAGGAAAATGGCTGTTATAAAGAATATAATTCATCAATAAACGTCCAATTCTTCCATTGCCATCGCCAAACGGATGAATCTTCTCAAATTCATAGTGCATTATTGCTGCCAACTCCAGTGGATGCACTATTTTTTCATTTTCTTTATAATACCAAAAATGATCTTTCATCAATTTTGGAACATCCTGCCAATCCGGCGCACGATAATTCCCAACACGAACAAGATACTCTCGATATATTCCTGCAATGTCCTGCTTTGTTTGACCAAACAACTCCTTATGCCATTCTAAAAGCACTTTTTCTGAAAATGCTCTCTTTTCCTGAATTACCTTAAAGAATACTTTGGAGTGATTTACTGTTTCCTGGACATCAGAAAGAGCTTTATGCGGTGAGAGATTTCTCTCAATAATATCTTCTGTCTCTTCTTTTGTAATTGTTGATCCTTCAATTGCATTGGAATTATAGGTGAGGTCAATAGAGAACTGAATTAAGCGCTTTTTCTTTATTGATTCTGGAAGCGATTTCCATTCTTTTGTATAGTTTTTCTTTATTTTGTTGAGTTTTTGAAATATATCTTCTTGAAAGCACTGCTCCAGAAACTGTTGTTTTATCTCTTCTAGATTCCTAGGAATTTCTTTTCCAAGATACTTTTTTCTGTTGATAACCGTCCCTTGCTTTCGGAAAGAGTTCGTGAGGTAGTAAAACCCGTCTCTTTGTATGATCTCCATATAAGTTGTGTGGGCTTACATTTATATAAAATTTGTTATTTTCTGATGAAATGTAAGAGTAAACAACAAAAAAATTTATAAACTATAGCCCCTATAGGGACTATAAAATGGCCAGCACAATACAATTAAGCATTGAAACTAAACAACTTATCTGCACTTTTGGTTCTAAAGAAGATACTTACGAAGATATTATTAAACGAATGTACAGACTTGCCGTGAAAGAACAGCTTCGAGAATTTTTGCTCTCATCAGAAGGAACTATTTCTATAGATGAAGCAATGAAGAGGGCGAAGAAGCAGTGGTCAAAGTAGAAATAACAGAATCCCTCTTTTTAGAGATAAATAAGAAGTTTAAACACGAAAGCATCAAAATATTAGAACATTTGAAATCCCTCGAGTCTTCTCCACACAAAGGAAAAGAACTTGGAACAGTAGGAGGCATAGTAATCAAAGAATTAAAATATGCGGCTTTTCGTTTTTATTTCATCACAGATGGTTTTAAACTGAAATGCTTAGACCAAGAAGCACTTGTCGATTTGCTTCTTCGCTTTGTTCGGATGTCTGATAAAAAATATCAGCAAGAAACTATCAATGAGATCAAGCATATCCTGAGAACGATTGGATCAGAGGGATTTGTTTAGCCTACCTCTTCTTCCTCCTCTTCATCATCATCAGAAGCTTGCTGCACATATCCTGATGCAAGTGTTTCAACATCCTGCGTTGTTTCTGTTTCCAAGTCATCGAATCCTGATGTACATCCGCCACTTCCTAGGCAAACAAGAAGATCGTCATGCGTATAGTCAATAGAATCACTGAACTTAATTCTTCTTGTTCTTGGTTCTGCCTGGTTTTCATCAGCATCTTCTGCAACAATGGAAATACTATAATACGCATCACTGTTGACCTTTATTTTATCGTCATCTGGATATAAATCAAACGCAAAAAATGGAGGCTTTCCTTCTTCAAATCGTATCGAACGTTGAGAATCTTCTTCTAATCCGCATGGCTTGCCCTTAATATCTTCTGTTCTGCTTTCTAAACTCAGCGTATTATCATCTTCATCATATGTCCATTTTGCAACACACTGATACTCATCATAGCCAACAATACTTATGGTAATCGTGTTTATTTCATTTTTGTCATCCCACAATGTGAAACCAATCGGCACTCGTTCTCCATCACTATTCACATAGCCTGTGTCCTCTTCAATAATTGTTGTTGGTTCAATAAAATGAATGATTGGCTTCAAAGTATCTGAACTTGCAGAACTGCTCTTTGCATATGTAAACTTGATTGCCTGATCTTTTGGCTTTGCATCACTGGAATAAATTTTTGTTTCTCCACGCTCATCATCATTCGTATCTGCAAGGACATTGATTGTTGTTTTTCCAGAGCTTTTTTTTGTTGTGCCTGTTTCGTACTTTGTCGTGATTGCTGTTTTTCCTGTTGCTTCGACTTTCCCATTTGTCATTTCGATGGTGTATGTTTTTGTTTTTTCTGCATTTGCAGTCAATGTCGCACTCTTAAACTCTATTGCTTTGATGTATTGGATAGCGTCATATGTTACTTCAGCACCTGTTCCCTCTGTTGTTTGACGTTTGAGTTTTGTATTACTATCAATGCATGTGTTTGCTTCATCTGTAGGATTTGTGATAATTTCACACGTGATTGGCTCCAAAGGAATTGTATCAGACTCATACGGATAGAGTTTTAGTGTCATGCGTTCAAATTCATCTGGAACAATAAAACCCAGCTCTTCACTGCTGTCTATAATTGTTATCTTCTCATCCCAATCAGCCAATGTTGCAGTACTTTGACTTCCACCTTCTACATGATCAATCCAGAGCAGATACCACTGTAATGCACCATATTTGTCTGTTTCTGTTCCTGCTTCTTCTGCATACTCAAATTCATCTTCTCCATTATCCACACGGAAAAAGAAATCATCTGGATATTTATTTGCAACCTTGACCAATGCAGCAATCTGATTTCCTGCATAGTATGTAGTTACTTCTGGTGTGAGTTGTGTGCCTTGTGTTGTACTATATAACTGCACTGTACCACCAACGCCCTCTGCCAAATCCATAAATTCTGCGCCAAGAGTACAACTAATTCCAAAGTCGCTGCTGAAATCACAACCAAACATTAGGATATCCCCTTTCGTTGTAATGGTCACTTCTTTTCTATCTGGATCCTGAAGTTCTCCACCTATTTTGTAGGTCAGTTCCACAACAAATTTGTTGTACCAGCTCGCGCTGTTTTCATCAATGTAGAGAATATTTTCATTGAACAAATCGTCGCTTGTGAGATAGCCATCTACTTTATTCTTTGCAACAAGATCAATTGTATCACTGCCTGTTGCTGCACAATATTCTCCACCAGCTTCTCCAGGATCGCACTCCAGCCATGCTTTAACATAGGTTTCTCCTCCTGGAACAATACCAAGATAAAGATTATATGCAATAGTAATTCTTCCTGTAAACGGATCAAAGCCATATGGCCTGCTTGTTGCATCAAGCATCATTGATGGCGCAACTTCAACATTATCCACGACATTATCCAGCACTTCTTCCAACACAGACCAATCTTCAGTAAACGCTGCAAGACATGCTTTGTTGATGATGCTGTCTGTTGATAAACCCATTCTGTCATTCACAATTTTTCCATATCTACTAGAAAGACCTTCATTAATCTGCTGTGAATTGTGTTGATAATTCTCTAACGACTCTTTGCTAAATAAGCCAGAAACAACGCCTGTTCCTTGCCCAAGACTTTGGAAAATATGTTTGAAGATTTGCGTGAGGATGTCGCAGACAAAATAACTCATTAAGCGTTCGCAATATCCTGCTGTTGTTTCTCCGATGAGTGCTTGCTGAAGACATTTTTTTGCGCCATACAAAATTTTTAGGAGATTTTCCAAATGACCTTTTGCTCCAGTAATACAGCCGCATTGAAGACTGCCAAACAAGTCTTCTACTGGATTTATGTTGTAGCCTTTGCCAAACAAACATTTGACATCGTCGAAGTATGGGCATTTTTCTGTATAACAACCAGGAATGATGTTGTTGCCCGGTGCACCAAGCTCTTCTTTTGTTTTATCGCTGCAGAGATACTTTTTTCCTTCAATAGTATGGACTCCTGTTCCAAAACCTCCAACATTTAAGTTAACAGATTCTTCTTCACTTAAACCAGTAATAAGAACTAATGATTTTGAATCAGGACACTCAGCAAGCTCATCATCGTACACATCACGCGCTTTTTTTCCTCCTGCAGTTGTTTCATCATCCCAATTGAAATATTTGATTGTAATTACTTCACCTGTTTCTGGATCTGTTGTCTGCCAGTGCTTTGGTTGTGTGAGTTTTGTATCATAATTACCACCAGCTTTTGCTTCTGCAGCAGTAATCGCATCTCTGTTTGCTGATTGTTGATAATACGTTTCAAAGGATGCATCAGGGTACAGTTTTTTATATTTCTCATAGTCTTCATCCAACTCCTGCCGTATCTGCCCATTTGTTGTTGACTGCGCACTATAGTCTGCAACACAGGCCTCATAGTCTGTACTTTTCGAATCACACGTTCCTTTACTGTATGTATACTTACCAACAGGCTCAAAGTCATCACACGGTGGCGGAATCGGCGGACAGAGGATTCTATCACAAACACTGTAGGTTGTTTTCAAGTTTTCATTGCAGTCACTTGGCTCTTTGCCAAAACTACTCAAATAATTCCATGCAATCGACGCACCACAGGCAATTGTTGTCCATTTTGCTGCAACGTCCAAATACTTCACTGCAG
>Ga0233425_10010229_pt1 | contig 11514 bp, 8 predicted proteins | sample Watercolumn_Towu_2_FD_181712 | JGI IMG/M metagenome (GOLD analysis project Ga0233425, IMG submission 181712) | Freshwater microbial communities from Lake Towuti, South Sulawesi, Indonesia - Watercolumn_Towuti2014_140_MG | ecosystem: Environmental > Aquatic > Freshwater > Lake | place: Indonesia...
ATTCCACGGTTGGTGGGCCTCGGAGTACCTCGACCCACCCTACAGTTGGTGGGCCTCGGAGTACCTCGACCCATTCCACGGTTGGTGGGCCTCGGAGTACCTCGACCCACCCTACGGTTGGTGGTGCTGGAAATCGGGCGGGCATCCGGCTAAGGTAACGCCTGCCGGCGGTTAAACCCGATCTCTGTTTCAAGTGCTGGAGCCAAATATGGACGCGAAAGATGCCTTGCGCATTTCGATGAATATGGGCAATTATGTTGCAACTTCGTACCTGGGAGACCTATCGGACGCGGATTTGCTGCATCGCCCGGGAGCCGGATGCAACCATATCAACTGGCAATTGGGGCATCTGATTGCGTCGAGTGGCCATCACATGTCCAAGATCTCGCCGACGGCTGTGATGCCGCTGCCGACCGGATTTGCGGAGAAATACTCGGCGGCGACAAGCGGAGTCGATGATCCGGCCAAGCTCTGCAGCAAGGCGGAATTGGTGGATCTGTTGCGCCGCTCACACGAGAATGCGCTCAAGGTTCTGGCCGAGATCCCGGACAGTGAACTCGACCGGAATTCCGGTCTGGAATACGCGCCGACGGTCGCGGCGCTGTTTGGGCTGGAAGGCAGCCACGCCTTGATGCACGCCGGCCAGTGGGCGGTGATTCGCCGGCAGTTAGGCCGCAAGCCGTTGTTCTAATCGGCCAATCGCGAGCTGCACGGATCAGATCAGTGCCGCGCAATTGTCATCGGCAATCGAAAATGAAATTCGCGACAGGAGCATCCAGATGCCGACCATCGTTGAACAGCGGTTTCTCGAGGGGATCCAGCAAGGCAAGACCGCTGGCTTAGCGGAGGGGCGCACCCAGGGCCAGTGGATCGGCCAGATTCAAACGCTGCAGGAACTGATTGGCCAACCGGTATCGTCCTCGGACGAATTGGCAGCCCGTTCGATCGCCGAATTGACGGCGATGGCCGCTGCGCTGAAGGCGGCAGTGCGAGGTAATGGGAAAGATTGAATTGGAACGAGCGCGACCGTGGTAGGGGTGGTAGGGTGGGTCGAGGTACTCCGAGGCCCACCATCTCTGCGCGCGCGACATAAGGTGCGAAGGACAGCGCTCGCTCGGCTGCCATTGGCAGCCGGCACGAAGCCAGGCGACGATGAATATGGCCTTCGGCCAAGGGCAACGCCACCGCCGCCGGACTCTATCTTGTCTGGAACACGGCGTCGAGCGCCGCTTTCAGATTGAGGCGGCGGAAGTTGCGGCCGTTGGCGGAGTCGGTGACGGGTACTCCGGTGCGTTGCAGGATGGCCAGCATCGCTTCGGGCAGATTCGGCGCTTCGGCCTTCCAATCGTATTCTGCGGCGTCGATCGCTTCGCGCAGCAGCATGACGGCGCCGCAGCAGATTGCGTTCGATGATGACGTGGCGGCCGCCGGTACCAACAGATCGACCTTCGAGTGTCGGTCAAGATAGACCTCGTCTTTGCCTTGCCGGACTGCGCCGATCGCAAAGCAATTCGGTTGGCAAGCGGGCCAGGAAATGCCGTTATGAAAGTCATGGTTGCCGGTCGGCGCGCTGACCCAGATCCCCAGCGCGCGCAGGCGTCGCAGCTTTTCGTCAATGTCGGTCGGCACCGGTTCCGCATGCTCCAAATCGTCCACGGGCGCCAGATTGACGGTCGTGATGCGATATCGTTCATGGTTCTCAATAATCCATTGCAGGCCCTTGGCCAGCGTCGTGTGGTCGGTGATGTTGCAATGACAGCATTCGAGGGCTCGAATCACCGCCACCTGATTGTTGAACGCGACGCCTCGCTTGCCGCCATAATTCAGCGATGACGGGACCCCGATCGTCGATCCGTGATAGCCTGTGCCCTCGTGGCGCGGGTCATTGTCGCCGTCGACACTGTCGTAGCTGATGAGCACTTTGGGTACGCCGTCGACGGTCGCCTTCCATTCCGGCATCGACAAGTCGCACCCATCGTCGACCAGCGCCAGCGTCTGCCCTTTCCCGAACCGGAGTCGATCGCGGTAAGCGTCCCAAGCATCGACAATCCGCGCATGAATGAACGAGTACGGATCGGCGGGCTCCGCGGCGATAACGGAGCCGGCGCACAGGCCAGCGAAGGAAAGTGTTAGAAGTCGAAAAGACTGGCAAACGCTCATCGGCTGCTCCTGGGGAAATGTCGTCGAGAAAATGTTGCCGAGTCGCTCCGCGACTCGGCGTCGAAACGTTGTGGTCGAGTTGCGTTGTAGTCGAGTTGCTCCGCAACTCGACGCCGAGTCGCGGAGCGACTCGGCAACGGCGACGGCGACTCGGCAACAACGATCGAGGGGCCGTTTCAGGGTAGCGGCCGGGCACGTTAGAATCAAACGGTTTGTCGGACCAGGCGACAGTCCAGGAGGGAACAGGTCATGGCCAATGTCTATGATTTCGGTGCGGTGGGCGACGGTGGGATTGACGAGACCGAAGCGCTGCAGCATGCGCTCGACGCCGGCGACGGCATCCTGCGGCTGAACAAGGGCACCTACCGCATCTCCCGGCCGCTGGTGCTCGACCTGACTCGCCAAGGATACGGCGCGGTGCGCGGCGAATCGGGGACGTCGCGGATTATCATGGCCGGCCCCGGGCCGGCGCTGAGGATTATCGGTGATCATCAAGGCACCGCGCAGCCCGGAACCGTGCGACCGGCCACTTGGGACCGCGAACGGATGCCCCAGGTCAGTGGGCTGGAGATTGTCGGGGAACATCCCGAGGCAGTCGGTATCGAACTTCGCAAGACCATGAAATGTGTCGTGTCGCATCTGCTCGTCCGACGCTGCCGCTACGGACTGCACCTGGTGGAACGGAATCGCGATTTTCTGCTGGCCGATTCCCACTTCTACGACAATCACGAGATTGGAGTGTTCCTCGACCGCTGTAACCTGCATCAGATCATCATTCACGGCTGCCACATCAGCTGGAACCGAGTGGCCGGCATCATGTCGCTGGCGGGCGACATCCATAATCTGCAGATCGTCGGTAACGACATTGAGTACAACAATGTGACGTCGGCATTGCCCGGCAAGCCGGCGGAGGGCGATCCGGCGCTGAGTGGGCACGGCGGCGGCTCCGAGATCTTCTTTGATGCTCGGGAAGGCATCGTCAGCGAAGTGACGATCAGCGGCAACACGATCCAGGCCACGGTGCAGAAGGGCGGCGCGAACGTGCGCATCTGGGGCGCGGAAATTGACGGCCAGCCGCGGGCCGACACGCCGGCGACCGTGAAGCCGGATACGGCGCACGTGATCAATATCACCGGCAATGTGCTCGGCAGCCAATGGCGCGGGATCGAATTGCGGAACATGTCGCGGGCGACGATCACCGGTAATACCATCTACGACAGTGCCGACCTTTCGATCGCAGGGAATCGTTGCTCGGGGATCGCGATCAGCGGAAATTCGTTCTCGTGGCGCGGTATCGATGCCGAACCGGTCAAAGACGGGATTCGATTTGAGGACAGCGACAATATACTTATCAGTTCACTGGTCACGCAGCGGCTCTGTGCCGGATCGGCGGAGCAGGGGGCCGCCTTCACGCTCGTCCGCTGCCGTGACTGCGCAATCTCCGACTGCCAGATCCTTGACCCGCTGCACCGAGGCGTCGAATTGGCCGATTGCCAGCGCTGTCGAGTGACCAACAACACGATTGTCGACCGCCGGGCACAACGGACGATGCGTAATGCGATTCGGATCAGCGGGCAGGGGCGAGACAACCTGGTCATCGGCAACATTCTGGGCAGTTCCGTCGATAAACTGATCGACATTGACGATCCATCCACGGCGTTGGAGAACAACATCACAGCGCTCGATCCATCGCGATAATCGGTGAGGTTCCTTCGAGAGAGTTCGCCATGCTTTCACGACTAATAACTGCGGCCGGCATGTCCGTTTTGATTGCTGTATGGTTTACGTTGTTCGGACGCGCTTGCACGACCGGTATGGCGGGCGAGGACGTGGAAAACATCGGGCGGTGCGAATTCGACGCGCTGTCGCACCTCGCCGCGCCGTTCTGGAACCTGGACAACCTTGAGTACCCAGCCGACGCGATCTCGATCGAACCCATCGAAGCGGGTAACCGGGGGCTGCGGATTGGCGATCGGCGCGGCGGCCAATCGGGGCGCTACACGATCACGCTTCGCGACAGTACGCATGACTGGAATCCGGCAGAGGTTGATGCGTGGCATTCCGTAACGGTCCGCATAGCGGCCGACTATCGCGGCACAGCGATGATCGCCGTAGCGGTACCGGGTGGCGGCGCGCTGCTCGACATCGGCCACGGCAACTGTCTGCTCTGGCAGCGCGTCGGAGATGCGGATATCAAACAGGATGAAACGGCGACGGTTCGTTCCAAAATCGCCGATTGGCGAGCAGCCGATCTGCATCGTTACACCATCGAGTGGCGGCCCACGGGCCGCCGGCATGAGATGCCGTGCCGGTTGTGGATCGATGGACAACTGATCAAGGAGTTTCGCGGCCACGATCGCGAAGCGGTGTTCGATTCGACACTCGAAATCAGCCTGGAGAACGGCGCCGGAACAGCGTTGATTGACTACGTCGAGTGGAATCTCAACAGCGGAGCCAAGAAGCCGCAGGCATCATTTCAGGTTCAGCGCGGCGTGCGGCAACTGTTTCTAGACGATTTGGGAATCGCGGAGCTCGACGGCGTTTCGCGGCGCGTGCACCAGCCGACACGCCATCCTGAAAGTCCAGTGCTCCGCGGCGAGCATCCCTGGGAAAAGTCGTCCACTTCGGTCTACGGAACGATGCTGTACGATGTTGAGTCGCGGAAATTCCGGCTGTGGTATCTTTGTTCCCCGGCGCCGCCCGCTTCGGGGCGCAAGTGGGTCGAGGTCGGCGGATATCGCCGTGTTACCGGCTGCACACTGCTGGCGTATGCCGAATCGGCCGATGGAGTGCACTGGACAAAGCCGTCGCTGGGACAGTTGAGTTTCGAAGGGTCGCAGGAAAACAATTTGCTTGCGATCGGCATCGATAATCCGGAAGGGGTCGGCGTATTGCTGGACCGCTGGGATCCCGATCCCCAGCGTCGTTACAAGGCATTTTTCTGGGATCGCCGGTTGCCGCCGCCCGACGATCCGATCGGCGTGGACGAACGGCTATCCAGGGTTCCGGTCGATCCATCGGATCTGACCGAAGCGCAGCGGGCCGGGGGGATGTGGGTCGCTTTTTCTCCGGACGGTATTCGCTGGGTGACGCATGGACCGGTATTGCCGCAAGGCAGCGACACCACGCACTCGATCTTGTTCGATCCCACTCGCCGAAAATACCTGGGCTATGGCCGGATGGGATTCGGGCGGACCGTCGCGTTGTCGGAAAGCGACAATGGGCTCGACTGGTCGGCGCCGCGCCGGGTCCTGGCCTGCGATCTGGCAGATGGGCCGGGCGGGCAGATTTACGGGATGCCGGTCGATCGCTACGAGGGACTGTTCATCGGCATGTTCTGGATGTACCGCGAAGGGACCGATGCGAAAATCGATACGCAGTTGGCGCTCAGTCGCGACGGGCGCCGTTGGACGCGCGTCGCTGAGCGTCAGACGTTTCTGCCGAATGGTCCGGACGGGGCCTGGGACGATGGCATGTCGCGCGTCGGTCGGGGCTTCAATCTGATCTCGGCGGAGATGGCCGCGGACGCGCCAGGATTACTTCCGGATACCATCTACATGCACTACTCGATGGTCAACGGCCCGCATCGCAGTCCAAAATTCCCGAAGGTCGAACGGCGCTTCCCGAGCGCGGTCGGGTTGGTAACACTGCGCCGAGACGGCTTCGTTTCGCTTTCGGCGGAGGCGTCCGCTGGCAGCGTGACGACGCGCGCGTTCGTCTTGCCGAGTGCCAGGCTGTTCGTCAACGTTGACGCCACCGACGGCGAACTGCAGGTCGACCTGTGGTCAGGCGGCGAACTGCTCGGCAGTTCGCTACCGGTGCGCGGCGACCATCGACGCGTAGCGGTCGACGGATTAGCCGAGGCGTTGTCCCGCGCGGAGGGGCAAACGGTGTCCCTGCGATTCCGAATGCGGAACGCATCTCTCTATTCCTACTGGTTTGACGAGCGAAATTAAGTATGAGCAAGAAATTTCTGGTTACGGGCGGTTGTGGGTTTATCGGAGCCTGGGTGTTGCGCGCGCTTTGCGAGCAAGAGGTTCCGGCCGTCGCGCTGGACGTCGTTCCGCCCGGCGAACGCTGCCAGCGTATTCTCGGCGGCCATCTGCGAGCGATCTGTTGGGAACAAGGGGATCTGCTCGACTTGGATCGACTGCGAAAGATGCTGGCTGAGCATCGGATCACGCATCTGATCCACCTGGCGGCATTGTTGACACCGGCCTGCCATGACGATCCAGTCGCCGGGTGTCGCGTGAACGTGCTCGGCAGCGTCACGCTGATGGAGGCGATTCGGCGCAGTTCGCAGCCGATCGAAGGCTTCAGCTACGCCAGCTCGTTCGCCGTGTACGGACCGGAAGAGTTCGGCAGCGAGTCGGCGGCCGAAACCGTGAATCCGAACCGGCCGCCCAGCTTTTACGGCGCGTTCAAGCTGGCGGTCGATTTGATTGCCGAGCAATATTGGCGGCAGTTTGGATTGTCGTCGTTGGGCATTCGACCGCATGTCGTGTACGGCCCGGAACGCGATCAAGGCCTGTCGGCCGCTCCGTCGCTCGCGATTCGTGCCGCGGCGGCGGGCCTGCCATATACCATCAACTTCCGCGGACGGCTTGGCTACGACTACGTGGAGGATGTCGCACGGGCTTTTGTCCGCGCTGCACTGCAGACCCCGCGCGGCGCCAACGTCGTCGACTTGAACGGGGAACAGGCGTCGAGCGAGGAGTTCGCGCGGGCCATCGAACGGTTGCTTCCTGGGCCAAGCGGGAAAATCGGTGCCAGCGTGAAGATCGCCGTGGATGGGCCCGAGATTCCGTCGAATATTCCGCCGCAACCGCGGTATATCCAGACAATTTTCCCCGACTGGTTGCCGACGTCGCTGGAAGACGGAATCCGCCGGACGGGTGAGTACTATCGGAGCGCAACGTCGCATGCGAAGTGAGTGGCTGGGAAATTTGTGGCCAGAATGTCTGTGGCCGAGTTGCGCAGCGACTGTGGCTGGGGCATCTTGCCCCAGCTCCGGCTGGACTCGGGTAGACAAGTCGTTCGCGAGGGACGGTGAAGAATTTGAGGAGTGGTGGGGACTGGGGCAAGATGCCCCGGCAACGGCAGGACTGGGGCAAGATGCCCCAGCAACGGCAGGACTGGGGCAAGATGCCCCAGCAACGGGAGGGCTGGGGCAAGATTCCCCGGCAACGGCAGGACTGGGGCAAGATGCCCCAGCAACGAGTGCACTGGTCATTGCAATCTGCGTCTTGGCCTTCGCGGGGCAGGTCTTCGGTCAATCGACAATCCGCAGCGATGAGCAGGTGTTGTTTTTTCCGACGGTGGCGCATTTCGACGAGGCCGAGAAGGAATGGCTGGTGCCGATCCATGGCTGGATCTTCGAGCCACAGGAGAACTCGATTGTGCAGCGCACTATCCTGCGCTCGATCCGCAGTGCGCTCGGTGACAATCTGGACGGCGATTCGGACCGGCGGCTGCGACAGCGCCTGGGCCGGTTCATGGTGGACAACGAACGGGACAAGCGCCTGCAGATCAGCATTGGCGACCAGACATTTTCGCTGGATCCGTCCGATCCGGACGGCCATTTCCAGGCCCGATTGCGCGTCCCGGTGGAATTGGTCGAACGGGTGCGCGACGGCAAGCGATTGCCGTTTCGCGCCGTAACCAGAAAAAGCGATGACCGGACATTTGCCAGTGTTGCGACGTTGCTGCAACCGCAGGGATTGCTGGTGATCAGTGACATTGACGATACGGTGAAAGTGACCGAAGTGCGCGACAAAAAGCGGATGCTCGAAAATACGCTGCTCAAGCCGTTTCAAGCCGTGGCCGGCATGCCGGAAATCTACCGGCAGTGGGCGGAATCTGGAGCGGAGTTTGTCTATGTATCGGGAAGTCCCTGGCAGCTTTTTCCGCCGTTGAGCGAGTTCCTGGAGGCCGATCAGTACCCGCTCGCTGCGATCGAGTTGCGCCGGTTTCGACTGAAAGACCTCGACGTCGCTGCGATGCTCAGCAGTCCTGAATCGTACAAGCTGGAGACAATCCGGCGCATCATCGACGATTTTCCGATGCGCGAGTTGATCATGGTCGGCGATTCGGCCGATCGGGACCCGGAGGTATATGGGCAACTGGCGCGGGAGTATCCAGAGAAAACGCGGCGGATCTTGATCCGGAATGTCACCGACGAGGAAGAGGCGGCACCGCGCTACGCCGCGGCGTTTCGAGATTTGCCGCGTGAGCTCTGGCAGGTCTATACAAGCGTGGACGCGATTCGGCTCGACGGGGAGGCTCGTGCGCTGACTCCTGTCGGCGTGGGACGAGTCGATATTACACCTGATCATCCGGTGTCATCGATCGCTCGACCGATGATTGAGTTGCCGCTCGGTAGCAAGAAGCGTAACCTCCCCCGGGCCAAGCCGGGGGCATTCAGATCTGTCCATCGAATCGGCAAGTAGGCTCGACGTAGCTCGAAACTTGTTTCGAGCTACGCTGGCCTATTCAGCGCCAGGCGCGCACGACCATTCCGTCCGATTCGCGTTCGAGCGGGGTGCCGGCGAAGTCGGCGGATATCTCCCAGCGGCTGAACCCGCTGAGCTGCAACAGCAGCGCCATTTCACCCTTGTAGACCCAGCGTATCGAAGTGCTGGAGCATCGCCGTTCGCTGACGTTACCGGCCGCGTCCAGGAATTCCACCTCGTTTACCGAATGCTGGATCTGATTCACACGATCGAATCGGCGCGTATCGTACATGCGCAGCGTGCGACCGGATTCCGGATGGGGGATCTCGCCTTCCAGGACCCGTGTTCCCTGCGCGGCGCCGACGATTTCGAGGCTGGGGAAGTAGCCGTCAAAGGCCAGCAGGCCGCCCGGCTGCAGGTGATCGCGGCAAGTTCGCAGGCAGCCCAATTGGGCCTCCTGAGTGAGATTGTGTCCAAAGGCGTTAAAGGGAATCATGACCAGCGCGAACTGTCGGTCGAGCTGAAAATGGCTCATGTCGGATTGGGTGAGCCGAGGCGGCGGCCGGTCGGCGGGAAGTTTCATACGCAGTTTGTCGAGCATCGCGGGCGAGTAATCCAGCCCTTCGATATCGACGCCTGCGCGCAGGCAGGGGATCAGAATGCGGCCCGTCCCGCAGGCCACGTCCAACACCGGGCCCTGCGCTTCCTGGGCCAGACGCGTATAGAACTCGACGCCGTAGTCGCATTTGTCCAGGAGCATGTCGTAAAGTTCGGCGTCGTCAAATGTCGACGGAAGGGTCGGATCATCATGGTCGTGCATGGTCGCTTGGTCCTGCGTGGTGGCTTGATTGCCGAAGGGAGTGCCGGGCCCTTAGAATATCCTGTTGCTCGCCAACCGCTAGAGAAGATGGAGTCCAAAATGGTTCGCGCATTGATGCCCAATTTCGTATTTGTTCTGGTTTGCGGGAGTCTGTTGAGTGCCGGCGGATTGCGGGCCGAGCAGTTTCTACTTGAGATTCCGGGCGATCCGGCAACGCGGTCGACGGCCGATGTGGGGTTGCGCGGGATGACGATTATCGACGCGCGGGGGGATCGATTCGATTACGCGGCTCGGCCGGAGTTGGATTCGGAGGACGGGCGGTATGTCGCCTATTATTCGGCGGAAACGCGACGCTACATTCGGTTTCCCGTGGACGGGCGCGGCGCGATGGTGCTGGGCACTGCGATCGGGGGCGGGATCAGCTGGAAACGCAGCTTGATGCAGGTGCGCCCGCTGCGCGAGCGGCCTGATCCGTTGGATGGAGCCGATCCGCGGAATGCCGGACTGGTGAGGCGTCGCAGCGCCGCCCGCGCCGCACTACAGCCGGAAGTCGCCGCGGTGACCGCGCCCGACGGAACGATCTGGACCGCTCAAATCGACGACGATGGCACGTTGGACCTGTACGAGCGACGGGAGAATGAATGGCGACATAAGGATGTGGAGTTGCGCGAGCCGCTGCCGCCGTTCACCCCGCTGGCGATGAGTTACGACGAACGGACCGACAGCCCGCGGTTTTTTGCGGTCGGTCCGTCCGGCGACGTGGTAGAGGTACGACGATCGCGACTGCGGTCGCTGACCGATCGGCGCGAGGTCATGTTCCCCCGAATGGCGCACCTGGCGGCCGATAGCGATCGCGGTCGGACGGTATTGGTGCTCGCGGACGTGCAGGGACGAATCTGGGAAGTCGATGCGGACGCGGAGTCGGCCGAGTTGATCGAACGCCGGTCGGGGATTTTTGAACCGGGGCTGCCGATTGGGTTTGCTGTCGAAGGCAATCAGGCGGAGTTATTCGCATGTGATCGCGGCGGACGTTTGCTGGGGTACTCGATGGAACCCGGAGGTTGGTCCAGTCCGTATCTCGTCGCGGCCGGGTTGCCTCCCAGCGCCAGTGTCGCCGCGTTCCGAACGCCCGCGGGGCGATTGGATTCGCAGCTCTATCTCGCGGCGACAGATGTTCGCGGAACCCTGCACGTCTGGCGCGACGTCGAGGGAGTCCTGATCGATCAGCGGCTCGGCGATGTGCGTTGCCAGCCTGGCGGACCGGTCGCCTTATTCGACGTCGACGGACAGATTGCGGTCAGTGCCGTCGCAGTCGACGGCCGCTGGATGGAGTGGCGCCGCGATCCAGTTGTTGCTGATCATTGGGAACCGCGCGCCATTTCGGATGGCTTTTCCAGCGGATCGCGGGTGGTTATGTTGCCGAGCGCGGGCGTCGGCTTCGCCGTCGACCGTACCGGGCGGGTTGTGGTCGGGCAGCGCCGAGGCGAACGCTGGGATTGCCACTTCTGTTCGCCCGGTTCGGCGCTCGCGCCGCGGATAGCACGCCGATCGATCGTTCCAAACGAGCCGTTGCCACCGGTAACGGTGCATTTCGAGAATCGCCATTCGGAAGAATTGCTGCTGCGGATTCATGATCTGGAAACCGGTGCCGCGCCCGTGGAAGTGAAACTGGCGCCCGGCGAATCGGCAGCGCAGCGCATTCAACGATCGTCCGGCGCGACGCTCGAAGAATCGTATTTCGCGACGCTGCCATCGGGCCAGGTGATTGATGACCGGCACCGCGTGCCGTTGCCGCCCAAGGCGCGGTATACGGTCACCGTCTACGTGAATCGGGAGACCAGCGTTTACTTTGACCGAACACGCAACAAAGGTCCGATCCCCGACGAAGTCAACAAGTCGTTGGTGAGCGTGGGAGTGTTCGTCATTCCGCCCGGAGGACTGGTGGAGGACGACGCGCACATCGACGTCTACCGCGAAGCGCTCGGTCGCCGCAACCCCGGCGCCGTGTCGCTGCTGGAACAGCCGGAGCCGTAGGAAACGGGTTACGGGTTACGGGTTACGGGTTACGGGTTACGGGTTACG
>Ga0233425_10010230_pt1 | contig 11513 bp, 9 predicted proteins | sample Watercolumn_Towu_2_FD_181712 | JGI IMG/M metagenome (GOLD analysis project Ga0233425, IMG submission 181712) | Freshwater microbial communities from Lake Towuti, South Sulawesi, Indonesia - Watercolumn_Towuti2014_140_MG | ecosystem: Environmental > Aquatic > Freshwater > Lake | place: Indonesia...
CGAATTTCCATTGGAATCCCCCATGCGGGGGCGTGAGGTTACATTCTATCCATGGAGGTACGATGCCCTTACCCCTCCGCGCAGCGGCTTCGTCCAACACGTGGTTGGAACGCCGGTCCCGAAAAGCGTCGTTGCTACATGGGTGTTTACAAGCCGACGTTGGGACACACAAAGATGGATTGCAGTTGGAACGATCGATCGGATCGCGACATCGCCGAAGGTGTAAGTGCGTGTGCTGCAGGAGCCACAGGGTTTTCTTCCGCAGTTGGTATCTGCCCGCTCCGATCGAGATGCAGGGCTGCGTCCAATGAAGGGAATCCGGGGGGAACGGAATCGGCCGTTCCAACAAGATAAGTAATTGGAAAATGCACATGACGAAACGCACAGCAGAATCCGCTCGACGACAGCCATCGGCGCAAGCGAACGAGACCGTCTACTCCTGGTTGTCCGCCCAGTTCGATGCCCTGCGGGCCGAAGGCCAGCTGGTGGTCGACGACTACTGGAACCGGCTGAAAGCCGGACGAACGGGCCGCAAGCCCTACGAACGAGGCACCCTGGGCTTGCGGCTGCGCAGCCGCGACAGCGGCGCCTTCAGCATCGAATGGTACGAGATGGGTTCTTTGGGCCGAGACCGCAAGCCGGTGGCCAAACGGCATATCGCCAAGGGGAATTCGCATCGCTATCCGGTCCGGCAGGTGCTACGAGGCCAGCCGGACTGGCTCTCGTCCCTGGTCGAGGAAACGGAAGATGTCCTGGCCGAACTCCGCAAGCGCCAGGCGCTGCTCGTGAAAATACGGGATGCCTTGGTCGCCTTCCAATCCGAAATCACCGGCAAAACGCTGGCCGCGTCAGACGTCTTGGCGAATTTCCGGCAGGCGCATGCCGGCGCCGGTGAGCATGAACACGAGGGCGAGCGGTGATGGCCAGATCGCCCCTTTCTCAATCTCCAGAACACAATGAGGTTTCCATGATCGAGATCCATTCCAGATCCCCAGATGCTCAACTCGCCCATCGTGATGGCCCGTGCGATTTGGTCTGGCTGCACGACGGCCTTCCCGAAGATCTGGCACGCAAGGCGCCCCCCTTGCTGTCCGTCGACGGCGGCTATCTTTTCCTGCTGGAACTGTCGAACGGCGGTTTGATGCTCTGCGCGTCGAACAAACCGGCCACATATGCCCAAAACGTCGTCCACCGGCTGGTACCCTTCGAGGTGACCATGTCCCGCATCGCCGTCTCCAAGCCCTGCGGTTACTATCTGAAAGTGAAAAGGCGGCTGATGAAACGGCTGTCGGATTTGCCCAAGGTCGGCCAGATGTTCAAAGACGTCGAACTGGAGACCCTGAAAGCCTGGATGGAACCGCAGCTTCACGAGGCGTTACAGGCTCACCCCTATCCGCTGACGGGCGCTGGTGGGACGGCGGGATTACCGCTTTCGGTGGGAGCGGCATCGCGCCGGGCCGGGACGCTTTGAATTCAATCGAAACAGTAAATTAGCCGAGGCCGGACGTGTGGCGATGCCTTATCATCCCAAACTACCCTGGTCACTGAGCATCCAGCATGCTTCTCACCGACGAACAACGCGCCGTCATCGAAGCCGAGGATCCCATCCTCAAGGTGAATGCCGTCGCCGGCAGCGGCAAGACCACCACCTTACTGGGGTTCGCGGCGCACCGGCCCGATGCGCGGATCTTGTACCTGGCCTACAACCGGTCCGTTGCCGAGGAAGTGCGGGCCAAAGCTCAAGCCCGTGACCTCGGGAATCTCACGGTCAACACCATCCACGGGCTGGCCTACCGCTACGCCGGCGGTTACCGCTACCAGCTGGAACCCGATCTCAGCGAATGGCGGATACTGGATCATTACGTGCCCGTCGCCGAACGGGCCGGCGAGAGGGGAATCCTCTACGCGTGGCTGCTCAAGGATCTGGTCAACTACTACCTGAACGCCGAGGCTACGGCGCTGGACGCTGATTTGCTCGCTCACTACGAGTTCGCAACGGTACCCGGCGAACGCATCCGAACGCTGATCCAGAAACGTGGCGATGAAATCATCGGGCTGGTTCGCAACATCCTTTCCGACATGAAGAACCGCCAACTGCCGGCAGTGCATGACTTCTATCTGAAGATGTTCCAGTTCGCCAAGCAACATCTGCCTTACGACGTCATCCTGGTGGACGAGGCGCAGGATACCTCCGGCGTCATGTTATCCATCGTCAGCCGCCAAGCGCATGCCCAACGCCTTTTCGTCGGTGACAGCTTCCAGCAGATCTACGCCTTCCGCCACGCCGTCAACTCCCTGGACCGGGTCGAAGGAAAGGCCTACTGGCTGAGCCAGACCTTCCGCTTCGGCGATGGTCTGGCTCAGAATCTGGGCCAACGGGTGAGCCAAGCCTACGAACTGCTGGGCGAAACCTCGGCGCTCAAAATCCGCGGCACCGGCGATGACACCCGGTTCGGTAAACGCGCCCTGCAGAACCAGTATCCGTTGACGATCATCGCCCGCAGTAATCTGTCGCTGTTCGAAGCCGTACTGGAACGACTGGTCGGCGGCGCCACGGCGCTGCATTTCGAAGGCGGCTATCCCGGCTATGCCTTCCTGAATGCGCGGGTGGTCGGCTTGCTGTATCTCTCGCAAGGACAACCCGGCAGGATCAAGGATCCCTTCATCGCAAAGTTTCGATCCTTCGAAGACGTCCGACGTTTCGCCAAGGACACCCAGAACGCCGGCCTGTCGATAATGATCGATCTGGTCAGCCGCTACGGTGCCAAGCTCTTCGACTTCGACCGGATGATCAAGGAGCGCTTGGTGGAAAAAGCCCAAGCAAAACTGATCTTCACCACCACCCACAAGGCCAAGGGCCAGGAATACGACATCGTCGAGATGGTGGAGGACGACTGCGCCACCCGCAGCGACCTGGCGAAACTGCTGAATTCCGATCAGGACGAGGTCAGTCCGGCCAAGATCAAAGAGGAGATCAACGTCTACTATGTGGCGGCGACGCAAGCCAGGAAATCGATTCGGTTGGCGCCGTTTTGAGTGGGACGGGAGATGAGCCCGAGCTCTCGAGGGACGTATCCCGATGGTCTTGAAGTCGGCCAGAGTTGACCTTGGGCCCCTGGCTAAAATAAGGCGGCAATGTGCTGCTTACTTGCCGATCAGCCGCGAATGGTGATCGATGGCAGCTTCCGTCGTCGGCGCAGGACTGCATCCGACCCAATCCGGCTGCATGGTGACTGGGTTATGCTATCGGTCTTTCTTGCTGCGCTCTTCGAAAACACTGCTGGACTTGGCATCGAAGTAACAGGGGCGCCTGTATCTAAAACCCACCGGAGTAAATATGGAAATCCAGGAAGCGATCCTGCATCGAATCAGTAAGGATAGGAATACTACGGGCGCGGGCTCGGCTACGACACGGAAGCGCACCGCCCGACTGCCAGCAGATGAGCGGCTGGTACGCACTGTCGAAGACATCCTCAAAATTTATGGCAAGTCCACCAGCGGCTACGGCACGTTTGACGCCAACGAGACGGTGTATCGCTTCCCCGTTTTGCTCAAGGGCTACGTGACTGCGGGCGCGGATTTCATTGCTTACACTAGCGAGGCTACAGACCTGATCGCCGCCAAGATGGGCGATGAGGCTTTCTCAACCGGCGGTTACGCCTTGTTCTTGCGCTACACCAATCAGGGGCAGGACTGGATACTGGTAGCCATGCTCAAGCTTAAACCAGGAACGGGCGTCAATGAGCAAACGCTGGAATTGAGCGACACCCTGAGCTTTGACATCGATCATCTGCATGAAGCCGCGCGCGTTGATCTGGGCAAGTGGCAAGCGGGAACGCATCCTTACCTGTCCTTCATCAAGAAACGCCAGGGTGGCGCAGAGGTTTCCCAGTATTTCAGGGCGGCGCTGGGGTGTACGGAATACACAGACTCCAAGCACCATACAGGGCAGATGCGCGATGCCTTCGATGCATATTCTGCTGACAATGCCTGGACTCAGGAGCAGAAACGCGCTGCCCGGCAAAGAATCTACGACTATTGCGATGCGAAGGAAAAGGCCGGCGAGTCGGTCAACCTGACCGCCTTGTCGGCGCTGATCGACGATCAGAACCCGGGAGCCTTTTCTGACTATGTGCGGGATAATGATTATGAAGTCAGTGAAACTTTCAAGCCGCACAAGGCGACCTACACTCGGTTCAAGCGGATATCCCGCACGTTTGGTTCAGTCAAGGTCAGTTTCGATGTGCAAGACCTGCTGAACGGTGGGGTGGATTTTGACGAAGACAATGCCTGCCTGGTCATCAACAACCTGCCTCAAGAACTAATCGACGAAATCAAGAAACACAAAGCCACTGACGATGAACCCGTTGCCGACTGATCCGATCGACCTGACGATCCTGCTGTTCAAGCACATGCAGGATCGCCAGGTCACTGACGGGCAGTTGAGTGGCCGGGCGGGTCAGGGCGTTGACTTTGATGCTTTACGCACGGCGCTGGATCAGGCCGACCTGCTGATCAGTGCCAACGCTCCCTCCCGCACCCTGGAGTGCCATGTAGCAAAGGGGTTCTTCGCGTCGCTGGACGATCTCCTGGCAGCCCCGGGCAGACGCATCACCAGTCCCTCCCGGTTTTACCTGGCCGACAGCGATAGTTTGTACAGCGGTGATGCCGCGACGCTGCCCTCCGCGGGGCAGCACTATTTGGCAGCAGCTAGACTTTACGGCGTACTGGCCAAGGAGGCCGACCACCAAGGCGGTGTCGGCGATGCCAAAACGCTGGTTTTCCTGCACAAGGAAAAAATCGAGATCACGCCCCAGTACACGGCGGCGGATCTCCACGAGCTACCGGACCTGAGCGCATTCGAGGCCGAGTTCATTGCCAGCGAAACGCACCAGGAGCAAAAGCGAACCATCCTGAAAACAGTGCTGCTAGAGCTATTTTCGGGACGCAAGAAGCTACCTTTCTCGGAACTGCTAAGTCGTTTCGATGAGTTCGTCGACAAGGTGCGCGCGAGCTATCAGCTATATGTCGCCGAGTTCTCCTTCCAAAAGGTCAAGGCCGAAGTCGAGAAAGAAAAGCTCGACGCGATGGTCAAGCTCAACAAGGCGTTCTCGGATATGCAGGGCCAGCTCTTGGCGGTTCCTGTCGCCCTGGTGCTAGTGGGTGGGCAAATGGAAGACAAGGGGGCCTGGACCAGCAAGAACCTGTTGATCTGGCTGGGGGCACTGATTTTTTCTGTCCTGATGGACCTATTAATTCGCAATCAGCGCCATACGCTGAAGGCCGTCAAGCACGAAATAGATCAGCAACGGCAGCAGATCGAGAACAACTACCAAACGATTGCGCCACGGTTCGCGGACATCTACAAGGAAATCGAGGACCGGCACACCCATCAGCAATGGTTGATCCGGGTGGTTGACGCCCTGGTGGCTCTGTCCCTGGTTATTACCACGGTGTTGGTGCTGCGCTTCTCTGGTGCCATGTAGCGCTTCTACAACTATGAACTGGCTTCCTATGCCACCCCACAGCCTGTCTTCACAAATACGTTGCCCTCAATTGGCTTTGGCTGACCTATGCGGTGATAGCCATTATCGCGTGAGCATGTCCGAAATTTTGTGTAAAGCTGCCACCTAAGGGCGAACAACGGAAGTTCATCCCACCAGTGCTTGCGAGCCACTCGCGGTTGGCAGTCATTCATTCATCGTCCTGGGCGTCCCTCGAATAGCCAACAGTCGGGTCATCCCTGTGGAAAACGGGGATTCTCTTCTTTACTAAATATATGATTAAAGAAAGATTAGCAAGGCCAAAATCGCTTGCTTCAGGTTCGCCGAAAGCCATGTGACATAAGGCTTACCGCGATGCGACGAGGAACTCCAGGCGTCGCTCGTATACCGAGGGTTGCGTCGGTCGTATACCGTGCCCCCGTCGGTCGAGTACCGAGTCGAGAGGACCAAACGTCGCTCGTATACCGAGTCGGTGTCTGTCGTATACCGTGTTGTCTGTGGACAGCTTTCGGCCGGACAGTGGTGGTGAAAATTTATTGGCCACCGTTATGGGCCGACAAGGAAAGAGGGCTCACGGACGGATGTCGGGTAGGCAGGGTTTTGAGGCAGGAGAAACATCTACTCTGTTGCGCTCACGGGAGTTGAGCGGACAGATCAGATCGGAGATGTCCGATCTGGTTTGGCAAGTGGTCGGCGGCCTTGGCGCGCCAGGGAGCGGGCCTGAGCCGGAGACGGATTACGCGCGACCGTGATCAATCCATCCTGTGTTATCTCGAAGCCGCTCAACACCTCTAGTTCGGTCAATTCCTGCAGGGATCTCTGAAGGCGGCTTTTGAAGTCGCGGAAGTTTTTGGCGGAGCAGCCAGAAAGTCGGTAAATGGTCGCCACCTTGATCGGGTAAGGGGCGGCGTGGCTACACAGAAAGCCGTGCAGCCAGAGTGTTAGGGGTTTGCGCATCAGCGCCTGGCGCTGGGTCCATTCCAGGCGAGTGTAGCCGGTCAGGAAGAGCCGGCTCATTTCCTCGGTGAGTTCGACGACGTAGTGCTGGCTGACCTCATCACGATAGTACCTCAGCAGGTGATCGCCGAAGGTATGGCGTCCCTGGAAGGTCAGTTCCACTAGCGCCACCGAGGCGGGCAATGGAATCCGCCAGCCAAACGTATTGGCCTTTGCCGGTGCCGCGATTTAGGGCTTTCAGCAGTTCGTGACCATTGAACGTCACGGGAAACCCGGGGAGCTGATTCCGCGCCAGATGCAGGATCTGCATCCAGACGTCGAAGTCGGATTGATCGAGTTGCACGCCCTGGAAGCGAACCTGGCAATTCTCCGTCGACGCAAGCAATGTCCGTTTCCTGAAAACTTTCCGCGTTTTCCCCTGCACGGCGGCGAACAGCGCGGAACGCAGGAAGGCATTCGGTGCGCCGCGGACGACGGGCGGCCAGTCGGGTATGGCCGCTGGCTTGGAGCGCGCCCGTTGCGCCTGGGCCATGGACTCGATCCGACGGTTAAGCGCCTCGATATCGCTTGATGAATTCTCCGTTGACGCCTCGTCCGTCATGGCGATCTACTTGAGCAAGCTACCGTTGTAGCACTGCCCGATCAGCCAATCGGGAATCGGGGTGTCCCGGACGATCTGTCGTTCCCGCTCGGTCATGTCAAGTTGGTGGCGACAGAACTTGCGCCAGGCGCGGTCGGTTTCATCATCCTGCAAGGTTGGTCGGATGCCTGGCGTAAGGTCCCGGCTCTGACCGAGCACGACGTGAAAAGGGATGGGGTCCTTTTGGCGCACGACATGTTCGACGCTTGCCGGTCGCAGCGCGGCGCCGCCGTGGTCGCCAGGAATCCAGGAGATCCCCAGTCGCCAAGGCGATGGGGGCTGATTTTCCGCCGTCAGCGATTCGATGACCTTACGGGAAGTTTCCGACGAGGGACGAAGCTGGGCACAGCCGGGCAGAATGATTGCCGCAGCCAGCAAACCAAGGGTGAGCGAACGTGATGTCATGATGGCGAGTTTCCATAAGGATCCCCGCGCAGCTTAAGAGCCCCGTCGAAGCGAAAGGCCGCAGAAGTTGACGCAAATCGGCATCTTCCAGCGCCTCAGGACCTGCGCATTTTGTCAGGATGGCGAGTCATGAAATCCCTGCTCACACGATTCCGCCAAAGCCCACCAGTGTCGCCACCGTCCCCGGCGGACGAGGAGATTCCCCGTTATCCGCCTTTTACCAAAGGCCTGCCGGCGGCAACGGTCGCTCGCATTCTCGCGACTCAGGTCGAATTGACGGATGCACTTCGCCATACCCTGGCGCTGCCGGAGCGGGATTTCCACACCATCGTCCTGCCCGTGGTCGAACGCTACGCCGCGTTCACCCACTTGCTGCCGGCCTCGGAAGCTCACCATCACCGCGGCGCCGGCGGCTTGTTCCGGCACGGTTTGGAGGTCGCCTATTGGGCGACGCTGGCCTCGGAAGGCGTCGTGTTCGGAGCGGGCGCGACACCCCGCGAACGCAAGGAACAGGAGCCGCGCTGGCGGTTGGCGGTCTGTCTGGCAGGCCTGCTCCACGACATCGGCAAACCTGTGTCCGATCTCTCCGTCCTGGATCGGGATGGTGGCACCCAGTGGAATCCTTATCTGGAGAACCTCACCGAGTGGGCGGAGAACAATGGGGTGGACCGCTACTTCCTGCGCTGGCGCGACAAACGCCATCAACGCCACGAGCAGTTCTCCGTTTTGGTGGCCGAGCGCGTGCTGACGCCAAACTGCCTGTCCTATCTGACCCAACCCGGGCCAGAGATCATGCAGGCTATGCTGGAGGCCATCGCGGGTGTCGAACAGGATGGAACGTTTCATCGCCTCGTCCTGGAAGCCGACCGTAAGAGCGTCGAACGCGACCTCAAGGCCCATCACATCCCGGCCGATGTCGGGCTGGGCGTGCCGGTGGAGAAATACCTGCTCGACGCCATGCGCCGACTGATCCGCGAAGGGCGATGGACGGACAACCAGCGGGGCGCTCGAGTCTGGCGGTTCGCCGACGGGCTGCACGTGGTCTGGAAGACGGCAGCGCAGGAAATCGTTGAACTCCTGGCCCGCGACAAGGTGCCCGGCATCCCGCGCGACCCCGATACCCTGGCCGACATACTCATCGAGCGCAACCTGGCAGTCCCTCGCAATACGGCCGACGGGCGGACCTACCGCTATTGGCGCATGGCCCCGGCGGAATTGGACATCGCGCTCTACATGCTGCGCCTGGCCTCGCCGGAGCTGATCTACCCCGGCGAGCCGCCCGTCATCGTCGAAGGACGGGTCCTAGATGAAACGGAGAGCGACACCACCTTGTCCGGAAAGGAGGTTCAAGGACCAGACAAACCGGCTTCTCCCTCGCCATCGATTGCGGACAGCCAGAGCGATGGAGAGCAGCAACGAGCCCCGTCGGGGCCTTCATCTGTTGATGCTCCGAGGAAAGCTACTAGGTCGGCGGCCGAAATGGGCATCCAAGCCGTAGTCGCGGCGGCGGCGAAGCCAAGGGGCCCAGCCGAACAGCACACCGTTCAGCCTATGCCGCGAACGGAGCAGACAGCGGCCGTCGACGAATTTGTTCCCGCTGCCGCGCCATTGCCCCCCGCGGTTCCCTCTCTTGAAACCGATCATCCGCGAAAGACTCCACGCTTCTCGGACGGCCCATCGCCTGCTGAAAAGGTACGAGACGACGTGCGAGCCTGGCTGGCATCGCATGGCCTTGCCGGCGAGATACTCCGGACTGCTCTGGATCTCTGCCCGGACGAACACGTGCCCGGCATCCGGGTCATCGATGGCCGGTTGTGGCTCCCTCATCCCGTCACGGCCGAGCGCATTAGCCGGGAACCGAAAGAATTCCTCCGGATTCTCGATGAGGCCAGTTGGATCGAGACCGATCTGCGCTCACCGCTGCGAAAAATTCGCGAGGTCGGCGGCATGAGGGGGTTGATGTTGTTGCCCGAGCTCAGTCGTCGGGTGATACCGTTGCTGGGCGAAGAGGTATCGGGTGACGCCACGACGATCGTTCCATCAGGCCCCGATCAGGCGAAAAGCTCGACCGGGACCCGCGGCAGAAAATCGGCGAGGAAAGCTCCTCTGAAGCCGGACTCAGTGTCACCTGGAGTGGCGCCCGTCGAAACGGCGCGACAAGTTCTGGAAACCGTGCCTGGGAAATATTCAACGCCCGACAGCGGATCGGTCGATGATCTGATCCGCAGCATCCGGCAATGCAGGGAGATTCCCTATCCGGTGTCGGCATCGGAAGGGTGGTTGTCGGCTCCGTACCCTGTCATCGACTGGTACGTGGGACGGCATCCCGGTTTGACCCGGGCCAAGCTGATCATAGGGCTCCACCGACACCCGGACTGCCAATTGGAAGGTAACACCGTGCTGAAGGTTCGGGCCTTATCACCTGACGGCCGATGAAGAGCGATTGCGACTACCAGCTGCCCTGGCGTCCCAACTATGAGTTGCAGGCCATTGTCGGCTGGACCATCGGCGCCGGCTTGGCCTATGCCGCCGGAAGTGGGTCGGGGCTGCCGATGCAGCCATTTCAGGGCTTGGTCGCCGTTTGCATGCTTATGGCTCTTTGGCGTCTGCCCGGCGCCTTGACCGTGTGGTACCGCAAGCACCGCCTGACGCGGTTCAAGTTCGAGTATTTGGACGTGGATCGAGTGGCGCGGACGGTGCGCAAACACCCGGATCACATCTGGTTCGGTTGGGGCTTCGACTGGGGCCAGCGGCATGCCCAGCTGGCCTATGAGATCCTCAAGCGCGACGTATCCGACCTGGTGCCGACCGATCACGCCCGTATGGGCTCGACCTGGGTGCATGGCCTCGAAATCCGTGAGCAGGACATTTTCCAGCCAATTGCCCACACCGCCGGACATGCCCTGATCGTGGGCACCACCGGCGCCGGCAAGTCGCGCTCCTTCGATCTGTTGATCACCCAGGCGGTCCTGCGCGAAGAGGCGGTGATCATCATCGATCCCAAGGGCGACAAGGATCTGCGCTGGAGTGCCGAGCGGGCCTGCCGGCTCATGGGGCATCCGGAACGGTTCGTCTATTTCCATCCGGCGTTTCCGGAAGAGAGTGTCCGGCTGGATCCCTTGCGCAACTTCAACCGCTCTTCGGAAGTGGCCAGCCGCATCGCCCAGGTCATACCCAGCGAAAGCCCCGGCGATCCGTTCAAGGCCTTCGGTCAGAAGTCGCTGGACAACATCGTGCAGGGCCTGTTCGCCATCGAGCAGCGCCCGACGCTGGTGAAGCTGCGGCGCTATCTGGAAGGCGGACCCGGCATCCTCGTCACGCGGGCACTGGAACGGTATTTCGATCATTGTTACGGCGCCCACTGGAAGGGCCGCCTGGGTAATACCAAGGCCCGGGACGAAGATGCTAGAGCGGCAGCGCTGGTGCGGTTCTACCGGGACACCGTGCAGGCCGAACATCCGAATATGGACCTGGAAGGCCTGATTTCGATGTTCGAGCACGACCGCACCCATTTCGGCAAGATGGTCGCCTCGCTCCTGCCCATCATGAACATGCTGACCTCGGGCACGCTCGGCCCCTTGTTGTCGCCGGACCCGAACGACGTCGACGATCCGCGACCGATCACCGATTCGGCGCGGATCATCAACAACGCCCAGGTGGCCTACATCGGTCTGGACTCGTTGTCCGACGGCATGGTCGGCAGCGCCATCGGCTCCATCTTGCTGGCCGATCTCGCCTCGGTGGCGGGAGACCGCTACAACTACGGTGTTAACAACCGCCCGGTCAACATCTTCGTCGACGAGGCGGCGGAGGTCATCAACGATCCCTGCATCCAGCTGCTCAACAAGGGACGCGGCGCCAAGATCCGGATGGCCATCGCCACCCAGACCTTCGCCGACTTTTCCGCCCGAACCGGTTCCGAAGCCAAAGCCAGGCAGATCCTCGGCAACGTCAACAACCTCATCGCTTTGCGGGTCATGGATGCGGAGACGCAGGAGTACATCACC
>Ga0233425_10010232_pt1 | contig 11512 bp, 6 predicted proteins | sample Watercolumn_Towu_2_FD_181712 | JGI IMG/M metagenome (GOLD analysis project Ga0233425, IMG submission 181712) | Freshwater microbial communities from Lake Towuti, South Sulawesi, Indonesia - Watercolumn_Towuti2014_140_MG | ecosystem: Environmental > Aquatic > Freshwater > Lake | place: Indonesia...
TGGCTTTCGCCTCAGCTTCCGCTTTGGCCTTGGCCTCGGCTTCCAGGCGGGCCTTCTCATCGGCCTCGGCCTTGGCCTTAGCTTCCGCGTCAGCCTTGGCTTTCGCCTCGGCGTTTGCTTTCTCCTCTGCCTCCGCCTTGGCCTTGGCTTCGGCCTCCTGGCGGGCTTTCTCGTCGGCCTCGACCTTGGCTTTTTCTTCCGCGTCGGTCTTTGCTTTCGCTTCGGCTTCCACTTTGGCCTTGGCCTCGGCTTCCAGGCGGGCCTTCTCATCGGCCTCGACCTTCGCTTTTTCTTCCGCGTCGGCCTTCGCTTTCGCTTCGGCTTCCGCTTTGGCCTTGGCTTCGGTTTCTTGGCGGGCTTTCTCTTCGGCTTCGGCCTTGGCTTTAGCTTCCGCGTCGGCCTTCGCCTTCGCTTCGGCTTCCGCGTCAGCCTTCGCCTTCGCATCGGCTTCCGCTTTGGCCTTGGCCTCGGCTTCTTGGCGGGCTTTCTCTTCGGCTTCGGCTTTGGCTTTGGCTTCCGCGTCGGCCTTCGCCTTCGCCTCAGCTTCTTGACGGGCTTTTTCTTCAGCCTCGGCTTTGGCTTTGGCGTCTGCTTCCGCTTTGGCCTTGGCCTCGGCTTCTTGGCGAGCCCTCTCTTCGGCCTGGGCCTTCGCTTCCGCTTCCGCCTTTGCTTTCGCTTCGGCCTCTGCTCGGGATTTGGCCTCGGCTTCTTGACGGGCTTTTTCATCGGCCTCGGCCTTGGCCTTGGCCTCGGCTTGCTGGCGGGCCAGCTCGTCAGCCTTGGCCTTGGCTTCTGCCTCGGCCGCCAGTCGAGCCTTCTCTTCGGCCTCCGCTTTGGCCTTGGCTTCGGCGTCGCGACGGGCCTTTTCTTCGACTTGGCGCCGCTCTTCCGCTACGCGGGCGGCTTCCGCCTCCTGGCGGGCGCGTTCTTCCTCGCGCCGTTTTTCATCGGCGCGCCGTTTCGCCTCTGCCTCGGCGGCCACACGCGTCCGCTCGCGTTCCTCGGCCTGGGCGGCGGACTCAGTCGGCTTGGGGGGTTCGGCGGGAGGGGTTTCGACTTTTGCAACTCTGACGGGCGCCGGGGCTGGCGCCGCCGGCTCAGGGGGGGCAGGTTTTGGCGGTTCGGGCTCCGGTCGCGGAGGCGTGGCGCGCGCGACAGTGGGCTGGGGCGCCGAGGGTGTGACCGCGGGTGCCCGGGCCGCGGCCGGCGGCGGCGCTCCCGCGCCCGCCGGCGGGAACACGAATTCCGCCAGGGCGAAAGTGATCTGCTCATCGGCGGCATTTGCCGCCCAACTCACCTGCCTGCCATCGCGCCACTCGAGGGAGACCAGGAACGGTTTTCCCGCGCGGCGGAGCTCGCGTGCGCGGCGATGGAACACGGCGTTGATGTCGGCGTCGTCCGGGGTTCCCGCGAACCGTTCCTCGCCATCCGTCAGGACCATCACCGTGGCGGTGGGAACGCCCTGGAGGGCCTGGTTCAGGTCCGCGATGGTCAGTTCCAAGCGCCCCACGTTCTCGAACTTCTGACGGCTTGCGAACTCGAGGGCTTCTTTGCCGAGGGTCTCGGCTTGCTCGGGCGTCCAGGAGTGACGGTTCGCGCGGTCCGTGTGGGTCCGTTGGTTCAAGGTCCAGAGGGCGAAGGTGTCGCCGGACCGCATCCGTCCGCGGGCGCCGGTTCGGACGAGGTCCGCGAACGCCGAGCGGCTTGCCGCCCCCACGCTCCGCATTGAGTAGGAGCTGTCCATGACGAACAGGTAGTGGTGCGGTGGGCGTGCGGGGGTCGTGGCCTCCGGCTCGGCTGGCCATGCGGCGGCGCTGAGGAGGAGACAGCAGGCGAGCCGCAGGAGGCGCGCGTTCATACGTGCGAGTGACCGATTCGAGGTGGTTGTCTGCAATGTCACGGTAGAGGAGGGCAGGGAGTCGCCCAGAACGGAGCGTTCATGGCTCGAGCGCCCGGCGTCCCGCATGGGCCGCTTCGGGCACAAAACGGTCTCCGCGGGTTTGGCGCAGCACGGAGGAGCTGTTTGGCCATGCCGGACCATAACACTTTAGGGCCATTTGGGAAACAGGAATTTGCCCGCTAGGCCAGCAGGTCATCCACCACGTGGCCGTGAACGTCCGTAAGGCGGAAGTCCCGACCGGCGTAGCGAAACGTCAATTTCTCGTGATCGAAGCCCAGCAACCGCAGCAGGGTGGCGTGGAGATCGTGGACATGGACCTTGTTTTCCGCGGCGGCGAATCCGAATTCATCCGTGGCGCCGTGCACATAACCCGCCCGCGCGCCGCCGCCAGCCAGCCACATGGTGAATCCGTGGTTATTGTGATCGCGCCCGTTGATCTTGCCGGCGTTCGAGCCCGGTGTCGGCAGCTCGACCGTTGGCGTGCGGCCAAACTCTCCGCCCCAGATGACCAGGGTCTCGTCCAGGAGCCCGCGTTGCTTGAGGTCCTTGAGGAGCGCGCCGATGGCCTGGTCGCATTGCCGCGCCAGGTTGCGATGATTGACCTCGAGGTCGTCATGGTTGTCCCACGGTTGTCCCGCCCCGTGCCAGACCTGCACGAACCGCACGCCCCGCTCGATCAAGCGGCGCGCGATCAGGATTTGGCGCGCCTGTGTGCCCTCGCCGTACATGCGGCGGATGTGCTCTGGCTCGCGGCTGATGTCGAAGGCGTCGGTGGCGTCCATCTGCATGCGGTAGGCGAGCTCGAAGGATTGGATGCGTGCCTCGAGGGCGGCATCGTTCTGCCGGCGTTCGAGGTGCCGCGCATTGAGTTGTTGGAGCAGGTCGAGTTGGGCCCGCTGTGCCGGCATCGTCACGCAGTGGTTTTGGATGTTCTCGATGAGCCGCTCGATCTGGTTGTGCTGGGTGTCGATGTAGGTGCCCTGGAAGACCCCGGGCAGGAAGGCCGACTGCCAGTTTTGCGACTCCTGGATCGGATAGCCGCCAGGACACATCGCGATAAATCCCGGCAGGTTCTGGTTCTCCGTGCCCAGGCCGTAGGTCACCCATGAGCCGAAACTGGGCCGGATCGACCGCGCTTCTCCGCAGTTCATCAACATCAGCGACGGCTCGTGGTTCGGCACGTCGGCGTGCATCGAGCGGACCACGCAGAGATCGTCGGCGCATTCGGCCACGTGGGGGAAGATGTCGCTCACTTCGAGGCCGCATTGGCCGTAACGCTTGAACTTGTACGGGGAGGGGAAGGCCGCGCCGGTCCTGCGCTCGGTGGGCAGGTTCGTCATCGGCAGCATCTTGCCGGCGTACTTCTCGAGGGCCGGCTTGGGATCGAAGGTGTCCACGTGGGACGGCCCACCGTTCATGAAGAGGTGGATGACGCGCTTGGCGCGGGCGGGAAACTGCGGCGCTTTGGGGGTTAGCGGGTTGATGAACCCGCCTTCGGCGCGTGCTGCCGGCGCGGTGGTCAGGCCCACGGCGTCCATGAGCGTGGCCAGACCCAGGGCGCCGAACCCCATCCCGCAGCGGCCCAGGAATTGCCGCCGGGTGAGGAAATAATGATCCAGCCTGGGCGGGTGGAAGCTCGGGACCATGGTCAGGCCCCCGGCGCGTTAGCCGCAATGATGCCAGTCATTAACATCTGTCGCCCACCCTACCAGAACGTGTGTCAATTGCAATCCCAACCTGCCCAATAGCCCCATCCCGCCCCGGCGCGCCGCCGCAAGGGGGCTCACGGGCGGAACAAACGCGCTATGCGTTCCTGGCAGTCCGCCGCTTTGGCGCGGGGGTCCGGAGCCATTCGGATCGGACGTCCAACCACGATGTAGTCGGCGCCGTTGAGGAAGGCCTGTTCGAGGTCGGCCGTGCGTTTCTGGTCGTCGGGCCGCTCCTTGTTCTCGACCGGTCTGATGCCTGGCGTCACGATCACGAGTTGCGGGCCAACCTCGCGGCGCAGAATGGGGGCCTCGAGTCCGGACGAGACCACGCCCGTGCAGCCGATCGCCAGGGCGCGCCGGGCTCGAGACAGGACCAGGTCCTGGACCTTGCATTGGAAGCCAAGGGCTTCGATGTCGCCCTGGTCGAGGCTGGTTAGCACGGTCACCGCCAATATCCCAACCCCGCTCTGGGCGTCGATGGCGGCTTTGAGGATGCTGTCGTTGCCGTGCACGGTGGCGAAGGTGACCCCGCGGTTGCGCAGTTGTTGAACCGCCAGTTTCACGGTTTCGGGCACGTCGAAGAACTTCAGGTCCACCATGATCCGCTTGCCGCGCTGGATGAGCCACTCGATCAGCTCGAAGTACCCCCCGGCCATGAAAATCTGCAGGCCGAGTTTGTAGAAGAGCACCTGGTCCCCAAGCGTCTCGACCACGCGCCGGGCCTCGTCAGGGGTGGGCACGTCCAGGGCGAAGATGAGACGCTCGGCCGGCAGGATCGGTTTGGCTGAAAGCAGGCTGGCTCCGGTGGGGGATGCGGTGTCAGTCACGGTTTGCATTGGGGTCGGCAACGACACGCGGCCCTGCATAAGCCATCACCCGTGTTTGGGCAAGAAAACACGCGTGAAAACACCCGGGAAGCGCCGCCGGTCATTGCGGCCGGGGATCGTGCGCCAGCGCAAGGTTATTTGATCTGTATCAAAGCAGCCGGGTCCGCCGTCCGGTAGTCTTATGCCAGATGCGCATGAAAACTCTTCATCCTGTTGCAATGGCGGCGGGGCTGGCGTCGCTGATGACCTTGCGCGTGCCCTCGGCATGGGCCGCCGCCGACCTGGGTGCTCCATCCCAAACCGGCCGGGCGGTGTACGAACAACACTGCGCGGCTTGCCACGGCGTCCAGGGCGATGGCAATGGACCCGCCGCGGTCTGGCTGTTCCCCAAGCCGCGCAATTTCAGCGCGGGCTTGTTCAAGATCCAATCGACTCCCGCCGGTTCCCTGCCGAGCGACGAGGACCTCCTCAGCACCGTGACACGCGGGATGCCCGGCAGCTCGATGCCGAGCTTCACGTATCTGGCCGAGGCGGAGCGACGGGACGCGGTCCGCTATGTCAAGTATCTCACGGCCTATACCGACGAGAACGGCAAGCGCGTGAACCGCTTCGAGTTCGCGGTCCAAAACAACCAGGTGGCCGCCCCGATTGAAGTCCCACCCGAGCCCCCGGCGACCGTGCAGAGCCTGGCACAGGGCAAAGCCGTGTTCACCCGCATGCAGTGTTTCACCTGTCATGGCGAGACGGGGGCGGGCGACGGCGTGCAGGTCCCCAGCCTGCGCGATAACTGGGGCCTGCCGTTGCGGCCGCGCGATTTCAACACCGGAGCGTTTCGAGGCGGGTTCACCGGGCGCGACCTGTTCCTGCGGATCAACATCGGCCTGGCGGGCACCCCCATGGCCCCTTACCAGGACAGCGTAATGACGCCCGGGGAGCGCTGGTCTCTGGTGCATTATGTGCAGTCGCTGCGCCGCAAGGACGTCGAGGTCAACGACATGCTTTCGCCGGAAGATGGCTTCATTCACGCGAAGAACGTGGGTGACAAGCTGCCTGCGGACCCCTTGGACCCCTTCTGGGAGACGATGGACCCGGTGCGCGTGAAGCTCAACCCGCTTTGGCCGGAGCCAGACGCGATCCCGGCGGTGGCGGTGACCGCGGTGCATGACGGACGGCGGCTGGCGATTCTGTGTCAATGGCGCGACCCGATCGCCAACGGCGCGCCGGTGCGGGTGCAGGATTTCCAGGATGCGGTGGCGGTCCAGTTTTCGTTGAACGGCAACACGCCTTTCCTTGGGATGGGCGACGCAAAGAACCCCGTGAACATCTGGCAGTGGAAAGCCGGCTGGCAGCAGGAGGTCGAGGGGCATCGCACCGACATGCACGACCTCTACGCCTCGATGCACGTGGACCTCTATTCTCAGACCAACACCCTCTACCGGACGGCCGAAGCCGCCCACAACCTGATGGCTGAGCCCCACCGTTCCCCCGTCGAGGACGCCAACGCGCGCGGCTTCGGCACGCTGACCGCGCAGCGGCCCGAAGGCCAGAACGTGCGGGGCAGGGGCGTCTGGCACGACGGCTTTTGGAACGTGGTATTCCTCCGCGAACTCGAGTCGCCCGAGGCGGACGACGTGAAATTCGGGGCTGGGCGGCCGGCGCCGGTGGCGTTCGCCGTGTGGAATGGCGAACAACGCGATCGCAACGGGCGCAAGGTGGTGAGCAACTGGTATCAATTGGTGCTGGATCGCTGATGCCGCGCGACGATGGGTTCACTCGTTTCCATGAATCATCCTAATATGAGTACGCACTCTCTTTCCCGGCGTGACTTCATCAAGCGCAGCGGCGTGATGGGCGCCGTGGCCGCGCAGATGCTTCCGCTGCGCTTCCTCGAGGCGCAGCCCATCCCTGACATCGCCAACCCGCTGGCGCATTACCCGAACCGCGACTGGGAACGGCTCTATCGGGACCAGTATGGTTACGACGATTGGTTCTCGTGGGTGTGCGCGCCCAACGACACCCACAACTGCCGCATCACGGCGCATGTGCGCAACGGCGTCATCGTTCGACTCGGCGAGGAGTTTGACGTGCAGACCTACGCCGATCTCTACGGCAACAAGGCCTCCGCCAACTGGGGCAACCGGCACTGCGCCAAGGGCTACACGTTCCATCGCATCCTCTATGGGCCGTACCGGCTCAAACACCCGATCGTGCGCCGCGGCTGGAAACGCTGGGCCGACGACGGTTTTCCCGAGCTCACGCGCGAGCTGAAGGCCAAGTACAAGTTCGACTCGCGGGGCACGGACAAGTTCGACCGGGTTTCCTGGGACGACGCCTTTAGTTACATCGCGAAGTCGCTCAAGGGGATTGCGACCCGTTACAGCGGCGACGCGGGGGCCAAACTCCTCGAGCAGCAGGGCTACCCCAAGGAAATGATCGAAGACATGGGCGGCGCGGGCACGCGGACGATCAAGATGCGCGGCGGCATGGGGCTGCTGGGCGTGCTGGGCAAGTACGGCATGTACCGGCTTTGCAACGCGCTGGCGCTGCTGGATGTGAACGTGCGCGGCGTGAGCAAGGAGCAGGCCAAGGCGGGACGGCTCTGGTCCAACTACACCTGGCACGGCGACCAGGCCCCGGGCCATCCGTGGGTGCACGGCTTGCAGAACAGTGACACCGACTTCAACGACCTGCGCAATTCCAAGCTCATCATCATGAACGGGAAGAACCTGGTCGAAAACAAGATGGCCGACGCCCATTGGTTTATCGAGTGCATGGAGCGCGGCGCCAAGATCGTCGTGATTGCCCCCGAGTACGGCGCTCCCTCGACCAAGGCCGATTACTGGGTGCCAGTGCGCCCGGCGACGGATGCCGCGCTCTGGCTGGGAGTCACGCGCCTGATGATGGAGAACAAGTGGTACGATGAGCACTTCGTCAAGTGTTTCACCGATTTCCCCCTGCTCATCCGGACCGACAACCTCAAGCGGTTGCGCGCCGCCGAGGTGATTCCCAGTTATCAGAATAAGCTGGCCGCCGACGGCCCGAGCAAGAAGGTCCAAAACATCACCGACGAGCAGCACGCCAAGCTGGGCGATTTCGTGATCTGGGACACCCGGAGCAACGGCCCCAAGCCGGTGCATCGCGACCTGGTGGGCGAGACGTTCGCCAAATCGGGGCTCGAACCGGCGCTCGAAGGGACCTGGAAGGTCAAGTTGGTCGATGGCAGCGAGGTCGAGGTGCAGACAGCGTGGACGCTCTACCAGGTTCACTTGAAGGATTATGACCTGGATTCGGTTTCGGAGATCACGTCGGCGTCGAAAGAGCTGATCGAGCGGCTGGCCAAGGACATTGCCACCATCAAGCCGTGTTCGATCCATCAGGGGGAGGGCATCAACCACTGGTTCCATGCCACCGAGGCCAACCGCGCCGCGTATCTGCCGCTGATGCTCACGGGCAACCTCGGCCAGCCCGGCGCGGGCTGTCATGGCTGGGCCGGCAATTACAAGGCGGCCCTGTTCCAGGGCTCGAAAATCACCGGACCGGGCTTCAAGGGCTGGGTGGGCGAGGACCCGTTCGAGCAAACCCTCGACCCGAACGCCCACGGGCGCGACGTGAAGGCGCACGGGTACGCGAAGGACGAAGAGCCGGCTTACTGGGGACACGGGGATCGGCCGCTCATCGTCGATACGCCCAAAGAAGGCCGGAAGTGTTTCACGGGCAAGACCCACATGCCCACGCCGACCAAGGCCATCGTCACCACGAACGTCAACCTGATCAACAACGCCAAGTGGGCCTACGGCGTAATCAAGAATGTCAACCCAAATGTCGAGCTGATCGTCACCATCGACACCCAGATGACGGCCTCGGTCGAGTACTCCGATTTCGGCCTGCCGGCCAACACCTGGGTCGAGTTCCAGGACCTCGAGATCACCGCGTCGTGCTCGAATCCGTTCCTGCAAGTCTGGAAGGGCGGCATCAAGCCCTTGTATGACGCCAAGGACGACCTGGCCATCCTGGCGGGCATGGCCGAGGCGCTGGCCAAGGTCACCGGCGACCAGCGGTTCCACGACCACTTCAAGTTCGAGCACGAAGGCAAACGCTCGGTGTACATCCAACGGCTGCTGGACAGTTGCCTGACCACTACAGGATACAAACTCGACGACATCATGGCCGGCAAGTACGGGCCGAAAGGGGGCGCCCTGATGCTGTTCCGCTCGTATCCGCGCGTGCCCTTCTACGAGCAAGTGCACAACAACTACCCGTTCTACACCGAGACTGGGCGACTGCACTCCTACACGGACGATCCCACCGCGCTGGCCTGCGGCGAGAATTTCATCGTCCACCGCGAGGGCCCCGAAGCCACACCCTACCTGCCCAATGTCATCGTCAGCTCGAACCCGTACGTGCGGCCCAACGATTACGGCATCCCGTTGGACGCGGAGCATTGGGACGAGAGGACGGTGCGGAACGTGAAGCTCCCCTGGGCCGAGGCCAAAAAGTCCAACAACTTCCTTTGGGAACGCGGGTTCCAGTTTTATTGCCTCACGCCGAAGTCGCGCCACAGCGTCCATTCGTCGTGGGCGAATGTGGATTGGCACCTGATCTGGAACTCGAACTTCGGCGATCCCTACCGCGTGGACAAACGCCTGCCCAACGTGGGCGAGCACCAGCTCCACATGAACCCGCAGGCCGCCCGCGACCTCGGCATCAGCGACGGCGATTATGTGTACGTGGACGCCAACCCAGCCGACCGGCCGTACCTGGGCGCGACGCCCTCAGACCCCTTCTACAAGGTCAGCCGGCTGATGCTCCGGTGCACCTACAACGCCGCCTATCCCTATAACATCGTGATGATGAAGCACGGCTCCTTCATCGCCACCGAGAAGACCGTCAAAGCGCAGCAGACCCGGCCCGACGGGCTTTCGCTCACCGAAGAAGGCTACATCTCGAACTTCCGGTTCGGGTCGCAGCAGTCCATCACGCGCAACTGGCACATGCCAATGCACCAGACCGACACGCTCTTCCACAAATCCAAAGCCGCCATGGCCTTCATCTTCGGCGGCGAGGCCGACAACCACGCCGTCAACACCGTGCCGAAGGAATGCCTCATTCGCGTGACCAAGGCCGAGGACGGCGGACTCGGCGGCAAGGGACCGTGGAAGCCTGGCGCCAACGGCATGGCGCCGGACGCCGAAAACGAGGCCATGAAAAAGTACCTGGCAGGCTCGTTCATCGGCAGCGGGCCGGCGGCCGCGCAGAGCTACGAGTAACCACGGAGCCTCTCATGCCCAAAGACGAGTTTGATTTCGACGACCCGATGGAACTCTCGGGCGTGGCGCTGGCGACCGAGGAAGACACCACCGAAGCGATGGCGGAGTGTTTCGCCGAGGAGTTTATGCGTCTGGGCTACAACCACAAGCAAGTGCTCGCCCTGTTCCGCAACCCGCATTACCTCGGGATGAACATGGTGTTGCAGAATCGGGGCGAGGCCTTCGTGCGCGAGACCATCAGCGCGGTCTTCGCGCGCTGGGGCCGGCCGGCGGCCTGGCCCGGCTCGGCGGCACAGTCCGACCCGGCCGCCGAGACGGCCCCTGTCGCCGCTCCGCCCGGCCGAGCGGACCTTGCATCCCCGCCGGCTGGCCAGGGGATTCCTGTTGATGCAGCCGCCACCGACCCGATGGGGGCCGCGGTCCCGAACTTGAACCTGTAATCGAGGCTTATCATGAGCAACGTCTATAACTGGCAACTGGGCCGCGACATGGATTTCCCCTATGACGCGTCGTACCCGGAGTGGCAGTTCGCCTTCATCTTCAACACCAACCGGTGCATCGGCTGCCAGAGCTGCACCATGGCCTGCAAGTCCACGTGGACCTTCTCGCGCGGGCAGGAGAACATGTGGTGGAACAACGTCGAGACCAAGCCCTACGGCGGGTATCCGCACCATTGGGATGTCAAGCTGCTCGAACTGCTCGAGCAGGCTAATCCGCGCGGGCAGACCTGGAACGGAAAGCCTCAGGACCTCAAGGCGCCGTACGGAAAGTTCAATGGGCAGACGATTTTCGAGGCCGCCAGGCACAATGTCAGCCCCGAGGGCGCCCAGAAGGCGCTCGGCTACCTCCCGTTGGACGAGGAATGGTCCGCGCCCAATCGCTACGAGGACCATCCGGTGGGATCGCAGCCGGGACAGAAGGGCCAGTATTTCACGGGCGGCGAGGCCTTGCCGCAGCACAAGACATGGTTCTTCTATCTGGCGCGCATCTGCAACCATTGCAGCTATCCGGCCTGCCTGTCCGCCTGTCCGCGCAGCGCCATTTACAAGCGGCCCGAGGACGGGATCGTTCTGATCGACCAGGAACGCTGCCGTGGCTATCGCAAGTGCATGGAGGCCTGTCCCTACAAGAAGAGTCTCTACCGCGGCACCACGCGGACCAGCGAGAAATGCATCGGTTGCTTTCCGCGGGTCGAGGGCCGGGACCAGCAAGGCGGCGGGCAACCCATGCAAACCCGCTGCATGGCGGCGTGCATCGGGCATATCCGCCTCCAGGGCCTGGTCCAACTCAACCAGGACGGGACCTGGAAGGAGAACCGCTACAACCCGCTCTACTACCTGATCCATGTCGCCAAGGTCGCGTTGCCCCTTTACCCGCAGTTCGGCACCGAGCCCAATGGCTACTACATCCCGCCCCGTTGGGTGCCTCGTCCCTATCTGAAGCAGATGTTCGGCCCGGGCGTGGACGAAGCCGTCGAGCGCTACAGTGCCCCCGACCGCGAGCTCCTGGCCGTGCTCCAACTCTTCGGCAAGGACCATCGCATCTGCTTCCGCTACGAAATCAAAGAGGGCCCGAAGGTCTTCGAGACCGAGGTCCGGGGCAAGAAATTCGAGCTCTTTAACGATACTATCATAGGCTACAGCAAAGACGGTCAGAAAATCATCGAGACGACCGTCGAAGAACCGCTCCACGTGCGCCCGGAACTGCATGCCAACTCGATCTGACCTCCTCCCGCGCGCTGGCGCCCCGCGGTCGGTATTCTCGAATTACGGCGCCGAGCCGGATCAGGCGCCGGAGGGCGGTCTGGCC
>Ga0233425_10010233_pt1 | contig 11511 bp, 4 predicted proteins | sample Watercolumn_Towu_2_FD_181712 | JGI IMG/M metagenome (GOLD analysis project Ga0233425, IMG submission 181712) | Freshwater microbial communities from Lake Towuti, South Sulawesi, Indonesia - Watercolumn_Towuti2014_140_MG | ecosystem: Environmental > Aquatic > Freshwater > Lake | place: Indonesia...
GGCTGGTTCGATACTGCACTTCTCGAGCAAGGATGGTCTCCCCAGCGATGATGTCACAGCACTTTGCGAAGACAGGCAGGGAGCGCTCTGGATCGGCACAAGCCGCGGGATCGCCACAATGAGGAATGGACGAATCGAGACGCACCCAAGCACGAAGGCACTGACCCATCCGTTCATCTCATCACTGATATCCGATGACGAGGGGATTCTTTGGATTGGGACAAAGGGCGGCGGACTGAGCCGCCTCTCAAAGGAAAACCTTCAGACATATACCGCCGTCGATGGATTGAATAGAAATTTCGTTTCGTCACTTTCGCAGGATCGCGAAGGGAACATTTGGATCGGTACCGAACGCGGCGGCCTGAATATGCTTCGGAAGACAAAGATTTCAACGTACACGACGCGCGATGGGCTGAGGAATGACTATGTCCGCTCCGTCTACGAAGATCGCAAGGGAACTGTCTGGGTCGGGACAAACGGTGGGGGTCTCAGTTTCCTGAAGGACGGTAAGTTTGCTACGCTCCCTCTCAAGGAGGTTCTTCCCAACGATTTCGTCCGGCCGCTTTTTGAGGATCGGTCGGGGAATCTCTGGATCGGGACTTGGGGCGGCGGCATTGTACTCCTCAAGAACGGCAATGTGACCAGACCGGTCTTCCTCAGGGATTTTCCCGGTCGGTACATTCGGGCAATCGTGGAGGACCGGAATGGAAATATGTGGGTTGCCGCAAATGGCCAGGGCGCATACAAGTACTCAAACGGGCGCTGGACACTGTTCGACACACAAAACGGCTTGTCGAATGTCTTTGTCTCAAGCATTGCGGAAGACACAACCGGCACGATGTGGATTGGAACATCGGGCGGTGGGCTCAATCGGCTCAGGCACGACTCCGTGACGTCGTTCCGAATGGGGAAAGGACTCACAAGCGATTTTGTGAGCTCACTGCACATCGATACCGAGGGTACACTCTGGATTGGGACAAACGGCGGCGGGCTCTGCCGGCTCCAAAGCGATCATTTCACGTCATGGACAGCCGCCGCAGGTCTTGCCGACGAATTCATTGAGGCAATCGTGGACGATCACCGGGGAAACCTCTGGCTGACCGGTCCACGCGGGATATCCCGCGTGAGCAAACGTGAACTGGAGGAGCACGCGAGGGGCTCGATACAGCGGTTGCATCCTGTCAGCTTCGATGAGAGTGACGGAATGCGAAGCAGCGAATGTACGGGTGGCTCGCAAAATGCTGGAGCACGATCGAAGGACGGTCGGATCTGGATTCCCACGGTCGAGGGACTTGTCGTGATTGACCCCCAGACGATCAACAAAGAATCGCTGAGATTCCCCCTCTATGTAGAGCGTCTCGCGATCGACAAAGCCCCTATGGAGGTCGGTGCGCCGATCATCGCGAACTACGGAAACGGAGAGATCGAAGTGCAGTACTCGGCGGTCACCTTTCGCAATGCAACGAAGGTGCAGTTTCGATACCGGCTCGAGGGATTCGAAGAGGCATGGCAAGATGCAAGGAGCAGGCGGACAGCCTTCTACACCAATGTTCCCCCGGGGAAATTTGTATTCCATGTGGAGGCCGACGCGGGCGCCGGCTCGATACCACCGCTCCACGCGTCGATCGCGTTCACCATCCTCCCCCCCTTCTGGATGACGGGGTGGTTTCGCGGTTTGATGGGACTTGCCGCCGTCGGGCTCGTGGTCGGAACCGTCCGGTATTTCTCCATGCAGAAGCTGAAACGGAAGCTGCAGGCGGCTGAATCTCAGGCAACGCTGGAACGTGAACGGCTTCGTATTTCGAAGGACATGCACGATGAGCTGGGCGCGAGCCTGACGAAAATCACCCTCCTCGGCGAGCTGGCAAAAAGGGACGTCGCCGATCCCGGCAAGATGGAGGAACACCTGGACCTCATCGCAAACGCTTCCCGCGAGGTTGCAGGGACCATGGACGAAATCGTCTGGGCGGTCAATCCGCGCAATGACACGTTGGACTGCCTCGCAGCGTACTTCATCGACTACGCCAAGGAATATCTTTCCATCACCAGCCTGCAGCTTCAAATCGACACACCGGAGGATCTCCCGGCGCGAACCGTCTCGGCCGAGATTCGTCATAACGTGTTTCTTGTGTTCAAGGAAGCGCTGACCAACATCGTCAAACACGCAGCCGCCGGCCGTGTCAGGATCACACTGCAGTACCATGATCCACTCATGACCATCACCCTGGAAGACGACGGCAGAGGTTTCTCTACTGCCTCCGCAGGGAGGTTCAGCAACGGGCTTGACAACATGCGCAAACGAATCGAGAGCAGCGGCGGAACGTTTACTGTCGAGAGCGAACCACAGCGGGGGACCAAGCTCTGTGTGACCATTGAAGTGTGAACCAACTTTTCACACGTTTGTGCGATTGCGAACGTCCCGTCTCTTTGCGTATACTGAACCGCCAAACTAACGAGGACATCGTGTCCATCAAAGTTTCCGTCGTCGAAGATGTGGACCAGATTCGGGAGAGTCTTGCCGCTCTGATCAGCGGATCGGAGGGCTTTCAATGCATTGCAACATACGGCAGCGCTGAGGAGGCCATGCTCGGGGTGACGGCGCGGAGGCCGGATGTGCTCCTGATGGACATCAATCTCCCTGCGATGTCAGGCATCGAGTGCGTACGAAAGCTCAAGGACGAAGACCCGTCACTTCTGGTGATGATGGTGACAATGTACGAAGACAGTCAGCAGGTCTTCAAAGCGCTCGAAGCCGGAGCCTCCGGGTACATTGTGAAACGGACACCTCCCGGCAAACTGCTCGAAGCCATCAAGGAAGTCTACCAGGGCGGATCACCAATGACGATGCAGATCGCCCGCATGGTTGTTCAGTCATTCCATCAACTCGGCAACTCTCTCGACGATTCTTCAAACCTGACGAAGCGCGAACAGGAGATCCTTTCGTATCTCGCCAAAGGGCTGAGGTACAAGGAAATCGCCGATGCGCTTTTTATCAGCGTCGAGACTGTCCGGAGTCATCTCAGACGAATCTACGAGAAGCTTCACGTACGGTCCCGAACGGAAGCAGTCTTGAAGTACCTCCACAAGTAGCCGGTCCTCCAACTCAGTGCGCACAACCCGGAGTCTCTCCGTCGTTTGTACGATTTTTTCGTACGTCGCTCAAGATATTCTCATTTATGAAAATGCCACATTTGGGTGATTGTGAAGCGGCCTGCTTCATCCTACATTGACCCCGCAGTATGATCCAGATCACACACCCGATTCCCAAAAGCAGCACAACAGGTTGCGCTCTTCAATTCACCCCCACCACCATTCACAAACGTAAGGAGTCGCACATGAAGAACAAGATTGCGAAAGCCTTGCTGTTCCTCGGCCTCGCAGCCTTCGCATGCTCGGTTTTCGCTGAAGTTGCAGAGGCGAGTCACTTCCGGTACGGCCACGTAACGTGGCGACGCATCGGAGGACCGATGAGTCGGACGGTTGAAATCACCGTTACGGAGGCCTGGCGTGCGTCGGCCGTCGACTACCTGATCTACAACTACGGAGACGGCACTGGCAGCTTCGCTTCGAATACGGCGATAACGATCGCGACCCTCAGTGATCTGGCAGGTGAAGGGTATACGATCAGGCAGACGAAAGTCCAACACACGTATCCTGCCGACGGCCCCTATCTGGTGTGGGCCGAGAGCTGCTGCAGAATCGGCTCCCTTGTCAACGCAGCCAACAACTCAGAGCGGCTGGAAATGATCATCGACCTGAGAAACGGGAACCAGGGATCGCCTGTCTCCAGCATACCGGTGATTCTCCAAATGGTCCCCGGCGGAGTAAACACCGTACCGCTGGCCATTGGTGATCCCGATGCCGATCCGTTCACCGTCCGCATGTCGACATCTGCTGAGTCGCGGATCAATTCTCTTGCAGCCGGACCGGCCGGCCCGCTCACCGTCAGTCCGACCGGTGTGCTTTCGTGGAACACAACAGGACTTGCGATCGGAAACAAATTCGCGGTTCAGGTCATGATCGAGGAGCATCATCCTGATGGAGCTTCCGGGAAAGTTCCACTTGACTTCATCATCGAAATCGCTGGCGGGACGATCAACAAACCTCCGATGTGCATGTTGAACGGCTCCGCTTCGAATCTTGTAAACCCGGGGCAAACCTTCACGATCTCGTTGACAGGAACAGATCCCGATGGCGGTACGCTGAAGGTCAATCATCTCGGCCTTCCGCCGGGTGCAACGCTGACTCCCCCGACCAATTCAACGGGAAATGTTCCGTTTACCGTCACGTTTTCATGGACGCCCGGGATAGCGGACATCGGATCAGCACATGCAGTGACAATCATCTTTACCGATCCCGCCGGACTGCAATCGCAATGTTCATTCTCCGTCCAGGTGAACGCGCTGCAGCCACCGCCTTTCACGTTCGCCGTACCCCCGGGTCATATCTGCCTGCCGCCTTTCATGGTTCAGGATCCGTCCAAGACACACTACTGGTGGGCAAAGGCAGCCGGCGGTGGAGATTTGGAAATCGGGTTCTCGGCCGTATCGGTCAATCCGATCGAGACAGGAAATGCCACGATTCGGGTGTACAATCCGTCAAATACGCTGGTCGCCACGGCCACCGTGGTCCATCCCCCCGGAGGAGAAACATCCGCTGCCCCCATTATCATCCCGAGCCCCGCGCCCGGATCAATTTACCGCATCGAAGTAAACGTTGCTCCTCTTCCCCCTCTACCGGCTCAGGGTGCGAGGCACTATCGAATCGAGCTGGAGGGAGCCGAACAGCTGGGAACAAACAGCCCGTTGCAGGCTCAGGAAGAAGCGGAACCTGTGCGCTGGGGTGTCAATGTTCGCCCGGGTGAGCCGCTGGACGTCATCGTCTCGGGCGCACCGGAAGCAACGGCAACAATGGGTGGATTCGAAGTTCGGGATCCGTCCGGCGTACTCATGGCGACGTCGCCACTTGGGACGCCCGTGAGTATTCCGTCGGCTGCGACAGGGATGTGGACGGTGACGATGGTGGGGCTCGACCACCACGTGATTCTTTCCAAGACTAGCGGCGCAGACCGGGGATTGTATCTCGGCGCGTTCAGTGACGTCGTCCCGCCACACATATTCCCACCCCCGTCGATCTCTCTGACAACGGGACCGAGTGCGACAACGTGCGGACTTGCCATCAGTGATGGGCAACTGGGATCAGCCACCGCCAAGGACAACTGCGAAGTTGAGGTCACCCGCACCGGTGTGCCGCCAGGGAATATCTTCCCCGTTGGTCAGACCACGATCACGTACACTGCGACCGACGGAGCCGGAAACCAGACCTCGGCGACTCAAACAGTCACCGTCATCGACAACACTCCGCCGACAATCACGTGCCCCGAGAATATCTTCGTGACGATTCCTTCCGGTGGCACCAGCGCAATCGTCAGCTGGCAGGATCCGGCAGCGAGCGATAACTGCAGCGTCACAGTCGCCTGTTCACCGGCGTCCGGGTCCGCCTTCCCTCCAGGGACGACGACCGTCACCTGCACGGCGACTGATCCGTCCGGGAACACAGCGGTCTGCACGTTCACCGTGACGGTGAATCGCACGCCGAACTGCACGGCCACGCCGAGCATTGCGCAGATCTGGCCGCCGAATCACAAGATGGTGAACATCACTATCCAGGGCGTCAGTGATCCCGACGGGGATCCGGTTACTGTGACTATCACCGGGATTACACAGGATGAGCCTCTGAACACACTCGGCGACGGAAACACGGAGCCTGACGGCGCCATTGTCGGAACGACCATCGCACAGGTGCGGGCGGAGCGCTCGGGAACTCCAAGGGTTCCCGGTAACGGCCGCGTGTACAGAATCTCCTTCACCCTGTCAGACGGACGGGGCGGAGAGTGCCGTGGGAACGTGTCGGTATGCGTGCCGCATGATCAAGGCAACCGCAGCGTCTGTATCGACGACGGACAACGCTACAATTCTATCACAGGCGAGACGGTTTCTTCGTCCATGAATCCGGGATTCTATGCGGGTGATGCCGTTGCCGGAGAGAGTCCGGCTGCAATTCCAGAATCATACGGATTGCTGAATGCCTATCCGAACCCGTTCAATCCGACGACGACGATTCAGTACGACCTGCCTGAAGAAACACACGTCCGGATCGCAGTGTTCGACCTGCTGGGACGCGAGGTTGCGCTCCTGGTCGACGGTCAACGAAGCGCGGGCCGTTACAGTCTGTCGTTTGATGCAACGGGATTGCAGAGTGGTATGTACCTCTATCGGATGGAAACAGCAACGTTTAGGCAGACGAAGAGGTTTATTCTGTTGAAGTAGTCAGGTCTCAAATGCAGTGAGGCCACAAAGCAAGCGGGGCGACCGATCCGTTACCCGGACACGGTCGCCCCGGTTTATTACTGCCAGCGGATTTTCGTCGTCCTACCTCCCGCTTCGCTCAGCCGTCAACGAATTGTGACATTCACGGTGGAGCGGATATCGGTCGATTTCACTATCACCGTCAGAACAGATTTCGACGCATCCCACGACCACGATTCCTCGCCCTTGGCGTCGGTTCCGACGCTTCTCTGATTCGCCGTCACCGCGCGCGGCTTCGTCAACCCATGGAACCGCAGCTCATAGGCACGTGACTTCACCTGACCGTTGAATGACCCTTTGCTTGCCCCGACTGTCAGTTGATACCCATCCGCACTCTTCTCGAACGACAACGGCGTCGATGCAAATTCGCCGGTCTTGTACCCTAGCGACACTCCATCATCCTCATAGAGCTGGAATTTCGCATCCTTCGGGCCATAGACAGCGAGAATCAGAACGTCCAGCGGCTTCTGATCGGAAAACTCCATGTCACGCTGCATCGGAATGATCGAGCCGTCCCGGACGAACACCGGCATCCGGTCGAGCGGATACTGTTTCCGGATCACCTGGCTCCCTTTGTGTTTTTCGCCCGTGAAGTAGTCGTACCAATCTCCGGCCGGCAGGAATACTTCCTTCCTTCCGCTCGAATCGGTCACGGGCGCCACCAGGAATTCCTCGCCGAAAAAGTACTGTCCCGGATACTTGTATGCCTGATCAAGCGACGGATTCTTCAGGTACATCGGCCGCACGATCGGCAAGGCATCCTCGTTCGCCTCGCGTACATATGTGTAGATATAGGGAATCAGGCTATGACGCAACCTGATAAACTTCTTTGCCATCTCCACGCCCTTGTCACCGTACGTCCATGGCATCCTGACATTCCCTTCCTTTGGATTCTCATGGGCCGAATGCATCCGGACGAACGGGCTGAAAACGCCGAACTGCAGCCAGCGGGAATAGAGATCGAAACTGATGTTTGATCCGATGAATCCGCCAATATCGTGGGTGATGTACGGCATCAGCACATTGCCACCCTGCGCAGTGAACGGCACCTGGAAAGCAAGAACCTCCCACTGAGCATAGGTGTCGCCGGTAAAATACGCCGGGTACCGGTGACTCCCCCAGCCGCCATAGCGGCTGAAGATGAATCCACGTTTCTTCGTCTGAGCTTCCGTGAAATCGTAGAAGATTTTGTTCGTCCAGAGCTGCGGATTGAGACCTTCCATCTCAACGGCTCCGCGTCCGCCGTCAATCCACCAGAAATCGATCCCCTGCTCAACGAGCGGTTTGTGGAGCACATCCATGAAGGTCTGCGCATGCTGCTGGGTGGCGAGGTTGAACCGGATCGGTCCGGGAGGCCGCTTGTTCACGACGACAAACGGGCCGGCGGTGAGTCCTCCGTCTCCGCCCCAGTCATTCACGCGCACTGCCACGACGTTGTCCATTCCCCGTCCGAGATGCGCGTTAACGTCGGTGAATGTGATCGTGTTGTAGATGCTGTTGTCCTTCGCTCCGTGATGTATGACCTTTGTTCCGTTGATGAACAGATCGTATTCATCATCCACACCGCCGAAGATCATGTATAGTGCCACGGGCGGCGCGTTCACCGGAAGCGAGACAATCTGGCGGTACCAGGCAGCGCCGTTATAACCGGGATGTCCCTGCGCTTCCCACGGTTTGCCGGACTCGATCGTCCCCCAGTCGTCATCTTTGTAGGTCTCTCCGGCCCACCCGCCGGCAACACCTTCGTCTTTCGGATCAGTTTTGAACTTCCACTTCGGTGAGAGCTCGAGGGTATAGGTCGGTTTCTCCGGAATCGGGAGGCGAAGTTCGGTCCGCACGGCCGTTGCCCGGCTGTCTTCGTTCGAAAGGACCGATTCTTTGGCGTAGCCCGGATGATCATTCAACGAGACTTTCAGTCCGCTCTTCTTGGCCCAGTCAAGAAATTCCTTCGGCTGCGGGAAGATCGGGCTCCAGTCATATCCCCCCTGCCAGCCAAACTTGTGCCAGGCAAAATCGAGCACCAGCACATCAAGAGGAATTCCGGCACCACGCCAGCGATCAACGAGTTTCTTCACGTCAGCATCGGTGTACTTGTAATTGTCCACCATCTCCGTCCCGGGAAGATACTCGTAATTCAGATCGGTGATCCACGCACCGAGGGTATATCTCGGGACCATTGGAATGGAGCCGCAAAGATCGGCAAACAGCTTGAGTGTCTGGGTATATTCTTTGTTGTAGTAGATAAAGTACCAATCCTGACCCGAGGCCCCTCGTCGCGGCTGAATCCAACCGGTAGCCGGATCGATCGCAGGAGTTCTGCTATCGTCGAGAACAAAATAGCCGCTGCGGCTGAGGATACCTTGTTCAAGCGGCGGCAGCTTGTCCTTCCGCAATCCGTCGAGAGAGTAAGCTATTCCGCCGAGATTTCCTTTGTCTGTCCCACCGGGTGTCCAGGTCACCCTCTTCTCACCTTCCTTCCAGGTAATCTGAAGGTTGTCCTTGGTGAAACGGCCCGAGTTCACCTTGTAGCGAAGAATGAGTTTGGATGTCTTGGCGACCATCCATTCCTTATCGGCCCAGATCTCGAGCGGAATCTGTTTCCAGTCGCGCTTGACAACTCCTGTCGTCGGGGCGTCGATGAAGAAATTGCCCGGAGCGAACTCCATCCGGACCAGCGACGGGGTCAGGAATTGAAATCGGGCGTCGCGGCAGACAACCCAGCTTCCTTCCTGCTTGCACTGCGCCTGAAGATCGACTCCGGAGAGAGATGGAACGAGAAGAGCGATGAAAAACATGAGAGATATCAATCGAGTACGTCGCATGGTCTACCTCATGGAGAGAAATGTTAATACGCCTTCGGATCTATCGTGTTGGATGAATCAGACGGTTCAGGGGCCCCTACGACGGCCGCGCAAACCTCCTCACAAAACTACGGGAGTACGGAACGAAAAGCAACCGTTCGAAACGGATTTATCAAAAACGGAAGTGAGGACGCCGCGAGGAATCTTGACTCTCAGAAGGGATTTCGAGGGGATACTATTTTGCAAGTATCATCTTGTTTGTTTGAAGAACCGATGGCTTCGCTTGGCCATTTGCATTCCGTACGAGAAGACGGCAGAAGTATATTCCGGCAGGCCTCGATGACGCATCCCATGAAACGGTCCGGATGCCAGGTCCTTGAATGCCATCGACGAGCGTCGCAATCTCCCTCCCCAGAACATCAAAGATCTTGAGATTCACGAGGCTCGTCACTGGAAGCTGATAGCTGACTGCTGTGGTAGGATTGAATGGATTCGGATAGTTTTGGTGAAGCGCCACGGACCGGGGGATGGACTCAGATTCGCCATGAACCTCGGTTGCACTCCGCCACTGGAGCCGGTCCCGATTGATCACCCATGGATCGGTAAGAACCTCCTGAACAAAGCCATGGGTTGTCATGCCGAAGTATTTCGAACCGAGGGAGCTCCCGAAATCATTCCACGACATCCAGTAGACAATCTCCGGGTATTTCGTTTTAATCTGCCTGAGAAGTATCCGATAGTCATAACGGCCTGGTGCGGCAGAATTGAAGATGCCCGGACCAAACTCGGAGAGAACAAATGGCTTGTTGGTTGAGCGGAGGACGTCGTAGAGCGGGATATCAAGCGTATCTTCGTAGACATCGACGCCGACGATATCGACGAATTCATTGCCGGGATAGAACGTCGTGTCGGCCCTGTACGCGGGATTCGTCACGGACGACGGACGTGCTGATGGGGAGAAAACCCAGAGAAGGTTGTGCAGGTTCTTGGTCACCGTGAAATAGGAGAACATGTGCCGCCAGAGCGCCACATAATCTTGTTTGAGGGGGAGCGTCGCTCCTTGCGATCCCCACCAGAACCATGGCCCGTTCATTTCGTGGAGAGGACGAAACAGCACGGTAACACCGGAGTCCTGCAATTGTCGAAAGCCGGCGGCAACGCTGTCGAGCCGCTGCATCCATTTGAGGTTGCCGGGTGTACCCGGGACCACCAGTTCGGCCAGTTTATGGCGGCCGGTGGTGTCATTCATTGTGCTGTCGGTCCAGGGATTCGTGAACGAAGACATGACGGCGACCAATCCGCCCGACCGGAAGTATGCGACGAGCGGCGCGTTCGTTTGACTCATCGATTTCAACAACCCTTTGGGCGATCGCTGGTAATCGAGGCCAATCAAGCCGACCCACTGGCCTGTCTTATGGTAGATCTTCGTGACTGCACTGTCGAATGAAGCTGTCGGAGAGTACTGCGTATTGAGCTGATGACCGCTGATGAGCCGCCGGTCAGGTCCTTTCGAGAGGTTCTTCAGGTACTGAAGAATTTGCTTCGTCTGCGCTGAAGCGCCCGGATCTGCAGTCTGGCCGAATGACAAGTCAAGGACCAGACCGGAAAGCAAGAGCAAACAGGCCGCTGTTCTCAACAGGCTCTCTCTCATAACTCTCTCCCCCATCTCTGCTCTAGTGCTAGTTCTAAAAAGTACTCTTGTGTTTCTGTTGTCGGTTATCACCGCAGAGCCGCAGAGGACGCGGAGCAACGCGGAGAACATTTGTAATTGTCCTCCGCGATCCTCTGCGGACTCAGCGTCTCCGCGATGAAAACTACAATATGACTCAATTGAAACGGCACTAGTGTCGCGTCTCGGAAGTACATTGCATAAATCCACAGGCCGCTCCTGACGGAGCTTGGTGAAATCTTATTACGATTTAGAGCTATAAACGGGTCGTCCCTATCGGGACTTGGTCAATGAACTTGAGAGACGGCACACTAGGCTCTATTTTAAAGGCTTGCGCGGAATCTTCTGGTCCATCATCGCCGCGTGATAGACAAAGGATGCCATGATCACTGCATTCTTTCTCAGATCATCGGGGACAAGAGTATCATAGAGATCCATATTCGAGTGTCCGCCGATGCCCACGCGATCTTGCAGGAACTGGAACCCGGGGAGCCCGGCATTGTCGAACGGAATATGGTCAGTGCTTCCAACACTCTGAATCGTGGCGACGGTCATCCCGAGATCGTGGAATGGCTCCATCCACGAAGAGAATATCCGCCGGACGCGCTCGTTGCCCTGCAGGTTGATTCCCCTGAATGCACCTGCGCCATAGTCCTGGTTGAAGTAGACACTG
>Ga0233425_10010235_pt1 | contig 11510 bp, 10 predicted proteins | sample Watercolumn_Towu_2_FD_181712 | JGI IMG/M metagenome (GOLD analysis project Ga0233425, IMG submission 181712) | Freshwater microbial communities from Lake Towuti, South Sulawesi, Indonesia - Watercolumn_Towuti2014_140_MG | ecosystem: Environmental > Aquatic > Freshwater > Lake | place...
CCGTAATGCTTCAGGTAATTCTGATCCTCGCTGCACACCACGGCCAGCTGGAGCTTCGGGGAGATCTCCTCCAGGGGCACCCAGTCGTGCTTCATCACCACACCTTTATTGCTGCTCATCTGCTCGACATTGCGGATGAGCATCAGGGGCGTGATGGGTACCGGCACCCAGCGGAATACAATGACGGAAACAATGGAAAGGATGATAAAGATCACGCATGTTTTCCACAAAATGGTCCAGGTTTTGCCTAATATTTTTCTAAGCATCCCGTAAAACTATTCTATAATTTACTGTAAGTTTACAGTCTCGTTATTTTTTAACAACAATCTTTTTTTAATAACATGAAACAGCCTTGTTTCCCAATGCATCAATAACCACTCCAAGGATGGTTCCATGCTTCGAAAAACAAGACCCTCTTTTTAAAGCAAAATACCGCACGATGAAGGCGAAACACATTTACACCACCTTAGTTATCCTGGCTTTAGCGGCTCTCGGACTTTATTTCTATCAAAAGTACAGGGTAGCTCCTACGATCGACATCTCCAAAATCCAGGTGGTGGACCAGGACACCAACCTGTTCGACATCCAATCGCTGAAAGGACAAAAAGTGATCGTGAGCTTCTACGCCAGCTGGTGCCCCAACTGCCTCGTGGAGCTCAAAGAGATCAACGCGATAAAAGCCAGCAGGCTGAGCGATGTGACGGTGTTGTGCGTCACGGATGAGAGCATTGAAAAAATGGTGGCTTTCCGCGAAAAGACGGCTTACCCATTTACCTTCGTGACCCTGGTGAGCAACTTCCGTGATTTTGGCATTCACTCAATCCCCACGACCTATCTGCTCAACACCAAAGGCGAGGTGGTGTACGATAATGTCGGCTACATCGATTGGAAAGATGAATCGACCTGCGAGCACCTGAAAAGTTTAATGCAATAATTACACGGGAATAGCGTCTTTTTAGCTATTTTCAACTATATTTAAACCTGTTTTTTTATAAACTCATTTTATGACAAAGATCAAATTCGGAACCGACGGCTGGAGAGCGATTATCGCAAAGGATTTTACCGTAGAGAATGTAGCACGCGTGACAGAGGCCACAGCTGCCTGGATCAAACAAAACTTCAAGGAGCCAAGTGCGGTGGTGGGGCACGATTGCCGTTTTGCCGGTGAACTGTTTGCCGAAACGACAGCGAAAGTATTCATTGCCAATGGCGTGAAAGTATACCTGGCCAAGGATTATGTATCCACTCCGATGATCTCCCTGGGTGCCCTGAAACTCAATACCTCCCTGGGCATCATCATTACGGCCAGCCACAACCCGCCTTCTTACAACGGCTATAAGCTGAAGGGGCATTACGGCGGCCCGCTGGTTCCGGAAAAGATCCAGGAGATCGAAGACATCATTCCGGATAAAGCCAATCCCAACTACGAGGCGATCGACCTGAAAGAGGCGGAAGCAAAAGGCATGCTGGTATATAGCAACCTGGAAGACATGTACCTGAAGCATGTGGAGGAATCATTCGACCTGAAAGCCATCAAGTCATCGGGCCTGAAGCTGGCCTACGACAGCATGTTCGGCGCCGGCAAGCGCGTGATGAAGCGCTTGTTCCCGGAGATCATCCACCTGCACGACGACGACAATCCCGGATTCCACGGGCAGGCGCCCGAGCCCATCCACAAGAACCTGCTGGAGTTCAGCGAGCTCATCAAAAAAGACGGGCATATCAACTGCGGCCTCTGCACCGACGGAGATGCCGACAGGATCGGGCTTTACGACAGCAAAGGGAATTTTGTGGATTCGCACCACATCATTCTGCTACTGGTGAAATACCTGGTGGAAGAGAAAAAATACGGCGGAAAGATCGTGGCCGCCTTCTCGGTAACGCCGCGGATCCACAAGCTGGCCAAACATTACAACCTGCCGATCGTGATCACGCAGATCGGCTTCAAGCACATCGCAGGCTATATGATCAATGAGGATGTGATCATGGGCGGCGAGGAAAGCGGCGGCATCGCCATCAAAGGACATATTCCCGAGCGCGACGGCATCTGGATGGGCCTCACCATCTGGGAATACATGGCCAAATCCGGCAAAACCCTGGAGCAGCTCATCGAAGACCTGTACAAATTAACGGGGGCTTTTGTGTATGAACGTAACGACCTGCACCTGACGGAAGAGGTGAAACAGCGCATCATCAAAGGCTGCAAGGATGATATTTATAAATCATTCGGACCTTATCAGGTAGAGCGCGTGGAAACCATCGACGGCTGGAAATACCATTTCAACAACGACCAGTGGCTGATGATCAGGGCAAGCGGAACCGAGCCTGTCCTGCGCCTCTACGGTGAAAGCGATACGCTTGAGAACACACGCAAATTACTGAAAGCGGCACAGGATACCTTGCTGGGTAACCCCTTATGACCGTTATTGCGAGGAAGAATAGCTTGCCCCGAACTGGATTCGGGAACGAAGCAATCTCATACAACAGCGGATTGCTTTGCTATCGCTCGCAATGACGTTCCCCGATATTTTGACTCTCCGTCTGAAAGCCATTTAGTAATAAATAATTGATGAAACATTGTCTTGCCATCTTTCTTTGTGTTATTACTGTAAATGGGTTAATAGCGCAGAACATCAGCCTGGAACGCAAAACCGGGAAAAGCGGCACCACTTATACCTTCTTTAAGAAGAATGCCTGCAACATAGCCTTTACCGATCTGCGGCCCGACAAAAAAGACGCTTCGGTCCTGCTCTGCATTCCTGCTGCCTTTACCAATACCGGCAACGATCACATCGACGGCATTTATGCGATCAAAGGCGAAGTAGACAACAGGGGCCTTATTAACAAAACCCTGGGCGGAGTTTGCTACATCGAAAAGAACAGCTGCCGCATCTTTCAATCCGGCAAGGGGCGTTTGTTCAACGACAGCCTGTTGCAGGTGGTAAAGGCGAGAAAAATTTCTTTTTTCCAACAGATCCAATGCGTTCAGCATGGCAAGGCAGCGAGCTTTGCGGATAAGAAAATTTTTCAGCGCCGCGGTATTGCGGTGTTAAAAGACCATTCCGTTGCGATTATCGAAAGTAAAGAGGCCATCACGCTGAAAGTGTTTTCGGAAGACCTCGCGGCCCTGGGAGTTGTCGACCTTATCTATACCGACATGGGCGCCTGGGATGAGGGCTGGTACCGGAACCCGGATACCGGCATGCCGAAGACCATCGGCAGGGACCTGTCGCAGACAGCACGGCAGAGCAACTGGGTTATTTTTCAAAAATGAGATCAAAAACCTGCGGGTTTTACCGCCTGTCACATCGTCTGCTAAACCCTGAAAGCCAATACGTTAATTTTACAAAAATTCTACATCTTTATTGAAATTTCATTAAGTTTGTGATCTGACAATGTCATTAGAAAGCAACATCAAGGCCGCGATCCGCGATATCCCCGATTTTCCGAAACCGGGCATTATGTTCAAGGATATCACACCTATTTTTGAGAATCAGCAGCTCTGCAATGAGATCGTGAACGGCTTCATCGAGCGCCTGGGCACGAAGCCCGATGCCATTGTAGGGATCGAGAGCCGTGGCTTTTTGTTCGGGATCCTATTGGCCAATAAGCTGAACGTGCCTTTTATCCTGGTCCGCAAGGCGGGCAAATTGCCGTACAAAACCATCAGCCACGAGTATGCGCTGGAATACGGCACCTCAAAGGTGGAGATGCATATCGGCAGCGTGCAGAAAGGCTGGAACGTGCTGATCCACGACGACCTCCTGGCAACAGGCGGAACGGCAGCAGCGGCGGCCAGCCTGGTGGAACGGCAGGAAGCAACCGTAAGCGGCTTTAGCTTCGTTGTGGAGCTCGGATTTTTAAACGGAAAACAAAAACTAAATATACACTCAAATAACATCACATGTCTAGCGCAGTATTAGAAAACCCGGTTGGAATGAGCTTCCAAACCAACGAAAATCAGCAAATGATTGCTGATATGATCCGCAAATTTGGCAAGGAGCACATCCTTCCTAAAATGATGGAATGGGACGAGGCACAAACCTTCCCGGTAGAAGTATTCAAAAAATTGGGTGAGCTTGGCCTTATGGGCGTGCTGGTTCCTACAGAATATGGCGGATCAGGATTCAGCTATACCGAGTATGTGACTGCGATCATTGAGCTGAGCAAGATCTGCGGATCGATCGGCTTATCCATGGCTGCACACAACTCTTTATGCACAGGCCACATCCTGGCGTTCGGCAACGAAGAGCAGAAAGCGAAATATTTACCGAAGCTCGCCACTGCCGAGTGGATCGGCGCCTGGGGATTGACGGAAACAGGAACAGGATCTGATGCGGGTGGCATGGCGACGACAGCGGTGAAAGACGGAGACTATTATGTGCTGAACGGCTCCAAAAACTTCATCACGCACGCGATCTCCGGAAATGTGGCGGTAGTGATCGCACGCACCGGCGCAAAAGGCGATAGCCACGGCATGAGCGCTTTCATTATCGAAAAAGGAACGCCCGGCTTTAAATCAGGTAAAAAGGAAAATAAGCTGGGCATGCGCGCCAGCGAAACAGCCGAGCTGATCTTCGAAAACTGCCGCGTTCACAAAGACCAGATGTTGGGCAAGGAAGGCGAAGGCTTTATCCAGGCGATGAAAGTGCTGGATGGCGGACGCATCTCCATCGCAGCCCTGAGCTGCGGGATCGCCCGTGGCGCCTATGAGTGCGCCCTGAAATACTCCAAGGAGCGTGAGCAGTTCGGCAAGCCGATCTCAGCTTTCCAGGCCATCAGCTTCAAGCTGGCGGATATGGCTACCGAGCTGGAGGCAGCAGAACTGCTGACCTTCAAAGCGGCCGACTTAAAAAACCGCGGACAAAAAATGACCAAAGAAGGCGCTTTCGCCAAATACTACGCTTCCGAAGTATGTGTGAAAAACAGTACGGAAGCGGTTCAGATCTTCGGCGGATACGGATTCACCAAGGATTTCCCGGCTGAGAAATACTACCGCGACAGCAAGCTCTGCACCATCGGTGAGGGAACCAGCGAGATCCAGAAGGTGGTAATCGCCAGGGAATTGCTGAAAGACTAATTTTTTCTTTATTATAGCTACAAAAGCCCGGTCGTTCGATCGGGCTTTTTTATGCAACAAGGAGACTCTCTTTTCTAAAATCAATTTTGCAAACCCGTTGCCCATCCTATTGTTAAGAATTTGACTTGCGGCATAAAATGTTGTAAATTAGATAAGCCGGACTTCTCCTCCCACAATAAACCGCTTGTTTATGAACAGCATCATCCAGGATACCACTGTCAAGATCATAGCAACGGAAATTTGCGAGGCCTTTACCCTTCGTTTACGCAGCGACGGCATCCTGCACTCACACACCTCAAGCAGCCTGGAGTTCAATGTGGATTCGCTGAAACAGTTCAGCCTGGTGATGGGACGGATGCTCAACTATCAAAAAGCGCCGATGCTGGTCACGCTCGATGAGTTTGCCATCCCTCCGGTGGAGACCAGGGAATTCTGGGCAAAGGCAGACGCCTGTCCCTATGCCTCGGCAGATGCTTATGTGGCCACCAATTTCGGGCATAAATTCATCGGCAATTTTTACCTGAAATTCAACAAGCCGGGGCGCCCCACCAGGATATTCTCGAATGAGGCCGATGCCGTTAAATGGCTGAAAACCTTTTTGTAAAGCCCTTCCTAATTCTTCACTATTTTGTGTGTTGTGATGTGTCCGCCGCTATTCACAAGGACGGTATAGATCCCTTGACCGGCTTTCCCGAGATCGATCTCCGCGGATCGCTCTGTCATCGTTTTTTCCAGGACACTTTGCCCTAAAGCGTCGAAAACGCTGATGAGCGCGCCTTTCCCCGCCTCAATGGTAACGATCCCCGTACTGCTTGGGTTCGGAAACATCCTCAACCCGCTTTCAGCGGGGCCTTCCACCGCCTCTATCGGAGAGTAAGCCACCGCTCCGTCGTGATCTGTTTGTTTCAGGCGGTAATAGGAGATACCATCCAGAGGATGCAGATCTTTCTTCTGGTAATCGGTTTTACCCAAAGCATCAGCACTGCTTTTCACCTGCAGCAGCTCTTCGAAATCAATCCCATTGTGGCTTCGCTCGACGGTAAAATGGCGGTTGTCCTTCTCGGAGGCCGTTGCCCAGCGAAGGTCCACGCCTGCCCCATCATAACTCGCCTTAAAATAGAGAAGCTCCACCGGTAAAAATACCGCGCAGCTTCCGCCGGTCATATCGAACTCCACCCCGATATCGTCAATAGCCATGTGATGATCGTTATTACTGTCATCCGTATCGCGCCACCTGAGCAGGATATAGGAATTGTTAGCGATCGTTACCGGAACACAGGCGGATTTCACAGAGCTTTGCGTGCAGGGATACCAGTTGATCTGGGTGCCACCGGTTGTGGCCGTGCTCTGAAGCTGCTGGAAATTTAAGGCGGTGACGCCTGTGCCACCGCTGGCTGTGATCGCCGGAAGCGCGGCAGATACCAGATAATCAAACGTGATGGTATTAACGGCATTACCGTTTGAGGCAAGGCTCATCTGATAGCCGGTATAAGAGACCCGGATGCTGCGGATGGTTTGCCCGGTCGTGTTTCGCAGCACCACGCCATAATACAGGTTAGAAGCGCTGCCGCTGGCCCGCGATCCGATCTTGGAGTCGCTGCCGCAGTTATAGGAATAAAAGCCTCCCGTGTTGAAAGAATTGGCGGACCCCGAAAGGTTGGCCTGCCCGACGAAGGTCCCGCTGATGTACCAGCCCGGAAAAGTGGAATTATTGGTCCATGATGTGATATTGGCAGAGCCGAAATCCTGGGAGTAAGTGCCTGTCGTAACGTTTACCTGTGCCTGGCATACACTGTGAAGAAGCGCCAGAATAAGGAGATAGCGTGTTTTCATTTTTAAAGATTAAGCTTATGAAAAATGAAAGTGGTTCAGGCAGTTTTGAGATCATCGGAAAAGCCTGTAGGATATTCACTTCCTTATGCCGGCAAAGCTAGAGCCGCAATGAAAAATTAATCTGTCGTCTGCGTTAAGCTTTTCTCAAAAATCCGCACATGTAAATTTCATATTACGGGATAAGCCCTGCGCCGTAAAAGAACTTAAACAAATGGTAACGTCGCTTTAAAACACCGCTCGATTTGTTTGAACAACTTTGCCAATATGAGGCTACTTTTATTTTCACTGTTCGTATCGTGCACACTTCAATGCCTGCAGGCGCAAACAGCCCTGATCAGCGCCGGAAGCAACTGGAAATACCTTGATAACGGGACCTATCCGGGCTCATCATGGCATAGCACATCGTTTAATGATGCCTCCTGGCAAAGCGGAAATGCCGAGCTGGGTTATGGCGATGGCGACGAAGCAACGGTTGTCAGCTACGGCAGCAGCTCTTCCAATAAGTACATCACCACCTATTTCCGCCGAAGCTTTACGGTTACCAATCCTTCCCAGTTTACCTCGCTTGATCTGCAGGCCGTTCGTGATGACGGAATCGTTGTATATCTCAACGGGAACGAGGTATGGAGAAACAATATGCCTGCCGGCACGATCACAAACAATACACCCGCCAGCTCTACCATTGCATTCGGGAATGAAAGCTCCTGGAATCAGGCAACGATCAGCGCTTCCTGGCTAACCGCAGGCACCAATGTGATTGCAGTAGAAATTCACCAGGATGCGGGCAACAGCTCCGACATCAGCTTCAATTTAAAACTAACGGGCAATACCACAGCAATCAGTGCAAGCGTCGACCGCGGTCCCTATCTCAATACAGGTACGGCATCAGGCATGATCGTGAAATGGCGGACTACACAGAGTACGGATGCCAAGGTGTATTACGGAACAACAGCCGGAAACCTGAATATGGTCGCCTCAAATCCTGCTTTCGAAACAGACCATGAAGTGAAAATCACGGGACTGAACGCCTCCACGGTATACTACTACGCCGTAGGCTGTACAGGAGCAACGCTCACACCGCAGGCCGCTACCAATTACTTTAAGACAAGCCCCCCGAGCGGAGCCAAAGGCAATTATAAATTCTGGGTGGTGGGAGATGCCGGTATGGGCGATGCCAATCAGAAAAACGCCAAAGCGGGATTTTTAAGTTACATCGGCAATGCCCACATCGATGGCTGGATCTGGTGCGGCGATAATGCCTACGACAACGGCTACGACAGCCAATATCAAAGCAATGTGTTTTCCAATAATACCTATGAGAATGAATTAAAACGTTTTGTCGTATGGCCGGCCCCGGGCAACCATGATTACAACAACCACATTCCCTTTTCCCCTTCGCCTGCCTACTACGACATCTTCACGCTTCCCACCGCAGCCGAAGCCGGGGGGCTGGCCTCGGGAACCGAAAAATATTATTCCTACAATTACGGCAATATTCATTTCGTAGTGCTCGATTCATACGATGAGGGACGTAACACCTCCGACCCGATGGCGATCTGGCTGACGAACGACCTGGCCGCCAACACGCTGCCCTGGACCATTGCCTACTGGCATCATCCACCCTATACGAAAGGAAGCCACAACTCGGATAATAGCAATTTCCTGGATGGGGAGCTGGTAGATATCCGCCAGAATATTATCCCGATCATCGAGAATGCCGGCGTAGACCTCGTCCTGAATGGACATAGCCATTGCTATGAGCGTTCCTTCCTGATGGATGGGCATTACGGCAATTCAAATACGCTGCAGGCATCCATGATCAAAGACAATGGCAGCGGCACTTATCCGGCCGCCTGCCCTTATCAGAAACACACCATGGTTTCCAAAGCTCACAAAGGCACGGTGTATACGGTTTGCGGCTCTTCGGGGAAACTAAGCTCTGTATCGAGCGGCTGGCCGCACCCGGTGATGTATAAATATACCAACACTACTTTAGGAAGCATGCTCATTGAAGTAAACGATAACAAGCTGGACGCGAAATTCATTGATGCCACAAGCGCTGTAGCTGATGCCTTCACCATTGTAAAAAATGCCGGGAAGAAAACGACGCTCACAGCCTGTCCCGGCGACCGCAAGGTATTAAGGCCTTCCTGGCCGGGAACTGTGCAATGGTTTCCCGCAGGCAGCACCCAGGACTCGCTGGTGGTAAACCCGATGGTGTCCACTTCCTATTATGCTTATGATGCCCTGAGCTGCATCAAAGACACCTTTGTCATCAACATGCTTCCGACCGCTAATTGCTCAACCAGCACAGCCCTCGCAGAGAACGAGCTCAGTGATCAAGTGATTGTTTATCCAACGGTGAGCAGCTCTTTGAATGCGCAAATCCACGTAAGATTTATTCCGGATCTGGTCATCGAACGCATTAGCCTGATCGACATCAACGGAAAGCGCTATCCTGTAAGCGACATCGGGCACCTGTCGTCTTCCCTGCTCCTCTTCAGCCCGGGAAACCTGGCGACCGGAATTTACACCGTTGAACTGATCCTGAGCAATGAGCAAAAAGTACTTAAGAAAATCATCATTACTGACTAATCCTAAAAACAACATCAGCCATTATCTATGAAATCCCTCCTGACCTTTGTTCTGACAAGCTGCTTTTTGCTAAGCGCTACTTCCATAACGCCTCAATGTACGGTGACGACTGTTCCCGGAGATTATACAGTGACTTCAAGCATTATCCTGTCGGGTACTTACAGTGTCACCGGCAGATTTGTCGTGCCTTCCAATGTCACGGTATTTGTCAATAAATATTCGGCCAACAACTGCGGCAAGCTGACGGTTTATTGCAAAAGCGCCCTCATCCAGGGCACCATCAATGCTGATGACGCCGGTTATACAGGTGGTGCCGGAGGCCTTGCGGGAAGCACAGTTACAAGCCTTACGGGCGACATTGTATCCTTAACGGGCTGCAGCAACAAAGATAATACAGGCCAGGTAACGGTTCAGGGCGGCCAGCAGGCAACAGCCGGAAATGGCGCCGGTGGCGGCCAGCCGGGGGCTTCCGGCCAGAACGGCTCAGGGCCTAAGCAACAGTGTTTGTCCAATAATGACGAAGCCGGTATGATCGGTTCCGGCGGTGGCGCCGGTGGCGGATCGGGCGGCTCTTACGGTGGCAAAGGCGGCAACGCTTCCAACGGCGGCAATGGCACCAGCTCTTATACGGCCACGGGCGTAAACGTTTCTACGGCATACGCTATTGTGGCTGGTAGCGGTGGTGCGGCAGGAACAGCAGCAGCAACTTACGGAACGATCAATGCCAACGATATCGATATGGGCTCCGGCCGGCGCCGGCGCCGGCGGGGGTGCACGCTCATACATTGCCGGAGGTGCCGGCGGAAAAGGCGGTAATGGTGGCGGCATGGTAAAAATCGTTGTACAGGATACACTGATCCTTTCGGGAGCGATTACGGCCAATGGTTCCAACGGCCTCAATGGCGGAACGGGCGGCGATGGCGGCGTGACTGCCAAATGCTGCAGCGATGGCTGCGACGATTGCGGAGAAGCCAATCTTTCGTGTGGTGCGGGTGCAGGAAGCGGCGCCGGCGGCGGAGCCGGTGGCGGTATCTACCTGGAATCTCCCGCTTATATGAGCATCTCCGGAATCCTCCAGGCCAAAGGCGGCAATGGTGGAGCCGGTGGATTGAAAGGGAACGGCACCAGCTGCAATTACAGCGCGACCTTCTGCGGAACGCAGGCCCTTACCAGCGGCAGCGGCTCTGACGGAAATGCGGGCGGTGGCGGCGGTGGGGGAAGGATTAAACTATTTGCTTCTTCCTGCGTCAGCAATCCCATCAACCCGGTAACTTCTCTGAATGGCGGAACAGGCTTTGTGGCGGGCGCCACGGGCAGTTATAGCCTTATCTGCAACACCACCACATCGCTCGAAGAAAATACGGCCTATCACAAATTGAGCTTATATCCTAACCCGGCCACAGACCAGCTGAACATTCAATTCCGTTTTCCTCAATACCTCACCGATTCCAAAGCCGAATTCCAATTGTACGACCTTCACGGAAAGCAGGCGATGGCGCAAAAATGCGATCTTGACACCAAAACCGAACAGGCCTTAGATCTGTCGGAGCTGCCTTCGGGAATTTACATCCTTCGGCTGGTTTCGCATGAAGTGATTGTGACAGAAAAAATTATCAAGCAATAATCCGGACTATGTATAAAAAGATCCTCTTCTTTGTTGTTCTCTTGCTGGCCTATCTTTTAACCAACGCGCAGGAACATAAGATCAGCCTTCAAAGCTGCCTGAAGCCCTTTTACCATGGCGTTGCATCGGGCGACCCGCTTGCCAATAATGTCATCATCTGGACGAGGGTAACTCCTGACTCTGCGCAGATGACCCAATCGGTGATTGTGAGCTGGAAAGTAGCTACCGATACGGGAATGATGAACGTAGTGAAAACGGGGGTGCTGCTCACCGATTCGAGTGCCGACTTTACGGTAAAGGTCGACGTGAATGGCTTAAGCCCGAATACGGTATATTATTATGAATTTCAGACCGGGAATTTCGTATCGCCCAGGGGCC
>Ga0233425_10010236_pt1 | contig 11507 bp, 10 predicted proteins | sample Watercolumn_Towu_2_FD_181712 | JGI IMG/M metagenome (GOLD analysis project Ga0233425, IMG submission 181712) | Freshwater microbial communities from Lake Towuti, South Sulawesi, Indonesia - Watercolumn_Towuti2014_140_MG | ecosystem: Environmental > Aquatic > Freshwater > Lake | place...
AGCGACCACTAGAGAACCGGCATCTTTATCTTCCAATACTTTGCCTTATAAATCAACTGCCTATGTCAGTCGATTTTCATCCTTCGGGGTGGAGTTTAACTCCATGAGGGTTTTGTATGGTCTATTTATTTCAGATTTATTTCAGTAAATTAAGCAGAATCGTTACAATATAAACAACAAAAAACACCTAAAAATATCGTAATTTTACTGAACCAATTTCTTTGGCGCGATTTTGCCGTCGGCTAAAACTTCTCCCAAACCTAAAAATTTTCCATCTTTGGTAAATAATTTTACTAGTTTGTTAGTAGCGTTATGCGGAGCAAAAACCGCCCGGCTTTGGCGCAAATAATAAGCGGTGGTATCAGATAAACGTATCTCTTGATATACAGAAAGCATCGATTCGATTGGCAACAGTAAAGAATCTAAAGAAAGGAAATCGTTATTCATTGCTAGTTGCTTGATTTTTTCAAGGTCAATTACTTGCGCAGCTTGATAAGGGTCTACAGCAAGTCGCCGCAAAGCAATAACATGTGCACCGCAACCCAATTCCTTGCCAATATCTTCAATCAACGTACGCACATAGGTCCCCTTGCTACAATGAATATCAAATTGCAACTCATCGAGAGTTTGTTTTAAAAGCCGTAAAGCATGTATAGTAACTTTACGTCCTGGGCGTTCGACAGTAATTCCCTGACGCGCTAACTTATAAAGCGGCTGACCATGATATTTAATTGCCGAAAACATAGAAGGTACTTGCGTGATTTCTCCTGTGAATTTCGCAATTATTGCGCTGATCTCTTCTACAGTAATTGCTGCGACAGGCTTATTTTCTACAACTTCTCCTTCAGCATCTCCCGTAGTAGTAGTAACCCCAAGTTTCGCTGTTACTTGATAAGATTTATTAGACTCCAATAAAAATTGCGCAAATTTCGTGGCTTCGCCAAAACAAAGGGGCAGCATACCTGAAGCCAATGGATCTAAACTGCCAGTATGTCCTGCTTTTTGCGCAGCATATAACGTTTTTACCGTTTGTAGCGCAGCATTGGAGGTCATACCTACGGGTTTATCCAAAAGCAAAACGCCCGAAACTTTCCGTAACTTAGAATTATTTTTCATTATGATCCAGTTGATTAATTAACGAAGTAAGTTTTTGGGCTTGCATTTCTGTGCGGTCATAAATAAAAGTAAGCGTTGGAGTAATACGCAGATTTAAAGTACGCGCTAAAATATGGCGTAAATATTTAGCACGCGCCTGCAATGCATCCATAGTCTCATCAATATCTTTTTCATCCCAAATGCGGATAAACACCTTAGCACAAGAAAGATCAGGAGAAATTTTTACTTCAGTAATCGTGGTTTTTAAAAATAGAGGTTCTTCGCTAAGGCGCAGCAAAGCTTGAGCTAATACTTGCTGTACTTGGTCAGCGATTCTTTGGCTACGATTTTGCATTAATCAATTTTACGTTTAACTAATACGTTTTTGAAAATTTCTATTTGATCACCAGGTTTAACATCGTTATAACTTTTAATACCAATGCCGCATTCCATGCCGCTACGCACTTCATTGACATCGTCTTTAAACCGACGTAATGATTCCAGTTCCCCGGTAAAAATTACAATATTATCGCGCAATACTCTTAACGGCAGTCCCTTACGCGCCATTCCTTCCACTACCATACAACCAGCAATTGCTCCTAACTTAGATGAACGGAAAACATCGCGCACTTCGACAATACCCACAATTTGTTCTTCATATTTTGGCGCTAACATACCGCTCAACGCCGCTTTGACGTCGTCAACCAACTTATAAATAATGCTGTAATAACGAATTTCAATCCCGTCGTTTTCCGCAAGTTTACGCGCTGTAGCATCGGCACGCACATTAAACCCAATAATAATACCATTAGATGCCTTAGCCAAATTAACATCAGTTTCATTAATACCGCCAACGCTGCTAGCAACAATTTTTATTTTTACTTCTTCAGTCACCAGTTTATTTAAAACTTCGCTGATCGCTTCTGCAGAACCCTGAACATCCGCTTTGATAATAATATTGAGCGTTTTCGCCTCAGCTTCACCTATATGAGATAAAATATTGTCGAGCTTTGCAGCTTGTTGCCTGGCAAGTTTAACATCGCGATATTTTCCTTGGCGAAATAAAGCAATTTCACGCGCCTTCTTTTCATCATTAACAGCAAGAGCATCGTCGCCAGCGCTCGGAGTACCCGACAAACCTAAAACTTCAACCGGAATCGATGGCCCAACGCTTTCTGTTTTTTCACCCGCATCATTTAACATCGCACGAATTTTTCCATAGTGCAATCCTGCAAGTAAAATATCACCGCGTTTTAATATGCCCTTTTGTACTAAAATAGTAGCCACCGGACCATGCCCCTTGTCTAAACGCGATTCAACCACCACTCCTTTAGCCAGCCCGCTAATTGGAGCTTTCAACTGCAACATTTCCGCCAAAATTAAAATTGATTCTAATAATGCATCAATACCCTCTCCCGTCTTGGCAGAAATTTTCTGAAAAATATTATCGCCACCCCATTCTTCAGATAAAACTCCATATTTGGAAAGTTCAGTTCTAATCCGATCAGGATCAGCACCAGGTTTATCGATTTTATTAATTGCCACAATAATTGGCACTTTTGCTGCCTGAGCGTGCTGAATAGCTTCAACTGTTTGTGGCATAACACCATCATCAGCAGCAACAACTAAAACTACAATATCTGTACATTTAGCACCACGAGCACGCATGGCAGTAAAAGCCTCGTGGCCAGGAGTATCTAAAAAAGTAATCATGCCGCGCGGCGTATTAACGTGATATGCACCAATATGCTGAGTAATTCCACCGGCCTCACCTGAAGCGACTTTAGTTCTTCTAATATAATCGAGCAGCGACGTTTTTCCATGGTCGACATGACCCATAATTGTTACCACCGGGGCACGACTAGAAAATTCAGCGGGAATTTCTTCAGTAATCGAAAGACTTTCTTCAATAGCGTTTTCCTTTAATAATTTGACCTTATAACCCATTTCTTCTGTAACTAGCGCGGCCGTATCTTGATCAATAATTTGGTTAATGGTGGCAATCGCACCCATTTTCATCATCGCCTTAATCACTTCGGTGGCTTTAATCGCCATTTTTTGCGCAAGATTAGATACCGTAATAGACTCAGGTAAAGCAATTTCTTGCACGATCGCTGGTTTTTCTACTTTCTTGTCTTTGGGAGCCGCTTCAGCAACTTTAACGCCTTTTTTGGGATGATGGTGATGATCGGTTTTCTTGGCCGGCTGCGTGACGGTGTGAGTTACAACTTCACTCTTAGGCGCAAGCTTTACTTTTGCCTTCCCTTTAGCGACCGCCACTTCTTCAACCTTTTTAGTAACCACAGACCCAGCGGTCGTAGCTGGAACCTCTTGTGCTTTCTGTTGCGCAGCCAAAAGTGCAGCTTCTTTTTCTTTTTCAGCGGCGATGCGCCTTTGCTCTTCTGCTTCTAATTCACTATCGATATCATAACTACGACGTTTTTTAATCTTTACACTAATCACATGTTGTTGCGCGCTGGTATCTGCAGAACTTTTTTTTGCCCGCAAAGTGATTTTACTACCCACAGCTTTTTTTTCTACATTGGCATGACTCGCTTTAAGATATTCTAAAAAACGATTTTTTTGCTCATCAGTAAGCGATTGGGCGATATCTTTCGCGGGAATTCCCGCGTTTTGCAACTGCAAAAGCAAGTGTGCCGGTGGCATACCGACCATTTTCGCTAACTGTTCTATGGTAATCGCAGTCATGTTATTTAATAACCTAAAATCTTACTCAAACCAATGTTTACGCGCAGCCATAATTAATTGCGCCGCTAAGTCTTCATCAAGTTCTTTAATTTCACTTAATTCATCAACCGATTGTTCAGCCAAATCTTCACGAGTTACAATGCCGTGACTCGCTAAAACATACGCCAAATGGCGCGTCATTCCTTCTAATTCCAATAAATCTTTTGCCGGCTCAACCGTTCCTATTTTTTCTTTGCTGGCTAATGCTTGCTCTAACAAAACATCACGAGCACGATTACGTAACGCTTCGGCAATTTCTTTATCAAAGCCTTCAATATTAGCTATTTCCGTAATTGGTGTATATGCCACATCTTCCAGGGTATGGAGCCCTTCAGCAACTAATAAAGCTGCCACTTCTTCATCCACATCAAGAGATTTAACAAAGAATTCAACTAACTTGCTTTCTTCATTTTTACTTTTCTTCTCCGCTTCCTTGGTAGTAACGATATTTAACTTCCAACCCGCAAGCTGGCTGGCTAAATGCACATTTTGCCCGTTACGACCAATTGCTTGCGCTAATTGTTCTTCTTTAACTGCCAAATCCATGCTGTGATTGACCTCATCAACGACAATCGAAGAAATTTCTGCCGGGGCCATTGAATTGACCACTAATTGTGCCGGATCAGCATCCCATAAAATAATATCGATTCTTTCACCACCCAATTCATTCGACACTGCCTGCACACGCGTCCCACGAATACCAACACAAGCACCAATAGGATCGATGCGCCCGTCGTTAGTCTTAACTGCTATCTTAGCACGCGAACCTGGATCGCGAGCTACAGCCTTAATTTCGATAACATCGCCAGCAATTTCTGGGACTTCAGCTTTAAATAATTCGACTACAATTTGCGGTGCAATGCGGCTTACTAAAAGCAATGGCCCTTTTTTGTTAGGATTGATCTCATAAAGAATACCACGCAAACGGTCACCAACGTGAATTGCCTCTTTAGCAATTAATTTTTCTTTAGGAATAAAAGCTTCGATATTATTACCCAAATCTAGCGTCACCCCTTCACGAGCAATTTTTTTAACTACACCACTAATCAAAGTATTTAAAGCAGCTTGATAATGAGCAATAATCTTGTCATATTCCGCGTGTTTAATTTCTCGCAAAATTACCTGCTTGGCTTGTTGTGCCGCAATGCGGCCAAATTGTACCGATTCGACTGGCTCTTCAACAACATCCCCAACATTTAAATCAGCATCAATTTTCTTGGCTTGCTGCAAAGTTAGTTGTTTGGCCGCATTTTCTACGGCACTTTCATCAGCAACCACCGTCCAACGGCGAAAGCTTTCGTAATCGCCCGTTTTACGGTTAATATCAACACGAATTTCCGCTTCTTCCCCATGGCGCCTAGCAGTAATGGTTTCTAAAGCAACTTCAATGGCTCGAAAAATAGTTTCTTTCGCCATACCTTTTTCGTTAGAAATGGAATCGACAATTAGTAATATTTCCTTGTTCATATCAGTCACCTTAAAATTCTGTAATTAAATTAGCTTTTACAATATTAGTAATTGGTATCGTAACTTCAACACTATCACATTTTATGCACTTTTGATTCGTAACAATTGTCACCGAATTATCCGTTACCGTCTGAATTCGCCCTGCATAGTTACGCCGATCTTGATACGGCTTAAGTAAACGTAAATTAACATTATGCCCAATAAAACGGCGATATTGTTCCACACTAAATAATTGACGATCAACCCCCGGCGAAGACACTTCAAGACTGTAACCATGAGCAATCGGATCAGCCACATCTAAAACAGCACTGACTTGCTCGCTAACGCGGCTACAATCGTTAAGACTAATCTTTTGGTCAGCATTTGGATGTTCGATATAGATACGAATAAGCGAATGCTTTCCTTGAAGATGCACTTCGCACCCCCAAAGAATATATCCTAAAGCCTCAATTTGAGGTTTTAGGATTACAATTAGCTTTTCAGTTAAATCTATATTCATATCTTTGCACCACAAAAAAATGGGCATAAAGCCCATTTCTTCTTAAAAATATTGTATGACACGGCCATACAATTTGTATAAATATTGCGAACCAATTACATGTAAGTCATAAAATTTTCATTTGCTTATTAACACTAGCTTTATGGCAAAACCTTAAAAATCTGGTCGTGCAAGAAAACTATTGGTAGCGGGGGTAGGATTTGAACCCACGACCTTCGGGTTATGAGCCCGACGAGCTACCAGGCTGCTCCACCCCGCAGCAAAAGTAGTTAACGAGTATAAATGAAAGCCTGAAAAAAGCAATTACCAGAAGTTAAGCCTCTCATATTTTCGACTGCGTCGAAAATCTTCTATTTTTGGTTAACCAAAACATAACCAAAAAACACCATGCAAAAAATATTTCCTTTAAAATCAATGGATTAGAAAATCAAGAGATCTTTTTTCAAGATTACCTCTATTTGCCTACAACAAATTAGGTGCATATAGCCCATCTGTAAGAACAAGATAAACATTGCTGAAAAGTACAGCAACATGATACTTAATTTTGCGTAATTTGGAAGAATTCGCATCTGCAAAAGCAGTAGCACTAGATATCGAACAACAAGAAAATCCCATACCTGATGCAGAACACATGTTTCCATCCGATGGCGCAACCATGTTAAGCTCTATACCCTAACCAACTATTTCCGGCGTAACAAAAATCAAAAGCTCTCTGCGTTCGAGCTTGGTTTGTTGATGGCTAAATAATGCACCTATTCCAGGAATTGATCCCAAAAACGGCACGCGCACCCACGCTTTATTGGTAGCATATTCATAAATACCGCCTAATACAATGGTCTCACCGTTATTAAGAATCGCTTGCGTTTTAATCGCCCGCGTATCAATAGCAGGAACGCCGCCAACCACAAGTTCGCTCACTTTGTCCTGGTTGAGCTCGATAAGCAGGCTAATTTTTTTGGCGATTATTTCGGGAGTAACCTTTAAACTCAACACCGCTTTTTTAAACGCGATATTGGTTGCACCACTAGAAGTTTTTTCCTGGTAAGGGATTTCCGCCCCCGCTTCGATATACGCAGGTTTGCTATTGACCGTCAGCAATCTGGGGTTAGAAATAATTTTCGCATGACCTTCGTTTTCTAATGCCGCTAATTCCATATTCAGTAATGTACTATTCCCCAATTTAGCAATGGCGAAATCAAAATGCCCAACGTCAGTAGTTGCCGCAGAACTTGGCACAGCGACATCTAATTTACTGCCAAACTTTACACCCAACTCACGCATAAAGTTGTCATCAACATTAACTACGATAGCCTTAATCAATACTTGTTTTGCTGCAGTATCTAAATTAGCAATAGCATTTTTGATTATTGCCATTTTTTCCGGCTCCGCCTGGATGAGTAACGAATTAGTTCGCGCATCAGCATTAATCTTATTCGCAAAATCCGCTTGCTTACCCAATATTCCCGCCAATTCCAATGCCTGGGCATTTTTAATTTTCATAATTGCCGTCGCGGTTGGCGGAGGCGTTAGCGCCTGATTGATAAAAATTACATTACGCGTTTCATGCTTGGTTAGCCCTTGCATTTGCAAAATCAAATCCAATGCTTCATTCCAAGTTACTTGATCAAGCTTAATGCTAAGGCTACCTTTAACGGTATCGTTAATGATGACATTCTTGTGCGCAAACTGCGCTAAAATTTGGATTAAATTACGCACCTCAATGGAATTAAAATCAAGCGACAACAGTTCACCATAAGCAACACTTACATAACAATAAAATAAAAAAGTTATAACTTTAGCGATAAAGCGTTTCATTGCGATTACTCGTAATAATTTGATGATCGTCGATTTGTATAATTTGGCTATGATTGACGCCGATTACCGAACCAATAATTGCATGATGCACAAAACCGTTGGGATCGCTAATCACCGCCCAAATTTTTCGCCCCGCGCGAATCACGCCGATAAATTTAAGTGCATTAATATCCCAGGCGGTTAAAGAAAGTTGCATCGGGACAAGATTAAATGGATCATGCGCATAGCTATTTTTTCTAGGAAATATCAATAAACTATGCGCATTAATGTCAGAAGGAGCCTGCGTCAAAGTATAGGCGACAATAGTTGCTTGCATCAGTAATGCATTATTAGCCGTCGGCACAATAATTAAGTGGTCATATGCATAATTAGTGTGTCGCAGCATTTCAATAAAATTTACCAATTGCGAATAACTGCCGATCAATTCGAGATTTACCGCGTGCGTAGTTAAAGACTGAAAAACCGCGGTATTTACTATAGAAGTTTTTAAAGAAAGATGATTACTGTTGGCAATACTTTCAAGATCATGCCGCAGCATTTCTGCAGTTATCAGCTGCTGTGCTGCGGGCAAAGATCCACTTAACAATTTAATTTTATTTTGCACTTGAGAAAATTGTTTTAATCCACCCCAACTATGCTGCAGATTCTGCTGGCTTTTCGTAATTTGAGCTTTACTGCGATACAACTGCTCTTGCAACGGAACAATAACGCTGCGGTATCCCGCTATAATTACGCCGCTAAACAAAAAAATAATCACCAATAAATTTTTATTTATAGTAAACCAGTTATTCATAAAATTATATGGCGGCAAATCTTGACACCATGCTTAATGTAAAACCATCGCCGATAATTTGTGGCGGCATAAGCTGCGCTAGCGGCACTAACTTCATCACCAACGGCGCTAAAGCGGTCGTAGCACTTTTTCCTTGCAAAGTAATAATATTCTTTTGCAATTGTAATTTAGTAAGCGTAATTGCGCTTTCATTATCGCTTAAAATAGATAGCACCCGAATAAACATGGCCTGCGTTTTTATTTTTTCTTGATAAAATTTTTGCAATTGCGCTAACGCCTGACAATCATTTTCCGCCTGTTTTAGGGCGCTAAGCTTCGGTTGTAAAGCAACATATTCTGCCTGCACTTTTTGTTCTTGAGTTTTTACCTGGTCAATCATAATGCACAAAATCTCTTGCCAAACACCTATAACCATAACTCCTAAAATCAGCGCGCCTAACAATTGCCACTGATAGTTCTTTTTGCGCTGCCGACGTTTCTGTTCGCGCCAAGGGAGAAGGTTAATATCCATCGAACCTCCGCAATGCCAAGCCTAAAGCAATCACCATAGCCGGCGCCAATTCAGCCGCGGCAGAAACAAGATGCACCGCATCCCGCTTCATAGGATTAGCAATTGTTACCGGCCGATTAACGGACAAATTGAGTTCATTTAAATTTTTATTGATTAAATGTGCACCACTTAAAATCAGGTGCGTCGGATGATATGATGCCAAGCAAATTTGCCAATCATGCGCAATATGTTGCGCCAAATTATCGCTCAATTCCTGATCATCAATAAAATCCTTATGAACATGCAACAAATTACGCTGATCCATAACACAAGTAAGAACATTTCCATAATCAACATTAATTACCACAAGTGGATCAGTAGGCGCATAAAGAAAATGAATCGCACGCACCAGGGCAAATGCATCAATATCGATACACATAGGCTTTAACTTTACAGCTTTAAAAATCGCCAAACACTTTGCGATGCGTTCTTTGCGTACCGCAATCAAGTTAATTACATTTTCTACTGTTCTACAATAATCAAAACTAACTTGGTCTACGGAAATGCCGACATATTTTTCTAGGTTAAGCATCAAAAAATTTTCAAGCGCTCGCTCGTCCAAGGCACACGGGAGAGAAACGGTTTTATGAATAATTGCTGAATAAGACAAACTAAGTGCGGCGCGTTTAATTGTTATTTTAAGCTCATCAATTGCGTTTTTAAGCACAACTATAATATTCGCTACTTCATCACCATGGTTCGCTTTAAAAGGAAATCTCGCACATAAATTAATGGCACGATTTTTATCTAAAGCTAACAATTGAATCGAATTTTCACTAACGTCGATTCCTAATAATGATGAAGAAAATATTTGCATAAGTTATACAATAAGTCTAATAACTAAAATATTTTATTCAATACAGTAAAAAACACGGGGGCGAAAAAAAACAATGAACAATGAATAACGAATAATTGATGAAAAGTAGAATTAGTTGCGGTCTTTTAGCGAAAAAATAAGGTTTTAGATCGTGTGTTTGGCTTATGAAAATTGTAATTTATTGATTTTAAAAAAATATTTTTTGTATAGCCTCTTGATTTCCTGTTGATTTCCGGTATGAAAGCGAAGTGGAATGGCTGTCGATTGAGTATTTATTTACAATTTTATCTATAAATTAATGAGGAAATTTAATGATTTTTTAATATTTCTGTACATAGTTAAATTGCAGCAGAACCATTAATTGACCACAATATGATACGGACAAAAAATCATAATCAATCGCGAAGAAATTGATAAGCGAATGTGGTCAATCAATAAATATTGGAAAAATAATTCCCCCGACCCTTTGTTTTATGTTCTATATCATATTTGTCGAATAGCAGAGGTCAAAAAATAAAAACCAAGGTATCTCTGTTAATTTTTTAATTTTTAAAAACCGTGCTTAAATGTGTATCCCATTGCCTAATAATTTACCAGATTTTTCTGTGAAACAAGTTAAAAAATAGTGTTTTTTTTAAAAACATGTTAGAATTTACAATAGATGATGGATGCGGTATGGAACCAGTAATTCGAAAAGTGACTTTAGTTGAAGTGATGCCCGAGATTAATCGCGTTAACCCAGCGTTCGCGAAAATTCTAGGCAACCTTGATCCCCCGCCAGAATATAGCTTATACCAAGCAACCTATCCTTATGGACATCGTAGCGTATGCGGTGGAAAATTTCTCATGCCTAATAAACGGGGTGAATTTGTACCCTTAAACGACAGCTCGATTGATGAGAAAACAAGAGAGGATTTGGGTTATAATATAGGAACAAATCCAGTGACCGTAGTACTAGAAAATAGTTTGGAAATCTGTCTTGAGTTTTCAACACATACGATTCCATGGATACTAATTCCAAAAGGCGAAATAATTAGCACAGGACTAGTTTTAAGGGCTGAACGTAACTATCAGCCAGCATTTATCTGGACAGTACACTCAGGAGCGCGTTCAATATTTTCGCTATCTAAATTATCTGTTGCTTGTAAATTCGAAAAATTGAAAGAACATTTTGGAATTGATTGCGCGATGCCTATAAATTTCGCCGACCACGGGAAATTGTTTCATGCATTGGCAAACAGCCCAGAATTTGGCGAGAAATGGCAAACGAAAGTTTTATATTTTGGCAAAAAATGGTTCGATAATCTCGATGATCCGGCAAAAAAAGACTTTACATTTTATATTAGCAGAAAAACCGGATATGGAACAAGTTATTGGGCGTTCGAGTTTGTACATCATTTAGCTTTTTCTTTAATTCAACAAAAACAAAATTTGAATCCAGATCCTTTATTAGCTGACACGGTAAAACATATCCTTACTATGAGCATAGGAGCATGCCCGGGATTTGCCGCAGCAATTGATGATAAATTAGCGCCAATCGGCAGACTGGAAGAAATTCTAACTGATATATATCGGCTTGATAAATACGCGCCAATTATCATGGTGCCGACTTATTTTACCGTGAAAATCATCTTACACCTAAATAATAAAAATCCCTTAAAGTATAAATCACTTTAATCAAATATGTCACGCATGTAAAATTACTGCTTCTTAAACTGCCGGC
>Ga0233425_10010237_pt1 | contig 11507 bp, 8 predicted proteins | sample Watercolumn_Towu_2_FD_181712 | JGI IMG/M metagenome (GOLD analysis project Ga0233425, IMG submission 181712) | Freshwater microbial communities from Lake Towuti, South Sulawesi, Indonesia - Watercolumn_Towuti2014_140_MG | ecosystem: Environmental > Aquatic > Freshwater > Lake | place: Indonesia...
CGCGATAGTAGGTGCAGAAGGAGCAGCCGACACCCGGCTCGCCCCCGTCGAGCGTGAGCCCCTCGAAGCAGGGGTTGTCACGGACGTCGAGGCGGTGGTCGCAGGCCAGGCCACCCATCAGGACCACGTGGGGCTTGCACGCGAAGGCCTGCTCGTTGGCCATCTCGGCGCGGAACACGGGCCGGGCGGCGTCGACCAGGTAGCGCCCGCGGTCGGCGCCCTTTCCAGTGGGCTCGCCCAGCCAGTCGAGGAACCAGTCGGTACGGCCCGCAGCCCAGGTGGAATGGCGCGCCCAGCGGCGCTCGTCGAGGTCGAGGCCGTCCGGGTCCGGTGCCGTCGCCTCGGCCACCTGCTGGAACACGGTGCGAGCGCGCCCGCGGGGATCGGGCCGGTCGGAGGTGAGGAGCAGCTTCACGCCGGGCCGATCGCCGAGCACGGCGTCGAGCTGCGCGTCGGCCAGGGCGTCGGAGAGGATCACGTGGGTGGGGTCGACCTCGGCGATCGCGTCCGCCAGCCGCGACAGCGAGGGCGCGTCGAGCTCGAAGGCCTGGCGGACGAGCCCGCCGGCGTCCTTCTGCAGCGCGTAGGCGCCCCCGAAGCAGAGCCAGCGGCCGGGGATGCCCAGCCTGGCGGCCAACCCCTGAAGGGCCGGGAAGAACCGGCCGTAGTAGACCCACGGGTCGCGGATCACGAACTCGAGGAGCAGCAGGCGCCGGGTCGCGGACGACGCGGTCATGGCGCCTCCGCGGCGGGCGCGGGCTCGGCGACCAGCAGGAGGGCGATGCCCCGCCCGCGGGCGCCGGGGGGCAGCCCGGTCGAGACCTTGCACCCGGTGAACGCCGCGCGCAGCGCCGGCTCGAGCTCGACCGTCTGCGCGTCTCCGCTCCCGGCCGCGTGCAGGGTCAGCACCTCCCGCGCGAGCGAGGTCTCGCCCGCGGCCGGCGTGGGCGTATACGTCAGCACCGCGGTGGCGCCCCCGGCGTGGGCCAGGCGCAGCGCGACGCCCGCGCGCGTCAGCCGAGCCTCGTGGGTGCGCCAGCCCCCCGCCACGGCCTGTCCCGGCCACAGCCAGGGCCCCAGGCGGTCCCAGGCGGCCTGCAGGCGCCTGGCGCGATGCGGGTGGAAGCCGTGCTGCCCCTCCCAGTCTGCACGGGGCGGCAGGGCTGCGCGGGCCAGGCGGTCCACGGCCTTCTTCACCAGCGGACCCGCGCCCGGAGTCAGCAGGGTCGGCACCACGTCGAGGCAGCCCACCACGAACCCGAGGGGCTGCTCGTCGGTGGCGGGAGCGGTCAGCCACAGCCGGGCGCGCTCGGCACCGCCGGACAGCTCGAGGGTGAGGAACGGCCGGCCGTCGACCCACGCCTCGTCGAGCCGCAGGTCGTCGTGGCCGGGCGCTTCGAACGCCGCCAGCAGCCGCTCCTCCGGGGGGGCCGTCGTCACCGGCCGGGACAGGCGCTCCACGTCGACCGCGCGCCCCGCGAACGAGGGCTCGACGGCCGCCAGGGCCGCCAGCACCTCGGCCGGGCCGCGATCGTGCACGGCGCGGGGCTTCTGCTCGCGGGTCGGCAGGAACTGGGGCGCGTACCAAGCCGTGCGTCGGAAGCGGCACAGGCGTACCAGGCGGCACGAGCGGCACACCCACCGGTAGGGGTTGCGCTGGAAGGCGGCGTCGAACTCGTACGACGCCCCCAGGGTCTCGTCGTCTCCCCCGACCTCGCCCACCTGGTACAGGTTGTGGCGGATGGGCGTGCTGGCCAGGGCGTACTGGGCGTCGAGCGACAGGTGCTCGTGGCCCGGCAGCAGGCACAGGGGGGTCTTCGTGAAGCGCAGGGCCACGTCGGGCGGCTGGGTGGCCAGGAAGTCGGCCAGCTCGACGCGGCGCGCCTCGAAGGGTTCGATCAGCGAGCGTTCCTCGACCCCGGGCAGGCGCACCGGCGTCATGCCGCCCAGCGTGTACTGGCGGAAGCTCGGCCCCAGGTGCTCGCGGACCGTGGCGCGCATCTCGGCCAGTCGGCCCTGGTTCCACACGAACAGGTCGGTCTCGACGTGCACGGACACGGGCGCCTCGGGGTGCGCCAGGTTGTAGTCGCGCACGCGCTCCATGCCCTTCAGCACGCGGGCGAACAGCTGGGGCCGCACGCGCGCGCCCTGGGCGAAGGCCTCGGGGTCGGGGAAGTGGAACGAGATGACCACGCCGCCCAGGCCCGCCCCCACCAGCGCCTCGACGAAGCCCGGCCGGGCCAGCACCTGGCCGTTGGTGAACGCCACCACGTGCTTGCCGAGGCCCGCGGCGTAGGCCACCACCTCCAGGATGTCGGGGCGCAGCAGGGCCTCCTTGCCGCACAGCACCACGGTGTCGTGCGTGCGCGCCGCCTCGTCGACCAGCTGCTTGACCGCCGCGAGCGTGAGCTCGCCCGGACCGCCGCGCGTGTCCTCGTAGCAGAAGATGCAGCGCTGGTTGCACCGCTCGGTGATGGCGAGATCGACGAACCCGCCCTCTGCGCCGCCAGAAGGTTCCACCAAGACCCCGTTTCGCCGTCGGGCAAACGGCTTTTCGGACGATAGTGGTTCCGGCGCGGCCCGGCAAGCGTCAGGTGAAGAGCTTCTTTTCCTTCGCGGGGAGGCTCTCGTACTCGTCGGCACGGATCACGATGAACTCGTCACCGATGTCGCGGATGCTGGCCTTCTTGATCACGTACTGTCGGGCCCGGCTGGGCATGCACTGGGCCGGGTCGAAGCCGCGCCGCGAGATGGCGAACGACAGGCTCCCGAGCTTCTGAAGCCGCGACGCCATGTTGATGCACGGTCCCACGTAGTCCTGCCCGTCGCCGATGGACAGCACCTGGCCCCGGCAGATGCCCACCCGCAGCCGCCGCGGCACCTTGGAGTGCGCGGCCTCCATGCGGGGCAGGAAGACGGTCTCGTAGTCGTCGCAGATCTGCCGGAGCGAGCCCACCACGTTGCCCACGCCCATCAGCCCCTTGCACAGGTCGGTGTTCCACAGGAACAGCACGCCGTCGCCCGTGAACTTGGCGAAGAAGGGCAGCGCGCCCCAGATGAGCACCTTGCCCTCGCGCTTCTCCTTGGAGAACTGCTGCACGATGTCGTCGAACAGCCAGGGCAGGAACTCCGACAGGTACTCGGGCACCACCAGGTGCGGGTCGAGCTGGTTGCAGAAGGCCGTGAACCCCTCGAGGTCGAAGATGACGGCCAGGGCGTTCGTGACCTTCGACTCCTTCGACACCTCGCCGAGGGCCAGCATGCTCACCGAGAAGCGGGAGCACTCCTCCTCGCTCAGGGCGTTGAATCCCTGGTCGCCGAGCGCCACCTGCGTGTAGTTCAGGTCGAGCGTGCCCATGCGCGCATCTTACTTCGACGGCGGCCGGGCTCAACCCGTTTTCTCGATCACGCCCACGAACGCCGGCGACAGCCCGCGCTCGGGTCGCGTGCGAAGCACCAGGGGGCCCACGTGGGCCAGGTCGGCCCCCTCGAACGACGCGAGGCCCGGGTCGACGGGCAGCCCGAAGCCCCGCGCCGGCACCAGGCGGGCCCGGTCGCCCACGCGCTTCAGGAAGCGGGCCAGCGCCAGCTCGTCCTCGTGGGGCGAGGCCGTGCAGGTGGCGTAGACCAGCCGTCCGCCGGGCGCCAGCGCGGCGAAGGCCGACATCAAGAGGCCCTTCTGGCGCGAGCCCAGGTTCTTCGAGCGCTTCGGGCTCCAGTCGGCGTCGGCGCCCTGCCGCAGCACGTGCTCGTCGGAGGAGCACGGCGCGTCGAGCAGGATGCGATCGGGCGGGAACGGCAGTCGGCGCAGGTCGCTGGCGTCGAAGCCCGTTACCTGGACCCCCGGCGCCACCCGACCGAACAGCTCTGCCATGTGCGCCCGGCGGGGCCGCGACACCTCGTTGGCCGCCACGCGCACGCCGGGGAAGCGCGACGCCACGAGGCTCTTGCCGCCCGGGGCCGCGCATGCGTCGAACACGGTGTGCCCTGGCTCGGGAGCCAGGTTCAAGGGTGCCAGCAGCGACGAGGCCGACAGCAGATAGACCCGATCCTGGCGAGCCAGTTTGCTGAGCTCACCCTCTCCATCGATGGAGAGGGGGCCAGGGGGTGAGGTTTCGTCGGCCAGGGGTGAGGGCTCGACGAACACCCCCTCGAGGCCGTCGACGGGGTCGAAGGGCAGGCCCAGCGCGCGCACGTCGACCGAAGGATCCAGCCGGATCAGCGCGCGCAGGAGCGGCGCCGCGAGGGCTTCGGGATCGTAGAAGGCCGAGAGGAAGCTACGGAACGAAGGAGAGCCGCCCCGCATGGGGTCGACTACTTGCCCGTCCGCTGCTGGTACAGGTCGTACAGGCGCTTCAGGTTGTAGCCGCCCACCACCGTGGCGAACTCGGCCGGCGGGTTGCCCTTGGGATAGGTGGCCTTCGTCACGGCGTCGATCAGGCCCTGACGGCCGCCGAAGCGCCGCTTGACCGTCTTGGCGGTGGTGTGCAGCGCCAGCAGGCGCTGGTTGGGGGCCTTCTTCAGGCCCTTCTCGGCGGCGGGGTCCTCGAGCAGCCCCACCAACTCCCGGATCAGGGCCTCGCGCGAGCCGAAGCGCTTCTTCACCTCAGCCAGCGGGCTGGGCACCGTCTGCTTTTCCATGACCGTCTCCGTGCGAAAGGTCGTCGAGCCGCGCCCGCAGATCGCCCACGTGGCGCCCCTCCGGGAAAGCGGAGGTGTATTCTTTAAAGTATTCGGTGGCACGCGTCAAGTCCCCAGCCTTCACCAGCGAGACCACCAGCCGGTAGTAGAGCTCCTCGGTCACGAACTCGGGGTAATCGCGCAGGATGCCGATGGCCCGTCCCGCCAGGCCGTCGTAGCCGTCGTGGCGCCAGTAGTAGTCGGCCACGTACTTCTCGTGGCGGTAGAGCATGGCGCGCACGCCGGCGTAGCTCTTCTCGACCAGCGAGCGGAAGCGGCTGTCGGGGTAGCGCGTCAGGAACTCGCGCAGGCACACGTTGGCGCGTCGCGCCTGGGTCATGTCCTTCGACTCGGGCGGCGGCAGGATCACCCAGTCGCCGGGGATGCGCTCCTCCATGGTCTGGCACTTGCGGAAGTGCGCATAGGCCTCGTTGGGATCACCGCGGTACTGCTGCAGGAACTCGTCGTAGACGTATTCGGCGGCCTCGTGATCGCCCTCGGCCAGCAGGGTGTCGCCCAGGCGCAGCTTGGCGAGCACCGAGTAGCCCACGTAGCGCGACTCGCCCGACAGCGCCTGGAACAGCTTCTTGGCCTCGGCGTAGTTGCCGTCGGCCAGGGCGTCCATGCCGTCGGCGTACATCTGGCGCAGGTTCTGCCGGTAGGCGCTGAAGTCGTCGCCGACGGTCTGCGCCGAGCCGCAGGCGGCGAGCGTCAGTCCGAGCGAGACGAGGGCGCAGAGCGCGCTAGAGGCACTCGCACGACACGAGCAACGAGTACGTTCCCACATCGCCATTTCGACCATCCACCACCAGGTAATAGGGCGCGAGCGCCGCGGCGTTGAACACCAGCGCGGCCTGGCCCGTGCCCCCGATGTTCTGCATCTTGGCGGTCGCCGCGCAGTTGGACGCGGCGCACACGCCGTCGATCTCCTCGATCGCGAACACGTCGAGCAGCGGCAGGGCGCCGTCGACGGTTTCGGTCAGGAAGACCGAGATCTTCGCGTCGCACGCCGACGTGAAGCTGTAGCTGATCTCGGGCCCCGGGTAGGGGGCCATGGTGCACGAGTAGGCGAACATCTTGGTGAGCGCCTCGGGGCCGGAAAGATCGCCCTGCCGGGACGACTCGCACCCGATGGCCGTGACCGGCTGGCACTCGCCGACCTTGGCGCACAGCGGCTCGTCGAGGCAGTCGGGGTCGTCGCAGTCGACCTTGCCGTCGAGGTCGTCGTCCTGGTTGTTGGCGCAGTACTCGGGGCAGACGACCTGGTGCACGCACCCCAGCACCTCGTCGCACTCGTCGGAGGTGCACGCGAGGCCGTCGTCGCACCATTCGGCCGTCATGTCGTCGTGCAGGCAGCCCGTGGCCGGATCGCACGCGTCGACGGTGCACACGTTGTGGTCGTCGCAGTCGGCGGCACCCCCGGAGCGGCAGGCCCCGTCGCCGCAGCGGTCGCCCACCGTGCAGGCGTTGCCGTCCTCGCAGGGCTTGGTGGTGTGGAAGTGCACGCAGCCGTAGAAGATGGAGCACGAGTCGGCCGTGCAGCCGTTGTGGTCGTCGCAGTCGAGGGTCGGCCCGGAGCAGTAGCCGCCGGCGCAGGTGTCGGGCGACGTGCAGGGGTTCTGGTCGTTGCACGCGCTGCCGTCGGGCAGGGCCTGAAGCTCGCACAGGCCGGTGGCGGGCACGCAGGTGTTCTTGCGGCAGGCCGAGTCGCCGTCGGCGGGGCAGACCACCACGCTGTCGGGGTCGAAGGCGCACGCCTGGGCCACGCAGCGCACGCGGCCGTTGCAGGGGTTGCCGTCGTCGACGGCGGCGCAGTCGTCGTCGGACGTGCAGGCCTGGCCGCACAGGGCGGCGAGCCCCGGCCGGCAGGCCCCGTCGGCGCAGGTGTCGCCTCCGGTGCAGGGGTCGAGATCGTCGCAGGGCGCGCTGTTGGGCGCGTTCACGCACCCGCCTTCGCCCGGGCTACGGCGGGCAAGGGCCGGATCGCAGGTGTCGTCGGTGCAGGGGTCGTGGTCGTCGCAGTCGTGGGCCACGCCCGTGCAAGCCCCCAGCGCGCAGGCGTCGTCGTCGGTGCAGGCGCTGCCGTCGTCGCAGGCCTTGCCCTCGTTGGTCGGCAGCAGCTTGCACTGCGCGGTGGCGGGGTCGCAGCGGTTCTGCAGGCACGGCGTGTCGTCGGCCGCGGAGCAGTGCACGACCGTGGCGGGATCGACGCGACACAGGCCCTCGAGGCAGCGCAGCAGCCCGTTGCACAGGTCGGTGTCGTCGAAGGGGTCGCAGTCGACGTCGTCGTCGCACGCGCCGCACACGTCGGCACCGCCCTGGCAGGCGCCCGCGGTGCACACGTCGGGGCCGGTGCAGGGGTTGCCGTCGTCGCAGGGCTGCTCGTTGTCCTCGAAGTGGCACCCGCCGTTCTCGTCGCAGGTGTCGTCGGTGCAGGCGTTGTGGTCGTTGCACTGCGAAGCCTGCGAGGTCAGGCACATGCCCGCCTGGCAGTACTCGCCCTGGGTGCAGGGGTTGCCGTCGTCGCAGGGCGCGTCGAGGTTCTGGTGCAGGCAGCCGAGCGTGCCGTCGCAGAAGTCGGCCGTGCAGGGGTTCAGGTCGTCGCACGAGGGCGTGCCGCCGCCTCCGCACTGGCCCTGCTGGCAGGTCTCGCCCGCGGTGCACGCGTCGAGATCGAGGCAGGGCGCGCCGTCGTGGGCGGGCGCGGCCAGGCACTGTCCGCTGCTCGGATCGCAGGCGACCCGGTGGCAGGGCTCGGCGGCCGGGTCGCCGCACTGCACCACGGTGGCCACGTCGAGCTGGCAGGCGTCGTTCACGCACGCCAGCGCGCCGTTGCAGGCGTCGCCGTCGTCGTAGGCCGCGCAGTCGGCGGCCGTGGCGCACGCGCCGCACAGGTTCACGCCGTAGCAGCTGCCGAAGAAGCACGTCTCGTCGAGGGTGCAGGGGTTGCCGTCGTCGCAGCGCTCGTCGTCGGGGCGCTCGGTCAGCACGCACCCGCCCGTGGCCGGGTCGCACGCGTAGCGCTGGCAGGGCGGCGCGGTCCACGCCTCGCACGCCGGCCGGCTGCCGGGCTTCACGCGGCACAGGCCCTCGATGCACGCCATCACGCCCGTGCAGGCGTCGCCGTCGTCACGGTCGGCGCAGTCGAGGTCGGACAGGCAGCCGCACTCGGGCCTGGGGTTGCCCACGCACAGTCCTGCCAGGCAGCGGTCTTGCGCGGTGCAGGGATCGTGGTCGTCGCAGTAGGCCGCCACCGCCGTCGAGGTGCACGCCCCGTCGACGCAGGCGTCGGCGGTGCAGGGGTTGCCGTCGTCGCACACCACGGGCGTGGCCAGGTCGGCGCGGCAGGTGCCGTTCACGCAGCGGGCGGCGCGGTGGCAGGCATCGACGGGCTCGGCGCACACGGTGACGTCGGGGGCCATCTCGAACGCGCACAGTCCCGTGGCCAGGTCGCACCACGCCTTGCCGCACACGTCGTCGGGGTGGCCCAGCGCGTCGCGGCACGGGGTGTCGTCGGTGCAGGGCAGCCCGCCCGCGTCGGTCCCGTCGGCGGCGTCGGTGGCGTCGGCCCCGTCGGCCGTGTCCGAATCCGGCGGGGAGGCCTCGGCGTCGTCGCTCCCGTCGGGGGACGGCAGGTCTCCCGCGTCGCTCGCGTCCGGTGCGTCTTCGTCGCGCGCGTCGGTGGTCGCGTCGGCGTCGACCGCGTCGTGCGAGCCTCCCCCGCCCGAGCACGCCAGCACGAGCACGAGCAGCCCGGTCAGGAGCAGGCGCATCCGACCCTCCGAGGGGATCAATCGACAGGACCGAGGATGACCTCGGAGCCGTACACGGGCTGCAGTTGGCCGTTCGCGACGAGGAAGCCGCCCGAGACCAGCCACGCGTCGTTCAGGAACGGGTTCTCGAAGGGCGTCACGGTGGCGCCCAGGCGGGCGGTGTTCAGCTGGAGCTCGCGGGTGAGCACCGGCGCGCCGCCCTGGTCGCGCAGCACCAGCACGCTGCTCGTGGCCTTGCCGTCGGGGCCGAGGCCGCCGACCACCAGGGCGTAGGGACCGCTCGCGTCGCTGCCCGTGGCCACGGCGTGGAACACGCGGTGCAGGAGGCGCTGGCCGTTGGTGGGCAGTTGCTGCACCGCCAGGGCCCTGGGGGTGATGGTGAGGGCGTCGGCGTTCACGTCGAAGCCGTACACGCCCAGGTCGGGGGCCGTGAAGCCCAGCGCGCCGGGTGCGAAGCGCGCGCCGCCCACGGTGAACCACAGGTCGTCGCCGATGCGGACGGGCTCGAGCCCGAAGGCGTGGGCCACGGGGTCGGCCTCGGAGGCCGCGTCGAGGGACAGCGCGAGCGGCTTGATGCTGTAGTTTCCGGCGGCGCTCTTCTCGACCACCATCAGGTCGGCCAGGGTGGTGTCGGTGTCGGGCGAGTTGCCGCCCAGCACCAGGAAGCGCTCGCACGAGAACGGGAGGTCGGTCGCGGCCTCGAGGCAGATGCCCCCGTGGCCCGCGCGCGGGCCGTTGAGCACGCCGTTGTAGGCCGAGCACGTGACCGAGGGATAGGCGGTGTAGGAGCACAGCAGGCCGTTTCGCGACATGGACGGCACGCCCTGCTGGAACCCGACGCCCCCGAAGAGCGCGGTCACGCCGTCGTTCAGGCGCCACACCACGGGCAGCGCGATGCCCACCGGCAGCGCGGTCTTCGCGCCGTCGACCTCGACCTCGACGATCAGGTCGCTCGCGAAGCTCTTGCCCTTGCCGAAGTCGAACACCTGCACCGACGACTGGAAGCCGCAGTCGGGCACGCCTTCGGCGCACAGCGAGAGGTCGAGCCCCTTGGCGGCGTTGGGTGCCAGGCCCATCGACGACAGGCCCCCCACCACGCCCCAGGCGTCTTTGCGCAGGCGCACGGCCCCGCCGAAGGCGGTGGGCCGGAAGCCGAGCTCGGCGGGCGCGTCGAACAGGCCCTGCTCGCCGTCGAACGACTCGACGGGCACCGAGGCCGCGGCCAGCCGACCGCCCTCGCCCTCGGACACGCCGCCCACCAGGCCCACGCGGCCGTCGGACAGCGGCACGCCCAGGGCGAAGCCGCGCGCGATGGCGTTGTTGAGGGGGAAGGCGTCGGGGAACACGCAGTGCCGGTCGACGCCGTCGTCGTCGCACACGGCCTTGGGGTGCAGCGGCGTGCAGTCGGCGTCGGCCCCGCAGAGCACGCGGCACATCTTCGACGCGGGGCTGCACACGGCCGAGGCCAGCTCGCTGAAGTAGGTGGCGCACTTGTCCTCGGCCCTGCACGACACGCGGTTCAGTTGGCCCAGCGTCGAGAACCTGGGGTCGGCCAGCAGCGTGGCGCCGCCCACGGCCAGCAGGGACAGGTAGTAGCGCCCCTGGGCCTTGGCGTCGTCGGACACCACCACGCCGCCGCGCGTGGCCACGTACGTGAGCTGCGTGCAGGCCGCGTCGCTGTAGCCCTTGAACACCACGTAGTAGTCGGTGGCGGGCTCGATGTTCGACACCCGGAAGCCGTCGTTCTGGTACGACCGGCACAGGTACTCGAGCGCCGGCGCGTCGGAGGTGCGGTTGGGCGTGCCCCGGTAGAGCTGCAGCGAGTAGAAGCCCATGTCGTCGCCGTAGTACCCCAGGGCGAACGACAAGCTGCCGCGCTCGCCGCCCGCGCACGCGGCGAAGGAGAGGGCGACCAGCGCGAGGATGGTGCGATGACGCATGGTGGCCTCCCCTACGGCTTCAGGAGTGCGTCGTCCTGGAACGTGACCGGGTGGATCACGAGATCCATCGAGCCGGTCGGCGACGATCCGGGACGCGTCAGGAAGTAGATGGTGGGGGTCAGGATGGCGGCGGTGCCCACGCCGATGGCGGTCCAGAACCACCACTCCTCGTACACGGGCTTGCCCCCGGCCGGGGTCGGCTTCGGCGCCGCGGCCGCCACGGGCACGGCGGGCGCCACGGGCTCGACCTTGAGCGCCACGCGCTCGGTGGCCCCGGCGGCCAGCGTGACCTCGCGCAGGGCGTCCTTGTGGCCCTCTTTGCGGGCGACCACCGTGTAGGTGCCCGGCGGCAGGGTCGCCTCGGCGGGCGCGGGCCCGAGCAGCCTGGTGTTCACGAACACGCTGGCGCCCGCGGGCTCGACCGTCACGGCGAGGACGCCGTCTCTCGGCTTGGGCGGCGGCCCGAACACGCCCGCCACCACCTTGCCGGCCGCGCCGCCAACCTTCTTGTCGGGGGCGGCCGCCACGGCCAGCGCCTTGCTCTCGGTGCCGTCGTCGGCGAACAGCGTGGCCTTGACCGCGCCGTCGGACCCCGCCGCCGTGCGCAGCACCAGGTCGGCGCCGTACTTCAGCGCGAAGCCCGCCACGCAGGCGCCGTCCATCTCGAGGCACTCGATCTCCATCATGACCTCGGCCGGGTCCTCCTTGGGCGTGGGCAGGACCTGCACCGTGTCGGCGTAGGGCTCGAGGGCCTTGCGCACCCCGGCCTCGTAGGCCGCCTTGTCGGCGTCGGCCGTCGCCGCGTCGACCGGCAGGATCAGGAGCTTCTTCGCCGGCGGCGGTGCGGGAGCCTTGGCGGCGGCCGGGGCCTGGGCGGCGGCCGGGGCCTGGGCCAGGGCGACAGCGGGCACGAGGATCGCGAGCAGGAGCGGGAGTCGTCTCATGGACAGGATCCCATTCGTATGCCGTGCAAAGCCGACTGTTGATGCTAGTCGAACGGAGGGGACGTGTCAAAGGCCGACGGCGGCCGGGCGCGTCCGCGCACTGATTTGCAGAGGCGCCGAGCGGGGAGGAGCCGTCAGAACGAGCGAATACAGCACATAAGTGCTTGATA
>Ga0233425_10010238_pt1 | contig 11506 bp, 8 predicted proteins | sample Watercolumn_Towu_2_FD_181712 | JGI IMG/M metagenome (GOLD analysis project Ga0233425, IMG submission 181712) | Freshwater microbial communities from Lake Towuti, South Sulawesi, Indonesia - Watercolumn_Towuti2014_140_MG | ecosystem: Environmental > Aquatic > Freshwater > Lake | place: Indonesia...
CGTGGTCGTGGTCGTGAACGTGGTCGTGGTCGTGCCCGGGACCCGGCTGGTTGCATCCGCAGATGTCGCACATCGATTCGCCTCGCGCGCCCTCGGGCGCCTCGCGGGAGGATACCAGGAAACTCGCGGGCCCTCTTCCCCGATAACAAGAACAAGAAGCCGAGACAGGGAAGCCCTCGGCGCCACGGAGCAGGCACATGACACACGGCAAGAGGTTCGTCGGACCGTATCGACTCGAACGGAAGCTCGCGCGGGGCGGCATGGCCGAGGTCTTCGTCGCGACCCGCCTCGGCGCGGCGGGCTTCGAGAAGCGGGTGTGCCTCAAGACCATCCTGCCCGCGTACGCCGCCGACCCCGAGTTCCGCGACCTCTTCGTCGGCGAGGCGTCGCTCGCCGGCAAGCTGTGCCACGTCAACCTCGTCCAGGTCTTCGACTGCATCCAGGACGGAGAGACCCTCGCGCTCGTCATGGAGCTCGTGGATGGCCTGGACCTCAGGGTCCTCGTGAAGGTCCTGCGAGCGCGCGAGCAGGTCCTCCCCCGCGAGGTCGTGGCTCACGTCGCGGGGCAGATCCTCGCCGGGCTCGCATACGCCCACGATCGGAAGGTGGTCCACCGCGACATCAGCCCGCACAACGTGCTCGTCTCGCGTCATGGCGAGGTCAAGATCGGCGACTTCGGCGTGGCCAAGCTCATGCTCTCGCTCGGAGCCCGGACGAACACGATCCGCGGCAAGATCCCGTATATGTCGCCGGAGCAGGCATCGTCGGGACGCGTGGACCACCGGACCGACCTCTACTCGGCGGGTCTGGTGCTGTACGAGCTCGTCACTGGCCGGTGCTACTACCGACATCCGAGCCGGAGCGATGTCACGGAGCGCATCGCCGGAGCGACCAGCCGCAGGCTGGAGGACGCGGGGGTCGCGCTCGGCGCTGTGCTCGAACGCCTGCTCGCACTGCGACCCGAGGACAGGTTCGCATCAGCCCGAGAGGCGCTCGACGCGCTGCCCCCGTGGAGATCTCTCGGCCCCGCGGGAGCTGAGGGCCTCGCCGAGGTCGTCCGGGACGTCCTGTCGAGCGAGGTCGAGGGGGGCTCGACAGACGCTCCGGATGCGCTCCGCACCAGCCGTGATGCCTCGAACGACGATGCCCACGCGGTCTCCCAGGCCACGGCCACGACGCCGGACCCGCCTGCGGGCGCCGAGCCGGTCGACAGGCGCTCCCTGCTCGAGGAGCTCGACGCGGCCTTCGAGCCGGCTCGCGACACGGTGTCCATGCCGGTGCTGGACTGCTCCGTCAACGGATCCGGGACGCAGCCAGCATCGAGAGGCCGCCTCGTCCTGTTCGCGGGCGCGCTGCTCGCGCTGTTGACGTCGGGGCTCTGCGTCGGCGTCTGCGCGCGGATCGCGATCGAGCTCGCCTCGAGCGCGGGGTTGTGGCCCTGAGCGTCAGCTCCCGTCCCGCGGTGTGCTCACGGTGACCACCGTGTGGAGCCCGCCCCGGACCCGGTAGTCCAGCGTGACGGTCATGCGCTTCGGCCGGCACGCGCTCACCAGGTCGTCGAGGATCCGGTTCGCCGCGCTCTCCTGCACCACCCCGACCGAGCGGTAGCTCATCAGGTAGTGCTTCAGCGACTTCAGCTCGATGCACCGCTCGGCCGGGACATACCGCACGACCAGGGTGCCGAAGTCGGGAAGGCCGGTCCAGGGGCACAGCGCCGTGAACTCGTCCGTCGTGATCTCGACATCGGCGTCGCGGCCCACGTGCTCGTACGGAAACGTCAGGAGAGTGTCCGCGCGGACCGCGTCCGGCGTCTCGACCCTGGGCTTCCACGTCTCGTCCAACGCCCGGTACTTCAGGGCGAGATCGTCGTTCTGATCTCCGGCCATGGTGATGCTCCGGGCCGGAGTCTCACTTCCGCGCTGCCGCGGGTCAAGCCGGGAGCGTCGCCCATAATCGTCGGCTCCAGGCTCCAGGCTCCAGGCCCCAGGGCCTGCAGGCTGCGGCGGGGCGATCATTCTGTGGTGTCCTGGGGACCACCCGCGAGGCGAAGAGTCAGAGGCAGAGCCATGCCAGGTTTTCGCACTGAAGCCTGTAGTCTGTAGCCTGCAGCCTGTCGGCGAAGCCGACGATCAGGGGTCGCCGTCCAGGTCTACCGGTGGAGACCCCTCGTCAGCGGGCCTTGTCCGGCGGCCTCCGTTCGGGGATCTGCGAGAACCGCTGCGACATGTCGAAGTCCTTCCGGAAGAAGAGGGCGCAGAAGCAGGTCCCGTGCTCCGGGATGTCGGACGTGCGGGCGTACACGCACGGACAGATGATGTCGCTGTCGAGCCGCGCGTCGCCGTGGTTGTCCCGGCAGGGGCAGTTGTAGTAGCCGAGCCGGTTGAAGTTGGTCATCAGCCCCGTCACCAGGACCCGGAGCATGTCCTCGTCCTCGATCAGCTTCCACTCGTTCCGCTCGGCGATCATCCGGACGTAACCCAGCACGTCCTCGTAGGTCTTCTGCCGCTTCATCCCATCCGCTCCTTGCGCGGGGAGCCGACTCGCGTCGGCGGGTCGGACTCTCTCACAGCGTGGCCTCCAACCGCAACCCTGCCCACGCGACCGTCGTGGCCCGAATGGATGTCATGTCCCCGGGACATACGGGTTCGATGTTCACTTCGAGACACCCGTCCCCGTGGAATATCGACGTGTTGGCGCTTGCGACGGCCGAGAGGCCATGTACAACTGTCTCGTTCCGGATCGAGACATCGGTTCCCGGATACACTACGGCACGTGAATTTCCTGCATTCCACGGCACGGTTGGCCTGGCACTTCGATTGCTTCGTCAGGGCACAGGAGATGAAGATGGCTCGACGGCAGATCATCAAGATAGACGAGGACCGCTGCGACGGCTGCGGGCTCTGTGTCCCGTCCTGCGCCGAGGGCGCCATCCAGATCGTGGACGGCAAGGCCCGCCTGGTGCGTGACGACTTCTGCGACGGACTCGGCGCGTGCCTCGGTGAGTGCCCGAACGACGCGCTCTCCATCGAGGAGCGCGAGGCGCCCGAGTTCGACGAGGCCGCCGTGGCCGTGTCCAGGCGGAAGGCAGCGTCTCCACCCCCGGCTTGGCCGGACGTCCTCCACCGTCACGGCGGGCACGGTCACCCCGGCGGCGGATGCCCGTCGGCACGGATACTGGACCTCGCGCCTCGACGGGAGACGCCTCAGCCAGGAGGTGTGTCGCCCCGCGCTCCCTCGGCGCTCGAGCACTGGCCGGTCAAGCTCAAGCTCGTGCCGCCGACGGCTCCGTTCCTGCGCGGAGCGGACCTGATGCTCGCCGCCGACTGCGTACCGTTCGCGTATGCGGGCATGCACGGCGACCTCCTTCCGGACCACGCCGTGGTCATCGGATGTCCGAAGTTCGACGATTATCTCGAGGCCAGGGCGCGGCTCACCGAGATCCTCCGCGTCTCGAGCGTCCGGAGCCTGACGGTGGTCACCATGGAGGTGCCGTGCTGCCTCGGGTACCTGCGCATGGCCCAGGAAGCCCTGAGCGCCTCGGGAAAGGACATCCCGCTCAGGCACGTCGTCATCGGCGTACGCGGCGACCTCCGAGAGGCTGGCGGTTCCGCGAGCTGGGGTGCCGCGATCCCCGAGACGCGCAAGACATCGTGAGAGGATACTGCTCACGAGGAGGAGGAGGCCGTCATGCCGACCATCTGCCCCGGACAGGACACCCGCAACTGGCGCCCCGGCGACATCTTCGACGTCACGTGCGACGCCTGCGGCACGCCAGTCGAGTTCTTCAAGGACGACGTCACACGCCGCTGCACATCGTGCCGCACCGTGATCCGCAACCCGAAGATCACCCTCGGCTGCGCCCAGTGGTGCGAGCACGTCGCGCAATGCCTGGGCTACGACCCCAAGGACGGGAGGTGATTCAAACTCGATGGTGCTCACCCGTTGTCGTGCTCGTGCACGTGCTCGTGCTCGGTCGAACAGCGACGCCGCCGCGTGGACTCAGTGGCCGATGTGGACGGCGTGGACGGTGCGAATGATGGGGCGACGTCCACCGCGTCCACCAGGTCCACTTCGTCCACCACAGCAGAGGGGTTACCTGGCGAGTTGTGGGCTGGCATTATTACGGATCGTTGCACGAGCCGGAGCCACCCCCCCCGACGCGCGTCCCGGCCCTCGACCTGGCCCGGGGCCTCGCCGTGCTGTTCATGGTCTTCGTCCACGTCCTCGAGGAGTGGGCGACGCTCCCCGTCCAGCGCGCGACGTTCGGTCGGGTGGTGGAGCTCTTCGGCTCCGCGCCGGCCGCGCCGGTCTTCATGTTCCTGATGGGAGCCTCGGTCGCCTTCTCCCGGCGGCGCACGGTCGGCGGGATGCTCCGGCGAGGCGCGGAGCTGCTCCTGCTCGGCTTCCTCCTCAACTTCCTCCGCGGCACGTTGCCGGCGCAGATCGGCCTGAGCCTGGGCCTGGTCACGGCCGAGGAGATCGCGCCTTATAGTCCCTGGAACCTCCTCTGGATCGTCGACGTGCTCCTGTTCGCGGGCCCGGCCCTGGCCGTGCTCGGCCTCGTCGGGCTGGTTCGTCGCCCCTGGGCCTGGGTCGCGCTCGCCGCGATCGTCGTGGTCGCGTCTCCGCATCTGTGGGGGCTCCGGTCCGGATCGCCGCTCCTCGACGGCGTGCTCCGCCACCTCTGGGGAACCGGGTTGATGGTCTCGTTCCCCGTCTTCCCCTGGCTCGCCTTTCCCCTCGTCGGCATGGCCTGGGGGACCTGGCTCCGCGGGTCCGACGACGAGGAGCGAGTGTTCCTCTGGACCCTCGGCAGCGGACTCGGCCTGCTGGCGGCCGGCACCGGGTTCCTGGTCGATCGCGGCACCCAGCTCCTGGGCAACCACTGGCGACTCGAGCCGGACGGCGTGGCCTGGGTCCTGGGCTTCGTCGGGGTCTGGCTGTGGCTGTGCCGGCAAGCGGTCCTGAGACTGCCGGACAACCTCGTCTTCAGGACACTCGGTTGGTGGAGCCGGAACGTCACCAGCTTCTACGTGGTCCAGTGGCTGATCATCGCATGGGGGACCGGGCTCGCGGGTCACCAGGCGCTGGGCGCCTGGCCGACGGTCGGGTGCCAGGCCGGGGTCGTCGTCCTGGCGCACTGGGTGACGAGGGGCTGGGTCCGGCTCAGGCGGTCGAGACGCGCGGCGTCGGACGCTCGGCTCACTCGATCGTGATCGTCCCGAGCTCCACGCGGCTCTCCCCGTCGGAAGGTCCCTCGCGGACGGGCATGCGTCCGCTGTCGTCGAACAGCCCCGCGTGGAAGTGGTACGTGCCCGGCGGCTGGTCGTCGTCCGTCTCGATCTGGGTCTCGTCGCGGATGATTCGGCCCGGGCGCCACCGCGGCGTCGGGACCCAGCCGTAGGCCGGCGGGTGGTCGCTGAGCAGCCGGTGCCGCCGCTCGCCCCCCGGCAGGTCGCCGTGGACGAACACGGTCCACTCGCCGCGCAGCCGCTCCGTGGCCCGGAAGTAGAGCACCACGGTCACGGTACTCCCCGGCCGGAGCCGCGCCGGACGGAGCTCGTACGCGAGGAGCTCCACCCCGTCGCCGAGCCGGGCGTTCACCGCGGTGGCCCGGCTCGGGACGCTCTCGACGATGGCCTCGTCCGCCGAGCCCTCTGGCGGCCCCTCCCACAGGGTCATGGCGTAGCGGACGGGGTTCCCGTTCACCACCTCGACACCTCGACCGAAGGCACGCTGCACCCGTTCGTTGAGCGGCCCCGGGCTCGTGGTGACGATGAAGGCCCGTCCCGGCCGGCCGAGCTCGCGGCGCAGGGCGGACAGCGACTGCTGGTCGATCTCGTGGCTGTCGTCGCGCGAGTACCACACCTCGCCGCGCCAGCGCAGGGCCCACTCGTACAGCCGGTCGCCCGGCTGCCTGAGCCGATCGTACGCCGCGAAGGCGTCGCGCTGGGAGATCGTCGGATCGTGCCCGATCAGGAACCCGTGGACGTTCCACCCCGCCGCCACGGCCGCGCCCGCGCAGAGCAGGGCCGCCGCGGCCTTGCTCGCCCGCGGCAGGAACACGAGGAGCAGCCCGACGGTGAAGACCCCGGCCGCCACGGCCAGGAACGCCTCGCTCCCCGGGATGTCGGGATAGTGCCGGTCATATTTGTAGATGAAGAGGTTGATGAAGCGCCAGGGCTCGCGGAGCAGCACCGACGTCACGACGGCGAGCACTCCGGCGCCGAACAGCAACGCGGCCTTCTCCAGCGCACCCGGCCGGTCGTGCCACAGCCGCGCCAGGGAGATCCCGACCAGCATCGCCATGGGCGGCACCGCGGGGAAGACGTAGTGGTGGAACTTCGTGGTCGTGATCGTGAAGAGCGTGAAGGCGACCGCGGCCCAGACCAGCAGGAATGACGTGAGCTTCTCCCCCTGGCGGAGCGGCCGAGACCGGCTGGCGAGCCAGAGAGTGCCCAGGGCTAGAGGGACCAGCGCGATCCACGGCCACATCCCGTAGCCGAGCTGCTCGACGAAGTACTCGAACGTCCCGCGCTCGCCGTGGACCCCCGAGCCGACGCGCCGGAAGTGGTGCTTGATGATGAACTCCTGGAACCACGCGTTGCCGTTGACGGCGTACACCGCCGCGTACCAGGGCGCCGCGACCGAGAGGAACACCAGCCCCCCGCGCTCGACCTGCAGCCGCTTGAGGCGCTCCACGAACCGCCCGGGGCTCAACAGCATGAAGGCCAGCGCGACGGCCCCCGGCAACAGGAACCCGAGCAGCCCCTTGGCCAGGGTCGCCAGGCCAGCCATGACATAGAACAGATAGAGGTGCCTCGGACGGGCCTCGTCCGGGTAGAGCAGCCACCACGCCAGCGCGAGCAGCCCCACCGTCATCGGGACGACGAACGCGATGTCCGTCATGATCTGACGGCTCAACAGGTAGTAGTAGGGCGTCGTGGCCAGCACCGCGGCGCTCAGGAGGCCCGGCAGGAGCCCGAGCATGCGGCGGACGTACCAGTAGACCCCGAAGACCCCGAAGAGCCCGATGAGCAGGATCGGGAGCCTGGCCGCGGCGTCGCTCACCCCCAGCGCCTCGAACGACAGGGCCATCAACCAGAAGATGAGCACCGGCTTGCTGAAGAAATGACACTCGCTCGGGTCGGCGCGGCACCGGCGGTTGACGTCGTCGGCGAGCCTCGAGTCGGCGTGCCACCGCAGCGTGATCCAGTCGCCGTCGAGGCCGATCCGCCGGGCGGTCTCGGCGTAGTGCGTCTCCCAGGGGTCGTACAGCCCCATGTCCGCGTTCGGGAGCAGGAGCGCCGCCACCGCGCCCAGCACCAGCGCGTGCTGGACCCACGTCTGCCCGAGGATTCTCGTCACACGATCACCGCCAAGCCTGATACCATAAGTCCACCGAGATGTGCGACCGGTTCGACGACGACTACGAAGAAATCACCGCCACATGGGGCGCCGATACCCTCGTGATGGGGCGGTACCTCCTCCGGGAGAAGATCGGCTCCGGGGGCATGGGCGACGTCTGGCGCGCCGTGGACCAGGTCGTCGGGCAGGACGTCGCGGTGAAGTTCCTCGTGGGAGTCATCGACCGCGACGCGCGGAGACGCTTCGCCGCCGAGGTCCGAGCCATGGCCCGGCTCGACCACCCGCACATCGTCGCGGTCCTCGACCAGGGCGAGCACGACAACGCGCCCCTCTTCGTCATGAGCCGTCTCGCCGGGCTCCCGCTGGGCCGCTGGGTCCGCCTGGCGAGCTGGGAGCGGATCTGCCTGGTCTTCGACCAGGTGCTCGACGCCCTCGCCTACGCCCACGCGCGCGGCATCATCCACCGCGACCTGAAGCCAAGCAACATCATCGTCACCGGCCCACCCGAGCACCCCCACGCGGTCGTGCTCGACTTCGGCATCGCCATCGACCCCTGGAGCGACGGGCTGGTCACGGGCGAGATCGTGGGCTCGCCCGGGTACATGGCGCCCGAGCAGCGCCGGGGCGAGACCTGGCGCGCCCGCGAGTCCACGGACCTGTTCACCTTCGGCATCCTCCTGTACGAGGCCCTGAGCGGGAAGACCCCCTTCGGCAAGGAGATGCGCGACGACGACCTCGCCTCGCCGAGCTTCCTGTTCCCGCGGGCCAGGTTCCCCATCGCGGCGCGGCCCGGGTTCGAAAAGGTGGCCCAGGCGCTCGAGCCCCTGCTCCAGCGTCTGCTCTCGACCCGCATCGCGGACCGGCCGCTCCTCGCGTCCGACGTCCGCGACGAGCTCGCCCGACAGGTCGAGGGCCTGCGACGGGCACAGTCGGGGTCCGATGGCCTCGCGCCCTGGGACGAGAGGGAGCCGGAGCCCGAGGGCGAACGGACCGAGCTCCTGGGCCCCTGGCATCCGGTGTACCTGGCGCCGCGGGCGGCGACCACCAGGCCGCCGCCCGGCGCGTACGGGCTCTACGGTCTCCGCCAGCCCCCGGTGCTGGGACGCGACGACGAGCTGGACCTGCTCTGGCGCTCGGCCTGGCGAGCCTTCACCACGGGGATGCCCCGAGTGGTCTTCCTCGAGGGCATCAGCGGCATCGGCAAGAGCCACCTCGCCCTGCACCTGTGCGAGCGCGCCAACGAGCAGGGGCTCGCCCGCTTCGTCGAGGTCTCATACCTGCCGAACGCCCCGCTCACGTCCGGCCTCGTGGCCGCGCTCGAGCAGGTCCTCAGGGTGCGCCAGGCCGCGGGCCAGGACAGCGCGAAGACCCGGCTCGAGGCCTGGCTCCGCGACGAGGGCGACGACTCGGACGCTCTCGTCGGCTCGCTCCTCGGCCTGCTCCGGCCGGCGGGACCAGGCCACATCGGGCCCTCGCTCAAGAGCACGCTCTTCCTGAGCGTGCTGCGAGCCATGTGCCGGCACCGCGCCGTCATCGTCCTCATCAAGGACGCTCAGTACTGCCAGGACCAGAGCGCCCTCCACCTCCTGGTCGAGTTGCTCCAGCAGGAGGCGCTCCCCGTGCTGGCCCTGGCGACGGTCCGGGTCGAGGGCCAGGACCCGTCGTTCGCCGCCGAGTACCCCTTCCTCCTCGAGCACGAGCGGGTCGACCGCGTGGTCCTCGGACCGTTGCCGGAGAGCGCGGTCCGGAGCCTGCTCAGGAGCTCGATGGCGCTGGAGCAGCGGCTCGAGGACCTCCTCGTCGAACGGAGCGAGGGGTTGCCCCTGCTCGCGTCGCAGATGCTCGACGAGCTGGTCCGCGGCGGCGCGCTCGAGGACGGGCCCGGCGGCGGGACGCTCAAGCCCGACCGCGCGATCGGAGCGCTGCCCCTGGGTATGCGGGCGCTCTGGGCCGGGCGGATCGAGCGGGTGGTCGCGCGTGACGCCAACGGCCCCTACTGGGTCGATGCGCTCCAGGGGATGGCCCTGGCCCGCGTGGCGCTCGGCCGCCCCGTGCTCGAGGCGGCGGCCGTGGCCCTGGGAGAGACCCTCGACGACGCAGCGGCGGCCTGGGCGCGGGAGGGCCTGCTCATCCAGGACCCCGACGGCAGCGTCCGATTCTGCCACTCGGAGTTCGCTCGCGAGGTGGCAGAACAGGTCACCCCCGACGCCGCGGTGCGCTGGAACATCGTCTGGGCAGCCGCCCTCGCACGGCTCGAGGCCGACGACCACGGCCGCTACGGGCTGGAGCGAGGGCTCCACCTCCTGGAAGCGGGCGAACGCGAGGAGGCGCTCGTCGCCCTGCTCTCCGGCGCCGAGCACGCCCACAACTGGGGCGACTCCCACCGGATATCACAGGCCGCCGCCCTCGCCGAGGACCTGGCCGAGCAGCTCGGCGACCGTATCAGGCTCGCCTGGTCGCTCCGGTGGCAGGGTGCGGCCGAGCTCGCAGCGGGCAAGATCGACGAGGCCGAGCAGCTCCTCGAGCAGGCCCGCCGGCTCTTCGAGCAGGAGCGCATCCTCGTGGGCCTCGGCGCCACGCTCGACGCCCTCGGCTGGACCCGGATCTACCGCTCCGCGTACGACTCCGCCGTCGAGCTCTGCACCGTGGGCGCCGAGGCCTACCGCCGCGCGCGCGACGAGGCGGGGCTCGCCACTGTCCTCGGCACCCTGGGCCTCGCCCTGGTCCGCCTGGCGCGCTACTCCGAGGCGTGGACCGTCCTCGCCGAGGCCGAGGACGTGGCACGGCGATGCGGCGACCCGCGGGCCCTTGCCGGCGCGCTCCGCGGACAGGCGTCGTGCGCCCGCTACGAGGGAGAGCTCGAGCAGGCCGAGGAGTCGTACTCGGCCGCGCTCGAGCTCGCCACGACCCACTGGCGCGCGATCATCCCCACGCTCGAGGACGGACTGGGCATGGTCGCCCTGGCCCGGCGCGACTACGCGACGGCACGGGAACGGATCACGCGGGCGCTGGACCAGGCCGTCATGGAAGGCCAGCGGCAGCTCCAGGTCGTGTTCTCGGCCGACCTGGCAGCCGTGGCCCTGCTCGCCGGAGACGACGCCGCGGCCGCGACCCACCTCGACCAGGTCGAGCAGGGTGCCGAGCGCCTCGATCTCGTCGATGAGCACGCGCAGTGGTCGCTGGAGCTCGCGCTCACGGGCGACGCAGTGCACCGCAACCCCAGGCTCGTGGAGCGGGCCGCCAAGCTCGCGGCGCGCCTGTGGAGCCGGCTCGGACGCCAGGTCGAGACCGACCGCGTCATCACCCGCCTCGAGAGCCTCACCGATGGCCTCACCGTGCGCGAGGAGATCTCGTAGCCTCGGTGGCTGCTATCCTGTGTGAAGGCTCGACCTGACGGAGGTTTCGATGCGGAGTCGGTGGCCTCTGGTCTTCATCGGCATCATCGCGATTGTCCAGGCGGCGTCGAGTCGGGCTCGGGCCGAGGACGCTCCGCGCGACACACCATCTCGGGAGCAGGACGTCCGCGGCCTCCAGGTCTTCTTCGATGAGCTCCAGACCGCGGTCGAGCGGAGCCGGGGCTACACCGCGGTCGTGAGCGCCCTCGAACGACGTGAGCACGAGGGTCGGAACGGAGAGCAGCAGCGCCGGCTCGTGGCCGATCTCGCAGCGCTCGCCGAAGCGCGTCGCCTGGCCATCACGGCGCTCGAGGCGTTCGTCACGCAGCACCCCGACGACCCGGACCTCACCCCGGACGCGCTGCTCCGCCTCGCGGAGCTCCGGTACCAGGACACGACCGACCGCTACACCGAGGAGCTGGAGCGCTGGACGGCACTCGCGGAGAGGCAGCAGGAGGGAGAGGCCGTCGAGCTCCCGGCCGAGCCCACCAGGGACGACTCGCGGTGCATCGACCTGACTCGACGCATCGTCAGGCAGTTCCCCGGCTTCCCGCACATCGACGGCGCCCTGGTCTTGCTCGGGCTCTGCCTGAGCGAGGCCGGCGAGCTCGAGGAGGCGCTCAGCGCCTTCCTGCACCTCGCCTGCGCCGACCACTTCCAGTACAGCGGGCCGCCAGCGCCTGGCGCGGCCCCGGCTGCACCGTCCGCCGCGCCGCCAGGCCCTTTCGTCGATCCGTATGCGA